>OGCL01000485.1_pt1 | contig 42298 bp, 34 predicted proteins | sample 1570041 | NCBI WGS metagenome assembly OGCL01 (sample SAMN06266162, study PRJEB24511) | hot springs metagenome | isolation source: Hot spring water | place: South Africa: Limpopo | collected 2015-06-22 | reverse complement strand
CGGCATCGTCGATGACGGCAACCCGATGGCCGGGGTAGGCACGCCCCATGCTGCCGGGGCGCGCCGGCCAGAGTGATGCCCGATTGCCGACGATGTAGTTCAACTCGGTCTGCCCGAACATTTCATTGACGGTCACGCCAAGCGCCTGCTGTACCCAGCGAAATACGGTCTCTCCGACCGGCTCGCCGGCGCTCATCAGGGACCTGAGTCGCAACCGGTAGCGCTCGCGCGGATGCGGTACCGACTTCATCATCATCTTGAGCGCGGTCGGGAATAGAAAGCTCGAAGTGACGCCGTGGCGCTCCATCAACGCGAATGCGCGCTCGGGATCGAAGCGACCGCGGTAGCCGATCAAGGTGGCACCAAAGTAGAGGGTCGGCAGCAGCGCATCCCACAGGCCTCCGGTCCAGGCCCAATCGGCCGGCGACCAGAACACGTCGTTGCCGTGCGGAAACCCGTCATGAGAATCGATGAAGCCGGGCAGGTTGCCGATCAGCGATCGGTGCGCGATCAACGCTCCCTTGGGCGGCCCCGTGGTCCCGCTCGTGTAAATGATGAGGGCGGCGTCGTCAGCACGTGTCGGGACGGCGTGCGGCGCATCGGTCTCGGCTGCGAGCAGCGCATTCCAGTCGAGCACATCGCCGCCCGCGGCGCCGGCGCAGCCGATCACGCGGCGAAGCAGCGGGCATTGCATCCGAGCAGCCTCGACATTGTCCTTTGACCCCGGATCGACGATCGCGAACTCGCAGCCGGCGTGGTCAAGGCGGTAGGCCAGCGCTTCGGGCCCGAACAGGACGGTAAGCGGTACCGCGATCGCGCCGAGTTGGTAGCAGGCCAGATGGGCCACGGCGGTTTCGATTCGCTGCGGCAGACAGATGGCGACCCGGCTGCCGCGCGCCACGCCGAGCGCCGCAAACGCCCGCGCTGCGCGGTGAGACAGTGACGAGAGCTCGCCATAGGTCACGCTGGCCGAGCCGCCGGCTTCGTCTTCCCAGCGGATGGCCGTTCGGTCGCGGACCTGCTGGTGGCGTGCCCAGCGGTGGACGCAGCCTTCAGCGATATTGAGATCGGGCGGCACCTTCCAGCGCCAGCCGCGATGGTGGGCCGGATAGGGGTCGCCCGGGGGCGCTACGCTTGAATCGATCATCGCGCGGGATCGATGCTCGGCAGGCTTACACTGGCGAGCATGTTACGCCTCCGCCGTCGTTCAGCGAAGCCTAGCCTCTTGCCTTGGGTGGCTTTGGTGGTGGCGGCTGCCGTGATGTCGCTCGGCGTCCTTGCCTACCGGCAGCCCGACCTCATGTTGAACTGGGTCGGCCTTGCGTTCTGTTGAGCTACGCACCTCCGCCAGGACATCGCGGACAGCCTCGAGGTGGGCCAATCCGTAGCGCTCGTCCGGCTCGAGGTAGGTGCCCTCCGACCATTCGTTCCAAGCGTTGATCCAGATGTAGCTTTCCGGCGCCGGCTTTGCTGCCACCCGGCGGGCGAGTTCGCCAAACCAGTGACGAAAGCGCTCGGGTGAGGCGCCGAGGAATAGCCGCGCACGACGACCGTAGCGAGCGGTGTTGTCCCAGTCGATGAATGCGCCCGGCATCGAGGGTTTGCCGGCTTCGCGTGTGGGCCGCTCGACCAGGTGCGCCCACAGCGATTCGTAGTCGTATTCGGTTCGCGTCGGCCAGAGCTGGTCCTTCCAGCGGCGTAGGCGATGCTGCCAGGCATCGGGCAACCGCCGCAGCGGCTGCAACCACCGCTCCTGCTCCAAACCCTTTGGTCCGCGGTAGGTGGGAGAGAACATCGCTTCGAACGGCGCGAACTGCATGATGGCGTCGAAGTGTGCGATCTGCTCCGGGCGCGGGAATTCGTACTGCTTGATGGCGACGAAATAGACGCCTGGTAGGCCACGCTCGATGGCGCGCTCGCGCCAAAAGTCGAGCAGCTCCGCCAGATCGGGAATATGGTGCGGCCGGTAGATCATGAACACGGGCCGGCGGTCGATCGTGATGGCGCGCGGATCGCTCCAGAAGCGGAACAGATATTCGAAATGCCGCAGCCACATCGCATGATCCCGTCGATGCGTCTGCTCGATCAGGATCAGGTGGTTCTGCCCATCCCAGCGGCGTGACCACGTCTCGTTGGCCCAGGCGAGGGCGAACGGAAAATCGAGCGACCGATCGGCGAGCACCATGTCGGTCGGCGTGTTGAGAAGCTGCTTGCCTTCGAACCAGTAGTGATAGTGACAGAACCCGGAAAGTCCGTGTGTCCGGGCGAGATCGATCTGCCAGGCAAGCGTTTCGCGCTCGCTCTGATCGTAGTAGCGTCCGCCCAAGGGAACGCGCGGCTGATAGTGCGCGGGGAAGAGAGGTTGTGCCCGCCGGACATTCACCCAGTCGGTGAAGCCTTCGCCCCACCAGGCGTCGTTCTCGGCGATACGGTGGAATTGCGGAAAGTAGAGCGCGTAGGCGCGAACGTCGGTCATGGGTGTCGGAAAGTCATCGGTGCGTGCAAGCCGTCACAGTGCGGCCGGGGCGCCGTATTCGGCGTGCGCGGGAGGCGCCTCGCCGAGCGCAAGGTAGTGGTCTGAAACCCGCTGTCCGAGGGCGGCGAAGAACGCCTGCACTTCGGGCGCGGAACATCGCTCAATCAGTTCACGGACCGGAGAGGGAACCTCCGTGCCGACCAAAAGGACGCCGAGCCCGAAGCAATGAAGAAACTCGGTGTGCCGGAAGTTGGCTTTGACTTCATCGAACAGGCGTCGCACGCCGAAGCGCAGTGCCGACGGTCCGGCGTTTTGCACCGTGACATGGATGTCGTGGAACAGGACCACTCCGCGTCGGCTGACCTTGCATCGCCAGCGTTCGAAGTCATTGCGCACCGCCTCGTAGGTGTGCGTGCCGTCGATGTGCAGAAGGTCGATCGAGCCGTCTGCAAAGTCCTCCACAGCATCGTCGAAACTTTTGCGGAGGAGATGGGCGATGTTGGGGTAACGCTCGCGGGCAAAGCGGCTCATCTCCTGGAACAGCGCCTCTTCGAAACGGCCCATGTGTTCGTCACCCGCCCACAGGTCAACGCCGTAGGCGCGGCCGTCGATGCTTTCGGCTTCAATCGCCTGGCAGAAGGCGGCGAACGACGAGCCGCTGTAGGTGCCAAGCTCGACGACTGTCGCCGGACGCAGCCGCCGCACGAGTTCGAATGCAAACGGAATGTGTCCGATCCACCAGGGCGATTTCAGCCGCTCGGGGAACAGCCGAGCGGCAGCCGGAAACTCGGCCGCGAGTTCTTGCGTGATCGCGGCATCGGCGGGTGGGTCGAGTGGAGGCGCCGCGGTATCTTGGAGAATCGACCGCAGTGCTGCTCTCGTCGCTGCTTGGCGACGATGTGTTGCTTGCCGAAAGCGGATGGAGATGCGAGCCCACAGGTTGGCGTCGCCATCGAGGGCTGCGATTGCTCGGGCGAAATCCAGACCCTGATCGGCGATCAGCAGGTCACCGCGCTCGCTTGCAGGAAGCTCGTCGACGGCCGTGGTTCGAGCCACGACGGGCACACCTCGGGTCAGCGAACGCTCGATGGCGTCGCCGGCAGATATCGGTAGGACGACAGCCCGAACGTGATCCAGGACCGCACTGTCGTCCGCCTCGGCCGGGAGAAGGCGAAGTTCGGCGCAGACGTGCTGGGCCGTCTCGGCGGGAAGTCCGCGGCCGACGACCGTGGCGACAAAGCCCGGCGCCAGCGTCCTCAGATGGGGCAGTACCTGCGTGGCATACCACTCGACTGCAGCGACGCTTTGCGGATCAGCGCCATCGACGAACAACGCCGCGCCCCGACGGTTTCCGTGGCCGGTGATTGGACCGGTCGAGAGGGCGGCGGGTGTGACGACCTCGACCGTGGTTGCCGGGCAGAGCTGCAGCAACCGTTCGCGTTCAGCTGCCGAGCCAACCAGTACGGCCTCGACTCGCCCCATCAGCGCGACATCTTCCGCCGAGACTCCGTCGGCAGCGGGCGCCGGGAGGCTCATCCGGCCGCCCGGCTGTTTGACCGGAGTGGTGCCGCGCAAACGGTCGGCGGTGTCGAGCAGGACGCGCGCGCTCGCGGCATGACGCCGGATGGACTCCAGGTGGACTGCTAGGATCCTTGCTTCGCAGGTGAGGATGGCATCGAACTCGCCGCCGCGAACGGCCAGGAAATCGGCGACACTGGTCGTCCAGGGGCGGTAGGTCACCTCGATGCCGAGCGCTTCCAGCGTACCGCGGCCCGGCAGACGGTCGGAGAAATCGAGTGGTAGCAAGACGACATGGTGACCGTCCGCACGGATTGTTCTCAGCAGATCGAGGAGTCGTCGCGCGGGATCAGCATCGCCAAGCGTCGGCACGGTGGACGCAAGGGCGAGAATGCTCTTTCGCCTGGTGCGGATTGCCGCCCGGGCGGTCGATGCATCGCGGCTCGCGCAACTGGCAAGCGCTGCCTGCCAACGTTGGCGGAAGCGCTGACGGTCCTCGTCGTGAGCCGACTGCTCGCCCGGCCCAACTGGCTGCGATGACGCAGCCGAGGTGTCAAGATGTAGGTTGGCATGAGGTTGGTAGAGGACGCGGAAGCCCGCCTCGCGGGCCCGGAAAGCGAAATCGGCATCTGCCCAGGCTTCCGACTCGTAGCGTTCATCGAAGCCGTCGAGTCGTTCCCAGAGCGATCGGCGGATCATCGACCCTGCACGGCAGACGGCGTCGGCATCGCGAAGGAATCCGTAGCGGGGATCGTAGGCAGGCTCGAATCGGCCGAGGTCGGTGACCTCGCCGTCCTGTCCAACGATTCGTCCTGCCGCATGCAGGAGTCCGTCGGTCGTCAGCACTCGGGCGCCGACGACGCCGGCGTCGCTGTGCGCGTAGAAGGTGCCGAGAAGCGCCTCGATCGCATGCGCAGTGACGCGATTGCGCTCACTGAGCATCAGCAGGAACTCGCCGCGCGCGGCCTCTGCCGCCTCTTTCAGGCAATGTAGCCGGCGTGCCGGATCGGCGCCGCGAACGAAGCGAACGCCGCTGACCGAGGCCAGCGCCGCATCGGCAGGCGTCGCGCCTTCGTCGGCGACGAAGACCTCCATCGGAGCACCAGACGGATGCTCGGCAAGGGCCACCAGACATGCGCGGAGGGCATCGTGCCTCCCGGTCGAATGGATGACAACGCTGATCAGCGGCGAGTCCGGGGTCGGCAGCGCGAGCGGCACCGGCGGCGCGACCGCCGGCGATGCCGCGGCGGATACCGGCAAGACCTGCATCACGCTCCGGGCGTGACCGACGATAGCGCGAAGGCCGCTGCGGCGGAGAACCATCCAGGCGTGCCGCCAGCCTGCGGGGCCGCTTCGGACAAGCTGCCATGCGCTGAGCACGAGCCGCGGGCTCGCCCGCCCGACGACGAGTGCTCCGCGCAGCGGGCGCGTCCAGCGCCAAGACCGCGAAGTCGTGATCCGTGCAAGCTCGCCCTGGAGCTGTGCGATGTGCTTCTGCGCCGCCGACTGATACTCCTGCAATTCATGTTCGAGGCGCTGCCGTTCGCTTTCGAGGCGCTGTCGTTCGGCTTCGAGGCGCTGTCGTTGCCCTATCTCCGAAGCGAGTTCCTCTCGAAGTTGTGAAGCATCAGCTTGCGCACGTTCGAGATGATTCATGAGGACATCCCGGTGGCGTGCGATGGCGTCGTATGCTTTCCGGCCAACCAGATGTGTCTCATCCGGCGCAATCGCCTCGATTTGCTGCTCGATTACGTCGGCAGAGGCCCGGTGGCCGGCATGACGCCCGAGCCGAATCAGGTTGATCAGGCTGTGGTGGACACCTTCCGTCGCCACAGGCGCCTGCGCCAGCAGCGTTGCGAGTGCCTCAGGATGGGACGGTTCGGCCGCCATCGGGATAGGCAGCAGGTACTCTCGATCATACGGCGAGCGCATCAGCGGGACGGGGCGATGCGCATCAGCGCGGTCAGCACGGGCGGCAGCGCCTGCCGTGACAAGCGCTTCGAGCCACGCATCGACGTCGGCATCGAACGGCAGCAGATGAGCGCCGGCGTGGCTGGCGATTCGCTCGCGATGGCTACCCAGATCCGACGCAACGATCGGTCGCCCGCTGGCGATCGCTGCTGACAGGGTGTAGTTCCAGGTCTCGGGCACCTGCGACGGAAACCACAACACGTCCGGCCGCTCGAGGGCAAGAAGCCTCGGCAGTTCGTGCTCCTCGTAGCTGCCGGTGGCGCTGATATCAAGCGGCAACGGTTTGGTGGCGTGACCGATGATCCGGAAGGCGATCGGCAGACCTTGCGCGCGTGCGCGTTCGGCGGCTGCAATCAAGACAGCGAAGCCTTTGACTTCGGAGATGCCGCCGAGCAGACAGACCTTGATGAGCGGCAAGACGGTGAGCGGTGCTTCCGGGTGCGGCCAGACGATGGGCTCGCTGCCCGGCACCAGCCGCTTCAGCCGGGCGGCCACGTCCTGGCTTGGAACGATGATGCGTTCGGCGCGACGGATCAGCGCGACCCCGCGCGTGAACCAGGCGCGCTCCGTCGGCGACATGGCGTCAAACGAGGGCTCTCCGACGAAGCGGCCGCGATCGTCCTCGAAGTGGTAGCGCGGCGAAAGCAGACCGTAGTCGTGGACGGTGATGTCGAGCGGCAAGGCAAGTGCGTCGAGCAGCGCGTGAACGCTCTCCGGCCAGCCGTGCAGATGATGCAGGTGGATGCGGGCCAGGCGCAGCGCCCGGAGCGCGTCGCTCCATTGGGCGACCGAGACATCATCACCGAATCCGCCGACGCGGAGCCGCACGTCCTGCGCACCATCACGCCCATACCAGGCGACGTCCACGTTGCCGTCGAGCGCACCGCGCAGCACGAGCAGATCGACCCGCGTTCGCACGCGCTCCACCAGATCGCTGACGTGCCGCTCGACGCCACCGCCCAACCCATGACTGATGAACAGCAGCCGTGGCCTCTGCGACGCACGCACGGCAACATTCAGGCGGGCGAGTGACAGCTCGGCGCAGGGCTCAGCCACGGCCGCCTCCACTCAATCGCCGGGCGAGGCGCACGAGCCATGGCTCGGTGCCAAGCGGCGGCGCGATGCTTGCCGGCTCTTGGCTCGCCTCGCGCAGGCGGGCTTCGAGCCGGGCGACTCGTTCACGCAGGGTCTCGATCTCTTGCCGGGACGCCGCGTTTTCGCGATAGGTGCGGGACCATTCGGCGTAGACCGAATGCGCGCGGTCGGAGACCAGATGGATCGGCGTGCCGAGTCGCGCTTCCGCGCGACTGAGCGCATCGGCAGTGCGAGCCGCGGCGACGACGAAATACATCGGTTCGGGCCAGTCCGCGGTGCCATCGATCGCGACCAGTCGGGTACCCTCGGCGGCCCGCTCCAGCGGCCACAGCATCGAGTGGAACAAAGCGCGCTGAGCGAACCAGCGCTGATGCGGAAAACGGGGCGACAGCAGCGCCGCCAGCTCCTCCCGGTCGAGCTCGGCGATATGAAATTCGTTCCGGTAGCCGCTGCTGCCGCTGTACTGCGGTCGATTGGGCGAGGACAGAAGGAACACGCCCGCCGGAGCAAGCAGCCGATCGACCTCGGCCACGAATTCAGCCTGCGCTTCGATGTGTTCGATCGTTTCGAAGGAACAGACGAGGTCGAAGCTTCCTTCCGGCTCGGGAATCGACGTGCAGGAGGCGGCCAGGAACCGCAGGTTGTGGCGTTGGTAGCGCGACGCCGCATGGGCGACGGCCTCGGCGGAGACGTCGACGCCGACGACTTCCCCGGCCGCGGTGGCGATCAGGTCCGCGCCGTAGCCCTCGCCGCTCGCGACATCGAGAACGCGGCAGCCCGCGGCGAGGCCGTGCGCCAGCAAGTAGCGTTGCCAGTGCTCGTACACCATCTCGCCCTGGCATTCAGGCAGGAAGCGTTCGCCAGTGAACGAAAGCGTCATTCGATGGCCTCGTTGCCGCGCATCTCGCGCGCGAAAAATTCGGCGAGGCGACGTCGGTCCTGCTTGGTCGGGCGCCCGGCGAACACCATCGTTGCCTGCGCGGCGCCGGCCCGCTCCAGGCGACGGAGCTCGCGCGCCTGAACGCTGTCGGCGGTTTCGCGGTAGAGCGTCGAGGCGACTTCGGCCGAACCGCGCCGGGCCGAGAGTTCGACAACATCCACCGTTCGCAGGTCATCGCCGCGCTGAATCAGCAAACGCATGCCCGGCCGCACCATCGTGGAGGGCTTGACTCGCTCGGCGTGCGAAGGCCCTGAAGGACCCTCCGTGCCTGAGGCATTGCTTCCGATGCGCAGGATGCGGACGTGGCCGGCGTCGATGGCTTCGGTGGCGAGGCCGCGGGTCTTGAAGAAGCGCGCAGCCCACAGCCACTTGTCGATTCGGACTGGCTCTGAGGCGGCCTGATCAGCCGTCGGTACGGATGCCTGCCGGTTCATTGCAGCGTACTCGTGCCGGGTGGGTGGCGACCGTCCGCAGCCTCGGCGCGAAAGAGCTCCTCCACCTGCGCGCGATCAACGCGATAGTTGCGGCCGCAGAACTCACAGCGCGTGTCGACGCAGCCGTTCTCGTCGATCAGCGGCTTCAGCTCATCCCAGCCTACGAGCCGCAGCGCCCCGAGCACGCGCTCCAGCGAACAGGGGCAGGCGAAGGCCACCGGCTGGGCCGGATGCAATCGCACCGCATGGTCGGGCAGCACCATCTCGAGCCATTGCTCATACGGAAACGGCATGAACACATCGGAGAGCGCGCGTTCGATCGCCGCTTCGATCGCATGCCATGCCGCACGCTCAGACTCGGTATTCGCGCCCGGGATCGGCAACCGTTCGAGCAGGACTGCCTCCACCGCGTCGCCATCCTCGCGCAGCCAAAGGCGGGTATCGGTTTGCTGTGAACTGGTCAGGTAGGCTTCGAGCAGATTGGCCACCGAACGGTGTTCAAGTGCAACGATGCCTTGATACATCTGGCCGCGCGCCGGGTCGATGGTGAAGACGAGGCGCCCGGCGCCGTCACCGGCAACGACGGAGCAGAGATCGGCATCGTCGCTGATCGGCCTGTCCAAGCGCACGTCGGCATAGGCGCGACAGGTCAGCCGGTCGGTCGCCTCGACACACAGCAGTGGAACATCGCCATCGCCCTGCGCCTGCACAATGATCGTCGCTGGTTGTTTGAGGTTGCTCGCCAGCAGCAGCGCAGCGGCGCCGAGTTGCCGAAGGAGCGAGCGCACGGCCGGCGGGTAGGCATGGTGACGCAGCGCCTCCGCCAACGCCTGGTCGAAGCGGCCAACGACGCCGCGAGCCGGTGCACTGTCGAGCCAAAAGCGCGCTAGGTGATCGAATCCGAGCCGAGCGCGATCCATGTTCAGGCAGCAGTTGAGAAGCCGTTGAGACGAACGGTCACGATTTGTGCCGGCAACGCCGAGTTCTTGTCGAACAGACAGCCTGCCTCGACGCCAGCGCGCGCGATGGTCTCTGCCGTATCGAGCCGGTCGTACAGAGCGTGCATGGCGCCAAGCGCGAACTCCCGACCCGAGCCGGCTGCCCAGAAGCGCCTGAAGGAGAACACCTCACGCATCGAATAGATGCCGTAGATACCGGTGGGATTGGCGAGGAGTGCCGTGATGTGTGTGCTCTCGTAGGCATCCTCTTCTTCTTCCTTCGGGTTCAGGTAGTGCTGCTCCTTGAGGGTGGCGTGCAGCTTGCGGAAGGTTTCGTAAATCTCGGCCTTGGAATTGAAGTTCAGCGCCTTGGCTGTCGAGAACAGATTTTCATAGACGAGCTGGTGCGCTGCACTGCCGCAGAAACCGATGGCCGTGTCCCCTGCACGGACGATTTTTTCGTACGATGCGTCGAAGGTTTCGGAGAGTCGCATGTCTCCGAAGGTCGTGAGTGAATCGGCGGCAATGGCCGCCCAGTCGCCTTTGCGAACGACGACGAGTGTAGTCATGCGTCTGAAGCTGGGAAAAACTGAGAATTTTAGGCTGCAGCAGGCGGCGTCCGACGCCGCGGCGCGAAGCAAGGCGGTCAGTGATCACCATCCGGCCGCCGCCACGGATCCACGTGCGTGAGCAGGTTGAGTACGCGATGACGCGCCAGCACGCGGCGACGCGCTTCGACGGCGATGTCGTGACCCTGCTCGACTGTAAGGCTTGCGTCGACCTCCAGATGTACATCGGCGATGATCATGTCGCCCATCTTGCGCGTGTTGAGGTCATGCACGGCGCGAACGCCCGGCGTGCTCTCGAGCGTGGCCCGTATCGCCACGATTTCGCTTTCGTCGGCAGCGCGATCCATCAGGTCGGACAACGCACCCCAGGCAAAGCGAGCGCCCATGGCCAGCACCATCAGCCCGACGACGAAGGCTGCCAACGGGTCGAGCAGGCGGTAGCCGGCAAGGTTGCCCGCGACGCCGGCGGCAACGACGAGACTCGAGGCGGCGTCGGAACGGGCATGCCAGGCGTTGGCGACAAGCAGCCCCGACTTCACGCGGCGCCCGACGGCGAGAACGTAGCGAAACAGGCCTTCCTTGACGACAAGGGTCAGCAAGGCGGCGGCCAGCGCCACCCCGCTGACCGGAGGCACGCTCCCGGGATCGAGCAGGCGTTGCCCGGCCGCCCAAAGCATCGCAACGCCGACCGCTGCGAGCAGAGCTCCCAGCACGAGCGTGGCTGCCGTCTCGAAGCGCTGATGGCCGTAGGGATGGTCGTCGTCCGGTGCCTTGCCGCTCAGCCGATTGGCGGCCAGCACGACCAGATCGGTGGCAAGGTCGGATAAGGTATGAACGCCGTCTGCTATCAGAGCCTGTGATCGCGTCGCGAAGCCGATGGTGATCTGGGCGATGGACAGCAACAGGTTGACCGCAACCGCAGTCCACGTGGCGCGGGCCACTGCATGATGGCGGACTTCAGGCGTGAGCGTCGGATCCGCGGCCGCATCCGCGCTGGTGGCGTGACGTCGTCGCTGCAGCCAACGTGAGAACATGGCGCCCGATTCTAGGAGCGCGTCACGACGCCGTTTGGCGCGTTACGCAAGAAAGACGAAGCCCCGCCGAGGCGGGGCTCGTACACGCCATTGAGCCCCCCGGGGGAAGGAAGGGCTCGGGCGGGACGTTGCGCTGACGGGGTAGGGAAACGCTGAATAAATTGCTGCGCGGGCGAATCGCTGCGTTGCGCGGTGTTGGCTCTAGCCCGCCTGCCTTTTTGGCAGGCTTAACCTTGGCTTCGCCAAGGTTAGCCTACGCCGCAACTGCGTTGTCGCTCCCTCGCCTATCTATTTGATATGTCCCGGTGGTTGCGCTCCGTGCGCCTTGCGCTTCATCCCGCTCACTGCTCCTTTCAGCGTTTCCTTAGCTCAGCGGTTGTACGCCGTCTCGCCGTGACTGACGATGTCGAGGCCTTCACGCTGCTCGTCGTCGGTGACGCGCAGACCGACGATCAGATCGGCGACCTTGAAGGCAATGAAGGCTGCGATCGCAGACCAGACGATCGTGATGACGACGCCCTCGGCCTGGATCAGCAGCTGACCCGCGATCGAGAAGTCGGGCTTGCCGGTCCCGCCCAGAGCCGGTGCGGTGAAGACACCGGTCAGCAGTGCACCAACGATGCCGCCGAGGCCATGGACGCCGAAGACATCGAGCGAATCGTCTGCACCCAACATCTTCTTCAGCCCGGTCACGCCCCACAGGCAGATGAAACCCGCCAAAGCCCCGATGACCAGAGCCCCCATCGGGCCGACCGATCCGCAGGCTGGAGTGATCGCAACCAAACCGGCAATGGCGCCCGATGCCGCTCCGAGCATCGATGCTTTGCCCTTGAAGAACGCCTCACCAATGCACCAGGCGAGCACGGCGGCTGCGGTGGCGAACAGGGTATTGACGAAGGCGAGGGCCGCGCCCGAGGTGGCCTCGAGATTGGAACCGGCATTGAAGCCGAACCAGCCCACCCACAGCAGTGATGCGCCGATCATCGTGAACGGCAGCGAGTGGGGCGGAAAGGCCTCCTTGCCGTAGCCGAGGCGCTTGCCGACGAGATAGGCGCCGACGAGACCGGCAACGCCTGCATTGATGTGAACGACCGTGCCGCCCGCAAAGTCGAGGGCACCCTTGCCGAGCAGATAACCGCCAGGGCCCCACACCATGTGAGCGATCGGCAGGTAGCAGACGGTGAACCAAAGGGCCGAGAAAATCAGCACGGCCGAGAACTTGATGCGTTCGGCGAACGATCCGACGATCAGGGCGCAGGTGATGCCGGCAAACGTTGCCTGGAAGGCGAGGAACACGTACTCGGGTAGCTTGACGTCGCTCGAGAAGGTGTCGGCCAGAGAGTCGCCACTGACCCCGGAAAGGAACAGTTTGGACAAGTTGCCGATGATCTTCCCTTCGCCGCCGAATGCCAGCGAGTAGCCATACACGGCCCAAAGGACCGTGATCAGCGAGAAGACGACCATCACCTGCATAAGCACCGACAGCATGTTCTTGCTGCGCACCAGGCCGCCGTAGAACAGAGCCAGCCCGGGAAGAACCATCAGGATGACGAGAAGGGTGGCAGTCATCATCCATGCGACATCGCCCTTGTGCACCGACGGCTTGGGGGCCTCTGCCGGCTTGGCCTCACCAGCCGGGGCCGCAGCCGCCGCAGGCGTTGCCGAGACTGCGGCTGCGGGCGCGGCCGCAACGCCGGGCTTGGCTTCAGAGGAAGCCGCCGTAGTCGCCGGTGCGGCCGTGGCGGGTGTTGTCGCAGGCGCCTGCGCACCGACCGGAATAGGCGCCACGATGCCCATGGCCGCAGCAGCGAGCGCCGCGGCGATCAAAACGGATTTCAAGTTCAGCATGGAGTTCCCCCGGAGTTTCACAGTGCTTCCGCGCCGGTCTCGCCGGTGCGGATACGGATGGCCTGTTCGAGGTCAAACACGAAGATCTTGCCGTCGCCGATCTTGCCGGTATTGGCGGCCTTCTCGATGGCCTCGATGACCTGCTCGAGCAATTCGCTCTTGATCGCTACTTCGACCTTGACCTTGGGCAGAAAATCGACGACGTACTCGGCGCCCCGATAGAGTTCGGTGTGACCCTTCTGACGCCCAAATCCCTTGACTTCCGTCACCGTGATGCCCTGCACGCCGACGGCGGCAAGGGCTTCACGCACCTCGTCGAGCTTGAACGGCTTGATGATTGCACTCACCAGTTTCATGATGGATGGCTCCCAAATGGATCGATGGCACGCACCGTTCAGAAACTGTGCGTGTACTTGACGAGCAGGTAGGGCGTCGTCTTGCCGATGAACTTCTTGGGTACAGGGGTGTAATAGCCTTTGTCGGCGTCGGTGAAAGTGACGCCGCCTTCGGCTGTGACACCATTGCCGAAGTCGTAGCCGAGCGCCACCTTGCCGTCGCTGTAGGTCGCATCGCCAGAGGTCGGGCCCTTGATCTTCTGCCGGCCCGCATGAAGGATCAGCGTTACCTTGTCCAGCACGGGCACAGAGGCCGTAAGGTCCAGGTACCAGCTGTTCTTCGAGTCGACGTTGCCGAACGCATTGGTCAGGGCATGCGAGTACTTCAGCGTGAAGACGTTCCAGGAGCCGGCGATATAGATCTCAGTGGTGTCCGGATTGGTGGCGCCGCGCGAGGTCGTACCGGTGTACTCGTAACGCAGGACACCGACGTCGTAGGTGAAATCGCCCACGGAGTTCTTGAACCCGGCATAGACATCGAACTCGGTCCGGCCGCTCGAGATACCGAAATCCTTGAGCCAGCGGACGTTCGAGCCCCAGACCCCCGCATAGAAGCCGCTTGGATGGGTGTAGTCGGCGCCGAGCTGAAGAGCCGGCTTGTAATCGGTTTGGGCGAGTCCGCGGAAGATGTAGGAACTCGCCACTCCGGCGTTGACCGAAAAGTCGGCTGCGGCGTTGGCCGAAAGGCTGCAAGCGGCCATCAAAGCGGCCGTCATTGCCCCGGATCGGATGTGCTTCATGGGTTCTCCAGGTGGTGGACGAAAGCGATCGCTCCTGAATACGCAAGCGGCGTGCCAAGGGACTTGCCGTGCTGTGCGGTGCGCGCTCTCTCGCTCATCCACCTGACATGTCGCCGTCGCTGCGCCCTGTGCGCCTGACGCTTCATCCCGCGCGCTGCTTTCGTTCCGCGTCTCCCGCGGCGGATGGGACCTTCCACGACGTGCGGAACCTTGTGCGGCACTGAATTGGTGCGATCCGTGGCCTGTCTCCGGAAAGCACCGGGCTATGCACTGCGATGGGGCGACTGCGTGGGTGTGCTGACTGCTAGACTTCCTCTATGACCTTGGACGACTTGGTTGCCCAACTGCGAGAAATCGCCGCCAGCAATCCCGGCGACGACCTTCAGAAGAACCTGCGCAGCACCCTTTCAGCGGGGCTCGCGCGCCTCGACGTCGTAACACGGCAGGACTTCGAAATCCAGCGTGCGATGCTCGATGCGCTGCGCGAACAGGTGGAGGTACTCCGGCAGCAAGTCGAGGCACTCGAAGCTTCCCGTGGCGGTGGCTCCAGTCGATCTTGAGCCTCCGGCTGCCGTGACTGCCGCCTCCGCCCCCGAGACGCTGACCGTCTCCCTGTTCGAGCGCAGCTACCCGATCCATATCGGCAGCGGCCTCTTGGCCGATGCCGCCCTGTACGCGCCGCACGTCAAAGGCGACCTTGCCCTCGTCACCAACGAGACGGTGGCACCGCTCCATGCAGCGCCGGTTCGCTCGGTTGCCTCGGCACTCGGCCGTCGGCTGATCGAGGTTGTCCTGCCGGACGGTGAGGCGTACAAAACGGCCGAATCACTCGACCGCATCTACACAGCTTTGCTGGCGGCACGGGCGGACCGGCAGATGACCTTGATCGCGCTCGGCGGCGGCGTGGTCGGTGATGTGGCGGGCTACGCGGCGGCGACTTACCAGCGGGGGATCGCCTTCATTCAGGCGCCCACCACCCTGCTGGCGCAGGTCGACTCGTCCGTGGGCGGTAAGACGGCGATCAACCATCCGCTCGGCAAGAACATGATCGGCGCCTTTCATCAGCCGGTTGCGGTGATCTCCGACATGGATGCGTTGGCGACGTTGCCTGAGCGCGAGTATGCCTGCGGCCTTGCCGAAATCGTCAAACATGCGCTGATCTTCGATGCCGAACATTTCGCCGAGCTCGAACGCGATGCCGACTTGCTCCTTCGCCGCGAGCCGCGCGCGGTGGCGCGCGTCGTCCGGCGTTCGTGCGAGCTCAAGGCGGCGGTCGTTGCCCAGGACGAGCGCGAGACGCTCGGGCTCAGGGCGCTTTTGAACCTCGGTCATACCTTCGGCCATGCGATCGAGACCGAGATGGGCTATGGCGCGTGGCTGCATGGTGAAGCCGTCGCCGCCGGCTGTGTGCTGGCGGCGCGGTGGTCGGCCGAGCGAGGTGCGCTGACGGCCGAGGACGTCGACCGCATCGTGCGCCTGCTGGCCCGTTTCGGACTGCCGACGCGTCCGCCGGCCGTCGCTGCGGCCAGGCTGGTCGAGCACATGACGCGCGACAAGAAGAACCAGGCGGGACGTATAGCGCTTGTGCTGCTCGACCGGATCGGCCAGGCCAGGTTGAATCGTGATACCTCGGTGCAAGCTCTGAGCGAGTTTCTTGAGCGGCGGCTGGCCGAGGGGACGGCGCCGAATCTGGCGACCGTTTGACCGCGGTCAGCTTGTGGCCGGCTCCGATGACCGCAAACTGGCGGAGAAAAGGAGCTCTCCATGTCCGACATCCGCCACATCGTCTGCCCGCATTGCCTCACCGTCAACCGCGTTCCGGCCGAGCGGCTGGAAGATGGCCCGAAGTGCGGCCAGTGCCGAGAGGTTCTATTTGGAGGCCATCCCGTCGAACTCGGTGAGGGCGAGTTCGAGACACACCTGAACCGTAGCGACATTCCTCTGCTGGTCGATTTCTGGGCGCCTTGGTGCGGGCCGTGCCGAATGATGGCGCCGCAGTTCGAGCGTGCCGCTGCGCTGCTCGAGCCGCATATGCGCCTGGCCAAAGTCAACACCGAAGAAGCGCAAGGGCTCGCGATGCGCTTCGGCATCCGCAGCATTCCCACGCTCGCGTTGTTCGCCGGCGGGCGGGAGATCGCGCGCCAGAGCGGCGCGATGGGCAGCCACGACATCGTCGCTTGGGCAAACCAGCATCGGCCTGTTTGATCGTCCCGGTCGCGACCACTTCTCCCGGCGGCGATGCGCGTGCAGAAAGTTTACCCAGCGGGCCCGGCTTCGAATGCGCATCGTACCGCGCATGCGTGACGATGCGACCAGGATTCGATCCGCCGCGGATAATTGCCGGCTGGGATGTCTCGACCAAGGTCGGCTATGAAGCTGCTGGTGCTGCACGGGGTCAATCTGAACATGTTCGGGCTGCGCGATCGCGCCGTCTACGGAACGGCGACGCTGGCAGACATCGACCAGGCGCTGAATGAGCTCGCGAGCGAGCTGGGGGTCGATGTCGAGTGCTTCCAGACCAACTCCGAGGCGGACATGATCGCCCGTATCCACCGGGCGCACCTGGAAGCAGTGGACGGCGTGGTCATCAACCCCGGCGCGTGGACGCACTACAACGTTGCGATTCGCGATGCGCTGGAGATACTGCGCTGCCCCGTCATCGAAGTCCACATGTCGAACATCCATGCCCGCGAGCCGTTTCGACATCATTCCGTGGTCAGTTCCATCGCGAAGGGAGTGATCTGCGGTTTTGGTGTGGATTCGTATCGTCTCGGCCTGCGAGCTGCCTTGTCGGCCGCGCGGACGGAACCGTCCGGCCGGCGCGGAGCGGCGGCTTTGCCGCCGGGGTGAACCCGCACGGTCCCGGCTCATTGCCTCGGGCGGAGCCAGCATTGCGCAACGGCGCGACGGGCCCGCGCGGTGGTCCATTCAGCGCTTACCAGAGGAGGTTCGATGGCTGACGCATTTCTGATCGACGCCGTTCGCACGCCGATTGGCCGCTATGGCGGAGCGCTGTCGGCGGTTCGCGCCGACGATTTGGCCGCGCTTCCGATCGCTGCGCTGCTCTCGCGTCAGCCCGGCCTGCCGCCGCAAGCCGTCGATGAAGTGATCCTCGGCTGCGCCAATCAGGCCGGCGAGGACAACCGCAACGTCGCGCGCATGGCGACGTTGCTGGCGGGTGTTCCGGAAACGGTGCCGGCCGTCACGGTGAACCGTCTCTGCGGTTCCGGGCTTGACGCGGTGGGCACGGCAGCACGCGCCATTGCGCTTGGCGAGGCAGCGGTCGCGATCGCCGGCGGAGTCGAGAGCATGAGCAGGGCGCCGTTCGTGCTGCCGAAGGCGGCCACCGCCTTTGCTCGAGAGGCAGCGATCTACGACACCACGATCGGCTGGCGCTTCATCAATCCGCGACTGCATGCGCGATTCGGTACCGACTCGATGCCGGAGACGGCGGAGAACGTCGCGCGTGAATTTGGTATCGACCGTGCCGCTCAGGATCGTTTTGCGCTCGCCTCTCAACGCAAAGCGCTCGCCGCGCAGAGCGATGGATTCTTCGCCCGTGAGATCGTTCCGGTAGAGGCTTCTGGCCGCAAGGGCGAAACCGTGCGTGTCGAGCGCGACGAGCATCCGCGCGAGACGACGCTCGAAGCGCTCGGGCTGCTCCGACCGATCGTGTGTCCCGACGGTACCGTCACCGCCGGCAACGCGAGCGGTGTCAATGACGGCGCCTGCGCCGTGTTGCTCGCGAGCGAGTCGGCCGCGGCGGCGTATGGTCTCGCGCCGCGTGCGCGCGTGCTCGGCATGGCGACGGCCGGCGTGGCGCCGCGGGTCATGGGCATCGGGCCGGTACCGGCGACCGAACGCCTGCTCGCGCGTCTCCGCTGTACGCTGGCGGACTTCGATGTCATCGAACTCAACGAAGCCTTTGCCGCGCAGGCGCTAGCGGTACTGCGGCGGCTTGGCGTCGGCGACGGCGATTCACGTGTGAACCCGAACGGCGGCGCAATCGCGTTGGGGCATCCGCTTGGCATGTCCGGGGCGCGTCTGGTGACCACTGCCTTGAACCAGCTTGAAGCATCCGGTGGGCGCCGGGCACTCTGCACCATGTGCATAGGAGTCGGGCAGGGTATCGCGCTCGCAATCGAGCGCGTCTGAACGACCACGCGCGCGGGCTTCATTGCGAGCCTGAGACAATCACGAGCAGAACCAGGCCCGGGGGGGCTGCGCATCAGGTTGTGCTGACACATCCGATGACCGGGTCAACGAAACACGAATACATCACGATGATTCCCATTTCACGCCCTTTCATCGGTGCCGAGGAGCGGGCTGCCGTCAACGAGGTACTCGACTCTGGGATGCTCGTGCAGGGCCCGCGCGTGGCAGCGCTCGAGGCGCTGTTCTGCGAAAAGACTGGCGCGCGTCATGCCATCGCGGTCTGCAACGGCACGGCGGCCCTGCACACGGCGCTGCTCGCCCACGGCATTGGGCCGGGCGACGAAGTCATCACGACGCCGTTCACGTTCATGGCTTCGGTCAACGCGATCCTCTTCGTCGGAGCCACGCCGCGCTTCGTCGACATCCTGCCTTGTTGCTTCAACCTTGATCCTGCGCAGATCGAGGCGGTGATTACGCCGCGGACGCGCGCGATCCTGCCCGTCCACCTGTATGGGTTTCCGTCCGACATGCGTGCCATTCAGGCCATCGCGGACCGCCATGGCCTCGCCGTGATTCAGGATGCGGCCCAGGCAATCGGCGCGACGTACCGCGGGCAGCCGCTCGGCGCGCTCGCGACCGCCTGCTATAGCCTCTACGCGACCAAGAACGTCCACAGCGCGGAAGGCGGCATGGTCACCACCAACGATGACGCTGTCGCCGAGCGCTGCCGACTGCTGAGGGCGCACGGTTCGCCGCGCCGCTACTACCACGACGTACTCGGCTACAACTTTCGACTGTCGGATCTGCATGCCGCGATTGCGATTCCGCAGATGCAGAGGCTCGACGACATCATCGCCCGCCGACGTGCGAATGCGGCGTTCTTGACGGACCACATTCGTCACCCGGCCATCGTCACGCCCGACCTCGCGCGGCTGTGCGGCCGTCGTGGCGAGGGCGCATGCACTGCGAGCGGTCATGTCTGGCATCAGTATGTGGTCCGCGTGCTCGGCAATCGAGATCACGCCGTCGAGCGCCTTGCCCAGGCGGGTGTCGGCTCGGCCGTGTTCTACCCACTGCCTGCGCATCGTCAGAAGCACATCATCGAGCGCGGGCTCGGCCAGGTGACGCTCCCGGTCGCCGAGCAGGCGGCGCGCGAAGTGCTCGCGCTGCCGGTGCATACGGCGCTCGGCGAAGACGAGCTGCGCACTATCGCAGCCGCCGTCAACGCGCTATGAACCGCCCGCTCGATGTCTGCGTGATCGGTTGCGGATCGATGGGTCGCAACCATGTCCGCGTGCTCTCGGACCTGCCCGGCGTCGAGCTGTGCGCGATCGTCGATGCCAGCCAGCAGGCGACGGCGCATCTCGCCCATCGCTACCGCGTACCTGCGTTCCCGAGTCTCGAGGCCATGCTGGAGGTGATGCGGCCGGACGCAGCGGTGGTCGCCGTACCCACGGTTGAACATCTGGCCGTTGCAGGGCGGCTATTCGACCAGGGAATCCACGTCCTGGTGGAAAAGCCGATCGCCGGCAGTGTCGAGGAGGGGCGGCGATTGATCGAGCTGGCACGGGCGGCTCACGTGGTTTTGTTCGTCGGTCACATCGAACGCTTCAACCCTGCCGTCCTCGAACTTCGCCGCCGCCTGTCGGATGGGGAGCTCGGCCGTGTCCTGCACGTCGAGGCGCGCCGGCAGGGGCCCTTTCCGGCGCGCATCCAGGATGTCGGGGTGATCGTCGATCTGGCCGTTCACGACCTCGATCTGGTCCGTTTCGTCACCGGCAGCGAGGTCGTTCGTGTCTATGCCGAAACGACACAACGTCTGCATCACGCGCACGAGGACATGGTGCGGGCAACGGTCCGCCTTGCCGACGGCGTGGTGGGATCGCTGGCGATCGACTGGCTGACGCCGACCAAACTTCGCGAACTGACCGTCACCGGCGAGCGCGGCATGTTTCAGGTGAATTTGCTCACGCAGGATCTGATCTGGTTCGAAAACTCCGCCGCAGAAGAGGAGCGCGACGACGAGATCGCTCTTCTGCGCGGCGTGCAGGAAGGTCGGATGATTCGTCACGTGGTGCGCAAACGCGAACCGCTCGTGGCCGAACTCGAGGCCTTCATCGCCCGTATCAACGACCGGGCGGCACCCGCCGTGTCGGGCGAGGACGGCCTGGCGGCTCTCACCGTCGCCGAGGCACTGATCCGCTCCAGCCGCAGTGGAGAGGTGATTCGACTCGGCGCCCGGTGAACGGCGCGGCAACCAAGCCCGAGCGGTCAGGCGGTCTGGGCGATGACTTCACGCAACGTATCGACGGCTTGCGCGATCTGCGCCTCTTCCACGATGAAGGGCGGTGACAGGGCGATGATGTCTCCGGTCGTGCGTACCAAGAGGCCGCGCTGGTAGCAGGCGAGGAAGACCTCGAAGGCGCGCGCCCCTGGCGCGCCCGGACGCGGTTCGAGTTCGATGCCGGCCACCAGCCCATCGTTGCGGATGTCGATGACGTGCCGGGTGCCACGAAGGCTATGGACGGCGTCCTCGAATGTCGGTGCCATGGCGTGCGCGCGGGCGAACAAGCCCTCGTCCGCGTAGAGCTTGAGCGTGGCGTTCGCCGCTGCGCATGCGAGCGGATGCGCCGAATAGGTGTAACCGTGCGGCAGTTCGGGCAGGTGCTCCGGGCCCTGCATGAAAGCCTCGTAAATATCCCCGCTGACAATCACGCCGCCCATCGGTACCGAGCCGTTGGTGAGCCCTTTCGCACAGGTGATGATGTCCGGCATGACGCCGTAGCGCTGGGCGGCGAATGCCGCTCCGGTGCGCCCGAAGCCGGTGATCACCTCGTCGAAGATCAACAGGATGCCATGGCGCGTGCAGATCTCGCGCAGGCGCTCGAGATAGCCCTTGGGAGGGATCAATACGCCGGTCGAACCAGCGACCGGCTCGACGATCACGGCAGCGATGGTGGAGGCGTCGTGCAGGGCGACCAGCCGCTCCAGTTCATCGGCCAGGTAGGCGCCGTGCGCTGGCTGGCCGCGGCTGAATGCATTCACTTCCGGCAGGTGGGTGGAGGGCAGATGGTCGACGCCAGCCACCAGCGCGCCGAACAGCTTCCGATTGCCGACGATGCCGCCCACTGCCGTGCCGCCCAGATTGACGCCGTGGTAGCCGCGCACGCGACCGATCAGGCGCGTTCGCGAGCCTTGGCCGCGCTGGCGGTGCCATGCGAGCGCAATCTTCAGCGCGGTGTCCACCGACTCCGATCCGGAGTTGGTGAACATCACGTGTTTCATGTTCGCCGGCGCCATCGCAATGACGCGGGCGGCCGCCGTGAAGGCTGCCGGATGCCCCATGTTGAAAGGCGTCGCCATGTCCAGCGTGGCGGCCATCTCCTGGATCGCGCGCACGATCGGCTCGCGTCGGTGGCCCGCATTGCAGCACCACAGTCCGGCGATCATGTCGAGCACACGGCGTCCGTCGTGCGTCGTGTAGTACATGCCCTCGGATGCGACGAGGAGGCGCGGGGCCTGCTTGAACTGGCGATTGGCCGTGAAGGGCATCCAGTGCGCGGCCATCGACTCGCCATCGAGCATGATCTGCAGGTGATGGGCTTCGGTTGCGGCATTCATGCGCTGCGGCCTCCACGGCGAGGGGACGAAGCCGCATTCTCGCGCTTCGCGATAATCCCTGCATGGCAGGTCTCCACTTCCACTCCCTCCGCTTCGCCGCGTCGACTCCTGGCCCAAGACTCATCGTTCTCGGCGCCGTCCATGGCAACGAGCGCGCCGGAACGGTCGCGCTCAAACGCTTGGCGGCCGAACTCGAACGCGGTGAGCGCCATCTGCGCTGCGGCGTGCTGACGCTGGTGCCGATCACCAACCCCAAGGCTTATGCGCAAAACACCCGCAACGGCGACCGGAATCTGAACCGAAGGCTGCGCCCAACCGCCCTGCCGACGGAGTTCGAAGACCACGTCGCGAACTGGCTATGTCCGCTGCTCGCCGAGCACGACGGGCTGCTCGACCTGCATTCGTTTGCCGCCGCGGGTGAGCCGTTCATACTCGTCGGCTCGGAGACGGATCTGGACGGCGGCGAGCCGTTCGTCCATGCGGCGCGGGAAGTCGCACTGGCGCAGCGCCTCGGCGTTGGGCGTTGCGTCGATGGCTGGCTGCCTACCTACCATCGGGGTGTGGCGCGTCGTTTGGCCCACCCGGTGCCCGGCGCACCGGCGGCCACCCTCGATACCGAGTACGCCATTGGCACCACCGAATACATGCGGGCGTTGGGCGGGTGGGCGATGACTCTCGAGTGCGGTCAGCACGACGACCCCGCCGCGCCGGAGGTCGGTTACCGCGCCGTGGTGCGGCTTCTGGCTGAGCTCGAAATGATCGCTGAGCCGCGGCCGGCACCGCGGTCGCTGGAAGGGCTGCGACTGGTGGAGGTATTCGATCGTCACCATGCCGACGACTCCTTCGTTACCGATTGGAAGAGCTTCGACGCTGTACGCGCCGGGCAGCCCATCGCGCGGCGGGCCAGCGGCGAAGTGCTCGGCGCGCCGTCCGACGGCTGCATCGTGTTTCCGGCCAAGGCTGCCGTTCCAGGCGCCGAGTGGTTCTACTTCGCGGAGCACAACGACCGCTTCGCCCTGCCTTAGCTGGCCGTTGAAAAACTGCTAAGGTCGCAGCGCACCGTACAACCACGTAGGGGGTACTGCTTGCTACCTTCTTTCCCGTTCTCCGGTCCGCGCAACATCGGGCCCCGGCGCCTGAAAATGGACGCTGGCGACAGCGACCGCAAATAGAATCTGGAGTCGGTTTCCATCATGCGGAAAATCTCGTAGGGGCTCATCATGCCGGAACGCTCTCAGCCCACTTTGCGTGAAGCCGCGCTCGAGTACCACCGCTCACCGCGGCCGGGAAAGCTCGAGATCAGCGCCACCAAGACGCTGACCAATCAGCGTGATCTCGCGCTCGCCTATTCGCCGGGGGTTGCATTCGCCTGCGAGGAGATCGTTCGCGATGCTGCGGAGGGGTTTCGCCTCACCTCCCGCGGCAACCTGGTCGGCGTGGTCACCAACGGCACCGCCGTGCTCGGACTCGGGGCGATCGGACCGCTCGCCGCCAAGCCGGTCATGGAAGGCAAGGCGGTTTTGTTCAAGAAGTTCGCCGGGATCGACTGCTTCGACATCGAAATCAACGAACGCGACCCTGACAAGCTGATCGAAATCGTCGCAGCGCTCGAGCCGACCTTTGGCGGCATCAACCTCGAGGACATCAAGGCGCCGGAGTGTTTCTACATCGAGCGCAAGTTGCGTGAGCGGATGCGCATCCCGGTATTCCACGATGACCAGCACGGCACGGCCATCATCGTCGCTGCCGGTATCCTCAATGGACTGCGCGTGGTCGGCAAAAAACCGGAAGAGGTCAAGCTGGTCTGCTCCGGCGCCGGCGCGGCAGCGCTCGCCTGTCTCGACATGCTGGTGGCGATGGGCATCCGGCGTGAAAACATCTGGGTGGCGGACATCATCGGCGTGGTCTATGCGGGCCGCGCCGAAGAGATGGACGACAACAAGGCGCGCTACGCGCAGCCGACGACGCTGCGCAGCCTCGATCAGTTGCTCGATGGCGCCGACATCTTCCTCGGACTCTCGGCGGCACGGGTATTGAGGGCCGAATGGCTTGCCAGGATGGCGCCATCTCCGTTGATCTTCGCGCTTGCCAATCCGGAACCGGAAATCATGCCGGATGTGGCCAAGACGGCTCGTCCGGATGCAGTGATCGCCACCGGACGCAGTGACTACCCGAATCAGATCAACAACGTGCTGTGCTTTCCGTTCATCTTTCGCGGCGCGCTCGATGTCGGGGCCACGACGGTCAATGAGGCAATGAAATTGGCCGCCGTCCACGCGATCGCCGATCTCGCCATGGTCGAGCAGGACGATCAAGTGGTGGCGGCATACGGCGAGGCAGGCACGCTGTCGTTTGGTCCGGAGTACCTCATCCCGAAGCCGTTCGATCCGCGTTTGATTTCCCGCATCGCGCCAGCGGTGGCGAAAGCGGCGATGGATTCGGGGGTTGCCGCCCGGCCGATCGCCGATCTCGACCTCTACCGCCAGCAACTCACCCAATTCGTCTATCACTCGGGCGCAGCCATGAAGCCGATCTTCTCGGCTGCCAAGAAGGCTCCGCGCCGTGTCGTGTTCGCCGAAGGCGAAGACGAGCGCGTGCTGCGTGCGGTCCAGGTGATCTTGGACGAAGGGCTTGCGCATCCTGTCGTCATTGCGCGTCCGGGCGTATTCGAACGCCGCGTCGAGCGCTATGGCCTGCGGCTGAAGGCCGGGGTGGATGTCGAGATCGTCAACCCGGAGTCCGATCCGCGCTATCGCGACTACTGGCGCGACTATCACTCGCTGACCAAGCGCAAAGGCGTCTCCGAGCAGTACGCCAAGCTCGAGATGCGGCGCAGGCACACCCTGATCGGTGCGATGATGGTTCGGCGCGGGGATGCCGACGCACTGATCTGCGGCACCTTTGGTACGCATGCGCTTCACCTGCGCTACATCGACCAGGTTCTAGGACTTGAGCCGGGCGCCCATGTCTACGCGGCGATGAACGGCATCCTGCTGCCCGGCCGACTCGTGTTTCTGGTCGATACGCATGTGAACTACGATCCGAGCGCAGCCGAACTGGCGGACATCACGCGCATGGCCGCCGAGGAACTCAAGCGGTTTGGTATCGAGCCGAAGGTGGCGTTGCTGTCGCATTCCAATTTCGGCACCTCCGACAAGCCCTCGGCGGTCAAGATGCGGGAAACACTGGCGATCTTGCGCGAAACGACGCCCGACCTCGCCGTCGATGGCGAGATGCACGGTGACAGTGCGCTGGACGATGGGCTCCGGCGCGGCTACGACGTTCCGTTCACCGGCTCGGCCAACTTGCTCGTGTGCCCGAATCTGGATTCCGCCAACATCGCCTATAACCTGCTGAAGACGGGAGCAGGGCAGGGCATTGCGATCGGTCCGATCCTGCTCGGCTGTGCGAGGCCGGTTCACATCCTTACCCCTTCCGCAACGGTGCGGCGCATCGTGAACATGACCGCGCTCGCGGTCGTCGATGCCAACGCTCAGCGCTAGGGTCGCGAGGCTCAGGTGCACGCAGACGAGGCGCCCGCGTCCTGGTTCGTTCGGCACGCCGCGCTGGTGCAGGCGGGCAGTACGCTGCTCGATGTCGCCGCCGGCAGGGGACGACATGCGCGCTTCTTCTCCGCACGGGGGGTGGCGGTTACGGCCGTCGATCGTGATCGTGATGCGCTTGCCGCCTTGAGGGGCGTGGCCGGCGTCACGATCGAGGTGCGCGACCTGGAGGCCAATGCCTGGCCCTACCCGCCGGAATCGTTCGATGGCGTCCTCGTCAGTAACTACCTCTGGCGACCCGCTTTGCCGTCTTTGCTCGCGACCGTGCGCCCGAGTGGGCTGCTGCTGTACGAGACCTTCATGATCGGCCAGGCGCGCTATGGCCGCCCGAGCCGGACCGAGTTTCTCCTTGCGGTCAATGAACTCGTCGAACGCTGTTTGCCTGCCTTCGAGATCATTGCATTCGAGCAGGGCGACGATGGGAGCGCGGTCAAACAGCGACTCATCGCCCGTCGCCACGAGCGGCCGGTGTGACCCGATCGGCGACGACGGTCAACTTGTTCTTCCCGCAGCAGGTTCGAAGCAGCCAGTCGGCATAAGCCTCGTCCGACAGACGAAAGAATTGCGCGTTGTAGTCACGATGCAGCGGCACGGCGTTCACATACGCCGGTAGGTCGGCGACAGCGAGCGATCCGCGCCACGTGAGCGCGAAGATGAACATCGTCTGCACGACATGGCGGGCGATGCGAAGATCATCTGCGGCGAACGCTTCCAACCGGGCGCGTGCGCGGCCGAGCGCACCGCGAAAGTCGTCGAACATTGGCCCGTGGCCCGGCAAGACGCGATCGACGTCGAGATCTGCGAGCAGATCGATGGTCGCCCGCTGCGCAGCCAATGGGCGCGCATCGATCGCCTGCGGCGGTATGAAGCCAAAGCCGCTCTCCCAGAGTGCATCGGCGGAGATTAACAGGCGCTCTGACGGGCAGTAGAGCACGATCGAGCCCATGTCGTGGCCCGGTGACGCGAGCACATGCCAGTCGCAGCCGCCTAAGCGAAAGCTATCGCCGGGTTGCAGCTGATCCTGCCAAGCGAACCGCGGGCACCTTTGATCGGCATAACCAAGCATCTGCGCTGGCGCGTCCCACGCTTCCAGCGCCGGCACTTCGGCGGCAGGGACGACGATCTCGAGTGCCGGGAAGCGCTCCTGCAGGGCCCGATTGCCGCCGATGTGATCACTGTGGATGTGCGTGTTGATCAGGCGATCGAGCGGCCGCCCGGACAGCCGTGCCTCGATGACCGCCAGCGTTTCGGCGGCGCACGTCACATATCCGGAATCGATCAGCGTGGCGGGTTCATCGGGGGCCACGAACAGAACATGATTTGCGCACAGCCAGTCGCGTTCGATGAAGTGCACGCCAGCTGGCAGCACACCGCTTCGGCCATGGTTCAAGGCGTGTCGCGCGCTCACGCCGAGGCTTCGCCGGATCCGAGCAGTGTGGCAGCGAAGCCCTCGCGGGAGAGCCTGCCGATCAAGGCTTCGACATGCGCGCGATCGCGTGTCTCGATGGTCAGTTCGATTTCCGTCGACTTGACGCTGAAAACACCGAACATGCGCTGATGCTCGACGTCAAGGATGTTGCCGCCGGCCTCACCGACCGCGCCGGTCAGCCGCCCCAGCGATCCGGCGACATCCGGCACCTGAACGCGGATGCGGATCAGGCGACCCTCGCGCACAAGGTTGCGCATCAGGATCGTGGCGAGTAGGCGGCTGTCGATGTTGCCGCCACAGAGCACGACGCCGATCCGTTGTCCGCGGAAGCGGTTGCGGTGTTGCATCAGCGCCGCGATACCGGCGGCGCCCGCGCCTTCGGTGACCGTCTTTTCGATCTCGATCAAGAGCGCGATCGCGCTCTCGATGCTCGCTTCCTCGACCAGCAGCACCTCACGCACCAGCGCACGGGCGATCGCGAGAGGCAACCGACCCGTGTCGCGCACAGCGAGTCCCTCGGCGATCGTTTCCAAACCTACGTGGACCGGCTCGCCGGCGAGATGCTGAGCCATGGCCGGAAACGTCGTCGACTCAACGCCAAGGACATCGATCGACTGCTTTCGACCCTTGGCCGCCACAGCGCAGCCGGCGATCAGTCCGCCGCCGCCGACCGGAATCACGAGCGCATCGAGCGTGGGCTCGGTCGCCAGCATTTCGAGGGCGACGGTACCCTGTCCCGCGATGATGTGCGGATCGTCATAGGGATGCACGAATACGTATCCATGCTCGGAAGCGAGAGCACGGGCGTGCTCCGAGGCCTCGGCCAGCGTCTGGCCTGCGAGCACGACGCGCGCACCGTGGCTCTCGGTGTTGCGAACCTTTACGAACGGCGTGAAGGCTGGCATCACGATGGTGGCCGGAACGCCGAGCCGGCCGGCGTGATAGGCCACCCCTTGGGCATGGTTGCCCGCGCTCATTGCGATGACGCCCCGGCGTCGTTCATCGGCATCGAGGGAAAGCAGTTTGTAGAGCGCGCCGCGCTCCTTGAAACTTGCTGTGAACTGAAGGTTCTCGAACTTCAGCCAGACGTCGGCGTCGAGAAGGCGCGACAGTGTGCGCGAATGCAGGCACGGGGTGTGCTCGACCGCGCCGCGAATGGCGCTGGCCGCACGCTCGACGTCGTCGAGCGTGACCGGAAGCTGGGCGCTCATCACCCGAATTTTAGGCGCGCCTCTGCAATCGCGCGGCCGCGCTGGCATCCGCTTGCAGTCGCGCTGCGTAAGCAGTGACGTGTCAAGGCACGGTTGGCGCAGCCGGTGCGGGTGAGTTCCGCGCGGCCGTGGCCTGTCGATCGACCCTGGAGCAGAATCCCTTTGTCTCGTGATGCCAAGTCCGTGCCTGATTTAGACTGCCCTCGCGACATGTAAATCGCTAAGGAAACGCTGAATAAATTGCTGCGCGGGCGAATCGCTGCGTTGCGCGGTGCTCGCTCTCTCGCCTATCTATTTGATATGTCTCGGTCGCTGCGCTCCGTGCGCCTTGCGCTTCATCCCGCTCGCTGCTTTCTTCAGCGTCTCCCTAAGACCAAGCCGATGTTCGCGCGGGCCATCCTCACCGCAATCGCCGTGTTCGGAGGGGCGTGGCTGTCGCGTTTGCTGTCGCCGGGGGAGTCGCTGAGCCTGATCTGGCTGCCCGGCGGTATCGCCTTCGCGATGACCTGGAAGTACGGTCTGTCGATGCTTTGGGGAACTGCAGCCGGCCTGACGCTGTGGTCGCTCCTCGCCTACGGCTTCCATCCCGCCCTGGTTCCTACGGCAGCGTTGGCTGACGTGAGTGCGGTAATTGCGGGCAATGCGGCCTTGCGCTGGCTGCTCGCGCGCGCGGTGACTTCGTCGTCGGATCCGGGCGGGCAGCCCACGCGCCTGCGCTGGCTGGTTTGCTTCTACCTGGCGGCGAGTTTCGTCAGCGCCCCGATTGCGGCTCTCGTAGGGGCCGGCGGTTTCCTCGCTAGCGGAATCCACACCGAACTCGGTGTCGCCCAGCTCTTTGCGGCTTACTGGACGCTCGAGGCGCTCGCGTTGATGCTGATCGCGCCGACCATCCTCGTTTGGCTTGGCAGCCACCCGTCCGATGCGCAGCCGGTTCCGTTTGGACGATCGTCGCATGCATCCGATCCGCAGCGGACCGGGGTCGACCGGGCCGTGCTGATCCTGGTCGTTCTCCTGGTCGCACTGCTATTGCTGTTGCGAGCCCAGGGGCAGGCGGTCCTCGAAAGTGCGCTCTCGCTCGGCTACATCCTCGTCATGGCACTCACGGCGCTCAGACACGGCGCGCGCACAACCTATACGACGCTGCTCGTCTCGGCGCTTCTTTTGAGCACGGCGCTTTCGATCGAACCGACCTCGCTCGCCATCGACTCGCTTGCCTCGCGTGCTGTTCCGGCCGCCATGTTCGCCACATTGGTGCTGATCTTCGTGACGACCGTCCTCACACAGATCCTGCAGGCGGTATCGAGCGACCGGGCGGCAGCGTTCCGTCGGCTGCGTGATCAGTCGATGCATGATGCAACGAGCGGACTGCTGAACGAATTCGGGTTCGATCAATGGCTTGCTCAGGCCCCGAAAGACCAACGCCTGCTGGTCATCAGCGCATTCTTCGGGCGGCGAGCCCGGATCGATGCCCTGACCCGGCAGGTGCCACTCACCGAGATCAGGGCCGCCATCGCACGGCGGCTTCGCTCGCTCGGCGCCTTGACGGTGGCACGGCTGGAAGGCGAGCACTATGCGCTCGTCTTCTCTGCGATCTCCGAGCCTTCGACGCTCGCCACGGAGGTGGCGCAGTCGCTGCGCAGCATGGGGGTTGTGAACGAGCGCGGCCAGCGCATCATGTTGCATCCGACGCTTGCCGCCGTCCTGCTTGGGCCGGGTGTCCGGCCGAGCTGCACGCAACTGGTTACGACTCTTACGGCGATCGAAGTCCCGACCACAGACGCGCGCAGCCACGAGCTCGTGGTCAATGACTTCTCGCCCGAACTCGAGGACGAACTTCGCGCGCGCAGCGAGCGACTCGCTGCGATCGAGCACTGGGTGCGTCGTGGTCGCATCGTGCTGTACGGCCAGCCGATCATCCCGGCAAGTCGAGCTGCGGACGGGCAGGTGGGCCTCGAGGTCCTGTGCAGGATGCTGTCCGACGACGGAACACTGCACTTGCCGGGCAGCTTTCTGCCGGGCGTCGAACAGCTCGGCCTTTCTCGTCTCTTGGATCGACGTGTCATCGAGACCGTCTTCGCGTGGTATGCCCGCCACGAAGGCGCGTGGTCGCGTACTCGCAAGTGCGCGATCAATCTTTCTTCGTCCTCGCTCGAGGACGCTACCTTGCCGGAGTTTGTCGCCGATCGGCTGGCGAAGTACGCGCTGGCGCCGGAGCGCTTCTGCTTCGAGATCACGGAGTCGAACGCTGTTGCCGACTCCGAACGAGCGCGACTCGTCATCGAGGGGCTCCGGCGTCTCGGTTCCCGTGTGGCGGTGGACGACTTCGGGGCGGGCTTCGCGACATTCAGTTACCTGAGGCGCTTCCCAGTCGATGAACTGAAAATCGACGGCAGTTTCGTCGAGTCGGTGGCGACCGATCCGGTGAGTGAGGCCATCGTTCGTTCCAGCGTCGACGTTGCGCGCCGGCTTGGGCTCACGACTGTCGCCGAGTACGTGAGCAGCGAGACCGTGGCCGAGCGCGTGACGGCGCTCGGTGTGGACAGCCTGCAAGGTCATGCCGTTGCGGCTGCGCAACCGATCGAGTGCGCTTACGGGCTGCCGGAGGCGCCGTTGCCGCCGGTCCCGGAGCGCCGACGGGAGCGCCGCCAGACCACACCGTAGGCGACGGCATTGATGCCAAGCACGAACCCAGCCAGGACGTACTGCTCGGCAGCGCCGAGACCGTCCGGATAGAGCACCCCGCGCAAATAGCGTGCGAGAAAGCCGCTTTCGTATGTCTCTGCGCCCGCTTCAGCCAGGAGCCGATTCTCCAGCGGCGTCAGCGGGCAGACCCAGCCGAACAGCGACAGCAGAATGGCCCACGCCGCTGCTGGCAGGTGCAACCAAGGCAGGCGCGGGTAACGCAGCGAGAGAAAGCCGCCGATCACCACGAAGCCAACGAAGGCCAGATGAAGGGCCATCACGGCCTCGGCTGCGCGCAGGTAGAGCCAGCTCACCCCGCCTCCATTGGCTCATCGAAGCGCCGAGAGAAACTCGATCAGCATGCGCTGCCGCTCAGCGAGCGTCGCGGCCGGGCGCTCGATGCGAACGCGGTCGGGGCCCGCCAATCGGATACGCCCATCTCGCTGGATCAGACGGATCAGGCGTCCGGGGTCGAATGGCGGATTGGATTTGAAGCTGATCAGGCTGCGCTCCGGTGCCGAGTCGACCTTGCGGACCCCCAAGCCCTGTCCGGCGATGCGAATCTCGTGCGCGGCGAGCAGCGCCTCGGCTTGCGGCGGCAGCAGGCCGAAGCGGTCGATCAGCTCTTCCTTGAGGTCGGCCAGGCGTTCCGCACCGTCGCAGTTAGCCAGCCGCTTGTAGAGCACCAATCGCTCGTGGATGCCCGGGCAGTATTCCTCGGGCAGCAGTGCCGGTACGTGCAGATTGACCTCGGTCACTACGCCCAACGGCTCGTCCAGATCGGGTTCGCGTCCCGCCTTGAGCGCCTTGACCGCTTGTTCGAGCATCGCACTGTAGAGGGAGAAGCCGACCTGCTGCATCTCGCCGGACTGATTCTCGCCGAGCACTTCGCCGGCGCCGCGGATCTCGAGATCATGCATCGACAAATAGAAACCGGAGCCCAGATCCTCGAGTTGAGTGATCGCCTCGAGTCGCTTTTTCGCGTCCGCGGTGATCGCATCCTCCCCCGGGATCAGCAGGTAGGCATAGGCCTGGTGATGGCTGCGGCCGACCCGTCCGCGCAACTGGTGCAACTGCGCTAGGCCGAAGCGGTCGGCACGGTTGATGAGAATGGTGTTGGCGCTGGCCACATCGATGCCGGTTTCGATGATCGTCGAGCAGAGCAGGATCTGGAACCGCTGCTGGTAGAAGTCACGCATCACGCCTTCGAGCTCATGCGCGCCCATCTGCCCGTGCCCGACGCGGATGCGCGCCTCCGGCACCAGCGTCTCAAGCCGCTCACGCATGTTCTCGATGGTTTCGATCTCATTGTGCAGAAAGTACACCTGTCCGCCGCGCTTGAGCTCGCGCAGGATGGCCTCCCGGATGATCCCGTCGCTTGCCTTGGCGACAAAGGTCTTGATTGCCAGTCGCTTCGACGGCGCGGTGGCGATCACGCTGAAGTCGCGGATGCCTTCGAGGCTCATCGCAAGCGTGCGAGGGATCGGCGTGGCCGTCAGTGTCAGCACATCCACCTCGGCCCGCAGCTTGCGCAATTGCTCCTTCTGCCGGACGCCGAAGCGGTGCTCCTCGTCGATGATCACCAGCCCGAGATGCTTGAAGCGGATGTCGGGCTGCAGCAGTCGATGGGTGCCGATCACCATGTCTACCCTGCCGTCGGCGAGCGCGGCCAGCGTGGCGGCGACTTCCTTCTTCGAACGGAAGCGCGAAAGTTCCTCGATACGGATCGGCCAGCGCGCGAAGCGGTCGCGGAAAGTGGCGTAATGCTGCTCGGCAAGAAGCGTGGTCGGCACCAGCAACGCCACCTGACGGCCTCCCATCAGCGCGACGAAGGCCGCGCGGAGGGCAACCTCGGTCTTGCCGAAGCCGACGTCGCCGCAGACCAGCCGATCCATCGGCTTTGCGGCAACCAAGTCCTGGATCACCGCCTGGATTGCCGCGCTCTGATCCGGCGTTTCCTCGAAGCCGAACCCGGCTGCAAACTCGGCGTAGTCATTCCAGTCGATGCGGAAGCCGTGGCCCTGCCGGGCCGCGCGCTGAGCGTAAAGATTCAGCAGTTCCGCCGCCGTGTCCCTGGCCTGCATGGCGGCCCGTCGTTTCGCCTTCTCCCACTGGCCCGAACCCAAGGTGTGCAGTGGCGCATGCTCGGGCGCGGTGCCGCTGTAGCGGCTGATCAGATGCAGATTCGCCACCGGCACATACAACTTCGCCTGGGCTGCATACTCGAGATGCAGAAACTCGGTCGGACCATCGCCCAAATCGAGCGACACCAGACCGAGATAGCGTCCGATGCCGTGCTCCTCGTGGACCACCGGATCGCCCGGCTTGACCTCGGAGAGATCGCGCAGCATGCTGTCCACATCACTCGCGCGGCCGCGACGACGTCGCGCCGAGCGCGGCTGGCTCGGGAAGAGTTCGCTTTCGGTGATGAGACTCATCGCGGCGCCGGCGAGTCGGCCGCCCTCGGCAAGCGGTCCTTGCGTGATCGCAAAGTGCGCGGCCCCACCGGCAAAGGAGGCGAAGTCGGCAACCGCAGTCGGAGCCAGATCCGCATCGGCAAATAGATCGATCAGCGTTTGCGCGCGGCCGGCACTCTCTGCGATGACCAGCACGCGGTCGCTGGTCGTCCCAAGAAATGCTTCGAAGGCCGCCAGTGGCCTTTCGCGCTGGCGATCCACTGCAACCGAGGGCAGGGAATCCCGCTGCGCGGCGTCTGCCTCATCCGAAGCGGCACGCCCGAATTCGTAGCGGGCGCGGCGGTTCAGCGCCGCTAGGACCTCGTCCCGGCCGAGATACAGCGCTTCCGGCGACAACAGAGGTCGCGCGACGTCAGCGCGCAGCAGACTCCAGCGCTCGCGCGTCTCGCGGTCGAACGCGGTCAGCGTGGCGTGCAAATCGCCGACGGTAGCGAACACCGCATCACTCGGCAGGTGATCGAACAGTGTTTCGATGACGTCGAAAAACAGCGGCAGGTAGTACTCGATGCCTCCCGGGAAGATGCCGTTCGAGACATCGCGGTACGTCTGCGATCGCGACGGGTCGCCCTCGAACGTCTCCCGCCAGCGTTGCCTGAAACGGGAGCAACCATCTTCGTCGGTGGGGAACTCGCGCGCCGGCAGCAGTTCCAGCGCGTCCACGGGGTAGAGCGTACGCTGGCTGTCGGGATCGAACGTGCGGATCGAATCGATGTCTTCATCGAACAGTTCGACACGGACCGGCAGCGTTCCGCCGAGTGGGAAGAAGTCCACGATGCCGCCGCGCACCGCGAACTCGCCATGCGCGACGACCTGGGTCACTGCCTGATAGCCGCCGCGCACCAGTTGCTCGCGCAAACCGTTCAGGTCGAGACGTTCTCCCTTTCTCAAGGCGAACGTTCGTCCGGCCACGTAGGCGCGCGGCGTCACGCGCTGGCTCAAGGTGGTCGCTGACAGGGCCAGTACGTCACAGGCGCCGAGCGCAAGCGCATGCAGCGCTCGCAGACGTTCACTGACCAGGTCCGGATGCGGTGAGAAGTGATCGTAGGGGAGCGTTTCCCAGTCGGGGAACTCGAGCACACGCAAGCCCGGCACGAACCACGACAGGTCGGCTGCAAGAGTTGAGGCTTCATGCGCGTCGGCGCAGACGATCACAAGCATCCGGCCGCTCGCAGCAAGGTCCGCTGCTCGTCCGGCCAGGCCCGCGCTGCGCGCTGCGCCGCGGTAGTTCAAACGACGGTACTCGCCGGCGCGGGGTGGCGGCGGCAGGAGAGGCGATAGGAGCGAAGCGGCGACTGACAAAGGGACGAAACAGAGGCAATGCCGATCGAGGCGGTCGGACGGAAAGGCGACGCATCGGGACATCGGTCGACGCGTCGGGTGCGCACGAAGGCCGCGATTGTAGGAGGACGGTACTCGCCGCTGCGGAGGCGTGCGTCCCGATCGCGCGTGGCGGTTCGGTGGCGGGGCCCCGTCGCCGACGTAGGTCGGCACGTTCGCGGAGCAGGGCAATCTCCGTCGCACGGAGCCGGCCTCCTTCACGATCTTGAACGCCATACGGAGGACTGCAGGTGAATGCGTGCAACCATCGACGCCGGCAGGCGGCTTCCCAACGCTGGACGCGGCACGGGTGCCCCGCTGCCATGCGTCTTGCATACGGCCATCCTCGCTGCGTGTTTCGACAGCCTGCCAGGGTTTGCCAGTCTTGGGTGGCGCGACCGGCCGGTTTAACATCACTCTCGTGTTGTCTGACAACCTGACCGCCCTCCATTCACGGGCATCGTTTGGCGATCGCGCCGGGCGGCCACTCGGTGCGGGCGCCCTCGAAGTGGTGCCGGTAGCTTCGCTCGGCCAACTCGCGCGTCCAGGTTCGCTGGTCGATGAGGCCTTTCGAAGTCTGCTGATGCAGATCGAGATGGGGCTTTGGCCCAGCGGTGCGCGCTTGCCCTCAGAGCAGCAGCTTGCCCACGCCCTGGGCGTGTCGCGCGCCGTGGTTCGCGAGGCCCTGGCGCGCCTGAAGGCGGATGGCCGCATCGAAACCAGGCGCGGCGCTGGGGCGTTCGTCGCCGAGCCGCATCGACTCTCCGCCTTTCGGACTGATCACCCGGCCGAGCCGGCCGCTGGCTTGGCCTCTCCGGCCTCCCTCCGGGTGCAGATTGAGGTGCTGGAGCTGCGGCAGATCGTAGAGTCCGGTGCCGCACGCCTTGCCGCGCGGCGACGCCGCGCGGCCGATCTGAAGGCAATCGATGCAGCGCTCGCGGTGATGGAGAGCGCACTTGCCGAGGGTGCGGACGGGTCGGCGGCGGACGACGCCTTCCACACTGCGATCGCCCGCGCGGCGGGCAATACGCAGATCGCACGCTTCGTCGAGTTCCTCGGCGCGCGTTTTTCGCTGTCGCGCCGGCAGACCTGGGATCCCGACGGTCGCAGCGCGGGGCTTGCTGCGATCGGTCAGGATGATCATCGCGCGATTCGCGACGCCATCCGTCGCCGGGACGCGGAGGCGGCAGGCCGCCTTGCGGCCGAACACGTCGGGCGCGCGATCGATCGCGCCCGACGCTCGCAGCCCGAGCGGTTGCGTGCGGGCAACGCAGGCAGCGCGCCTGCACCGTCCTCGCAGGCGCCGGACGAGCGTGGATTGGTACAGGCGAAGTCTCGATCCACATTGGCGAGGAGAGGAGCTTGGCGATGAAGACACCGGGTCTGCTGGAAGCCCTTGCCGGCATCCTGCCATCCCACGGGCTGAAGACCGCCCCCGAGGAGCTGCGGCCCTACGAGTGCGACGGATTGTCGATGTACCGGTCGTTGCCGCGCTGTGTCGTGCTGCCGGAGAGCGAGGCCCAGGTCGTCGAGATCATGAAGATCTGCCATGCCTTCAGGGTGCCGGTGATTGCGCGCGGCGCCGGCACCGGACTCTCGGGCGGAGCGATGCCTGACCCCGAGGCCGTGCTGCTCTCCACCGCCCGCATGATGAAGATCATCGACCTCGATCCAGTGGCCTGTATCGCCCGGGTTCAGCCGGGTGTGCGTAATCTGGCGATCAGCGAGGCGGCCGCGAGACATGGTCTGTACTACGCGCCGGATCCTTCCTCCCAGATCGCCTGCACGATCGGCGGCAACGTCGCCGAGAACTCGGGCGGCGTGCATTGCCTGAAGTATGGTCTCACGGTCCACAACGTGCGCCGTGTTCGTGTGGTGCTGGCGGACGGATCGGTCATCGTCCTGGGCAGCAACGGTCTGGATGCGCCCGGCTACGATCTGCTCGCGCTGATGGTCGGCAGTGAGGGGCTGCTCGGCATCGTCACCGAGGTCACCGTCAAACTGACGGCCAAGCCCCGCCTGGCGCAGGTCGCCATGGCATCGTTTCCGACTGTCGAAGCCGCCGGCGCTGCCGTGGGGGACATCATCGCTGCCGGCATCGTGCCAGCCGGGCTCGAGATGATGGATCGCATCGCAACGCGCGCAGTGGAGGATTTCGTCCACGCGGGTTATGACTGCGAGGCGGCGGCGATCCTTCTCTGCGAAAGCGATGGCACACCGGAGGAAGTGGCCGACGAGATGTCTCGCATCGAGGCGGTTCTGAGGCGCGCCGGTGCCACCGACATCAAGGTCTCGACCGACGAGACCGAGCGCCTGCGCTACTGGAGCGGCCGCAAGAACGCCTTTCCGGCCACCGGCCGCATCTCGCCCGACTATTACTGCATGGATGGCACCATTCCTCGACGGGAATTGCCGCGCGTGCTGAACGCCATCGCGGAGATGAGCGAGCGGTACGGCCTGGCCTGCGCCAATGTCTTTCATGCCGGCGATGGCAATCTCCATCCGCTGATCATGTTCGATGCCAACAAACCAGGTGAGCTCGAACGTGCCGAGGCATTCGGTGCCGACATTCTGGAGCTGTGCGTCGAGGTCGGCGGCACCATCACGGGCGAGCACGGGGTCGGCATCGAAAAGATCAACCAGATGTGCGTGCAGTTCTCTCCAGCCGAATTGACCCGCATGCACGAGGTCAAGCGCGCGTTCGATCCGGAAGGGCTGCTCAACCCGGGCAAGGCAGTGCCGATGCTGCATCGCTGCGCCGAGTACGGACGGATGCGCGTGAGCCGCGGCAAGCCGCTGCCATTCGCCGAACTCGAACGGTTCTGAAGATTCGCTCTGAATCGGAGCGCAGGGCGACCATGACGTTCACCACCCATAGACCCGACGATCCCACGGTTTCGGCCGCTGTCAACCGGCTGCGCGATGCGTTCGGCGAGCGTGCCGTGACCACCATGGCCGTGCGTGAGCAGCACAGCCATGGCGAAGGTATGCAGGACGCGGCGTTGCCCGACGTCGTGGTCTACCCGGAGAGCAATGAAGAAGTGGCCTCGGTGCTGCGCCTGGCATCGCAGGCGCGCGTACCGGTCATTCCCTACGGCACCGGCACGTCGCTCGAAGGGCATCTGCAGGCGACTTTCGGCGGTATCTCGCTGGATCTGTCGCGCATGAACCATGTGCTCGAGATTCACGCCGAGGATCTGGACTGCCGCGTGCAGGCGGCGGTGACGCGCGAGCAGTTGAACGCAGAACTGCGCTCGCGCGGACTTTTCTTTCCGATCGATCCGGGTGCCAATGCCTCGCTCGGCGGCATGGCAGCCACGCGGGCGAGCGGCACCAATGCAGTTCGCTACGGCACCATGCGCGACAACGTGCTCGGCCTGACCGTCGTGACGGCCGACGGTCGCATCGTGCGCACCGGCACCCGTGCCCGCAAGTCGAGTGCCGGCTACGACCTGACCCGCCTCTTTGTCGGCAGTGAGGGCACGCTCGGGGTCATCACCGAGGTGGCTCTGCGCCTCTACGGCCTGCCCGAACGGGTCAGTGCAGCGGTCTGCCAGTTCGCCACTCTGGAAGGGGCGGTCGACAGTGTCATCACGGCCATGCAGCTCGGCATTCCGCTGGCTCGTATCGAATTGCTCGATGCAATGGCCATGCGCGCTTCGATCCGATATAGCAAGCTGGAAGGCTTCGCCGATGCGCCGACGCTCTTTTTCGAGTTCCACGGCACTGAGCGCGGTGTGGCCGAGCAGATCGAGCAGCTGCAGGCGATTACGTCGGAAAACGGCGGCAGCGACTACCGCTTTGCCGATCGGCCCGAGGATCGCTCCCGGTTGTGGAAGGCGCGGCATGACGCCTACTGGGCCGGACTTGCCTGGCAGCCGAACCGGCATGCCTTCTCCACCGATGCCTGCGTGCCGATCTCGCGGCTGGCCGAATGCGTCGGCGCCGCCCGACGCATGGCCGACGCCAGCGGTCTGACCTGCTTCATCGTCGGCCACGTGGGCGACGGCAATTTTCACGTCCTCGTCACCTTTGATCCGGCAAGCGCCGAGCAGCGTGCGCGCGCCGACCGCCTTGCCGAGGACGTCGCCCGCCTGGCATTGCAGATGGGCGGGACCTGTACCGGCGAACACGGTATCGGCCTGCACAAACTCGGGCTTCTTGCCGAAGAGCACGGCGAGGCGGTCGCGCTGATGCAGGCAATCAAACGGGCGCTGGACCCGTCCGGCATCATGAATCCTGGCAAAACGGTTCCCCTGACATGACTTACCACTTGCTGATCGGCAACAAGAACTACTCGTCGTGGTCGTTGCGACCATGGTTGTTGATGCGGGCCTTCGAAATCGACTTCGTCGAAGACCGCGTGCCGCTCGATACGCCCGAATTCGCGGCCGAAGTGGCCTCCGGCAAACGCTCTCCGAACGGTCGGGTACCCTGCCTCACCGATGGCGATAGGCGCGTTTGGGATTCGCTCGCAATCGCCGAATATCTCGCCGAGCGGCACCCCGGGCTGTGGCCAGCCGATGGCAGTGCACGGGCACACGCTCGCTGTGCCTGTGCCGAAATGCACTCGGGCTTCGGCGCGCTCAGGCACTGGTTGCCGATGTGCGTGCGCCGACGGTATCCGCTCGCAACGCTACGCGCCGACGTCGAAAGGGACGTCGCACGCATCACGGCGCTATGGACCGAGGCACGTACACACTTCGCAGGGCTCTCGCCCGGTGGGCCGTGGCTATACGGCGCCTTCTCGGTCGCCGATGCCTACTTTGCGCCGGTGGCTTTTCGATTCCAGACCTACGGAGTCATCACCGCCGGTCCGGCCGCCGAATGGATGACGGCAATCCTTGCGCATCCGGCCATGCAAGAGTGGGCAGAGGCCGCGGCCGCCGAACCCGAAGTCATTCCGCACGACGAGCCGGAGCATGTCCATGGTCGCTGATGTGACCGCATCGGTGGCCGACCTGCAGGCGCGCATCAAGGAGATCGCGGCGCGTGGCCGGCGCTGCCGCATCGTCGGTGGTGGCACCAAGCCCTGGTTGCAGCCTGCGGATGGCGAGAGTTTGCTTTCGACCGCTTCGCTCGCCGGCATCGTCGAATACGAGCCGAGCGAACTCGTCATCGTCGCGGGCGGTGGCACGCCCGTCGCGGAGATTGAGCGTGTCATGCAAACGCACGGGCAGATGCTCGCCTTCGAGCCTCCGCTCGGCCGGGCCGATGCCGCCGGTGCAACGAGGTCGGCAACGCTCGGCGGTACGCTGGCGGCGCAGGCATCGGGCCCTCGCCGTGCCTACGCAGGAGCCGTGCGCGATTTCGTTCTCGGGGTACGCATCATTGACGGCAAGGGGGAGGTATTGCGCTTCGGTGGCAAGGTCATGAAGAACGTCGCCGGCTTCGACCTCGCGCGGGCCGTCTGTGGGTCGGCGGGGACCCTGGGCGTCATCGCCGAAGTGGCGCTCAAATGCCTGCCGCTGCCGAAGGCGACCGTGACTCAGGTATACGAGCTCGATGCCGAGGCGGCCGTGGTGGCGATGAATCGCTGGCACGCCGAAGCTGATCCGATCTCGGCCACCACTTGGGTCGACGGACGCCTGCACGTGCGTTTCTCCGGTGCAGAGCCCGCCGTACGCGCGGCTGTCACCCGTCGTGGCGGCGATGCACTGACCGATGCCGACGCCTGGTGGATGGCCTGGCGTGAGCAGACGCATCCATTTTTCGCCTTGCCGGGGCAGGTCATGCGCATGAGTTGCCGGTCGAGTCTTCCGCCTCTCGAGGGCTTCACACAAGCCATCGAATGGGGCGGCGCGCTGCGCTGGCTGCATGCGGCGACCGAGGTCGACCGTTCGCGCGTGCGCTACTGGGCGCACCGTGCGCACGGACACGCGACGCGGTGGCACGCGAGCCTCGCCGAATCGCTCAACGATCTGACGCCGGAGGTTCGCGCGCTGCACCGCCGCATCAAGCAGACCTTCGATCCCTACGGCATCTTCCCCGCTCTCGACCCCGTATCGGCCGAGGCCGCAAAGACGCACTGATGCAGACCGATCTCGCCCCTGCCTACCGAGACACGCCGGAAGGCGCCGAAGCGGAAGCCATCCTACGCGCCTGTGTGCATTGCGGCTTCTGTACGGCTACCTGCCCAACCTACCAGGTGCTCGGCGACGAACTGGACGGGCCGCGCGGCCGCATCTACCTGATCAAACAGGCGCTCGAAGGTGCCACGGTTTCGCGCAAGACGCAGTCCCATCTCGACCGCTGCCTGACCTGCCGGAACTGCGAATCGACCTGCCCGAGCGGTGTGCAGTACGGACGGCTGCTCGACATCGGCCGCCAGATCGTCGAGGACGAGGTCGGCCGCGACCCTGCCGCCAAGCTCGCCCGCGGACTGATCCATCGCGTCTTGCTGGCCAAACCGCTTTTTCACACGGCAGTCAGGCTGGGCCGTGCAGTCCGACCGCTGTTGCCGGAGTCCATCCGCGCCAAGGTGCCAGCGGCGCGCGAGCCCGGGCATTGGCCCGAGCGTCGCCACGCACGGCGAGTGTTGCTGCTCGACAGCTGTGTGCAGAACTCGCTCGCGCCATCGATCGATGCCGCCGCGGCCCGCGTGCTGGACCGCGCCGGTATTTCACTGACATGGCTCAAGGCAAGCGGATGCTGCGGGGCCTTGTCGCACCATCTGAATGCACACGAGCGCGCCGAAGCCATCGTCAAGGCCAACATCGACGCCTGGTGGCCCGAGCTCGAGGCGGGCGCCGAGGCCATCGTCAGCACGGCGTCCGGCTGCTCGGTGATGCTGAAGGACTATGGCCACTTTCTGCGCCACGATCCGGTCTATCGAGAGCGAGCCGAACGCATCGCCGCACGTGCCTGTGACATCTCCGAGATCGTGGTCGCCGAGTGGCAACGACTCGCACCACAAATCGCAGCGAAGGCGTCGACCGACCGAGAACCGATCGCCTACCACCCGCCCTGTACGATGCAGCACGGCATGAAGCTGCGCGGACAGGTCGAGACCCTCCTCACCGAGGCCGGTTTTGAGCTCCTGCCAGTGACCGACAGCCATCTTTGCTGCGGTTCCGCCGGCACCTATTCGCTGCTGCAGCCGGCGATTTCTGGGGAGCTCAGGCGCCGCAAACTGGGCAATCTCGAAGCCGAGGGGCCGCGCCGGATCGTCAGCGCCAACATCGGCTGCATCAGCCATCTGCAAAGCGGAACCCGGCGCCCGGTACAGCACTGGATCGAACTGATCGATGAGCGACTCGCGTGATGCCTTTCGGCACTGGCTGGTCATTCCGACCCGCTGGATGGACAACGATCTCTACGGTCACGTCAACAACGTCGTCTACTACGCCTGGTTCGATACCGTCATCAATCGCTACTTGATCGATGCGGGTGGACTCGACATTCATGCGGGACCGGTGATCGGCTACTGCGTCGAGTCGCAGTGCAGCTATCGGCGCAGCTTCCGCTTTCCCGAGCCGGTCGAGGCGGGCTTGCGCGTCGGCAGCCTGGGGCGCAGCTCGGTCCGCTACGAGATCGGCCTGTTCGGGGTTGGTGAGCCGACCGCACGCGCCATTGGCCATTTCGTGCATGTGTTCGTCGAGCGGGTGAGCGAGAAGAGCACGCCCATTCCCGATGCCATCCGGCATGCGCTCGAGCGCTTGCGGGCGCCGCACGGCCCGGCTGCCTGATTCGGCTCGTTCGTCTGCGCTGCTCGGGCGCGGTGCGCCTTGCGCTTCATCCCGCTCACTGCTTTCTTCAGCGTTTCCCTAACAGGCTGTTGAAAAACGTAGCGAGGATGGCCAGATGCGAGGCGCACGGAGCGCAGCGACCGAGAAAACGAGCGAAGCGAGTTTCAGCGAAGGCTAACCTTCAGGTTATGCCGGAG
>OGCL01000484.1_pt1 | contig 42370 bp, 40 predicted proteins | sample 1570041 | NCBI WGS metagenome assembly OGCL01 (sample SAMN06266162, study PRJEB24511) | hot springs metagenome | isolation source: Hot spring water | place: South Africa: Limpopo | collected 2015-06-22 | reverse complement strand
GGTAAGAAGATATAAAGGGCCGAATCGAATTTTAGCCCGCTGGAATGTTTCTCTTGATGCGATATTAAGCCAAAGGGGGCCTGAATTGTTTGCCCGAGAATTGACGAGTGATTTTAAGATGATCAAGGAACATGCCGAGGCATGGGCTGTTGATGTGCAATCAGAGTTTTTTCTTAATTCGATGTTGTCTGCTGTTGAGCAGTGCAAGCATGATATTAATCGATGCCAATATCTTTTTACAGAAATCCTTCCCTGGCAATTATGGGAGGATACGACCTTTAAGAAAATAATCAGTGGACTTATCCTCAATGATTTCTATAATAGAACCTCAATAAAAGAAGTATTGCAAAAATTTGTGTTATCAGATAGTCGCTTAGGTGACCCTCGATTACCGAGAAATAGGAGGAATTGGATAGCTGTAACCACTGAGGCTAAAGAGCGGTTTATTCAATGGCTTTCAAGAGAAGATATAGGATTCTTTTTTGAGCACGTCTTACCCGACAGGCGGGACCCTCATGAGCGTAAAAGCTTTTGGCTCAGATATGTTCCTAAATTAAAAGCTTCCCGCCCGTTACTATGCTCTGAGGATGAAACAAGATTGCGGACTCAGTTGAGAGATAAGGTCAAGGTTGGACATTTTGGAAAAATTAGAGGCAACAGTGCTTTCATCCTTGATTTTGGACAGGTGAAAGCTGTTGAGTTTAGCCAAGTCGGCGCTTGTTATATTTACACTGAAGGAGAGTTTAATGAAATAGTTCCGGATTTCTGGTCTAGCAAAACGTTCACAGCAGAAGGATTGAAGGATAAGAATCGCTGTATTATAGATGGTAGAATTATACATGTAATAACTAAAAATGTCGATTGGCGAAGAGATGTCGCAACTGTTCTGGCCAGATATGGGGTTAGACCATGAGCTGGCAATTAGCGGAACCTTGCCAAGGTATATTCGTTATTGCCGAACCTGACGGCGTTTGGCTCAGGGGGGAAGATCGTTTTGAGAAGCCCAAAACACGTCTCGGTCGTTTGTTGCCAACCCTCATTCCACAACTCTTAGAGCTTGATATCGCAGTTGTTGAAGACTCTGCGATTAGAATTCCATACGAAAAATTTGTAGAGCTTGAAGAGCACGATATTGATGCGTTTGACAACATAATTCAATGGTCGCCATTTGCCCTTGAGCTTCAAACCACGGGTTCGCTGGGTGCACCTGATTTTAAATATAAAATTCGGTTCTACTGGGGGAGAGAGCAAGTCCATATCGAAAGAATCGGTTGTTTTTTAAAACGAAATATTCATTTTTATCGACTTGATAAGCAGACATTCACTCTGATTGAAGCAGTAGAACAATTCAATTCATTGCCTTCTCAAGAAAGAACTAAACCTGACAATGCTTTGCTCTCATTCTCGACAATAAAAGGATTATCTGAAGATATCGGTGCGGAAATCGACCGCTATATTTCTGATCAAAAAATCATCGTCCCTTCAAAAGTAGGGCTGGATATGTTTTTTGATAATGCGGGCCGATTAACCTTTGTTCCCAAAATAGATAATGTGCCGCCTGACGGTATTATTAAGGCGTTTCTTGCCAGTGATGATGTGGATGGAGTTTATTCTATTGAATCATCAGATGGCGGTCGTGTAAGAGTATTGCTCAGCGAAGCGCAAAAAGAAGTCCTCCGCCGTATGCAGAAGGTCAGGCATTTAGGCGGTCGTAATAAAGCAAAGGTACTATCAAATCCTTATAGTGTCTTTGATGGAGTGGCTGATTCAGTCGATATTGATTTGCAAAGATTCGGACCAAGGGTAAAGGGGATCGGTGACTTCCCCTTTGTCTCTCAACCATTTGTCAGCTATGGCTCAACTGGCATTTTTGACGATCCAGACATAGATAGTATACGTCATGAAAAGAGAAAGTTAGATGTTGGCGTGAAGTTTAGTTACCCTGATGGAACGGCTGAGAATGTAATTTTTACTTGTTGGGAAGAACTCTTAAAATTCCGAAATGATCTCAAAGTAGCACAGCAGGCGGGTGAGGAAACAGTTAGCCTCAAAGGTAAAACAGTAATCATCGACGAAAACCTTGTCAAAGGCATTGAAGAGATAATTGATAGAGTCTCGAAACCGAAAAAGGATAGAACTGAACAGAACACGAAACACCGTTATCTTCTGATTTATACAAATGAAAATGAACTGGAATACAATGAGGATAACGAATGTCAGGAGATAAGTGAACATAATTTTTGCATGCCCACCAGTTTGCGGGATGAAATCCCTCTAAAGAGTCACCAGATATCTGGGCTGAATTGGTTACAGCGGAATTATCTTATGAAACGCCATGGCTGCTTATTAGCTGATGAGATGGGACTTGGCAAAACTGTTCAAGTATTAGCTTTTCTTGCGTGGCTTATTGAAAAAGGAGGTATATCTCCTTTGGGCAACGATATTGAAAAAATGCCATGGAACCCTATTCTTATTATTGCTCCCGTTATGCTTTTAGAAAATGAGACTTGGCTCAATGATATGAAATATTTTTTCAAGAACGAAGGAAGCGTATTTCTTCCCTTTATTACTCTACATGGGTCTGAACTGAAAAAATTCAGAAAAGTTGGAGTTCAAGGCAGGGAAACCGAGCTTGAAAGTTCGGTTCTTGATTTGGATAGATTGCGACAGTACCGAGTCATTCTGACGAATTATGAGACCATAACTAATTATCAATATTCATTCGCAATGATGAAAGATAATTGGTCAGTGGTTGTTACAGACGAGGCTCAAGAATATAAGACTCCTAACACAAAGATATCGCATGCTTTAAAAAGCCTATCTCCGAAGTTCAAAGTGGCCTGCACGGGTACACCTGTAGAAACGCGATTAATCGACATCTGGAACATTTTTGATTTCCTCCAGCCTGGTCGACTTGGAAGTGCATCGGATTTTTCAAAAAAATATGAACTCCCCATTGCAGACAAAATAAAAGAGAATCCCTCAGAAATGCTTAATCAACTGCGTGACCGGCTGTATTTCGGAAAATCATATGCCTTTGTTTTAAGGCGAGATAAAACAAAATTAACTGATTTGCCAGCTAAATATGAGCACAAGGTATTCTGTGAGTTATCTTCTGAGCAGTATGAGAAGCACGTGGATTTTGTTGAAAAAGCCCGTGCGAGTGGTGAGAGTTGTCATCCCTTTTCAATAATTCATGGTCTAATGAAGCTCTATCAGCACCCGATGTTATTGCCACAATTTAGCGGCTTGGATTCAACAAGTTTAGATGATGCTTGTAAGAAAGCACCTAAACTTGAAAAGGTTCTTAGCATCCTGTCAGATATCCGCAGACGAGGCGAAAAGGCGTTGATTTTTACACGAAGTTTAGATATGCAACAAATTCTTGCGACTATCGTCTCCTCTAAATTTCGGATAAATGTCGATATCATCAATGGTGGCACGAATCGGAAAGGAGCCACTCAAAGCGTCAACAATACTCGTAAGACTATTGTCCAGCGATTTCAAAATTCAGAGGGGTTTAATGTATTGGTCCTCTCTCCCGATGTTGCTGGCATTGGACTTACCCTTATAGAGGCCAACCATGTTATTCATTATGGTAGATGGTGGAATCCCGCCAAGGAAGCTCAAGCGACTGATCGCGTTTATAGAATAGGACAGAAAAAAGAGGTTCATGTTTATTACCCAATAGCTCGTGATCCAAATGGAGACTTTAAGACATTTGATGAAAGGCTCGATGCTCTTATTCAGAGGAGAAGGGAGTTGGCAGCGGATTTCCTTGCTCCGATGCCTGATGAGTCCGAACTTGGTAAAGAGCTTTGGGAAGATATACTTTACGATAAAAGAGAAGCCCGGATAGCGAGACCTCTTACTGAAGATGAAGTGCGCTTACTGCCGTGGGATCGTTTTGAATCGCTTATTGCTTTGATAGAGGAAAAGCGAGACGGGGAAACAATCTTGACACCTCGCTCTGGAGATTACGGGATTGATGTAATCTCAATTTCTGCTAATAAGTTTCGACTTATTCAATGTAAACATACCATTTGGGGTGACTATATTGATGATGATACCATTGCTGAAATGATAAATGCTTTCGATAATTATCGAGGGCGCTGGTTAAGAGGTTTATCCAATAGAGTGCTTTTAAAGCCAGTATTGGTGACAAATGGCAAATTAACAAAAGCAGCCGCTTCTCAAGCTAAAGCATCTGGTGTCCTTATTGTGGCCAGTAAGGATTTATGGGATTTATTGGCTAAGACACCGTGCAGTCTTGCCGAAGTTGAAATGATGGAAAGTCGGCGCATTAAAAGTATGCGAGCAGTTCGGGCCAGAATTAATGATATAGTCAATAGACAACAAATACTGAGAGTATTATAGGCTCAGTTATAAAAGATAGCGTAAAAAATTATAACTAGAGTTATAAGGAACTAAGCCTTTAAAATCCTTTGAATCGCAAAACATAGAGTTCAAGTCCAACCTGCCTGAGCGGTAGGCAGGCTGGCGGGATGAGGCAGGAGAAAATTTTGGCTAAACGAATAATGCCCAATAAATACACCACGTTGATTAAGCGTCTTGCAGATATTATCCATTCTGCGAGGGCTACTGCTGTGCGTCAGATTAACAAGGCTCAGGTGCTTGCCTATTATGAAATCGGCAGAGAGATAGTTGAGTTTGAGCAGAAAGGCAAGGCGCGGGCAGGGATGGAGAAGAACTGATAAAAAGGCTTTCAAAAGACATGACTGCTAAATTTGGCAAAGGATTTTCTACTACAAATCTAAAAATGATGCGGCTTTTCTATCAAGCTTTCCCAATTCGTCAGACACTGTCTGACGAATCTTTAACATCTGTAGAATTATCAATTCCGCAGACACCGCCTGCCGAATTTGACCCTATGCTTTCATGGTCTCATTATTGCGAACTATTGAGTGTTGAAAATCCCCTTGCACGCTCATTCTACGAGCAGGAGGCAGTGAATAATAACTGGTCATTTCGTGAACTGAAACGGCAAATCAATTCGCAGCTTTTTGAAAGATTATCTCTGAGCAAGGATACTCATGCAGTAATGAGGCTTGTAAAAAGAGGGCATATTATAGAAACTCCTGAAGATGCCATTAAAGACCCTTATATTCTGGAATTTCTCAATCTAAAAGAGGAAGCTGTATATACCGAAAGCCATCTTGAGCAGGCTATAATGGACAATCTTCAAAAGTTTCTTCTCGAAATGGGCAAGGGGTTTACATTTGTCGCGCGGCAAAAGCGCATAACAGTAGGCAACAGGCATTATTATATTGACCTTGTTTTTTATAATCGCATCCTGAAGTGCATGGTTATTATAGACCTGAAGATAGATGAGCTTACCCATGCCGACATAGGGCAGATGAACTTTTATCTGAATTATTTCAAAGACAATGAAATGACCGAAGGAGAAAATGAGCCGATAGGTTTGATACTCTGCGCCCGAAAAGACGAGGTTTTTGCAAAATATGTGTTGGGAAACTTAAACAATAAGATATTCGCTTCAAAATATAAGCTTGCGCTTCCGACTGAAAAAGAGATTGTGAGGAAAATCAAATCATTGCATCTTTTAGAGGACCAATGAAAAACTCGCACCACTGGTGCGAGAAATTAGCTGGACTAAAAATATAATTTATTATGGATTACGCATAATGATTGATGCAAAGATTAGACAAATGATGCAAAAATGATGCAAAAACCAAGGAAACCATAAACCATGTCATTAGCTGTTGATAATCCAATACTGAATAATCCTTTTGAGGAGCCGAGGGAATACTGGATTTATGAGGAAGGGCAGCCGAAGAGAATGTCGGGCAGGCGGCCTGCGGGTTATTATTTCCGCACTGGAAAGCGCTCTGACGCTCAAGCCGCTTTATTTACAGAAGAGCAGTTTGTGGAGCTTGAGCTTGTCAACAAGATTCGTCAGAGGGTCAAGGAATGGCGAGAGGGCGGATATAAAGGCGTTACAGGCGTTACAGAAAGGCTGCTTCAGCACTGGAATTCAAAAGACAGGGAAAGAAAGCTCTTTTTCTGTCAGATTGAGGCGGTTGAAACAATCATATATCTGACCGAGATATTGCCAAAGAATCCTAAAGGAATCACAATACCGCCTGATCTGCCGTCTGAATCGGATATTGCAAAGGGATATAAAGCGCTCAGAAGATATGGCTGCAAAATGGCGACAGGCAGCGGCAAGACCCTTGTTATGGCAATGCTTGCTGCGTGGTCTGCAATAAACAAGGCGCAATACAGGCAGGACAAGAGGTTTTCGGATGCTGTGCTTGTCGTATGTCCCAATTTAACAGTCAAGGAAAGGCTGTCTGTTCTTTATCCCTCCAATCAGGATAACTACTATGAAAAGTTTGACCTTGTGCCGCGCTCTATGCTGGATATGCTTTCAAAAGGAAAGTTTCTTGTAACAAACTGGCATTCTTTTTTGCCTGTTGATGACAGCAAGAAAAGAAGCGTTATACAGCGCGGCGAGGAAAGCGAAAAGGCATTCTGCAGCAGGGTGTTGAAGGAATTGTCAGGCAAGGAAAACCTGCTTGTTTTCAATGACGAGGCGCATCATGCATATCGTCCCGCACCTTTTGAGAAAGAGGAAGAACTAAAGAAACTCAGCGCAGAAGAACGAAAGAAGCTGAAAGAGGAAAAAGAAGAGGCAACCATCTGGATTGGCGGGCTGGATAAAATCAATTTTGCGCGAAAGATAAACCTATGCGTGGATTTATCGGCAACGCCGTTTTATATTCAGGGAAGCGGGTATCCCGAAGGCTCGCCATTGCCGTGGATAGTGTCTGATTTCGGTCTTGTTGATGCAATTGAAAGCGGCATAGTGAAGATCCCGAGGGTTCCGGTTGATGACAACTCTGGACAGCCTATACCAAAATATTTCCATCTCTGGAAGACCATAAACGAATCCCTGCCTGCCTCTGAAAAGGCAACGCAGAGAAGAAAGCCAAAGCCTGAATCTGTTTTCAGAGAAGCTGAAGGCGCGCTAACAATGCTCGCCGGCGAATGGAAAAAGACCTTTGAAGTCTTTAAAAAAGACGGCTTCCCTGTCCCGCCTGTAATGATATGCGTCTGCGACAACACTGACCTTGCAGAGCTTATATTTGAATATATAAGCGGCGAGAAAAAGATAGAAAAGCAAAGGATATTTACCACCGGAAAACTATTCCCTGATCTGTTGGGAAATGCAGTGTCTTTTCAGCCTACCATGAGAATTGACACAAAGCTGTTAGCAGAGGCAGAGAGCGAAGACGGCGCACAGACAAAACAGGAAGTGGCGCAGGGCTTGAGATTAAGGGTAGCAACTGTCGGCAAGACAGAATGGGAAGGGCAGGGAGACCCGCCGGGCAAGGATGTGAGATGCGTTGTTTCGGTCGGAATGCTTACAGAGGGATGGGATGCGAATAATGTAACTCAGATATTCGGACTGAGGGCGTTTACATCTCAACTCTTGTGCGAACAGGTTGTAGGCCGCGGTTTAAGGAGGATGAATTATACACTTAATGAAAATGGAATGCTGCCTGAAGAATATGTGGATGTTTACGGCATACCTTTTGAAGTTATACCAGTAAAAAAGAAAGGCAAGGGTCCTACGCCTCCTCCACCGCCTTCAACATTGGTGCAGGCGATAAAAGACAGGGAGCATCTGAAGATAGAGTTTCCACGCGTAGAGGGATATGTCTTTGATGTAAAAAGCAGGATTAAGATTGATATGTCTGAACTAAAAGAAATCACCGTTGATCCGGGCAAAGAGCCGACAAAAGTGGTTGTAAAAGGAACGGTAGGATATAAGCTCGGCTCACCTACACGGCTCGGTCCCGGTAAAGAGGCATATCAGGATAGGAATCCATTCCATGAAACGAGACGTTTGCAGGAGATAATATTTGAGATTGCAAAGAGGATAACCAACGCATTAAAGAATCATGAAAAATTCCAATGGCAGGCAAGAGAGATTTTATTTCCGCAGGTATTGGCGATTGTGAAAAGGTTTATTCGTGAGAAGGTTGAATTCATTGATGCAAAGCCGAATGAAATAGCCCTTGAAAAATATATCCAGTTTATTGTTGAAAGATTGCTTGCAGCTATTGAGCCTGATACAGGCGAAGGCGAAGCCCCGCTATTGCCTATAATAGAGCGGTTCAGGCCTAAAGGCTCTACATCTGAAGTCCTTTTTCGCACTGTCAGAAAGGCGCATCCTACACTTAAAAGCCATGTGAGCCATGTAGTAACGGACAACCGTTCATGGGAGCACACGGTCGCTTTTTATCTTGAAGAAAATCCGAATGTTATTTCTTATGTTAAGAACGATCATCTGGATTTTTCTATTCCTTATGATTTTCTTGGCGTCAGGCATTATTACTATCCTGATTTTCTGATTCGGTATAACGCTGGTGGGAATGAGGTTATGATTATCCTTGAGGTTAAAGGATACGAATCAGAGCAGGACAGGCAAAAGAAGACCGCTGCAGAGAGATGGGTTAAGGCGGTTAATTATCACGGCGGATTTGGCAGATGGAAATTGTTGGAGTGCAGAGAACCGAGGAATGTAGATAAGATTTTGAATGGATTGTTTAAGTAGGAAATATGCCTTTAAAATCTCTTGAATCGCAAGACGTAGAGTTCAAATCCAATCTGCCTGAGCGAGTTCCCTCGCAGTCAGGCACATCCGCCTTTGAGCTACAGATTGATGAGATGGTATATAAATTATATGATTTGACAGAGCAGGAGATTAAGATTGTGGAGGTGAAGGGATAAATTGTAAAATAATGGCAGGAGAATGTAATGAAAACACTTGAAGAGATTAAAGAAACAATAAAACTCCACAAAGAAGACTTAAAGAGAGAATATGGCGTTAAAGCGATTGGCATCTTCGGGTCTTATGTCAGGGGTGAACAGAAAGCGGTCAGCGACATTGATATTTTAATAGAGTTTGAAAGACCCGTTGGGTTTGTAAAATTTCTTAAATTGGAAAAAAGAATTTCCGATCTGCTCGGCGTTAAGGTTGACCTTGTTACAAAGAAGGCATTGAAACCCTACATCGGTCAACGTATTCTTCAAGAGGTTCAATATGTCTGAAGAGAGGCTGTTACAGGATTATCTCAATGACATCCTCGAATCTATCGAAGATATAAAAGAATTTACAAGAGAAATGTCATTTGAAGATTTTTCCAAAGACAGGAAGACGATTAAGGCTGTTATTAGAAGCCTTGAGGTTATCGGAGAAGCAGTTAATAGAATGCCGCAGGACATTCAGAAAATGTATCCTGAGACTCCATGGAAAGAAATAATCAGCATGAGGAATAAACTTATCCACGAATATTTTGGGGTGGATCTTGATATAATATGGCAGACAAAGGATGAAGATCTAGCTCCTTTGGAGAAAGCCGTTAGACAAATCGTAGCCGACATATCTGGCCTTAAGGGACCGAATTAAACTCATAAGAGGTGAGCGAAGGATGCAGCCCTTCATCACCCTCGTTGACCAAATCCTCGCCGCCAAGAAAAAAGACCCCAATGCCAACCTGCCTGAGCGGGTTCGCTCGCAGTCAGGGACCTCCCCCTTGAGCGACAGATTGATGAGATGGTATATAAATTATATGATTTGACGGAGCAGGAGATTAAGATTGTGGAGGTGAAGGGATGAATAAAAATTTACTCGAGACCGAAAAATAAAAGGAGATTTTAAATATGCCATTGCCTAAATTAATGAAGACAATGGTTGAAAAAAAAGTTGGAGAATGTAATAAAAGGTAATGACGGTTATCACTGGATTTGGGAATTTAAGTTGAATCAATTACATAAATGATGGTAATGTTAAAATTCTTATGAAAAAATGTTTTAAAACATATTGAAGCATAAAACAAACCTTTCCTCAGGGGGAAAGGGGCATTAATTTTTGACAATACGGGCAAGATTAAAAGGAGGTATAGTTATGGAAGAGAAGCTGACCTATGAAGAGTTTGTAAAAAAGGCGATAGTGAGCCTCCGCAGAGATAACTACAAGGGGATACATACGGTGTATTCAGGTTTTAATGAAGCCTTCAAGAAATATTTTGAGGGAGACGACCCGATTAAGATAACTAACCGCCTCGCTGATGAAGGAAAAATAGTCATTAGACCTGTCAAAGGCGGTGTAATGCTTTATCTGCCTGAGGAAGCGCCAGCTGTCAGAACCAAAGCTGAGGATGCTTTAGGGAAAATGGGGCTTTGACGGATTTTAGGTTAATCCTTCGACAGGCTCAGTCCCAAAGGCTTCAGGGATTATAGTAGTCGTAGTGAGCCCTTCGATAAGCTCAGGACAAGCTTGTCGAGTTATGGATTCCCTGATTAAACCGAAGAACCAACATCAATTGCATCACCCAAAGGAAGATGAAAATATTTATGCTAAATCTCCCCTAATCTCTTTTTGCTAAAGAGGAGAATTTCCGAGACAATGACAACGTGCAAGCCTTCACCTGTCACTTGACACTCGACACTAAAAAAGTATTTTCAGGACAATGAAATTAAATATATTCATGTTAGAGAGCTTTGAATTTATTGCTGAGAGGTTCATTTATCTATCAAGTTGAAAGGGATATATGCGGTTAGGCATTTTTGGCGGGACATTTAACCCCATTCATTATGGACATTTGAGAGCTGCTGAGGAGGCGAGATTTAGGAATAATCTCGATAAAGTTATTTTCATTCCCTCAGGCAATCCACCCATCAAGAGTTCCGAGCTTGCAGATGCATCAGACAGATACATAATGACATCTCTATCTATCAGCTCGAATCCTCATTTTATTGTATCCGATATAGAATTAAGGCAGCCTGATAAATCTTATACTTTAAACACTTTGCATAGCCTTAAAGAGATTTATGCAGGAGATGAGCTTTTGTTAATATTAGGCATAGACGCCTTTTTGGATATGCCTGTATGGTGGATGCCTGAGAAGATAATCGAAGTCGTTGATTTCATAGTCGTCTCAAGACCTGGTTTTATACTTAAAGATATCTTCAACTCCCCCTACATTGATAAAAATCGTTCTATGACGGCATATTCCAACAAGCTTGACAAATTATCTTCAAACTCTCAAGATAGTATAGCTCTCGATTTAATAAGCGGCCGCAAACTTGTTTTTTTGGATATAATGCCTTTTGGTGTTTCTTCAACTGAAATTCGCAGTCTGGTTAAAAATGGCAGAAGCATAAAGTATCTTCTGCCTGAAAGGGTGGAGCAGTATATTTGCGAACACAATTTGTACTTGAGCTTTTAGAGCGATTTAATACATGCCCACGGGTTTTGCAGAAGCTGTAATCAATAGTCTCGATGAAGCTATTTACCTTTTTAACCCTCAAGGGATTCTGAAGTTTGCTAATAAAGCCGGCGAGGAATTTTTAGGAAGAACCCCAAAGAAGTTATCGGGCATGCATTATGAGGATTTGTTCAGGCGCTCAAGCGGACTTGTTTCTTTGATTCAAAAAACCCTCCAAGAGGGACGATTATTCAGTTGCCGTGATTTTATTCTGGAGCCGGGCAAGAGCATCGACCTCTATCTGTATCCTTTTTATTCAGGCAACACAATAGAAGGGGTGATAGTAAGCATAAGGGAAAATATCTCGCTCATCGAAAAAGGAGATGATTATCAGTTTGACTCACTGCTCTTCATGCTCCTGTCGATAGCTCATGAAATTAAAAATCCATTAAGCGGGATTAAGGGCGCCGCCCAATTGCTGAGGAAAAGCAGAGGAGCAGAAGATATGAGCGAATATATAGACCTTATAATCAAAGAAACAGACAGGCTGAATGATGTCCTTCATGATTATTTACAGGTATCCAGACCTCCTGTTTTCAATGAGATCAATATCCATGAAATTATAGAACACGCCCTGAAAGTGATGTCGCCTGCCATCAGGAAAATGGATGTGGCTGTTCTGAAATCTTACGACCCGAGTCTTCCCGACATCAGGGGCGATGGAAGCAGGTTATTGCAGGTGTTTATTAATTTAATCAAAAATTCAATAGAATCTATGGATGACACAGTGCAAGAAAGGAAATTAATCATATCTACAAAGCCGGCAACGGAATATATGGTTGTGTATGACTCTGCAGTTCCTCCATCAAAAACACCAAAAAGGAAAAAGCAGAGATGGATACTCATCACTATTGAGGACACCGGCAAGGGGATATCTTCAGAAGAACTCGAGAAGATATTTATGCCTTTTTATACACGCAAAGAGGGTGGCAGTGGCATTGGTCTTGCGCTATCAAAAAAGATTATCAAAGATCACGGCGGCGTAATAAGGGTTAAACGAGATGCCGCAAAAGGTGCGGCATTTAATATCTATCTCCCTTTTTGAGTTAAGGACACGCATTATTTATAAATCTCCCCTAACCCCTTGGGCTAAAGGGTGGTAATTTAGCGATAATAACAACGTGTAAATGGACACTTGACACCTGACACTCAAAAAGTATTTTCGGGACAGTGATATCCGATATAATTTCTTACAATTTAAAAATATTTTTACAGGCGGCTATTAATCTATGGACAGGAAAATTCTGGTAATCGACGATGATGAAAGCGTCAGTTGGGTAATAAGAAAGGCTCTCGAACCCTCAGGCTACGAGATTGAGACGAGGAGCACAATAAAATCTGGGCTCCAAGCTGCTGAAAAATACCGTCTTATCTTGCTTGATTTAATACTGCCTGACGGCAACGGGATAGACGCCATTATGGATATAAGGGTTTTCAACCCCGACGCCTTGATTATAATAATAACAGCTCATGGCCGCATGGAAAGCGTTATAAACGCCATGAAAGAGGGCGCCTATGATTATATCGAAAAACCTTTTGATATAGATGAACTCAAGATTGTTGTCGAGAGAGCCTTCAAAGATATTGTCATCGCGGAGGAACTCAAAAACCTCCGCCAGAGCAAAGAGGAGAGGTTATCTCATCAGATAATAGGAAAAAGCAAAGGAATTATGAAGGTTTTCAAGGAGATTGGGCGGGTTGCCCCAAAAGAGGTCACTGTTCTGATTACAGGAGAAAGCGGCACAGGAAAGGAGTTGGTTGCAAGGGCGATACACAATAACAGCAAGCGCAAGTTAGGACCTTTTGCAGCTATAAACTCGGCCTCTATTCCAAGAGATTTGCTTGAATCAGAACTTTTCGGATGGGAAAAAGGCGCATTCACGGGCGCCTCCGAAAAAAAAGCCGGCAAGATTCAAGCTGCGGACACAGGGACCCTGTTTCTTGACGAGATATCGGAGATGGACATCGATTTGCAGGCTAAGCTCCTCAGATTTATTCAGGATAAGGAATACAGCCCTATCGGTAGCAACAAGACAGTCAAGGCAGATGTAAGAATAATTGGCGCAACAAACAAAGACCTTTTGTCTTGTGTCCAGAAAGGTTCATTCAGGGAAGACCTTTATTACAGATTCAATGTAATTGAAATTAAACTCCCACCTCTCAGGGAGAGAAAGGAAGATATCGCCCTCCTCGCAAATGCTTTTCTCAAGGAGTCAATAAAGACATTCGGATTGCCCCCCAAAAGTTTTTCTAAGGATGCAGAAAAGGCTTTGATTGAATACGACTGGCCAGGGAATGTAAGAGAGCTCGAAAATACTATCAAGAAGGCTTCAATTCTCTCAAGGGGAAGTTTGATAGAAAGAAGAGACCTTTTCGGCAATGATTATGACTCGTTCTCTGTCAAGGAACTACTGGCGGGCAAATTAAACGGGATGCTCAATAAAATGATGCTGGTCGAAAAATCAAATCTGTATGACATCTTGCTTGCAGAATTTGAGAAGGCTCTGTTTGGTGTGGTATTAGATCAAACGAAAGGAAATCAGCTCAAGGCAGCCAAAATACTTGGCATTAACCGCAATACCCTAAATAAAAAGCTCAAGCAATATAAATTAATTTGATCTTATACGCAAGAATATGTTATAAATTAAAGCTCTATGCCCTTTCGAAGGAAAGGGCTTTAAATCCATATAGAGGTGTTAGATGAATATTTACGAAAATGTCCTTATCATCAATTCTTCACTCACCGAAGATGAACTCAAGTCAACCACCCAGAAAATCACCGAACAAATTACAAAATTAGGTGGCGAGATTTTAAAGGTTGACAACTGGGGCAAAAGAAAGCTCGCATATGAATTGAATAAACAAAAAATGGCTTTCTATGTCCTTATTCTTTTCAGGTCGCCCTCATTAGCGATAAAAGAGCTTGAGTATTTTTATAAAGTCTTTGATCCTGTAATGAAATACATGATTATAAGGCTCTCAAGCAAGCAAATAGAAGCCCTTCCAAAGGAAGTAATAGGAATTCCAGTTACCTCTCAGGAATTGTCTTCTCCATCAGAACCGGAAGTATAGTATGTTTAATAGAATCATACTTATAGGAAATCTTACGAAAGACCCCGATGTGCGTTATACCCCCGGCGGCACTCCTGTAACTACCCTTTCAGTTGCCGTCAACTCTCGTTATAAGCAGGGAGATGACGCAAAGGAGGAGGTGCTTTTTATTGATGCCGTAGTTTTTGGGAAACAGGCTGAAAACTGCGGACAGTATCTGAGCAAGGGTAATCCTGTGCTCGTGGAAGGTAGACTCCGAGAGAGAAAGTGGGAGTATGAAGGGCAAAAAAAGAGCAAGTTTGAGGTCGTAGCAAACAATGTCCGCTTTATGCCCAGAAGAGACCTTCGCCAGTCTGGCGCAGGTGCTGATTTAACTCAGCCTGAAGAATTTACAGACACCGAACCATTTTAATAAAGGAGGCTCGTTTTGCAGGTTAGAAGATTTCAGAGAAGAAAGTTTTGCAGGTTTTGCGCCGATAAAATCCCGTTTATAGACTATAAAGATATCAAAACGATGAGGAGTTATATCACAGAGCGCGGGAAGATTCTCTCAAGGAAAATGACAGGCACATGCGCCTTGCATCAGAGAGAACTCACAACCGCCATTAAAAGGGCGAGAACAGTCGCCTTGATTCCATTTATGGAAAGGTAATATGCGAGTCCCTAAAAGCTGGATTCCCTTATTGGCAAAAAGGATTATTGACAACCTCATACAGAAAAAATTGATAGATACTTCAGCCCTGCCAAAAAACCTTGTTGAGGAGACCGAAAGATTGATAACTGATGAACTCTCAGTTGAAGATAGACTTAACGAGGAGGTTCGTCAATTGCTCAAAAAGTATGAGTCGGACATTGAAAAGGGGCGTCTCGATTACCGAAAGCTATTTGATATAACCAAACAAAAGCTGATTAGAGACAGAAACATCATATTATGATACTCTCAGATAATAAAATCAGCGTCCTGACAAACCGCCTCGTGAGGGGGCTTATAGATGGTGGAATGATTATTCCACTTCAGGATGAAACTCTCATCAGAAAAGAAATAAAGAGAACAATCATAGATGAACTAAAAATCTGGGAAGATATTGACAGAGTAGCGAGGAAAAAACTACAATCCTTTTCCCGCAAGCTTGTTGAGGGCAGCACAGAATGGGACATCTTGTATAAAAAATTCTTCGAGGAAGAAGAAGTTAGAAGGGGAAGAAGGCAATAGATTTTTATACTGAAATAACAATGAGTGATATTAAAAGAGAGAGGAATATCGCTCGTCAGCTCAGGAATACGGGTTGGTGGAAAAGAAAATGTTCAACGGGCAAGTGCTATTACTGTAATAGCACTTTAAATCCCAAAAACCTCACAATGGATCACATTGTTCCCCTTGCCCGCGGCGGCAAATCTATAAAAATTAACATCGTTGCATCCTGCAAGAAATGCAATAGCAAAAAGAAACAGATGCTACCTGTAGAGTGGGAAGACTATCTTATGTCTTTGCGATAAGAACGGCGCAATGTGAGTGTGTAATAACTTTTTCAGAGACACTCCCCAATGCGAGCTTTTTTAACCCCTTCCTGCCATGCGTCCCTAATACAATGAGGTCAACATTCCTGTCTTTTGCAGTCTGGAGTATAACTTTGTGAGGCTCTCCAATAAAGACTAATGGCTCTATTTTCATGCCTCGCTCTTCGGCATCTTTTGAAACCTTCTGGACATTTTTCTCGGCTAACTTTATTTTGTCATGGGAAGGCGCTGCAGACAGGACGATGAATTTTTCTATATATGTGCATCTTTGGACCATGCTTAAAAACTCTTTCTCCGCCGCCTCGCTGTATTTAGAACCGTCGGTAGCCAGCATAATCACCTCGCTTTTGACTATCGCATCTTTCGGGACTACAAGCACCTTGCAGGATGATGATGTGATTACCTTAGCTGTAACGCTGCCCAATAAAAATTTCTTTAATCCCTTCCAGCCCCTCCTGCCCATGACGATAACATCGGCATTTCTTTTTTCTGCTTCTTCTAAGATAATCTCATGAGGCTTGTCCGTCCTCCTGCATACGGCTATAATCTCAACATTTTCTTCTGCCGCAAGGTCTCTGATGTGGTCAAAGTGCGTCCTGCAGCATAGCTCCATATCTTCCATAAGCTTGAGTCCTTCAGTTGCAAATTCTGGATTTACCTGCAGCACCTGAATCACGAAAAGCTTTGCCCCGCAGTGTTTTGCGACATAAATCGCTTCTTTTATCGCCCCTTCGCTGTGCGGGGAGTTGTCAGTAGCTAACACAACAGACCTCAGATCGCCCATATAATGAGGCTTGTATTCAGACGCCATCCTCAATGCCCTCCTGTCTTAAGAATTCCAGATGCTGCAAAAACAAGGACAGCAACCTCAATGATCGCTATCAAGGCGTAAATTATGTCTTTTCTTTTGAGATAAATAGGGATAATCCTGATAAAACACAGCACGGTGGCGCCGGCAAGAAAGACTATACCTATAAAATTTATAAAGTCCCCTTTTTTAATCATCGACACCCAGCTCCATCCCGGCTCTATCCCTGTTTTCTGGAGATATTCAGCCACAGGCAGATGCCATAGATCAGGCAGGGTATGTTTTGGAATATGAGGAGTTAAAATTCCCGAAATATAAAGGATAAATGTAAGCATAAGGGAAAGTAAACCCACTGTCATCATCGTTGAAAGCAATTTGGCATACGCTACCTGCTCTTGAGAAGGCTTGGACATTTTCTGCTCATAAATCCTTCTTATCTCATTTATGTCCATATGCCTAATCCTTTCAGGAGCGCCCTTAAGCCTGCCAGAAACAACATTGCTATTACAATATTCCTTATCGCCGAAGGTTTGATTTTAGCAAGAATCCTTACGCCGAGCATTGAGCCGAGCATCATACCTATTATAGATGGAACGACCATAATAGGCAAAACCGCCCCGTTATTTATATAAACCCATGCAGCAGATGTATCGGTAATGGACAATAAAAATTTGCTTGTAGCTACTGATACCTTCAGGGGGGCACCGAGAAGAAGGTTCAAAACGGGGACATTAGCCCATCCCGCCCCAAGCCCGAACATTCCAGCCATTATCCCTATCAAGATAAAAATGGCAAGGCCCTGCGGGGTTCTATGTATCTTCCAGTTTATTGTATGACCGGTTGATACCTCGTAATACACGCCGTTAAGCCTGAGTGCGGCTGAGAGGGCGTCCTGCTTTTTTACCTCTGGGTATTCAGATTTTTTCGCCTTAACCATTATAACCACTATAAACAAAATGCAGGCACCCAGAGCTATCTGAACTATATTTGTAGGCAGGGCAAGCCCTATTACCGCTCCTGCTATGGCACAGATTGAGGCAATCAAGGCAAAGGGAAGTGCAAGCCTTAAGTCGGCAAGATTTTTCATAAGGAGACCCGGTCCTGCAGCGAGCGCTCCAGCAAGGGCGACGAGGAGACCCGCACCTCTCACAAAATCAAGGTGAAACGGAAAGAAGCCGCCCACTATAGGCACAAAAAGGACCCCTCCGCCTACTCCTCCTAATACCGCTACAATGCCTAATATAAATGTTACGACAAACAAACTCAGGGGCCAAAACCACCACGGCATGGAAGAGGGTGCATTTTCAGGTAAAGGTTCAGCAGCGGCATAGGCAAGTGAAGATACCTCAGCAGAAACTATAAAAATGAATAAAATTAATATTATCAGCAATCTCATAAAGTCTCTTTCCCAAAAATAGGGATTGGATTTATTTTTAGAGTTCGCAATTACTATACCATGAAAATAATAACTCAGTTTTATTGATATTTCTGTCAGGATGAAATTGCGCATTCATTAATCTACACTCTTAATTCGCACATTGGGATTAAATATGCTTTCTTATGCAGCTTATGAGTTCTGACGGCAGAGAGTCCCTGTTGTTTAATGTTACCTCGATAAGCCTGACATCTTTTCTTTTTTTGACCTCTTCAATCAATCCTTTGCCATAAAGCGCCACTGTTCCTACAAACCATTTCTCGGAATTTAAAACCTCCCTTATGATGTTTTTGAATTTTTCGGAAAAACACTCCATCTTGCCTATCTCGTCAATTAATATAATCTTGGCAGAGGTGTGAAAAAAATTAATTCTTTCTAAAAACTCCTCAAATCCTTTCAAATCTACTGCATATTTACCAACCCTGTAAGGGGTTTTAATATCAACATCGGAAAGGACGCTTTTTCTTCCGTCAAGCGCCACAAGCTCAAAACCCCTTCTTACTTTGTTTTCCCTAATCTCTTGAGTGTAAAAACCTACAAGGTTGAGATGTTTAAGGTCATTTGTAATTTTTTTAATAATTGTGGTTTTGCCAACCCCAGGAGCGCCTGTTATGAGTATGTTTTTTACCATCAATCAATTTTAGCATATTAAGAAAAAAATCCTATCGCTGATTTTAAGTTTAATCAGACACTCGACACTTGGTAAGTTCTTTTGATAATATGTTGAACATGAATACAAAAACCTTCATGGGGAAATATTGACTTCAAAAGGCAAAATAGCAAGGGCTGCCGGGGCTATGTCTTTTGCAACCCTTATCAGCCGTATATTTGGCTATATAAAGGATATGGTGCTTGCGAAGTATTTCGGCGCTACAGGCACTTCGGATGTCTTTTTTGTTGCCTTCAGGATCCCGAATCTGCTCAGGGAGTTGTTTGCCGAAGGCTCTATGTCTTCAGCATTTATTCCCGTTCTCACAGAGAGTCAGACTAAAAAAGGGAAAGACGATGCAAACAGGCTCGTAAGAGCTACATTCCTGTTTATTCTTGTCGTTGTAGGTGCGTTATGCATTGCTGGAGCAGTATTTGCGCCTGAAATAGTGACAGTTATAGCGCCAGGCTTTGTCTCCGATTCCGAAAAATTCTCCCAAACCGTCTTGCTAACCCGCATCATGTTTCCCTTCTTGCTATTTATAAGCCTTGCAGCAGTTGCTATGGGGGCGCTGAACACGAGGGGGGTATTTTTTATACCTGCCCTTGCTCCTGTCCTTTTGAATATCAGCATAATTGTATGCGTTTTTTTCCTGTCTGCCCAGTTTGTTAATCCCATTGTGGCCGTAGCAGTAGGCGTAACAGTAGGCGGATTATGCCAGTTTTTGTTTCAACTCCCATCCTTTTTTGGAAGAGGTTATTCTTTATTCAGAATACCTGATAATGGAGGAGTCAAAGCTCTCTGGCATCCAGGGCTGAAAAAAATCGGTATTTTGATAATACCCACAATAGCCGGACTTGCAGTAGTCCAGATAAATATATTTGTAAGCACGATGCTCGCCTCCTTTCTTGCCGAGGGCAGTATTACCTATCTTTATTACTCCATGAGACTCATACAATTTCCTATTGGTCTTTTTGGCGTCGCCATGGGAATGGCGGTGCTGCCTGCGCTTTCTGAACACTCGGCAAGAATGGATATGAGCGCCCTGAAAGAGGATTTTTCGTTCGCTCTCAGGCTTTTATTTTTTATAACAGTGCCGGCGATGGCAGGGCTTATTGCATTAAAAGAATCTATTGTCAATACCTTGTTTCAGAGGGGCGAATTTACATACTCTGCAACAGTCGGGACATCAGAAGCCCTGATGTTTTATGCCTTTGGGATATGGGCTATCGTAGGTGTAAGGGTTCTGGCGTCAACCTTTTATTCCATGCAGGATACAAAGACACCTGTCAGGATTGCAGTTTTTTCTGTGGCTATAAACATTGTCTTCAGTGTGCTGCTCATGGGTCCAATGCAGCATAATGGCTTAGCCTTTGCTAATTCCCTTGCTTCAATCTGCAATTTCATTCTGCTTTTTTACTTTCTGAGACGAAAACTTGGAGGTATTGGCGCTAAAAGGATAATAAGGTCTTTTTTCAAGGTATTGGGAGCCTCTTTTTTCATGGGAACCGCCGGTTGGTTTATCATCCAGAGTGACTTATGGATGACGAGCGAAGGGATTATGATAAAATCACTCTATCTGGGAGTTACGATTATAATATGCGTGGGAATATATTTGTTGCTGTCATACATGATAAAAAGCGAAGAGATGAATTATATTATTGATAGACTTAGAAAAAAGAGAGAGAATTAAGCGGAGGGTATATGTATATTAAATGCCTTGCGGTAGGACCCTTAGAGGGCAATTGTTTTATTGTCGCAGATGAAGCATCAAACAAATGCATCGTTATCGATCCGGGAGATGAGCCTGACAGGATTATGGACAGTGTTAAGGAAAAGGGATTGGAGGTCGTTTATATTGTGTGCACACACGGGCATTTTGACCATATCGGATGCGTTGGAGATATAAAACAGGAGACAGGTGCAAAAATAGTAATTCATAAAGATGAAATACCAACTTACCATGCGGCAAAAGATATGGCAGGCTATTGGGGTTTTGATATTGATGCCCTGCCGGAACCTGATATCAAGGTGCAGGAGGGAGATTTCATAAAGTTTGGTGATTTGTCATTCGAGGTCTTTCACACGCCTGGTCACAGCCCCGGTGGAATATGTCTTTATGCTGAAGGATTGGCATTTACAGGCGATACCATTTTTGCTGGTTCTGTCGGCAGGACTGACTTCCCCGGTGGTGATATTAATAAATTGCGGGACTCGTTCAGAAGGATCTTGAGCCTGCCCGAAGAAACGAAGATTCTGTCGGGGCATGGGCCAGCTACAACGGTTGGCAAGGAAAAAAGGACCAATATGTTTTCATTTAACTGGCTAACGTAAAGTCCAAAGAGTCTTTGCTAACAACTAATTTTTTAGGGACTTGATAAGGGGACATCCTGCGCCCCTTATTTTACATAGCTGTTAATGCTCAATAATTAGCTAACTCTTTTGGTATAGTGGTATAGTTAAGAAATGAACCAAAGGAGGGCTAATTATGCAATACTAACAGCAGATTATTCTTGAGAGATGGTTGCCGATTCTCAAAGAATATAAAAACACTAAGTCTTAAGTTACGGGGGGTAAATTATAACCCCCCTTTTATATCGCCTGAAACGGAAGGAGGCTAAGGCTTGCGATAGGGGAAGCCCGTCGCAGATATACAAGGCATGTAAACCATTCGTGAAGGTTGGCAAAGACATTTACAGCAGGGTTTGGATCATTTCTGAGGGATGAAAATTATTTTTTTCATGGAAACTCCGCAAGCACTAACGGACAGGAAGGCCTTTGGGAAACGAAGGTTTTATTTTATAGGATTGAAGGAATATTAAAGAGGGTTCTAAGAAAACAAAAATCGGGTCGTAAGAAAATGGTTGAGCAGAATTAGGCATGGTATCTCAGAAAAACCCATAAAATCGAAGAAGGGTTAGGGTTAAAAAACAATCATGCATTTTAAGGAATCTTTTGCCTCAGCAGTAATCCTGAATGCCTCTTCGGTTTCATCTATTGAGAATCTATGCGTTACAAGTGTTTTAGAGTTTATAAAGCCTTCTTGAATGAACTTGAGGGCTTGACTCGTATCTTCGGGTCCGCATGAATAGCTTGTTGTTATGGTGATGTCGTTAAAATAGATATAGTTGGGGTCAAGTATTATTGATTCATTTGGTTTTGCAGGCGCAAAAAGCATCAAGGTCCCGCCTTTTGCTAAGCAACTTAATCCATGTTTAATCGCTTCAATGCTGTTTGGACACACTATAACGGTGTCTGCCAAATGCCCTTTCGTGAGATTGCTTATGCTATTGATGAGGTCTTGTTTTGATACATCAATTACGCTGTCGGCGCCAAACTCAAGGGCTTTTTTTAATCTAAAAGGGACTAAATCTGCACCGATTACAGTGGCAGCCCCAAAAAGGCGTGAGAGAATTACATGGACTTGTCCCATAAAACCAAGCCCTATAATAAGGATTGTATCTCCTTTTTTTATAAGTGCGCGTTTGAGAGACTTAACTACGCAGGCTACTGGTTCAATCAATGCCCCGTCTTCACATGATAATCCATCGGGGATTTTCAGTGTATCATTTAAGAGGTTAATTTTAGGGACTATAAAATATTCAGAAATCCCTCCTGGTGTAATCCTGCTGTTTCGCCATGTATCGCATTGAACGAAGTCGCCACGGGTGCAGTATCTGCAAGACATGCACGGGGCGTGGTGATGGACGAATACTTTTTCTCCAATGCTGAAGGGCAAATTATCTTGAACTTTAGAGCCTATCTTCACTATCTCGCCAGCTGGTTCATGCCCTAAGACCAGCGGTGCCTTTTTTTCAATATACCACCGCATAACATCCCCCGAACATATGCCGCATGCCTTTGTCATAATTAGCGCATCCTCTTCTCCTATTTCGGGAATTGGAACATTCTCGATTCTTATGTCTGAATAGTTATAGAGTTTTGCGATTTTCATGGCTTAATCTTCGAGATAAACCTTATTCTAAATTCTAATATTTTCATTGTTTTTTGTTAAGGAGGTAATATAAGAAAATCGGCGATAGGATTTTCATGACAATGGTAATAGCTTTTAGCTCTTTCTCGGAAGGCGTCCTTGCCTACCTCCGAGGTTGCCATCACGCCTCACCATCCTTGTGACTCTTTTGTGATGGTGAAAGCCGAAAGCTATTCCCATTATCATATCTTAATCATATTAGCATTTTCTATATCGTCCCTATCGCTATTTTTCGGTATATTTGGTCGTCTGTTATCATTTTTATTTTATCAGGCAACTTGAATTTAAGAAAATCACAAGGTTATATTAAAAATATGAGATTGCTTATTTGTATGATAATATTTCTCGCACAATTTCTTATCATCAAGAATGCCTGTGCAGATGTCTATTATTTCAACAAAAATTCAAAGATCATTGGCAAAAGCCAGGTATACAAAGTAGAAAATGGTGAGTCTTTGATTGAGATAGCCAGAAAGTTTAACTTAGGATATAATGAGATTGTCGCTGCCAACCCAGATATAGACCCTTTTCTTCCGCCCATCGGCGCTATCGTTAAAATTCCAACCACATGGATACTGCCTGAGGTAGCCTTATATGATGGGATTGTGATTAATCTTTCAGAGATGCGATTATACTATTTTTATCGTTTGGGAAGCAAAGAATTCGTCAAAACATTTCCTATCGGGATCGGCAGAGAGGGTTATGAGACCCCTGTTGGACAATTCAAGATAGTTCAAAAGCTTGAAAATCCAAGCTGGTATGTGCCTGCGTCTATAAGGGCTGAAAAACCAGAGCTTCCCAGGGTAGTGCCGCCGGGTCCTGATAATCCTCTCGGCACCCATGCCCTTAGACTTTCTCTGAATACTTACTTGATACACGGCACTAATAAGCCATGGGGCGTTGGCAGGAGAGTAAGTCATGGCTGTATAAGATTATATCCCGAAGACATACCTGTTTTGTTCGGGCTTGTAAAAAACGGTGTGAGAGTTGAAATTGTTAGGCAACCGATAAAAATTGGCATCAAAGATAACAGGGTCTTTATTGAGGTTCATGAAGACGACCTTGACACCCATTTCAACGATGCATCTGCCCTTATTGCAAAAAAAAATCTCCTTCCACTGATTGACAGCAATAAACTCTATAGAGCCCTACGAAAGAAAAGCGGTGAACCCCTTGATATATCCAATTAATTGCAAGGAACATGGGGAAGCCTTCCTGCAGTGAGCACAATGCTATTTTCGATGCATGAAAAAACCTTTTAACATTTTCTGTAAATACCTCATAAGGTGTCGTATAAAAAACCTTCACCAACCCTAAATATCTATCTTGCTAATTTTAAAGCTTTTTAAGTTCTATTGCCGAATTTTGGATGCCGTGAGTTTAAGCATTAAATCCTTCTTCATGTTATAATTTTATTATGTTAACGGTAAGGTCATATATAAAAATTGCCCTATCCTTGATATTAGTTCTACTGCCTTTTTTGACTGGCGCCGAAGAAAAAAAATCTGCTTCTCCGCTGAAAGATGTTGCCGTTCAGAAAGAAATATTAGTGATAACTTTGAGCGGAGTTATAAATCCTGTTGCCTCCGAATATATCAGCAAAGCAATAAAAAATGCAGCAGACAGAAAGGCGGAGGCTTTAATTATCGAGCTTGATACCCCTGGCGGCCTTGATACTTCTATGAGGAGTATCGTAAAAGATATAAACGCCAGCGATGTTCCGGTAGTCGTTTTTGTATCTCCGAGCGGCGCAAGGGCTGCTTCAGCAGGTGTTTTTATAACTATGGCAGCTCATATTGCGGCAATGGCTCCTGGCACAAATATCGGAGCAGCCCATCCTGTTGCAATAGGGGAAAAAATGGATAAAGCAGTAGCTGAAAAAGCCGTTAATGATGCTGTTGCGTATATTAAATCAATTGCTGAACAACACGGAAGGAATGCAAAATGGGCAGAGAGCGCTGTAAGAAAAAGCGTTTCTGCTACTGAGACTGAGGCGTTAAAGGAAAATGTCGTTGATTTATTAGCAGAAAACACCAATGTTCTTGTTACAAAAATCGACGGCAGAAGGGTAAAGCTTGGGAATGCCGAGAAGGTTATGAATACATCAAATGTCTCACTTGTAAGGGAGGAAATGGGATTAAGGCATAGGATACTAAATTTCATCAGCGACCCCAATGTAGCTTATTTACTCATGCTCATAGGTTTCTACGGTTTGTTTTTTGAACTGACTAACCCTGGCGCAATTTTCCCTGGCGTTGTAGGTGGTATTAGCCTTATTCTTGCATTTTATTCCTTCCAGACATTGCCTGTAAACTATGCTGGACTGCTTCTCATTTGTCTGGGAATCATCCTCTTCATTCTCGAGGTTAAGGTTGTTTCATATGGAATGCTGACAATAGGCGGTATTTTTTCGATGGTTTTAGGCTCACTGATGCTTTATGATTCTCCGTTTCCATTTATGAAGCTTTCTCTGGCAGTAGTCATTCCTGCTGTATTGATTACAGCACTTTTCTTTGTGATTACATTCAGACTTGCATTTAAGGCATATAAAAGCCGCCCGGCAACTGGACAGGAGGGAATGATTGGAGCAGAAGGCATTGCCAAGACCGACATATCTCCTCAGGGCGGCACTATTTTTGTGCACGGTGAATATTGGTCGGGTTATTCAGACAGTTTAATTAATAAAGACGAAAAGATTGTTGTTGAAGAAGTGAAAGGGTTGAGGGTTAAAGTTAAAAAACTCTCAGTTTCTTGAAAAAAATGTCCCTCTTTCTTTAGAATAAGCCTATTTTTATGAAGGCATTTGTTACAGGAGCTACTGGTTTTATAGGGAGTCATCTGGTTGATGCACTTTTAAAAAGGGGATGTGAAGTAACCTGTCTTGTGAGGGCATCTTCGTCTCTGATATACCTTGAGGGGCTGAATGTTAGGCTTGTTTATGGTGATTGCTGCATAGCTGACTCAATCTCTGAGGCAATTAAAGATTCAGATTATATCTTTCATATAGCAGGTCTTACCAAGGCAAAAAATACAGATGATTTTCATAAGGTCAATGTGGTTGGCACGGCAAATTTGCTTAATGTAGTTTTAAAGTCGGGGCATAATATCAATCGTTTTTTTTATTTAAGCAGCCTGGCTGCTACCGGTCCCAGTTACAACGGCTTCCCTCTTAAGGAAGATTGTGAGCCAAGACCTGTTTCTGTTTATGGGAGATCAAAATATGAGGCAGAACGGCTGGTTTATAGTTGCAAGGACAAGCTGCCAGTGACTATTATAAGGCCGCCTGCCGTTTATGGCCCAAAGGATAAGGATATGCTGATGTTTTTCAAGATGATTAGCAAAGGCTATGTCCCTTATTGGGGAAAATCTTTTTATTCTTTTATATATGTTGAAGACCTCATTAATGGTATAATAGAATCTTCATTAAGCAAAGAGGCGGAAGGAGAAATCTTTTTTATCTCCGATGGCTGCATATATTCATCCGATGATGTCGTTAATGCAGTTTCTGATGCTGTTGAGAAAAAGCCTTTTAAATTGCCCGTTCCAGATTTTATAATGCCTTTATTCGGTTCTATCTCGGAGAGATTTAAAAATGTTACTATTATCAACACCGACAAGGTAAAGGAACTTAAATATAAAAACTGGACATGCGATTCAGGTAAAATTAACAGATTAATAAATATTGCTCCTCGTGTGAAGATGAAGGAGGGAGCAAAATGGACAGCAGATTGGTATAGGATTCACAAATGGCTATAAAAATAAATACGGATATTTTTGAGAAATGCTTTAAATTTACTGCCGCAGATGAAGCAAAAAAAAGAGGTGATTATTCATACTTCAGGATGATAGAGAGCGCTCAAGATCCTGAAATTATTATGGGCGGCAAGAAGATGATTATGGTCGGCTCAAATAATTATTTAGGGTTAACAAATCATCCAAAGGTCAAAGAGGCGGCAATAAACGCCGTTAAGAAATACGGCACTGGATGCGCTGGTTCAAGATTTCTCAATGGGACCCTCGATATTCATGTCAACCTCGAAGAAAAACTTGCCCGTTTTATGAGAAAAGAGTCTGCATTAGTCTTTTCAACCGGGTTTCAGGTAAATCTTGGTGTCATTTCAGCCCTTGTAAGCAAAGACGATGTAGTTATTATTGATAAATTAGATCATGCAAGCATCATAGATGGCTGCCGACTTGCTTTCGGCGAAGTAAAAAGATATAAAGAATATAAAGGCGAAGTAAAAAGATATAAACATAATGATATGGCTGACCTCGAGAGGGCTCTCTCTGATAATGACGGCAGGGGAAAGCTCGTTGTTGTTGACGGCGTCTTCAGTATGGAAGGGGACATAGTGAATCTGCCCGAAGTCCTAAGATTGGCCGAAAAATATGGCGCAAGACTCATGATAGATGATGCGCATGGAATAGGGGTTTTGGGTAAAACAGGTAGAGGCACAGCGGAGCACTTCGGGGTAGAGAATAAGGTTGACCTGCTAATGGGCACATACAGTAAATCCCTTGCCTCTATCGGTGGTTTTATTGCAGGAGACAGAGAGGTTGTCAATTATATCAAGCACTTCGCAAGGTCATTGATATTCAGCGCAAGCCCTCCGCCTGCATCTGTTGCGGCGGCGAGTGCAGCGATTGATATAATAGAAAACGAGCCGGAGAGAATACAAAGGCTCTGGGATAATACTTACAAGATGTTAAGAGGTTTTAAAGAACTTGGCTTTGATATAGGTGCGAGCCAGACCCCAATAATACCCATAATAGTTGGAGATGACAAGCTTGCCTTCAAGATGGTGATGATGCTGCAGGAGGAAGGGGTTTTCGCGAATGTTGCCGTTTCTCCGGCTGTCCCCCCAGGAAAGGCGCTTATAAGGACGAGTTATATGGCAACCCATACATCTGAACATCTTGAGTTTGTGCTCGCTGCGTTTAGAAAGGTTGGCAAATTATTGGGTTTGATATAACCATTTAAAACCTTACCCTATTCTACGATGTCCGTCAACTCTTGCCTCCCCACAGAGTTGCGTACCAGAGAAGACTTGTTCAAGATATGCCCAATGAATCAGTTCGTATAATCGAAGTCAAAACGAAAAAAGAGCTAAATGATTTTATAAAGTTTCCTTTTTCTTTATATCCCCGAGACAGTTTTTATTCTCCACAGCTTATAAGAGATCAGCTTATTCACTTCTCTCATGCAAATCCTTTTTTTAAACATTCAGAAATAAAATTCTTTTTGGCATTTAAGGGCACAAAAGCGGTTGGAAGGATCAGCGCAATTATAAACTATAGACATCTTGATTTTCATAAGGACAATGCAGGTTTTTTTGGTTTTTTTGAGTCAATAAATGATGAGGCAGTTTCCTTTAAGCTGCTCAGCGCCGCCTCTGATATGCTTAAAAAAAGAAATCTCAAAATAATCCGGGGACCCATGAATTTTTCAACTAATGAGGATTGCGGTTTTTTGATTGACGGATATGATATCCCGCCAATGATAATGACTCCATACAATCCCCCTTATTACAATGACCTTATGGAAAGTTATGGAATGAGAAAGGCGAAAGACCTCTATGCATTCATATATAACATTAAAGAAGAATTGCCCGAAAAGGTTAACAGAATATCTGCAATCGCTGAAAAAAGCGGCATTACTACAAGAGCCCTTGATAAAAAACATTTTATTTCCGATATGCTCGCCTTCAGGGAGATATACAACTCTGCGTGGGAGAACAACTGGGGGTTCATTCCCCTGTCTGAAGACGAACTTTTTTACTCCGCAAAGAAGTTGAAACAGGTTATGCTTCCTGAATTTACAATTCTGGCATTTGATGGCGATACACCTGTGGGTTTTATGGGGGCTATTCCTGATTACAATCTTGTTTTAAGACATATGAGAGGCAGGCTCAATCCCATCACTATTGCAAAAGCCTTTTACTACTCAAAAAAGATTGACAGTCTTAGGCTGCTTTTGTTAGGCGTCAAGAAAGAGTTTAGGAACAAGGGAGTTGATGCCCTTATGTTCATGGAGGGATATAAAAACAGAAAAAACAAAAAGTTTCAGCAGTATGAAAAGATTGAATTTTCGTGGATTCTTGAGGATAATATTGCTGTCATAAGACTTGCTGAAATTTTTGACGCCAAGCTTTACAAAAGATACAGAATTTACGAAAAACTTTTATAATTTTTCAGACACTGCTACATCTAAAAATATGAAGTTTGCTTAAGGGTGTAAAGGCAGTTGAAATGCCCTCCTATGCTTTCTAATTCTTTACCTTCTATCAGCAGTTTGACATCTTCAGCCCCCGGCACATTAATTAGAATTGTCTTTAGCAAAGATTCCATTAAATAATATTCGAATGCAGCACTGTCCGAAAAATATCTTCTGAAATCATCTGAAAGGTCTATATAAATTATATTATTTCGATCCCTATAAATTCCAAGAAGCCTTGTATTTTTGAGCCCTTGTTTAAGATTTTGGAGATATTCCTTCATTACTTCCTCAGCTATGTTTATAGGCAGGTAATTTGTAAAAATCTTTTTTTCAGTTTCCTGTATACCATTCTGAGAGGGGATGAATATCTTCACTACTATAGCGTGCCTGCCATCCGGCTGAATTTCAACCGTTGGCTTAGTCTCAACTTGTTCAGGTTTATTTTCTGCATTTTGTGCAAAATAATACTTTGTAGCGAACCAACCGCATAAGGAGGCTATTATGAGTAGTAAAAGTGAGAAGATTATATTTTTTAGGTTCATATGCTGGAAGAGTTCTAAAGTGTCTATTGATAAATTTTAACATTGTCTGAATTGACTGTTCAATCCAGATGCTGTCCTTGCAAACCCTTAGAATTAAAGCCAATCAACACTATATGGCGTTTGTGCCGGAATGACGCAAGAGGCTGAACTTCCTAAAACCATTAATTAGCAGGAGGGGCGGCAAGCCCCTTTATTAAACTTTTTATCAATAACTCCCTATTTTTTTTATCATATGAGAAATGATTAAAATGAGGCAATTCAATCAATAAAGCAGACGATGAAATGTTTTTAAGTATGGGAAGAGGCAGTTTCTCATGCCTTACATTAAAAGTAAAATCCTTTTGGAGTGAATTTATAAGGCTGGCAGCAATATCTTCGGATGTCTTTTGTTTTCCGTCATTACTTGACATACCTTCTTCTTTAATTGAATAGGTGTAAATTACGCAGTCCTGGTTGGCTGAGATATGCATACTCAAAAAAATATCATGTGAGTATGAATTGGCTAATCCAATTCGTTCTTTGATTGACAATCTCTGATCAGCCTTTCTTGTAAGAACCACCCTTTTGCCTGCTGCTGAGAGAACCTGAGCCATTTCTTTTGATATGTTCAGTGCAATATCCTTTTCGCGATTGTTTTCATCATATATGCCTTTGTCGTAGCCGCCATGCCCAGGGTCAATAACAAAAGAATTGAAGGTTTTCTTGGCAATGGGTTCCGAAGGCTGGGAAACAGTCTTCTGAGGGGCTGTCTTGGATGGAGTTTCTGCTCCGTAGTAAGCGTCAATTACTATTCTCGGGGGTGTGTTTAGTCTTGAAAGTTTAAAGTTGTCGAATTTATCGATCTGTATAAGACAAAAATGGCTCCCACTCATAATCTTTAGCCCTTTTATCAATTCAATAAATCCCTCGCCTTTGATGATGATTTTTTCAGTTCCTTGCTGGGATGTTACCAGGGTAACAGGGCGTGGAAAGGCAACTTTGATAAGCTTCTCATTGGTTATTGTTACAGAAGAGTTTTTAGAAGTCTCCTCAGATGATGTAAAAACAATTCTGACAAAATCGGGGTGTTTCCCAGCCCTGACTAAAACCCTTTCGCCATCGAGTTCCGCATTCGCTGCAAAAAGAAAGGCTTTTATGGAGGGGGAGAACAATACAAGTAAAAATATAAGGTTAACAAGAAATAATTTAAACATATAAATTAAGAATATACGAATGAAAATTAATATTCAAAGATTTAGGTTTTATTTTCTCAAATCACCGAAAAATCTCTTTAATAGCTCTCTGCTCTCATTTTCTAAAACGCCTGAGATTACCTCTACCCGATGATTAAGCCTGTTGTCTGACAATAATTGATAGAGACTGATGACAGCTCCCCCCTTGTTGTCAGGGCATCCAAAAACAAGCTTACTTAACCTTGAATTTAAGATAGCGCCTGCACACATTATGCATGGTTCTTTTGTTACATACAGGGTTGCCTCATTTAATCTCCAGTTGCCGATTTTTAAAGCGGCTTCTCTTATAGCAAGAGTTTCCGCGTGTGCTGTGGGATCGAGAGAGGACTCCTTTTTATTGTGTGATTTTGATATTATGCTGCCATTAATAACGATAACAGCGCCGACAGGGATTTCTCCTTCATTTAGGGCAATTTCTGCCTCCCTAAGGGCTATCTTCATAAAATCAATGTCTGAAGCCATTTAATCCAGTTCTCCATTCCTTCATCCGTTTTGCAGGAAAGCTCAAAAACCTTTATTGATGGGTTTAAGGATGCAACATCCCTTTTGATTTTTTCAATGGAGACATCAAGAAAGGGTTTTAGGTCAACCTTATTTAGAACCATTGCAGAAGATTTTTGGAATATTAGAGGGTATTTTAAGGGTTTGTCATGCCCTTCTGTAAGGCTCAAAATCATTGCCTTGATGTTTTCACCGAGATTGAATTCGGCAGGACATACAAGATTTCCAACATTTTCTATAAAAAGGAGTTTTATTTCTTCAAGCGGTAGGTCACTAAGGACATCATTTATCATGTTTGCGTCAAGGTGGCAAGCCCCACTGGTATTTATCTGAACAACAGGAACTCCAAGCCTGTCAATTCTTAATGCATCATCGCTACCTGAGATATCTCCAGCTATTACACCTATTTTTTCTTTGTTTTTTAAGTGTTTGATTGTTTTTTCTAGGAGGGATGTTTTCCCTGCACCGGGAGAACTTATCAGGTTAATCACGAATGTTTTATTGGCGTCAAAAATTTGCCTGTTTTCTTCAGCGATTCTCTCATTCGCATCCAGTATCTTGGTGACAACTTTAATTTTCATCTAAACAACCTCTATCTCCTTAATGTCAAGCTCTCTGCCAGCAGTAATTTTTAATGAACTGGATTGGCATGAGGGGCAGGCTAATATGTAAACATCTTGTGTTGTAAAACTATTTTTACAATTTTCGCAATATCCGGAAAGTGGTATCTCTTCAATCAAAAGGGTTGCCTCTGCTGCGATAGTCTCTTTTTTCAAGGCATCAAAGGCAAAAAGCAAAGCCTCCAGCATAACACCAGAGGCTTTTCCAACTAAAATTTTGATATTCTCAATTTTGTTGAAACCGTTTTTTCTGCATTCTTTGATCGCGAGGGAAATCAGGCTGTCAGCAAGCGAGTATTCATGCATGATTTATGATTTATGAATTTCCTTTTCGTAAGCCTCTTTTCCAGCCTCAAAGGCTGCTGTTACGGCAGCTTTCTTAGCTTCAAGCATTTCTTTGCCCTTGTCAATTGATGAAGACATTTTGCTTTTTGTATGCTCCATATATTCATGAGCCCTGTCGCTGATATCGTCAGCCAAATCCCTTATTTTCCTTCTTGTCTCAACGCCGGTCTGAGGGGCTACAAGAAGTGCGAGCCCAGCCCCTACCATGCTGCCCAAAAGAAATGACAGCAATATTGCTCCAAATCCGAAACCTTCCTCATGATGATGCATGTTGTTACCTCCTTTCCTTTAATTGTTTGATAAGCATTTCATAAGCTTCTCTGAACCCAGCCTTAAGCCCAGAGGTTCTGACGATTAGTCCTTCTCGTAAGTCCTTCACAAGCATACTCATAATGCGTAAGTTTACTACAATATCAGTTGCTGCATCTGAAAGGGCTTTTGCATTTTCTGTAACCCTCCCCACATCATCGCTTACCTTTCTTATGCTACATAGTGTCTGTTCAGCTTCAGAAATGACGGGCAGCATTTTTTCTTCGGTGGTTTTTAAAAATTCCTTCAGATTAGCGCCAATCTTTTTTAGTTCTATAAGGGCATAAATAAGAAATCCTATTGCAACTAGGAAAATAAGAACAATCATTAAAAAACCCACACTTACTATAACTAACCAAGATTGATTAATCATCAGAGCCCCCCTTTTATTGAAAGTATATCACATTACAATGGGCTTTGCACAGACCTAAAATCGGCGATAGAAATGTAAAGCCTTACAAAATCAATAAGATAAGATGGGAAGGGCAGGTGAAGGCTTTTTATAATCGACGAATTTCACTTTAATTTTGTTTTATTCTCTAATATGCAATGCCTTTTGCCAAAGTTTGTTGAAAATGGGAGATCAATTTTTTAAGTGGCGGCTATTATGACGACTTATAAACATGCGCTAATCTTTGAAGTACTGTTAGATATGTCAGCACGAGCAATATTATCATCACATAAAAAATCAAGCCTGTAAGACAACCGATAGAGATAAGAACAATCCTTTCCGGTCTTTCCATTAAACCAACCTCGCATTTAATACCCAAACCCTCAGCCCTCGCTCTGATATAGCTAATCATAAAAGCTCCAAGCAGGCAGGCAGATGTAAGTATTATTCCCTCCAAATTATTGATAGTAGCAAAATAACAACCAATCGCAAAAAATAATAAGAAATCCGAAACTCTATCAAGTGTGCTGTCTAAAAAGGCTCCAAAATGTGTGTTGGTATGGTTGCTCCTTGCAACTACGCCGTCAAGCATATCAAAAAAGCCGCCAAACAAAATTAAAAGGCCGCCTATTTTAAGGTGAAACGGGATGATAGCGGAAGCGATAAGGGTAATTAAAAACCCGGTTATGGTAAGAACATTAGGATGGATTGATAGCTTTTTAGCTAATGGTGCCAGAGGCTTATCGAGAAAATGTCCAAATTTGGCACCGAACAATTACCTCTCCCTTTTGCCGGATATAAATTCCTCAACCATTGTTCTGGCTTCAATATCAGTAAATTGGATTTTAGGGTGTTTCATGAAGTATGCAGAAGGAGACACGAGAACGCCTGCTGTGCCCCTGTCCTTTGCAATCTTGCAGCATCTTATTGCATCTATTATAACACCTGCGCTGTTTGGCGAATCCTCCACCGACAGGCGCATTTCAAGATGCATGGGCACATTCCCAAATCCAGTGCCTTCTATTCTTAGAAAGCAGATTTTGTTGTCATTCAGCCATGGGACGTAATCTGATGGCCCTATATGTATATCTTCCGCATCTAAAGAATGGGAAATCTGGCAATGGACTGATTTGGTTTTTGAAATCTTTTTAAGCTTCAGCCTTGAATGATTTAGCATATTAAGGAAATCCGTATTGCCCCCCACGTTCAATTGGTATGTATGGGTTATTTTTACTCCTCTATCCATGAATAATTTTGTAAGTGCCCTGTGAATTATCGTAGCGCCCATCTGTGATTTAACATCATCTCCGATTATGGGAATGCCATTTTTTTGATAAAGCTCTGACCATTCATTATCGGACGCTATGAAAACAGGGATGCAATTGATAAAACCAACTTTTGCCTGGAGGCAGGCATCTGCATAAAATTTTGTTGCCTCGACTGACCCCACAGGCAGATAATTAATCAGCATATCAGCGCCGCTTTCCCGAAGAGATTTTACAACGTTGCATGCCGGGATATCAGCAGGAATAAACCTTCTATCATCAGGGTAATCAGTCATGTGTGGGGATACACCGTCTAACAATTCTCCCATTTCAACTTTTACTGAATAATCAGGTATTTCTGGAAAAAACAATTTAGTGCAGTTAGGCTTGGCAAGAATAGCCTCTTTTAGTGGTTTATTAACTTTCCTGATATCAATATCAAAAGCAGCGACAACTTCTATATCCCCCGGAAGATACCCCCCGAGGTCAAAATGCATTAAACCTGATTGTTGGGCTCCTGGATCAACCCCTTTTAATGACTTATAATACTCGATTCCCTGAATTAGAGAGCTTGCACAATTACCTATGCCAGCGATAGCTATCCGTATCTTCCCCATGTGCTGAAACAATCTCCTCTATTTTGAAATTTTTATGCAAATCAAACTTTTTTATTATTGAAGCATCTCTACTTCAGGTCAATCATACATTACAAGGATAAAAAACATCAAAAAACACAAAAAATAGAACTAAATAATAATTACATAATTTGACTAAATAATCAAACCAAAAAAGGGCAAAATCAATAAAAGTAAAATGTAGTAATTTAACCTAAAAGGCAATCTCAAGGCAATGGTTCTAAAGGAAAAATTTTTTATTTCTTCGTCTTAGCCATCACCAGCAAACTTCAACGAAATCAATTTCGATACACCAGGCTCTTCCATTGTTATGCCATATAAAAAATCCGCAACCTCCATCGTCGCCCTGTTATGGGTGATTATCAAAAATTGGGTGCTTTGGGAACATCTCCTTAGCATCTGTGCAAATCTTGTTGTATTTGATTCATCCAGAGGTGCATCCACCTCATCGAGAATACATAGCGGCATGGGTCTGATAAAAAAACCCGCAAACATCAGGGCTAATGTAGTCAAAGCCTTCTCGCCCCCGGATAGGAGATTAATATTCTGAAGCTTTTTACCGGGCGGCTGGGCTATAATTTCAATCCCGGAGTGAAGTATATCGTCTTGTTCTGTCAATATTATATCAGCCTTGCCTCCCCCAAAAAGTTCCGAGAATACCTCAGAAAATTTAATTCTCATAGTGCTGTAAGCATCTTGCAGTTTCTTTTTTGTTGTATTGTTGATTCTTGTTATGGCGTCTTCAAGCTCCGATATAGAGGTTTCAAGATCCTCTTTTTGGCTCATCATAAATTCATAACGTCCTTTGAGTTCCTTAAACTCCTCTATTGTCCCTAAATTCACGGCTCCAAATTCGTGTATCTTTTTAGTAATCCGATCAAGATCTTCCTCATCTTGTTCTGTATTATAACCACTTGACTCAAAAATGTAATTGTCTATCTCGATAGAATATTTTTGCATAATCATGTCTGCTATATTTTCCGTTCTAAGCCGGTATTCCATCAATTCTGTCTTTAACCGTGAAAGGTTTTTGGAAAGTTCATCAGTTTCTGAGCGCAGCCTTTTCAGTTCCGACTCCCTCTGAATTACTTCTTGATTTAATGTATAAATTTCCTTCTCCCTCCCAGACAGTTTCACCTTGATGTGGTTGGAGTCTTCAAGGAAAAGCTTGATTTTATTGTTTAAATCTTCAAGTTCATTTGTTGAAGCGGCAAGTTTCTTCTCGCCCTCTGAAATCTCTCTTTTTGCGGAATCATTCTTCTTCTGCATCTCAGCCAGCATATCAGAAATGCTGTTTTTTTCCCTGTTAAAGGCATTGACTTTCTCCCGGCACGTGTTAATAGACAGCCTCAAATCATTAATTTGTTCAGATGTTGTTTGGTGCTCTTCCTTTATCGCAGCCAGAGAGTTCTGAATAGAGGATAATTCATTGGATATATCGCCTTTCTTTGTTTCGAGTCTTTTAATCTCTTCTGAGATTGAGAAAAGGGTTTTCTCAAGAGAGCTTTGTTCTCTTGATATTGACTTAATATCTGTTTCCAGAAATGATATTTTTTGATGTTTTCTCTGGATATCATCTCTCAGGTTTTTGTGGTTTTGCTCATTGACAACAATCACCTTTTGAAGTTCGGCTGTCTTGAAGTCAATGCTTTTTAAGACGTCCCGGAGCCTTGAGTTATAGGATGCCAATTCCATTAACTCTTTTTTGAGATTTTCTATACCTATTTTCTCTTTTGCAATAGCATTGTATAGCTCATTTATTTCATGTTTTCTCTTGAGTATTTCTTTTCCTTTGCCGGCAATTATAATTCCTTCAGGGGTAATAATCTCGCCGTCAAGGGTAACTATAGCCTGATTGTTTAATCCTTTATTATGGTGTATCTCAAGAGCTGTATTTAAATCGTTCGCTACGTAAATGTTGAGCAAAAGCTCGGAGGCGGTTCTTTTGACTGACAAAATCATATCATCTGAAGGTTTTTCTTTTCTGCCGTTGAGCTCAAAAGCAACAAGCTCTGCTGCCTTTTGAGCTTCAGGATTTTTTTCCTTTGAATCGTTTGTGAATATATTTCCATCCTTGCTCTCGGTCGGGATTAAATTTGTCTTAGCTGCCCCATTGTTTTTGAGTCCTGTATAAAGCAAGCAGGTTCGGCTAAGATTTCTTTCTTTTATTATCTTTATCGCAGCAAATAAGTCCTCTTTTTTGTTTATTATGAGCGAATTGATTTTTTCTGCAAAGGCAGCCTCGATTGCGTTTTCATAGCCGATATGAACCTTTATGAAATCTGCTAAAGAATGCCTAAAAGCATTTTTGCGTTCATCTTGGAGGATATCGCTAAAAGGGTTTTCTCCAATAAGTTCTTGCGAGGATTCCAGCCGTGACATCAAGGATGCTATATTTTCTTTGCCCCTGTGAAGAAGGGCATTTTTTTCTTCCATCTGCCTTTGTATATGTGCAGCCTCTTTCTGATTTATCTCCCTCTTTTCCAACAACTCTTTTAATTCACTTTGCATACTGCCGTGAGAACTTTCCAGTTCCTTAATTGATTTTTCCTCCACGCCAATGCTTGCCCTGATATTCTCTATGTCCCTTATGGAAACTGATTCCCTGTATTTGAGGTTTTCTAATGAGGCAGATATTTTGCTGTATTCATTCTTCTTTGTGCTGATTAGTTCTGCTATGCTAAAAAGCTCCCGTCTTTTTAACTCAAGATTCACATCCTTTTCATCTAAGTTTGATGCGATGTCCTGCAGTAATAGTCTTTTATCCCTGAGTTCATCAGCAAGAGTTTCGATCTCTGTCCTGAGCATCTGTTCATTTTCCTCAATTTCAGATAACTTGTTTTGGAGGGTAAGCTTTTTAGCGTGGGAGGTTTCGATTTGGTGTTTTAACCTTGCAATTTCAGCATTTTTACTCTCAATCAATGTCTTTAAAACGGCGATGCCTTTCTCTGCATTGGATAGGGACATTTCTACTCTAGCGAGCTTTTCCCTGAAGAAAGCTACTTCGCCTTGCAGTCCCGTTATTGCAAGTTTCTTTGCCTCAATGTTGTTTTCAATGGAAGAATATTCAGCTCTGAATGACGCCTCATCTGCCGAAAGCTTCTCTATTTCTGCAGTAAGAGAAGAAATTTTTGAAGTCAGGTCGGAATGCTTCATTTTGGCGATTCTCAATTCAATAAGCCTCAATTCATCAATTAATTTCTTATATTTTTCAGCTTTCCTAACCTGTCTTTCGAGATTTGACATCTGTCTTTTAACTTCATATATAATATCGCTGATGCGTGTCAGGTTTTGCCTTGACGCTTCTAACTTTGCGTCTGCTTCAGTTTTCTTTATCTTATATTTTGCCACCCCTGCAATTTCCTCAAGAATAAATCTCCTTTCGTGGGGTCTGGCATTTAAAATCTCTGAAACTCTCATGTTGTCGAAGATTGCATAACTTTTAGGGTCTATCCCGGCGCCGAGTAGAATATCCCTTAAATCCTTGAGCCTGCATTGACGCTTGTTTAATAAATATTCACTCTCACCAGACCTGTATAGCCTGCGGGTAAGTGTTACCTCGTCTCTAACATTAGGTTGACTGCTCCTTGAGGCTTGTTCCGATTCTGTCTGTGTTGCGAAAGTCAGGGAGACTTCGGCAAGCCCTTTCTGTTTTTTAGCTGAAGAGCCCTGAAAAATGACCTCTTCCATCTTATCGCTTCTGAGAGACTTAACGCTCTGCTCACCTAATACCCATCTAAACGCGTCAACAAGATTGCTCTTTCCACATCCGTTGGGGCCTACAACACATAAAATACCGCCAGGAAAAGACACAACAGTCCTGTCAGCAAAGGATTTAAAACCCGATAGCTCCATCCGCCTGATTTTCATTGCTATGTAATTTTAAGTCTGCGAGGATAAAAGGGTCAAGCGAAAAATAATGCTAATATAAAAATAAATTTTTTTTATTTGACCATTGATAATGGTGTATATTAGCCTTTTAGTGTTTGTTTTATTTAAATTTTCAAAGATTTTAAGGCTGGAAGCCTTAAAAGAATTATAAATCACAAAGGAGGTTTTTATGCCAAAGAAGTATGCTACCCCGTTGTTAGACGAGCTTGAAAAGGGTCCTTGGCCAAGTTTCGTGAAAGAAATGAAAAAATGCGCTGCAAAGAATGACATGGCGGCTGATGAGCTGGGTGTGCTTGAGAAATCCTTCAATACCAAAGTTGGCTATTGGAAGCACGGAGGAATAGTCGGCGTTAGAGGATACGGAGGCGGAGTTATCGGCAGGTATTCTTCAATTCCTGAAGAGTTCCCCGGCGTTGCGCATTTCCACACCGTCAGAATTAATCAACCAAGTGCATGGTTTTATACTACTGATGCCTTGAGGACAGCCTGTGATATATGGGATAAGTATGGCAGCGGCCTGACCAATATGCATGGTTCAACCGGCGACATGATTCTCCTTGGCACAAGAACAGAAGCCCTTGAAGACATATTTGCAGAATTCTCTTCAAGAGGTTGGGACCTTGGAGGCTCAGGCTCTGCAATGAGAACCCCAAGCTGTTGCGTGGGTCCGGCAAGATGCGAGTGGGCGAATATTGACACCCTGGAACTATGTTATCAATTGACTCAGGAGTTTCAGGATGAAATACACAGACCTTCATGGCCATATAAATTCAAAATTAAAATCGCCGGCTGCGCCTGCGACTGTGTTGCTGCGATTGCCCGCGCTGACTGTTCAATCATCGGCACATGGAAAGGCGATATAAAAATTGACCAGGATGAGGTCAAAAATTATGCAAAGAGTGGTTTTGATGTCCAGAAGTGGGTTGTTGACATGTGCCCGACAGGTTGCATGAGCTATGATGGGACGACACTTTCAATTGATAATGAAAACTGCAATAGATGCATGCATTGTATATCTAAAATGACAAAGGCTCTCAAGCCAGGCGATCAAAAAGGAGCGACTATTTGCATTGGCAGCAAGGCGCCAATTGTTGTTGGCTCTTTGCTTTCATGGGTCATTGTCCCATTTATCAAAATAGAGAAGCCCTTTGACGAGGTTAAAGATATAATCAGGAAGATGACCGAGTGGTGGGATGATAATGGGAAGGCAAGAGAGAGAATTGGCGAGGTCATTGAGAGAGTCGGCATGAGGTCATTCCTTACATACATTGGCGTGCCACCTCAGCCTCAGCAGGTTAAGGAGCCGAGAAAAGATCCGTTCTGGTTCTTCGAGGAAGAGGATATTGAGAAGATTAAGGCTAAAGAAGCAGAAGAGAAAAAGACTGGTAAATATAAATTTTAACTTCAGATAAATCAAAAGGAGGATATAATGTCAGCACCACAAAGAAAAACAGATATAGGACCACCTCACTATGAACAGTTTTTACCGCCTGTAGCAAAAAAGAACTATGGCGACTGGAAGTATCATGAGCAGCTTTCGCCTGGAGTTATGGTTCATGTTGCAAACAGCGGAGACAAGCTGTTTACAGTCAGGGTGGGGAGCCCGAGATTACTCGCAACAGATTCGATTCGTGATGCATGCGCGATAGCAGATAAGTACTGCGACGGCTACTTGAGGTTTACATCCAGAAATAATATTGAATTTCTTGTATCTGATGAAGGGAAGCTCGCTCCATTGCAGAAGGAATTGAAAGATCAAGGCTATGCCATCGGTGGCATTGGTCATAGAATCAGCAATCCAGTTCATACACAGGGATGGGTGCATTGCCACAGCGCATGCACAGATGCATCCGGGCTTGTGAAGGCAACTATGGATGAGCTATTTGATTACTTTACAACAAAGGAACTGCCCAATAAAGTCAGGCTTGCAGTAGCTTGCTGTGTCAATATGTGCGGCGCTGTTCATTGCTCCGATATAGCTGTTGTTGCCGTTCACACAAAAGTGCCACAGGTTGATACGGTGGCTTTCAAGAATATGTGCGAATTGCCAACAACAATCGCTTCATGCCCTACAGCCGCTATCAGCCCCGACCCGGCAACAAAGAGCATTAAGATTAAGCAGGAAAAATGCATGTATTGCGGAAACTGCTTTACAGTCTGCCCTGCTATTCCCATTAAAGACGCTGACAGGGATGGCGTTGCTATCGTCGTAGGCGGTAAGGTTGGCAGCCTGAGGAGCGATCCTAAATTCTCGAAGCTCGTTATTCCTTTTATCTCAAATGAGCCTCCAAGATGGCCCAAGGTTGTAGCAGCCATTAAACTGATAGTCGAGACATATGCAAAAGACGCCAAGAAATTCGAGAGGGTAGGCGAATGGATTGAGAGGATTGGTTGGGAAGCCTTCTTCAAGAAAACTGGTATAGAGTTTACATACCAGCATATTGATGACTTCACATTCGCAAGGGATACCTTCAGAACAGCTTCCACATTTAAGTGGTAGAATAAACAGGAAACGGGGTGGGATTATCGCCCATCCCGTATTTATCCCAAACAATTTTATTTTTAAAATAATGAGGTGATTTAAATGGACGCCGAGGTTGTCAAAAGTAAGATATTTGAAATTCTGGAAAAGGCAAAGGGTAAGAAGAAATTAAAAGAAAAAGATATCATCAAAATGGCTTCAGAAGAGTTGGGCATCGAGAAGGATGAAGTTAAGACGGTATTAAGGGGTTTGATAGATGAAGGCAAGCTTTGTTATTCATATTCAGGTGGCGCCAGCTCTGTCGAAATTCCGACCGAAGAATATCTCAAGGAAAAAGGTTTTCTGTAATTATTTAGACCTTCGTTCAAAAACATAAGTTTAGAAAAAAAGGCAGTTGTTTCTTTAGAAGGAGGAGGCAGGTGCCTTTTTTTCTGTCCAGCCTTTCCTAAGGACATTAATATTGTTTTTTATCAAGCATTTTCGAACCATGTTTTTACTAAATGATTTAGAAAATTACTACCTTTTCCTGACTTTATCAGAATCTTCCAATTTTTGTCTTTAACCATATGACAGACCATTGATAATATTAGATACTGATTTTTACGCTCCATATTTGTTGTCTAACTTTTTTTATATTATACACACTTTTTCATTGACTTATACTTTGTTATTGAGTATAATAAGCTATGTTTCTTAAGACAGTAAGATCATCTCAAGGCATTCAATATGTCTATGTCGTTGATGGCTATCGCGATGAGCAAGGTAATGTCAGGCACAAATATTTATTTAGTCTTGGCAGGCTTGAGGATTTTCTGAACTCACCGTCATTTAAGAAACTTGCTCAATTAGCCTTAGGCACATCCTCTGATAAAGCAGAATTAGCTTTATCTGTATCAGAGGGTGAAATGATGAGATATGGACATATGGTTTTAAAGAAACTCTGGGATAAATTTAAGCTTGATGAATTTTTTGCTCTCCTAAAAGGCGATAGAAAGACAAAGTTCAACATAGCGGAAGCGGTCTTTTATATGGCAGGCAGGCATATTATAGAGTCTGACAGCAAGCTTGGGATGTATGAGAGCAGGGGTAAATACATAAATCTTGAATCATTAGGGATTAATCATCTATACAGGGCGTTAGACATACTTTCTGATAATAAAGACA
>OGCL01000483.1_pt1 | contig 42380 bp, 31 predicted proteins | sample 1570041 | NCBI WGS metagenome assembly OGCL01 (sample SAMN06266162, study PRJEB24511) | hot springs metagenome | isolation source: Hot spring water | place: South Africa: Limpopo | collected 2015-06-22 | reverse complement strand
ATGCGGGTCATTTAGAAGTTAAATGATTAACAATCATTTTATAGAAAACAAAGCATTTTAAGGGTATTAATCGATAGCGCCAAACTATTGAAGGCATCCGCTCGAAGACTTTTTCACCCCACCTCTCCAGTCTAAAATACTTTTTTAAATATTTTTCAGAAATCTCAACGGAGATTACTTGACAAATATATTAAATAGGTTACATTGGGAAAATAATCACAAGAAAGGAGAGACTTTTATGGAGAAGGTCCTTCAGGGGAATTATGCAATCGCCAGAGGAGCCTGGGAGGCTGGTGTCAAGGTTGCCTGTGCTTATCCAGGGACTCCAAGCAGTGAAATCATCTATGCTATTGGCACTCTGTATAAGAATGATATACAGGCTGAATGGTCGGTCAATGAGAAGGTGTCCCTTGAAGTCGCAAGCGGTGCTTCGATTGTGGGGGCAAGGGCAATGGCTTCGATGAAGCATGTGGGATTAAATGTTGCTTCTGATCCATTAATGACATTATCTTACACCGGAGTTAAGGGAGGGCTGCTTGTCGTGGTTGCTGACGATCCTTACTCCCATAGCTCACAGAATGAGCAGGATAGCCGCCACTGGGCAAGATTCGGAAAGTTGCCGATGCTGGAGCCATCCGATTCTCAGGAATGTAAGGAGTTTACCAAACTCTCTTTTGATCTGAGCGAGCAGTTCGACACGCCTGTTCTCTTAAGAAGCGAAACAAGAGTTTCACACTCCTTCTCCATTGTCAAATTGGGAGAGAGAAAGGAATCGACCATTACCCTCGGTTTTAATAAGAAAGAGACTCCGAAATATACAATGGTTCCGATCTATGTCCGTCAGAGACGGCCCTTAGTCGAAGAGAGGATGAAGAAGTTAGAGGTTTTTGCAGATGCGTTTCAATACAATGTGATGGAGATCAATGACCCCAATATCGGGGTGATCACGAGTGGCGTCTGTTACTGCTATACGAAAGAGGTGTTTCCAGAGTACTCCTACCTGAAATTGGGGATGGTCTGGCCCCTACCCAGAAAGCTCATCGCCGATTTTTATAAAAAGGTCAAAAAGGTGATCATCGTAGAAGAGCTTGACCCCTTTCTCGAGACAGAGATTCGAGCTATGGGTTATAAGGTTTTCCATGGGAAGGATGTTATCCCAAGCATCTATGAACTTTCACCCGAAATCATCGAAAAGGCTTTAAAAGGAAAGAAGTATAAGGCACCCAAGGAGAGGATCAATACAGAAGAACTTCCAAAGAGGCCGCCCAATATGTGTTCGGGCTGTTCTCATCGCCCCCTCTTTTATGCCTTGAAAAAATTGGATCTCTTTGTTTTTGGTGACATTGGATGTTACACCCTGGCAGCGGCACCGCCGCTCAATGCCATTCATACCACGATCTGTATGGGGGCTGGAGTTGGTCAGGCCTTTGGGGCAGCGAAAGTTCTTGGCAAAGAGGGGCTTGGAAAGGCCTGTGCTGTGCTGGGTGATTCGACTTTCCTCCATGCGGGCGTCACCCCCCTGATGGATGTCGTCTATAATAAAGGGAATTCGACGACGATCATCCTTGATAACTGGGCTACGGGTATGACCGGTCTTCAGGAACATCCGGGCACAGGGTTTACAATCTCTGAAGAGCCCACCAATAAGGTCGATTATGAAGTCCTTGCGCGTGCCTTAGGGGTGGAGCATGTGAGAAAGGTGGATCCCTATAATATCAAAGAGACGATGGAGGTCATCAAAGAGGAGGTTGAAAGAGATGCTCCCTCGGTCATCGTCATGGTCAATGGACCCTGCATGCTTCACCGGAGGGAGAAGAGGAGGTTTGAACATCCCTTCTATACGATTGATACGGACAAGTGCAGGGGGTGCCAGATGTGTCTTGAGATCGGATGTCCTGCGATCAGCTGGAAGGCCGTGAGCGGTGAAGAGGCGATGACTAAAGATGGACATAAGCGAAAAGGGGTTGTGGCGATCAATCGCCTGCAATGTCCGGGCTGCGGTGTTTGCCAACAGATCTGCAAATTTGAGGCAATCATTCCTGGGAAAGAGGAAGGAGGCGTCCAATGAAAAACCAGGTCATCAATGTGCTACTTTCAGGCGTGGGAGGACAAGGCACGATTCTGGCCAGTGATATTCTTTGCTCCGTATTTCAAGAAGTGGGCTACGATGTGAAGAAGGCCGAGGTCCACGGGATGGCCCAGAGGGGTGGGGATGTCACCACCCATTTCCGATTTGGCAAAAAGGTTTATTCTCCTCTGATCAAGTATGGGGATGTGGATTTTCTCATTGCCCTTGAACTTCTCGAAGGGCTTCGAAACATCAACTGGTTGAGGAAGGATGCAAAGGTCCTTCTCAATGAGCAGGTGACGTTTCCACCTGCAGTGACTCGCGGGACGATGAAGTATCCTGTGGATGTGGTTAAGACGTTTAAAAAGTTTTTTAATGGTAATACCTACAGCATCAAGGGTTTGGACATTGCGATCCGATGCGGTGATTCGAGAGCGGTCAATATTGTGACCCTTGGCGCTTTTTCCAATTTCTTTGAGATCGAGGAAGAGATCTGGGAAAGGAACCTCCTTGAGCATCTTCCCAAGAAGGTCCATGACCTCAATATCCAAGCCTTTCGAGAAGGGAGGAAAGTACTTTCCCTCTCATGAAGAGGCAGAACACCATTTCGGCCGAAAAGGGGCGAAGAACATCTCTCTTCGCCCCTTTGTTTTTTAGATCTCTTCCTTTATAATTTAAAAGGATGGAGGTTACTCACGATGAGACGGCTCCGACTCATTATAAACATCGCAATTTCGATATCGTTTCTTCTGTTCGTCGTCCAAACGGGATATGGAAACGAACGGTTTAGACAGTTTTATCTGGACAACGGTCTAAAGGTCCTCCTCCAGGAAGACCGGAATGTGCCGGTTGTGGCGATGCAGGTCTGGGTAAAGGTGGGCAGTGCCGATGAAAGGGATGAGGAGGCAGGGATGTGCCACTTCATCGAACACATGCTCTTTAAAGGCACGGCGAAGAGAAGGGTGGGAGAGCTGGCCAGGGAGATCGAATCGTTGGGTGGATCGATCAATGCCTATACCTCCTATGATCAGACCGTTTACCATATCACCATTGCCAGTCGTTATGCGGATGTTGCCCTCGATATCTTGAGTGATGCCGTTCAACATTCGACATTTGATCCAGTCGAGTTCGAAAAGGAAAGAGAGGTGATCCTTGAGGAGATCCGAATGGGAGAGGATACTCCCTCGAGGAGACTTTTTAAACAGACGATGGCGACCGTTTTTCAGCATCATCCCTACGGAAGGCCGATCATCGGTTATGAAAAGACGATCAAGGCAATGACCAGAGATCAGATGTTCTCGTTTTTTAGACAGTGGTATAGGCCGGAGCGTATCGTATTTGTAGCAGTTGGCGATTTTAACCTAAGGGAGTTGGAAGGGAAAGTTAGGACGGCCTTCAAAGGATTTGAAAAAGGGGCCCCAAGAGTTTCAGAAAGATTGAAAGAGCCTGAGCAGAGGGAGATTCGGACAAAGATCAGTTTTGGGAAGATCAAGGAGACTTACCTTCAAATGGCCTTGCCCATCACCTCCATTGCCCATGAGGATACGCCTGCCCTTGATCTCTTTGCACAGGTCTTGGGTGGTGGAGAGACCTCTCGACTTGTCCAGAAAGTGAAGCTTGAAAAAGGTTTGGTTGATTCGATCTACGCCTCCTCCTATACTCCGAAAGAACCAGGCCTCTTTATGATTGGAGCGACACTTCCTCCGGAAAACATGGAGAGGGCAGTGGAAGAGATTCTAAAAGAGGTGAATCGATTGATCGAGGAAGGCATCACGTCGGAAGAGCTGTATAGGGTCCGGGTCAATATCGAAAGCGATCTCATCTATGACCGGCAGACGGTTCAGGGCCAGGCTCGAAAGATGGGCTATTATGAAGTGACCACAGGCGATCTCCAATTTGAGAGACAGTATATCCAGAGGGTCAACCTTCTTCAAAATGAAGATATCAAGAGAGTCGTCGAAAGATATTTGAAGCCCCATCGGTGGAGCATCAGCATCTTGGCGCCGGATGAGAAGGCCGACCTAATCAAGAAGGTTTCGTTCAGCACCCTTATCGAAAAGGCAGGAGGTCCTGCCGTTGTGCTCCCTCTGAAGGGGCCTTCACGGGCATCCAAGACAACGCTTGGGAATGGAATGCGCCTCATCGTTAAAGAGAACAGGAACCATCCAATCGTCACTATTCAGCTCTCCTTTTTGGCAGGAGTTCGCTATGAGGAAGAAGCAAAGAATGGAATCAACCAGTTTATGGCACTGATGATCACCAAGGGCACAGAGAAGCAGACGAGCCTTGAAATTGCGAAGAAAGTGGAGCGAATGGCTGGCTCGATCAGTGGGTTTTCGGGTTATAACAGCTTTGGATTAACCTTCACCTTTTTGAGTCAATACCTTGATGAAGCCTTAAGCCTGCTTGGCGAAGTGATTCGACAACCCTCCTTTGATTCCGATGAGATGGAGAAGCGAAGGCGATCCCTCCTTGCTTCGATCAGACGTCAGGAAGATCATCTGGATCAGATGGCCTTCAGGTTCTTCCGAAAGGTCCTTTATGAAAAGCATCCCTACCGGATGGATACGATTGGAACGATCGAATCTGTCCAGAGGATCACCCAGAAGGATTTAATCGATTACTATAGACGGATAGCTGTCCCTGAGAATATGGTTCTTACCATTGTTGGTGATGTGGATTCCAAACAGGTTCTGCCCGCCATCGAAAAGGAGTTTGGAAAGATACCCCGTGCCCATTTCGTTCCTCCTGAAGTTCCACAGGAGATTCCTCTTCAAAAGACGAGAAAAATGGAGATATATAAAGAGAAGGAACAGGCCCATTTCGTCCTTGGATTTCTTGGAGCCAGTCTTCGGAGCAAAGACCGTTATGCGATCGAGGTTTTGGATGCAGCGCTATCGGGCATGGGAGGGAGGCTCTATTATGAGTTAAGAGATAAGGAGAGCCTGGCCTATGCCCTTGCCTTTATTGGTCATGTGAATCTGGATCCAGGGTATATCTGTGTTTACATGGGAACCCATCCAGACAAATTGGAGAGAGCGATTGCGGGTGTGCTCCGTGAATTGAAGAAGGTGAAGGAGGAGGGGTTGACCGAAGATGAGGTGGAGCGTGCGAAACGTTACCTGATCGGAAATTTTGAGATCGGACTTCAAACGAATGGAGCCCAAGCCAATCGGATCTCGATCGATGAACTTTATGATCTGGGGTTTGACCATTATGAAAGATACCCTGAGGAGATTAAAAAGGTGTCATACGACGATGTTCAACGGGTTGCGAAGGAGTATCTCAATCTGGACGCCTATGCGCTTGCCATTATTCGTCCTCCGGAAAGGAAGAAGTGATCAGAAGGTTACGGATTCATCCCTTTTCCCTCAGAGACACCCTGGAGTGTGGACAATTTTTTCGCTTCACAAAGAGTCAGAACACCTACCTGATTCAGGCTTCGGATTGGATCTTTTCTCTCTGGCAAAAAGGGGATCTCCTCTTCTATGAGGGGGTCGAAGAGCCTTTTCTTACCCGATTCTTTAGGCTCGATGAGGATTTCGAAGGGATTTTGAGAGCGATTGATCGAGATCCTATCATTCACCAGGCCATCCAGAAGTATCGGGGCTTGCGGCTAATCCGACAAGACCCCTGGGAATGTCTCATCTCGTTTCTCTTTTCTTCTGCCAAGGCGATTCCCCATATCCGTTGCCTGATTGAAACCTTATGCAAATCGTTCGGAAATCGAATGGAATGGAATTTCCATATTCATTATGGTTTTCCACCTCCACACACCGTTGCAGAGTTGCCTGCATTGAAAGAAGTTAGAGCTGGCTTCAGGGCAAGATATCTGGTGGAGATATGCCGATGCGTGGATCGGGGAAAACTTCTTTTATTAAAAGGACTGACCTACGAAGAGGCTAAAAAGAGGTTAATAGAGCTTCCCGGAATAGGGAAGAAGATTGCCGATTGTGTCCTTCTTTACTCCCTCGATTTTATCGAAGCCTTTCCGATTGACACTTGGATGAGGAGGGGTGTTCAGAAATATTATTTCAAAGGAGAGAAGGTTAGCGAAAAAAGAATGGAGGAGTTTCTTCGAAACCATTTTGGTCCCTATGCGGGTTATGCTCAGATCTATCTCTATCATTACTGGAGAAACCAGCCTGTTTGAGCCGAGATTCCATATTGTGTATCCCATCGGTTTGGAGGTTCACAGTTTATCTATTGAAAGCTTGTTCTATCCGTTATATAATTTTTCGAAATTAAAGAGGAAATTCATAAGAAAAGGGGATCAATGTTTAACGCCATTTTGAAGAAGATCGTAGGGAGCAAGAACGAGAGGGAGCTCAAGAGGCTTCAACCTCTTGTGGTGAAGATCAATGAGTTAGAATCCAAGATTCAGCCCCTCAGTGATGACCTGCTTCGGGCGAAGACAGGCGAGTTCAAAGAGCGTCTGGAGAGAGGCGAGTCTCTCGAAGAGATCCTACCTGAGGCATTTGCCGTTGTGCGTGAGACAGCCCGGAGAACCCTTGGAGAACGGCACTTTAATGTTCAGTTAATCGGCGGAATCGTGCTTCACGAAGGGAAGATTGCTGAGATGGCGACTGGTGAGGGGAAGACCTTGGTGGCTACACTTCCTGCCTACCTGAATAGCCTGACCGGAGAAGGCGTTCATGTGGTGACGGTGAACGACTATCTGGCGAAGAGGGACAGCGAATGGATGGGAGCCATCTACCGATTCCTTGGCCTATCCGTCGGAGTGATCGTTCATGAGTTGAATGATCAGGAGCGGAAGAAGGCCTATGGTTGCGATATCACCTACGGTACGAATAACGAATTCGGATTCGATTACCTCAGGGACAATATGAAGTTCGATATTGAGGATTATGTCCAGAGGGATCTCAATTATGCCATTGTGGATGAGGTGGATAGCATTCTGATCGATGAGGCAAGAACCCCCCTCATCATCTCTGGCCCCACAGAGGAGTCAACCGACAAATATTATAAGATCAATCGGATCATCCCAAGCCTGAAACAGGGAAGGCATTATCAGATTGAAGAGAAGACCCATGCCGCTTTTCTGACGGAGGAGGGCGTTGCTCAGGTGGAGCGGCTGCTCCATATTGAGAACCTTTACGACCCAAGACATATCGAGACCCTCCATCATGTCAACCAAGCCCTTAAGGCCCATACGCTCTTCAAGAGGGATGTGGACTATGTGGTGAAGGATGGCCAGGTTGTGATCGTTGATGAATTTACTGGGAGGTTGATGCCAGGAAGGAGATGGAGCGATGGTCTCCATCAGGCGGTTGAGGCCAAGGAGAACGTGAGGATCGAAAACGAGAATCAGACCTTAGCCACGATCACCTTTCAGAACTATTTCCGAATGTATAAGAAGTTGGCCGGGATGACCGGCACAGCAGATACGGAAGCGGCCGAATTCCGAAAGATTTACAATTTGGATGTGGTCGTCATCCCTACCAATATGCCTTTGATCCGGACCAATTATCCGGATGTCATCTATAAGACCGAAGAGGAAAAGTTCCGAGCCGTTGTCAGAGAGATTGAGGAACTTCACAGACTCGGACGCCCTGTCCTGGTTGGAACAATCTCTATCGAGAAGTCGGAGCGGTTGAGTTTTCTGTTGAAGAAACGTGGGATTCCACATAACGTTCTCAATGCGAAACATCATGAACGTGAGGCTGAGATCATTGCCCAGGCAGGAAGGGTAGGAGCTGTTACCATTTCGACCAATATGGCGGGCCGGGGGACCGATATTCTGCTCGGAGGAAATCCAAAATTTTTAGCCAAAGCCTTGATGAAGGAGAAGGAGGATCCTGCGGAGAGGGAGAGGGCTTATGAGGAGGCTTACCGGAAGGCGCTCGAGATCGTTCAGAAGGAGAAGGAGAAGGTGGTCCAGTTGGGCGGCCTCCATGTCCTTGGAACGGAGCGGCATGAGGCAAGACGGATTGATAACCAGTTGAGGGGAAGGGCCGGAAGGCAGGGAGATCCTGGTTCTTCTCGCTTCTATCTCTCACTCAAAGATGACTTGATGAGAATCTTCGGCTCAGAGAGGATTTCGAAAATCATGGACCGATTAGGTATTGAGGAGGATCAACCCATTGAGCATAACCTGGTGACCAAGGCCATTGAGAACGCACAGAAGAAGGTCGAAGCCCATAACTTTGAGATCCGGAAACATCTCCTTGAGTACGATATGGTTATGAATAAACAGAGGGAGGTGATCTATACCCAAAGACGGGAGGTCTTAGCCGGAGAGGACCTGAAAGAGTCTTTGATGGAGATGGTTGAGGACCAGACCGAAGGGATTGTTGATCTCTTCATTGATGAGAAGGCCCACCCGGAGGATTGGGATTTGAAAGGGCTTGAGGATGCCATCTATAAGCAGTTCTCCTTTCGTTGGTCGCCTCCTTCTCCTGAAAAGGATGGTCTGAATCGAGAGAGGCTCAAGGAGCTGATCGTCGAAAAGGCAAAGGAGATTTATCAGAAGAAAGAAGAGGAGTTTGGAGAAGCCACCCTCCGTTATCTCGAGAAGGTGATCATGCTCCAATCGGTTGATCACCACTGGAAAGACCACCTCCTTGCAATAGATCAGTTAAAGGAAGGAATCGGATTAAGAGGCTACGGTCAGAAAGACCCCCGGATCGAGTATCAGAGAGAGGCCTACCAGATGTTTCTTGAGATGTTAGATAGAATTAAGAAGGATACGGTTGAGAAGCTCTTTGCTATCCAGATTGCCAAGGATCAGGAAGTGAGAGAGATGAAGGTGGAGCGAAGACAGAACTTTGTGATGAGCCGTGGGATGGAAGCTGCTTCGCAGAGAGGAGGCCAGACCGAGGAAGGAAAAGGGGTGACTGTGAGACGGGAAGGGAAGAAGGTGGGCCGAAACGATCCCTGTCCCTGCGGAAGCGGTAAGAAGTATAAGAAGTGCTGTCTGGAGAAGGAGGAGGCAAGAGCCTAAATTAAAAATTCCAAATACCAAACTACAAATTCGATATCGTATCCAATCGACAGATTCCAATGGTCAAATTTTTTAAGTATTGAATATTGGGATATATTTGGATATTGGTGCTTGGGTTTGGAATTTAAAATTCTGGTGCCAGAAGTCATTCATATTCACGAGAGGTAATGAATGGGAAAGCATGATTTCAGAGTGTCGGGTTTTCAGTTTTCAGGGATATCCGCAGGGATTAAGAAGAATGGAAAGAAGGATCTGGCGTTGATCTATTCAGAGGTTCCTGCCCAAGTCGCTGGGGTCTTTACAACCAATCATGTGAAAGCCGCTCCGGTTCAGTTTGGGATGAAGCGGATCCACAAAGGGCTTGGTCAAGCCGTGATCATTAATAGCGGAAATGCCAATGCCTGCACAGGAAGTCAAGGCCTCAAGGACACAAAGAAAATGGCTTCCTGGGTGGCCAAAGGGTTAGGGATCGATGAGAGACTGATCTTTGTGGCTTCCACAGGGGTCATTGGCGTTCCTCTTCCATTGGGCCGAATCGAAGATGGAATCCCAAAACTGATCCAATCCCTCTCTCCGGATGGATGGTTGGACGCTGTGGAGGCCATTATGACGACGGATGCCTTTCCGAAGATTGAAGTGGCTACCTGCCGAATCAAAGGGAAGGAGGTGAAGTTATGCGGAATGGCCAAAGGAGCAGGGATGATTCGGCCGAATATGGCGACCATGCTCTCTTTCCTTGTCACCAATGCCAATATCAAAGCCCCCCTTCTTCAGAGAATGTTACAGGAGGTGGTAGATGTCACCTACAATTGTATTACGGTTGACGGAGATACCAGTACCAATGATACCGTTCTTCTATTGGCCAATGGAATGTCAGGGTCTCCTCAACTGACAGAGATGGGGCGCGATGGAGAAATATTTCTCGCGATGCTTAAACAGGTTTGTAAAAATCTCGCAACAAGCATTGTGAAAGATGGAGAAGGGGCGACCAAATTGATAGAGATATTGGTCCAGGGAGCCCGAAGCGAGGAAGATGCGAAACGAGTGGCCTATACGATTGCCCATTCCCCTTTGGTGAAGACCGCTTTTTTTGGAGAAGATGCGAATTGGGGAAGAATCCTCTGTGCCATAGGATACAGTGGTGTACCGATCAACCCGAACCGGATCGACCTTTTCTTCGATCAGGCTCCGATCGTCAAGAATGGAATGGGTGTTGGGCCTCCCTTAGAGGCCAAAGCTGCAAAAGTGATCAAAAAGAAGTCATTTCAAGTGACCGTTGACCTCCATCAGGGGAAGCGCCAATTTTCAGTTCTCACCACGGACCTCTCTTTTGACTACGTCAAAATCAACGCCTCCTACCGTTCATAAAAAATGATGAGAAGCGATGGGGCCGATCGGTCTCTGATTAGAAGTTGATTGCGAAGGTGACCGAACCAAAGGCCTGCTCCCTTTTCTGGCCATCAAATTCTTTCGTCCGATAGACATGGGCATAACTGAGCTTCAATTGTTTATAGATGATTGCAAAACCTGCGGCCATGTCGGCCACAAGCATTTTTCGATCAACACGGTGACTGGTTTTCCAGGTATTCCCGTCTAGGAAGATGTTTCGCGCCACGGCCCGACCTTCCACATCGGCAAATAGGTGGAAGCCGAAGTTTTTTTGTCGTCGAAGCCGAGGATCGGTGGGGCTTGCCGGAGCTTCGATGCCGCTTCCCAAACGGATGAAGGAGGTGCCAAAGTCGAATGGAAGATTGTAGCCGAAACGGATTTCATTGCCAACATTGGCGTAGATGGCGACATTACCGAAGACTCCGCCAAGATGAGGGATGAGTTCGAAAGCCCAAGCATCTCTTTCGCCCAATCTAAAAAGACGCCAGTTTCGTTGCCAACCGATCATCAGTCCTGGTTCATTCCTGAGCTGGTTGTCCCATCCCTTTGGATCAGCATTCCGTAGCCATTTATGAACGGTTCTTTGGGTATCTTCGGCCAGCGAAGAGGGACCAACCATTCCAAGGGTCACTTCGAAGACATCGAGCTGAGTCGTATTCTTTATATGGAAGGTAAGCGAGAGATAGCTCCAGCCTGCATAAGGACGATCCTCTTTCAATAAATCCCTTTTCGAGATATCCTCAGGGGTGTAGATGTTTTGGCCAATGGAGAGACCGATATTGCGTTGAAAGGCAGGGCGATTGATTAATGGAAGATTTCGAATAAGGGGCAGACCCCAGCGGGGAAGGCGCGTATCTTCATCGAATTCTGTCAAATCGTGTGAGAGCCAGGTGATTCGAAAGGCATTCGTATAATGCCGGTCGGTTCCATTAAAAGCGTCATTTTCGTAATAGATGAAAAAAGTCTGATATTTTTCCATTTGGTTGATTTGAGCCGTCGAGAAAGAGGGGATGAAGGTGAATGAAACGATGAGGATCCATGGGATGATTTTGGTTAACAACCGATATTGATAAATTTTCATAGACCCGCCTCAGGATTTGGGTTTAAGAGTTCGATTAGACACGAAGGATTCTTAGAGCCTCAAACCAATTCCTCCAAACACTTTTTATCGCCCCAGGGTGGCTTTCTGGCGGAAGGGTTTAAGTAAGAAGTCAAGGGCATCCAATATATCGGTCATAACAAGATTTGCCCTTTTTAATGTTTCGCCACAAGCTCCTTCCTTACCAATGATGCAGATGCTGAAGCCTACTTCGTCAAAGATTTGGGCATCATCAAGCCCATTACCGATGGCTACAGTTTTTTGGGGATCTAACTTCCTCAAGAAATCGAGTTTTTCTTCTGAAGCCTTTTCTTCTTTTAGAAAGAGCATTTCTGCCTTCAACTTCTTTAAACGCTCCTCGGCCTTATCCTTTTCTCCCTTGAACAGGATATAAATTTTAATCCTTTTGGAGAGGAGATTCATTTTATCCTTTGCCTTGGGATGGACCCTTCCATCTATGGCAAGAGTCCCTTCGTAATCGACGAGAAGATATTCGATCTCTAAAGGTGCCTGTCCGGGTTTTTGTATGGTGATCATGACCGTTTTCTCAAATTAGCAAGGCTTAAGCCTTACTCACCATCTTCATGCGTTGCCGTAATACCTCATAAAGAATCATTCCTCCTGAAACGGAGGCATTGAAGGAAGAGACAGGGCCTTTCATCGGAATGGAGAAGAGGCGATCGCATTTCTTCTTCACCAGGGGTCTGATCCCTTTTCCCTCGCCACCGATGATGATGGCGAGATCGATATTGAAATCGAGATCGCAGAGGCGATCCTTTGCCTCTGCCGATGCGCCGTAGACCCAGATCCTTTCCTTTTTCAAACGGTCAACCGTCGTAGCAATATTGACGACGCGTGTAATAGGCATATGGGCAGCAGCCCCTGCAGAGGTTTTGATGACAGCCGAAGTGATTCCAACGGCTCGATCTTTTGGGATGATGATTCCATGAGCTCCACATCCCAGGGCTGTACGGATGAGGGAGCCAAAATTTTGTGGGTCCTGTATCCCGTCCAGGATGAGAAAGAGCGCTTTTTCCTCTCCTTTCTTGACATGGCTTAGAAGTGCTTCCAGGTCGACATAGGAGACTTCCCTCATGATTCCGATGATATTCTGGTGGACTCCGCCTTTGGCCATTCGATCGACGGTTTCACGATCTGTAAAGATGATTGGAATTTGCCTCTTTTGTGCAAGGCCGATGACAGAGCGGAGAGGGAAAGAAGGGTTTTGTGTCCCGATGAAGATCTTCTCAAAATGGATGCTTGAAGATTGTAGGGCTTCCTGGACAGGATGGATTCCGTAGAGGATCTGGGTCATGAATTTAAATGTCAAATGTCAAAGTTCAAATGTCAAACTAAATCCAAAGCTCAAATATTGATAGACTGGTGATGAGTCGTCTCACTGGTGAAAACCGGCGCCCAGGGGATTCCTAACTAATTGAAAAGACTGGAATAGCCTCAAAGATTGAAAACTTTATTTTTTGAGCTTTGACATTCATTTGAAATTTGGATTTTGAAATTTACACTCCATTTAAGAGATATCTTCCACGATCTTTTGAACGGATTCGATGGGATCTTTGGCCTCCTTAATGGGTCTGCCAATGACAAGATAGTCGGCTCCAGCTTCAATCGCCTCTTTTGGGGTCAGTGTCCGTTTCTGGTCATCCTTCTTATCCGTAGGATGGCGGATGCCGGGCGTCACGATCAAAAACTTTTCGCCGCATCGTTCACGGATGATCCCTATCTCTTTAGGAGAAGCGACCACACCATCCATCCCTGCCTTCTGCGCCAGTGAGGCGAGGCAAGCCACCTCCTCCATGAGAGGGCCCTGAATCCCTACCTCCTTCAAATTTTCCTCGTCCATGCTGGTGAGGATGGTGACGGCAAGGATGATAGGCCTGGAGATGCCAAGGGTTTTTGCCACGGCCCTGGAAGCTTCAACAGTCTTTTTCATCATCTCGAAACCTCCAAGGGCATGGAGGTTGAACATGGTCACCCGATGTTTTGTGGCTTCCTCTCCAGCCTTTGCAACGGTGTTGGGGATATCATGATATTTGAGATCGAGAAAGACCCTCTGCCCTTTCTGAGCGATCATGTCAATCACTTTAGGTCCGGAGTGGGTGAAAAGCTGCTTCCCTACTTTAAATAATCCCACGCGATCTTTTAAGAGCGTGACCCAGTGTTGGGCTTCGTGAAAATGGTCAACATCGAGGGCAAAGATGATTCTGTCTTTAGGATTGGCTGGAGAAAAGGGGTTCATAGAAGAAGGTTCCTTTCCATTGGTAATTTACCACAAGCGACTTTTCTTTACAAGATAGAGGTGATCGGATATATTTTGAATGATGCCTGTGAAAGTGACCGTGAGTGATGAGATCAAAGAAGAGAACCGGAAGATTCGTTTTTTAAGATTTCTTGTCGATTTTTCCATTCTCTCGATTCAGCAGGGCGATCTCACCCTCGAAGAAGCCTTCAAAAGGGTGGAAGAGGTGAAGCGGGTTGCCCTCAATCTTTTTCCAGGGAAAGAGATGGCCTTTGAACTGATCTACCGGCAGAGATTTGAGAGGACGATTCATGAGAGGTTTGGAGCTACCTCCCGAATCTCTTGAGCAATCATCTCCTTGATCGTTGTTTTGACCTCTTCCTTTTTTAAGAGAATGATTTCCCCGGTTCTTCTCTTCTTGATCTCCACCAATCCCCTCTTCAAATTCTTTTCCCCTAAGGTCAATCTCAGGGGAATTCCAATGAGGTCTGCATCTTTGAACTTTACACCAGGGGTTTCTTCTCGATCGTCCAAAAGAACTTCTACCTGTTCTGCCAGGAGGTCCTGGTAGAGCTCTTCGGCTGTCTCACGAATGGAATCGATCTTCAGGTTGACCGGTAAGATCAGAACCTGGAAGGGCGCAATGGGCATGGGGAAGACGATTCCGTTCTCATCATAGTACTGTTCGATGGCAGCGGCAACGGTTCTTCCGACGCCAATACCATAACATCCCATGACGATCTCCTTCTCCATCCCCTTATCGTCGAGATAGGTGGCACCTAAGAGCTTACTATATTTGGTTCCAAGCTTGAAGGTATGGCCAACCTCAATCCCTTTATCCAATTGGGTCTTGCCTCCACAAAGAGGGCAGAGGTCTCCTGGGGTAAATCGTCGCAGGTCAGCAAACCGAGAGACCTGAAAGTCTTTGCCGATGTTGACATGGATGTAATGATGATCTTTTTCATTGGCACCTGTCACAAAATTAACCATGCCCTTGATCTCGAGATCGGCAAAGATGGGAATCGTAAGCCCTATCGGACCTGCAAAGCCTTTGGGAGACCGAGAGATCCTTTCCACGGTCTCCTCATCCGCCAATTGAAGTTCATTCGCTTCGAGAACCTTTTTTAACTTCTTTTCACTGATTTCATGGTCTCCCCTGACTAGGGCAGCCACCGGTCCTCTATCCGACACAAAGATGAGCGTTTTGACCAGATCCGAGGCTGAGACATGAAGAAATTGGGTAACCTCTTCCACCGTCCTTTGATTCGGGGTTAACACTTTCTGTATCGGCTCAAAATTTTTCGGATCAAGGGGGACCCTGTTAGTTTCTGTTCTTTTAAAATCTGCCCGTTCGATGTTGGCTGCATACGAACAGTGGGTGCAACTGACGATGGTCTCTTCGCCGGTTTCGGCAAGAACCATAAATTCATGGGAGTAGGTTCCACCGATGAGACCGGATTCAGCTTCCACCACCCTAAATCTGAGACCGCATCTTGTAAAGATTCGCTGATAGGCATCGACCATCTTCCGATAGCTGACTTCTTCCCCTTGATCATCGACATCGAAACTATAGGCATCCTTCATGATGAATTCACGGGCCCGCATCACTCCGAAACGGGGACGGATTTCGTCCCTGAACTTGGTCTGGATCTGGTAGAGGTTGATGGGCATTTGGCGGTAGGAGCGAATCTCTTTTCGTGCAATGTCGGTAATAACTTCCTCATGTGTCGGCCCAAGGCAGGAGTCTCGATTATGGCGGTCTTTGAACCTGGCTAATTCCTTTCCATACTCTTCCCATCGATGGCTCTCCTGCCATAGCTCAGCAGGTTGAACCATGGGAAGCAACACCTCGATGGCACCCGCCCGGTTCATCTCTTCCCGGATGATGGCCTCAACCTTTCTAATGGCTCGAAGACCGTATGGCAGATAGGAATAGATGCCCGAAGTCAGTTTCCGGATCATCCCTGCTCGGACCATCAATTGATGGCTTGGGACCTCGGCTTCAGAGGGAATCTCTTTTAAGGTGGGAAGAAGATAGGTCGAAAACCGCATTCAGATCCTCCTTTAAATCATTCAATGTTTACTTGAAGTTTCTGGCGTTTTAGGCTATAGAAAACATTCCATGAAACGATTGGCTCCAACCGAAGGATTAACGTTTCTCTTTTTGGCCGGGCTTTTTTTACTGGTCCTCCTTTTTAAGAACCAGATTCCGTTGTGGCGAAGCCAACTTCTCCTCTATACGCTGCTCTTTGGCCTCCTCTTTGTCTTAAAACTGGTTCCCGATCAAAAGGGAACGAAAGGGATCAGAGGGCTACTCTACGATTTTTCTCCGATCGTCTTTGTCATCACCACCTATCAGTCCCTTGGCAATATGATTCAATATCTTCAACCAGATATCGACCCCTTTCTGATACGGATCGATTTCTCCCTCTTTGGTGTCCACCCTACAGTCTGGATGGAACGTTGGATCAAACCTTGGTTGACCGATCTCATGTCATTGGCCTATATCAGTTACTATTTTCTTCCAGTCATTCTCATCCTGGCCCTCTATTTAAAGGGACGAAGAGATGAATTCAACCAGATCGTTTTTATCCTGACCTTTGGATACTATATCTCCTTTATTGGTTACATCCTCTTTCCTGCCATTGGGCCCCGATTCACCCAGACCCACCTCTATACCATCCCCTTAGAGGGGAGCTTTATTACCGACTTTGTCAGAGATACTCTGAACGCCATCGAACATAATAAGCGGGACTGTATGCCCAGCGGTCACACCCAGATTTCGCTCATGGTTCTCTTTTTGGCCCGCCGATATGTGAAAACCCTGTTCTATTTCTTTACACCTGTTGTGCTTGGCCTGATCCTTTCAACCCTCTATCTGCGATACCACTACGTCATTGATCTGTTTGTTGGAACTCTTTTCGCATTGGGATGCCTTCTTATCGCTCCCAGACTTTATAAGTTATGGGACGTGGAACGAGGAGCGCCTAAAGTGGAGAAGAAAATTAAATAGACTATCCATCTTGCCACCGTCCACCACCCACTCTCCACCCTCAAATCTGCGCTTCATAGATTCTGTAAGTTTTATACCGCTTCCCTCCCATGGCTTCAATGCCATGCTGCATCAAGAGGTTATTTTCAAGGATCCAGGAACATTCTCCATAGTCATAACCCTTTTGGATTCCCCTCTTGAATGTTTCAATATAGAGGAGCCCCTCGGCCCCTCTTTTCTGAAACTCGTGTTTTACTCCCAGAAGCATGATCCGAATGGTCTTGATCTTTCTTGAATAATAAAGAAACTTGAGTGGGCCCAGAATACCCAATTTTCCATTGAGATGTTTGAGCACGACATTGTAGTCTGGAAGGGCGGCTGAAAACCCGACCGGAGTATCTCCATCGTAGGCGAAGAGGACGATCTCTGGAACGACGATCGGCTTGAGCTGTTTTGCCATATCGTCAATCTCCTCTTCGGTCATCGGAACGAATCCCCAATTTTTGCTCCAGGAGTTATTGTAAATATCCTTAATGATCTTGAGTTCCTTATCGAACCGTCGCATATTGAGCGGCCGCACAGAGAGTGAGGGTTCTTTTTTCAATATCCTTTGGGTGATCCGTTCCAAGCGCTCATAGTTAAAGGTCTCTTTTTGAAGCAAGAAGGCATAGAGATCCATCACCTTATGAAGGCCCCAATCCTCAAGTAGGGAAGGGTAGTAGGATGGGTTGTAGGGCATCATAAGGCAGGGAGAGAGATCGAAGGCATCGATCAGGAGACCACATTCATCATTGGTAGATGGGTTCATCGGACCTATGATCTTTTCCATCCCATGTTGTTTGAGCCAATTGGCTACAGAGGAGAGAAGCAGATGGACCACTTCTGAGTCGTTGATCGATTCAAAGAATCCGAAGAACCCAGCCTTCTCCTGGTGGAACTCGATGTAGTGGCGGTCGATGATGCCCGAAATTCTCCCAACGACTTCATCGCCCCTATGGGCGAGGAGTAGAATCATCTTCGCATGGCCAAGAAAAGGCGATTTAGGGCTAAATTTCTGGAGTTGATCTTTGATCAAGGGAGGAACCCAGAATTGGTTTCCCAGATAGACTTTCCAGGGAAACTTGATAAAGGCCATTAGGTCTTGCCGGGTTTTGACCTCGCGAAGGGTGAGTGTGGGTTGAATCATCTTTACAACTTTTGTCAGATCAGGCCCATCCGCCTTCCAACCTTTTCGAAGGCCTCCAGAACTCGATCAAGCTGTTCTTCTGTATGGGTGGCCATATAACTGGTTCGGAGAAGTTCTCTTCCAGGTGGGACGGCTGGGCTGGCAATTGGATTGACGAAGATGCCATTTTCGAAGAGGAGTTTACACATCCCAAAGACCTTCATGGTGTCGCCGATGATGACAGGGATGATGGGTGTTTCGCTCATCCCCGTATCGAACCCAAGGTCCTTATATCCCCGAAGCATCTTTCTCGTATTTTTCCAGAGCGTTTCAATGAGTTCAGGCTGCTCGTCAATGATATCCAAAGCCGTGCTTACCGAAGCGACCAGAGCTGGCGGTAGACTGGCACTAAAGATCATGGAGCGGCCTGTATGTTTAATAAAGTTGATGACGTCCCAAGAGCCTGCAACAAATCCGCCAATGGCGGCGAGCGATTTGCTATAGGTCCCCATGATGAGATCGACCTGGTCTTCCAAACCAAAGTGCTCTGCCGTACCTCTTCCCCCTTTTCCAAGCACTCCGACGCCGTGGGCATCATCGACCATCACCCTGGCACCATATTCCTTTGCCAATTTGATAATCGGGGGTAGGTCGGCGATATCGCCTTCCATGCTGAAGACCCCATCCACAATGATCAATTTTCCTTTATCCTTTGTTGTTTCAAGAATCCGTTCGAGGTCTTTCATATCATTGTGTCGGAACTTTTTCACTTGCCCGAAGGAGAGACGACAACCATCAATAATACTGGCATGATCATATTTGTCGATGATGGCCACATCGTTTCGGCCTACGAGAGCCGAGATGGCTCCGAGGTTGGTCTGGTAACCTGTGGCAAAGACGAGGGCTGCTTCTTTCCGGAAGAAACGTGCCAACTTCATCTCCAACTCTTCATGGATTTCAAGATTTCCATTCAGAAACCGAGATCCGGCACAGCCAGAGCCGTATTTTTCAACCGCTTTGATAGCTGCCTCTTTGACGCGTGGATGATTGGTTAGACCGAGATAGTTATTCGAACCGATCATGATCACTCGTCTTCCATTGACCATCACCTCAGAATCCTGAGCCGTTTCGAGTTTTCGAAAGTAAAAGTAATTGCCACTCTCATAGATCTCTCGATATTGTTCATTCAATTTTAAACATTTCTCAAAAATATCCATATCCCACTCCTTATTCGAGATTAAACTTAAAACTCTATATATAATGATGGTTGGCCGATGCTAAATTATAGCCAACCTTCCTTAAGATACCATTCATAAGTCATTTTCAATCCCTCTGCAAGGGAAAACTGAGGTTCGTATCCAAGACGGGTCCTTGCTTTTGTGATATCGCATAACCAGTTTTCCTGCATCATCTCTTCCACTTTGCCCCTATTGATCAAGGGAGGATTTCCAGAAAACGTTGAAATCCATTCAGAGAAAGAGGCAAACGAGGAGATCAACCACCTCGGAATATGAAGCCGATGAGCGCGCACATTCATGGCCTCTTCAAAGAAATCACCAATCTTATCAAGGGGATAATCTTGGCCATCCGAAATGAAGAAGATCTCTCCTCCTGAGATTTTGGAATTGGAAGCCAGCAGGGTGGCCTGTACAATATCTTGGACATAACAGAGGCTGACCCGTTGTTCCTTCTTAGAAAAGAGGGGCTTGATCCCCTTCGAAACGATCTTGAAGAAGGCCAAGACATCTCTATCCCTCGGTCCATAGACTGCCGAGGGCCTAAGGATCATCATAGAAAGTTGATCGGCATGTTCGAGACAATACTCCTCTCCTTTCCTTTTACTTTGGCCATAAGGGGAGACGGGTAGACAGGCGTCTGATTCCTGCTTTCTTGCTCCATTCGTGCAAGGGCCTGCAGCAGCTTGACTTGAAAGGTAGATAAATTTCTGGAGATTCGGGTTCTTTTCGAGACAGGCCTGGATGAGGTTCTTTGTTCCGTTCGCATTAATCTCAAAGTACGTTTTTTTATTAACTGCCTTGGTCACTCCTGCTAAATGGAAGATCTGCTCCACACCAGTGACCGCCGTTTTCAAGGAGGCCATATCCGTACAGTCGCCTTCCACGAACTCGACCGGAAGGTCTTTTAACCACTTTAGATCGGTTCTCTTACGGACAAGGCAACGAACCTCAACTCCTCTTTGGAGAAGACCTTCAACCAGATGACTTCCAATGAATCCTGTGCCTCCGGTGACCAACGCCTTCAAAGATGCACCCCGAATCGAGCTGTTAGAATATCATTTATTTTCAAAAAATGTCAAGAATTTTAAAATGTTACCTTGCAAATGCAATTTAAATCGGCGTGCTCTTATAGATGCGGCAAGGGATTGCTCGAAGAGATGTAGAGCCGATTGCCGGTTCATAGGGAGGGTCGTTACTCGTAAGGAGATTGATGTTTGCCTCTTTCCACCCGCTCAGTTCGAGATCTTTTCGCCCAGGAAACCACCAGCCATAACTGAGGATGATGACCTTGGGGTCGATCTCCTCATCTAATTTTGCCTTTTGACGGATCGTCCCCACATCTGTTTCCACAGCAACCCAGTCTCCCTCTTCAATCCCCGATTCTGAGGCGGTTTGTGGATGAATGAGTAGGAGGGGATCGGGCGAGAGACGGCGAAGGGAGGTGAGATGGCGGTAGGCTGAATGGAAGTAGAATGGGTCTTTGGCAGAAGTGAAGATAAGCGGGTAATCTTTAGGAGATGTTTCGGAGGAGGCCTGAGGGGATTGGGGTAGGGGGAGCGGATCGTATCCCCACTGCTTTAGCTGTTCGGAGTAGATTTCAAACTTTCCCGAAGGGGTTACAAACCCTTTCTTCTTATAGGTCTGATATTCCCATCTCCCTTTCAGGATGCCGATATTTTTAAAGTCGTCGTAGGTGATTCCAGCTGGTTTGAGAATTTCGTCAAGGCACTCGTTGAGGTCATTCCAGAAATATTGACCGAGACCGACTTTTTTACCCAATTCATTTAAGATTTTCGAATCGGGCCAGCATTCCCCAGCCGGTTCCACGACCCTGGGTCGGGCCAGGATAAATCCATGGGTAAGTCCGAAGTGGCCAATATCGTCGAACTCCAAGTTGGTGGCCGCAGGCAGAACGATATCGGCCATTTGGGCTGTTGGGGTCAGAAATAACTCAGAAACAGCTAAAAAATCTAATTTTTTCAGGGCTTCAAAAGTCTCCCTGGAGTTGGCATAGCTGAGCAGAGGATTTCCCCCCTGAAGATAGAGCATCCGGATCGGATAGGGCTTTTCAGTGAGAATCGCCTTTATGATCAACTGAGAAGGAACGAAACCCATCATCGTTGCCAGTCGAAACTCTGGACTGAGGATCTTCTCATTCTTGTTGGGAAATTTTTTAATTTGAACCAATTCCCCAGGCCTCATCACAGGAGGACCAATCCGGTTTACATTTCCACCGGGCTGATCGAGATTACCGGTAATGGCCATGAGGATGAGAAGAGCCCTGGAGCATTGGATACTGTTGATATTATGTTCGATGGCATTGCCCCATTGAAGAGAGGCTGGCCTTGTCTTTGCATAGAGCTTTGATGCTTCAATGATCTGATCTTTGGAGACCCATGTGAGTTCTGAAATGCTATCGAGCGAATATGAATGGAGGTGCAATTCCAGTTCTGGAAAGCCTTTTGTCCAATTTTCGACGAAATCCTTGTCGTAGAGCCCTTCATCGAGTATGACCCTGAGCATTCCTAAGGCCAAATAGAGGTCACTTCCGGGCTTGGGTTTGATCCAGAGGTCTGCTCTGGAGGCAACGGTCGTCTTTCTTGGATCAATGACAATCAATTTTGCGCCTCGATCGAGGGCCCTTTTCAACTGAGAGCCGATGACCCCTTCTTCGTTCGTCTGGAAGAGATTGCTTCCCCAGACGAGGACACAAGAAGGGGGATGATCATAGTCAGGAATAGGAAAGAAGCCGCAGGTGAGCATGGAAGCGGTCTCTCTGGGCATGTGGCAGATATTACCCGGTGTGGAGATATTGGGAATCTGGAGGAGATTGGCAAGGCGGATCATGAGAAAGAGTTCTAAACCCTTTGGGGTTCCTTGAGCAAAGGAGAGGGCCTGAGGGCCTTCTTGCTGAATCGTCTTTTTAATCTTTTCTGAGATCGTCTCGATCGCTTCGTCCCAGGAGATGCGAGACCATTTCCCTTCTCCTCTGGCACCTGTTCTCTTTAGAGGGTGGGTGAGTCGGTCTGGGTGGTTAAGTTTTTCAATCTGAGCAAGCCCTTTGGCGCAGATCGTTCCTCGATTAATAGGGCAATCCGGGTCCCCTTCGATCTTCTTGACTTTTCCTTCTTCCACATGAACCAAAATACCGCATCCACCGTGATCCATCCTTGCACAGAATGTTTTGACGATCATTGCGCTCTCCTTGTGTATGGTTCTATTAACATTCTAAAGACAGATTTACAAGGTGCTCGAGTCCTAATCCATCTTGATCAGAAGTCGATTCTGAATAAATCGATGATCCTTTTCGTCAAATATTAAAAAAGAGAGAGATCGGTTAAAATATGATTAACAGAAGGAAACTGGTAAGAGCCAAAAAGAGAGAGAAGGGAGTTTATCCTATGAAGTCAATAAAATTATTAATTTTAATGATATCCCTGCTTATTCCCATATTTTCCTTTGCATCACCCCTCGGCCACTTAAGAATCAGTTTGATTGAAGGAGATGTCCAGATCTACACGGAGGATACAGAGGACTGGGTTCCAGCGTCCATTAATATGCCTCTTAGAGCGAGTGATCGCATCTGGGTTCCTGATCGAGGGAGGGCTGAGATCCAGATGAGAGATGGAACCGTTTTAAGGCTTGATGAGAGGACCGGTCTCGATCTGCTGAGTGTTGATAAGGATTCCCTTCAAGTCTATTTATCAGAAGGACGCGCCTATGCGAATTTTAGAGGGGTAAGTGGAAGTATCCTTCAGATTGATACCCCTTCCTCTTCCATCAAAGCCTATCAGAGGGCGGTCTTCAGAATCGATACTTTTAGATATGGGGAAGTAGAACTCTCTGTCTTTAAGGGATATGTTTATGCAGAAAACAGGGAAGGAAGCACGAGAGTCGATGAAGGGAGTACTCTCTTTATAAGGGAAGGGTATCCCGGAGAACTCACGTCGTTGTATCCACCAGATGAGTGGGAGAATTGGAATCGAAATAGGGATCAAAGATATGTCGATCAGAGGCCACCTTCACACTATCTACCAGAGGAACTCCATGGCTATTCGAATGATTTCGACGAATATGGACGATGGGTCCATGTCAGGGAATACGGCTATGTATGGACTCCGAGGGTCGTTATTTCCACTGGATGGGCTCCCTATCGAATCGGGAGATGGGTTTGGATTGGGGGCGACTATGTGTGGGTTTCTTACGAACCCTGGGGTTGGGTACCTTATCATTATGGAAGGTGGGTCTTTGTCTCCAAAATCGGATGGTGTTGGGTGCCACCGGTCAGAGGGGCTGTTTACTGGGGGCCGGGTTTTGTGGGATGGGTCTACACGCCAACCTATATTTCATGGGTTCCTCTTGGACCGGGCGAGATTTACTACGGTTATGGGTACTTTGGACCTCATAGCGTAAACATTGCGAATATCAATCGAATGAATATACGGATTGAGAGGGTTGTCTATAGAAATATTTATGTCCCCAATGCGGTGACCGTGGTTCATCACGACACGTTCATCCATGGGAGATATGTGGATGTGAAAGTGAGTGGAAATCCGTTCCTCAAGGAGAGAATTCATGTAGGAAGGCCGATCATCAAACCGGAGTTCCAGACGAAGATTCCAATGATGAAAGAGATATATCCGGATAGAAGGCCACCTGAATCTATTCGAAGAATTGAGATTCGGTTATTGAAAGAGACTCGCCCATTCAGTCGTGAGCGGGAATACTCGATCTTTCGAAAGGAGACCCGACCCATGGAGATGCCTGTAAGAAGAGGGGAGGAGAGGCTGAGGAGGAGAGAGGCAGAAAGGGGTATGGAACGGAGGTCTCCAGAACCGCAAACCATGAAAGTCGAAGAGCCAAAGACTCTAAGAAAGGAGCCGGAACGAGATGAGGTTAAGAGGCCTGTTTCGGAGGTGGAGAAGAGTAAATCAGAAGGGTCAGCAAGAAGCAAAGTTGAAAGACTAAGCATAAGGCAGATACCAGAAAAGCAGGTCGAAAGCCCATCCAAAACAGGACCTATCAGAACAGAACCTGTAAGAGCCCAAGAAAGGAAGGAAGAGGTTGGGGGGCCTCAACAGGAGAAGAGGCCGGTTGAGAGGGCGATGAGGCGACCTGGAGAAGCTCAACCTGAGAGAAAGATTTCCCCACAACAAGGAAGGTTGGGACAACCGGAGAAGGAAACCCGAAGAGAAGCTCCGAAGGTGGAAGAGAAGCAATGGGAGAGCCCCATAGAGGGAACCCAAGAGAGAGGAAAGGGAAATTTAGGGTCAGAGAGCAAACCCAATGGTCGGGGTCCCAGAAAGTAGGGAGTAAGACCGGACAGAAAGGGTTCACTTCCAATGGAGGGCTCGCATGCAGCTTTAAATCTTCAATATCTTTTTCTTCATCCTCACAGTAGGGCAGTGAGGTTTTCTAAAGGAGTGAGGAATCAGAAAAAGAGACTCGGATAGTCAGGATCGTACTTCTGAGATGGTTTCATCTCATTCTTCTTCAATTTGGCGTGGGCAGCAGCCAAGCGTGCAATTGGAAGCCTCGGACCAGAACAGCTCACATAGGAGAGTCCGATATTATGGCAGAACTCTACCGATTCAGGATGACCCCCATGTTCACCGCAGATTCCAATCTTTAGATCAGGTTTTGTTCTGCGACCCCATTCGACTGTAATCATCATCAATCTTCCCACTCCTTTCACATCCAATACCTCAAAAGGGTTGTCCTGTAGAATTTTGCGCTGGTTGTAAAGTGGGAGGAATTTATTCTCTGCATCTTCCCTTGAGAAGGAGAAGGTTGCCTGAGTCAGATCATTCGTTCCGAAGGAGAAGAAATCGGCCACCTCCGCAAGCCTTCCGGCCCTCATACATGCCCGCACGACTTCGATCATTGTCCCGAATTTGAAATGGAGTTTCACCTTGTACTTCTTTTCCACTTCACGCTGAACCTTTTTTACCAGCTCATAGACCCATTTCAATTCTTGAGCCGTGCAGACCTGAGGAACCATGATTTCTGGATGGATCTCAACACCCTCCCTTGTCAATTCAGCAGCCGCTTCGAAAATGGCCTCGATCTGCATCTTGTAAATCTCAGGATAAGTGATCCCCAGCCTCACACCTCGGTGGCCAAGCATGGGATTGATCTCCATCATCTCCTTCACCTTCCTGAGGGTTTCCTGTTGTTTTCGGATCAATTTCTTATCGAGCCTCTTCTCCTTAATTTCGACAATATCTGTCGCCACCTGTTCAAGGGGTTTTAAGGATTCCCGGGAGGCAGTGTCCAGGTACTTCATCACTTCCGAGATGTTCTCCATCGAGTCGAGGGCTGTCTCGAGGTTTTTCAAATTCCGCAATTTTTCACCCAATTCTTCCGCTGACGGAAGAAATTCGTGAAGAGGGGGGTCGAGAAGTCGAATCGTTACCGGGAGTCCTTTCATCGCTTTAAGAATCTCTTTAAAGTCGTTCTTCTGCAAAGGGAGGAGTTTGGCGATGGCTTCTGCTCTTTTCTCCTTCGAACCTGCCAGGATCATCTCTCGAACGATGGGTAAGCGATCGACCGCATTGAACATCCTTTCTGTCCTGCAGAGACCGATTCCCTCGGCACCCAATTGCCTTGCCCGGATCGCATCTTCGGGGGTATCTGCATTTGCCCGGACGCCCAATGTCCGGATCTCATCGGCCCAGTCTAAAATCGTTAGCAGATCTTTACTGATCTCTGGATCCACGGTGGGCACTTCTCCCAGATAGACTTCTCCTTTGGAGCCATCGATGGTGATATAATCGCCTTCCTTAATCCGGATATTTCCAACGATGGCCTCTCTTGCCTTTGGATCGATGTTGAGTGATTCACATCCTGAGACGCAGGGCTTTCCCATTCCCCGGGCTACAACCGCAGCATGAGAGGTCTTTCCGCCTCGGCTGGTCAAAATTCCCTGCGAGGCGAAGAACCCATGAATATCTTCTGGTTTTGTCTCCTCCCGAACCAGAATGACCTTATGACCAAGCCTTCCAACTCTCTCCGCCTCATCGGCATCGAAAATTGCCTTTCCAGAAGAAGCTCCTGGAGAGGCAGGAAGTCCAGTAAGAATCGGTTTTCCCTTAAAATTTGGATCGATCCGTTTATGGAGCAGTTGTTCTAACTCGGCCGGTTTTAATCGAGAGACAGCCTTCTCTTTGTTGATCATCTTTTCAGCAACCATCTCTCTAGAAGTCCGAACGATGGCTTGAGCATTCATCTTCCCATTCCGGGTCTGGAGGATATAGAGATGTCCCTTTTCGACAGTAAATTCGAAATCCTGAACTTCATGGAAATGATCTTCAAGGGTCTTTCTCACCCGCTCCAATTCGCGGTGAATCTTAGGCATCTCCTTTTTCATCTCCTGGATGGGTTTTGGGGTTCGGATGCCAGCCACCACATCCTCTCCCTGTGCATTGATAAGATATTCACCATAGAGGACGTTTTCCCCGGTTCCAGGATCTCTTGTAAAGGCTACCCCTGTTGCAGAGTCGAACCCCATATTTCCAAAGACCATGGTGCAGATATTGACTGCTGTGCCGTTGGCCATTTCTGGTGTCACGTTGAATTCTCTCCGGTAATCGACCGCTCTCTTTCCCATCCAAGAACGAAAGACCGCTTCAATGGCCAATTTCAACTGAACCATTGGATTCTCAGGAAAAGGAGAGCCACTCTCTTTTCTGATGAGGGCCAGGTACTGTTTGCAGATGTCTTTGAGATGGTCTGCATCGAGATCGGTGTCGTAGATCGCCTTAGCCTTCTCTTTTGTTCTGTTCAGGATGTGATCAAATTCTTTTTCATCCACCCCGAGGGCAATTTTTCCAAAGAGTTGAATGAACCTTCGATAGGCATCATAAGCAAATCTTCCGTCAGATGTGATCTGAATGAGCCCTTCAATGGTCTCGTTGTTCAATCCGAGGTTGAGGATGGTATCCATCATCCCAGGCATGGAGAGAGCGGCACCAGAGCGGACGGAGAAGAAGAGAGGATTTTGAGGATTTCCAAAGCCCTTACCTGTTTTTTCCTCGATTTTCTTAAGATTGTTTTCCACTTCCTCCATGAGGCCCTTGGGAAGTTTCTTCTTGTTTTCGTAATACTGGATACAGGCTTCGGTCGTGACAATGAATCCAGGAGGTACAGGAAGGCCCATGCGTGTCATTTCGGCAAGTCCTGCTCCTTTTCCTCCGAAGAGCTTCTTATTTTTACCATCAGCCTCTTCAAAGAGATAGACATATTTCATCGTTTTTATGCCCCCTTGTCTTAAATAATTTCCGAGAACTATTAAGTCACCCCCGAACGATGAAAATACGGGTGTTTGGGTTACGGGTATGGATACGAAGCCTGTATCGTTTAGCGTTAAAAGGTTACGTCAAGTTCTTAAGGCCAATAACGTTACCGAATGACGAAACGGGCATCCTAACCTTTACCTACTGACGCTTACCATTCTCTTACCTATTATCATTTATATTAATTTTATTTGACTGAAAAATCAATGAGAATCCTTAACTGGAGTTTCCTGAGTTTTTTGAGATATATCGCTTTTAATGGGCAATTTTAGTAAAAAATTTTCCCTAAGTCCTTGAAATACTTAGCCCATGATTTTTGTAACTCAAAACAAAACAATTCGAGAAGCGATTATCTCTAAGGCTTTGACATTGCTACATAAAAACATTTTTCGTTTTGAAAACTCAGGAAACTCCAGGAATCCTTAACGGACCTATCCTTGACAAGGGAGAAGGCTTAATATAGATTGATATTTAAATCTACTGCAAGGAGTCGAATATGGGAAATAGACCCTATGTTCTTTGGTTCGATGAGATTGGTTTGGGCGACCTTTCTCTCGTGGGTGGGAAGAATGCGTCCCTGGGAGAGATGAGGAAGGAATTGACCAGACTTGGAGTAAATATTCCTAACGGGTTTGCAGTAACGGTCAATGCCTACCACGATTTTTTAGAGGAGGGAACCGTTCAGGAATGGCAGTATATTATGAAAAAACCAGGAGTGAGGGAGAATATCCGAGACATTCTGTCTGACCTCGAAGTGGATGATGTGGAGAACCTTTCAGAGAGGGGAAGCCGGATACGGAGACTCATATATAGCCTCGAGTTTCCGAGAGGAATTGTAGAGGAGATCATCAAAGCCTACCGGAAATTGTGTAAAGAGTATGGAGAGGATACCGATGTGGCGGTTCGAAGCAGTGCTACAGCTGAAGATCTTCCCACAGCCAGTTTTGCTGGTCAGCAGGAGACTTATCTCAATATACGCGGAGAGTATGCTCTTATCCAGGCCTGTAAAAGGTGTTTTGCCTCTCTCTTCACGAACCGGGCTATCTCATACAGGGCTCATCGAGGATTTGACCATTTTCAGGTTGCCCTCTCAATTGGGATCCAGAAGATGGTGAGGTCTGACAAAGCCTGTTCTGGAGTGATGTTTACCATTGACACCGAATCTGGGTTTCCTCATGTGGTCTATATCACAGGGTCCTATGGGTTGGGAGAGAATATCGTTCAGGGAGTGATCAACCCTGACGAATTCTACGTCTTCAAGCAACGCCTCTCACAGAATTATAAACCGATCATCCATAAGACCCTCGGCTCCAAAGAGATCAAAATGGTCTATTCAATGGAAGGCGAGGGGTCTACCAAGAATATTCCGGTCTCATCGCAAGAGAGGGCCAGCTTCATCCTCGGGGACGAAGAGATTATCCGTCTCGCCCAATGGGGCGTGATCATTGAGGACCATTATTCGAAAAAATCAGGCCACTATACGCCTATGGATATTGAATGGGCCAAAGACGGGATCACCCAACAGCTCTTCATCCTTCAGGCAAGGCCTGAGACGGTCAAATCCCAGACGAACAGGAATGTCCTGGAGACATATATGTTGAAGGAGAGGGGGAGAGTGCTGGTTCAGGGAAGAAGCGTTGGGGAGAAGATCGGAGCAGGCCCTATCCATGTCCTCTCCAGTATTAAGGAGATTGATCAGTTTAAGAAAGGGGAGGTCCTTGTGACCCAGATGACCGATCCGGATTGGGAGCCTATTATGAAGATCGCTTCAGGGATTGTGACTGACCGGGGTGGTCGTACCTGCCATGCGGCCATCATCAGCCGGGAGCTCGGAATCCCTTGTGTCGTGGGCACAGGGAACGGCAGTGAGGTTCTCAGTGATTACCGGAGTGCAACGGTCTGTTGTTCCGAAGGAGAGACTGGACTTGTCTACGAAGGGATCCTCGACTTTGAGGTGAAGCGGTTCGACATGGAGCATCTGGAAAGGCCCCAGACCCGAATTATGATGAACGTAGGTGATCCGGACAATGCTTTCCATCTCTCTTTTATTCCCAATGACGGAGTTGGTCTGGCCCGTCTGGAGTTCATCATTAACAATGTGATCCGGATCCATCCCATGGCCCTTGTTCGATTCGATTCATTACCGGATGATCACGTCAAGAAAGAGATCGAGCAGTTGACCGTCGGTTACGAGGATAAAAAGGCCTATTTTATCGATCGATTGGCACAGGGCGTGGCTAAAATCGCGGCGGCCTTCTATCCGAAGGATGTGATCGTTCGGATGAGCGATTTCAAAACAAACGAATATGCGAACCTCATTGGAGGAAGCCAGTTTGAACCGGTTGAAGACAATCCCATGATCGGTTATCGAGGGGCTTCTCGCTACTACGATGAAGAATATCAGGAGGGGTTCGGTCTTGAATGTTTGGCCATGAAGAAGGTCCGAGATGAGATGGGGCTCACCAATGTAAAATTGATGATCCCGTTCTGCCGTACGGTTGAAGAGGGTAGGTTGGTTATTGCAGAGATGAGAAAATATGGGTTGATCCAAGGCCGAAATGGTCTCGAGATCTATATGATGTGTGAAATTCCAAGTAATGTTATCCTTGCGGATGAATTTAGCGAAATTTTTGACGGATTTTCAATCGGTTCAAATGATTTAACCCAACTTGTCTTGGGATTAGATCGCGATTCAGAGAAGGTCGCCCGCCTCTTTGATGAACGAGATCCGGCGGTCAAAAAGATGGTCCAGTGGGTGATCGAAAGGGCGAAGAAGAATGGCAAAAAGATCGGCATCTGCGGACAAGCCCCAAGCGATTATCCTGAGTTTGCAGAATTCTTAGTCCGGTGTGGAATCGACAGCATTTCCCTCAATCCGGATACCGTGTTGAAGACCACAGAGAGGATCCTAAAGGCTGAGAAAGAATTGGGGATACCAAGGAGGAAAGAGACCGAAGAGAAGAAGCTGGCCGCAAGTTAATCATCGGAATCAAAAAGTTCAAATTCCAAAATCTCCCACTATAGCGGAATCAAAGGAATGTCAAGGTTGAAAATGATAAGTCTTTGGCATTTAGTATTTGAAATTAATTTAGCATTTGAACTTTGAAATTTGAACTTAAGGATTGGAAAGTTGAATCTTCTTCTTCATATCTGTTGTGCCAACTGTGCTATTTCCCCGATAAGAGAAATGGGAGGAAAGGGGATTGAGGTCGTTGGCTATTTTTTTAATCCCAATATTCATCCTTACCAAGAGTATCAAAGGAGGCTTGAAACCTTAAAACAATATTCAGAAACAGTCGGATTAAAAGTCATCTATCGTGACGAGTATCTTTTAGAAGAATTTTTGAGAAATGTATCTCATCGCGAGAAAGAGAGATGCCAATATTGTTACTCTATCCGTCTCGGAGCCACTGCACAAGAGGCCAGAAAGAGGGGGTTTGATCAATTTTCAACCACACTTCTTCAGAGCAAACATCAAGACCACCAACAGATCCGAGAAATTGGAGACAGAGTGGGGAAAGAAGTCGGAATTCCTTTCTGCTACGAAGATTTCAGACAGGGTTGGAGGAAAGGATTAGATGTTTCAAAAGCGATGGGTTTGTATCGCCAACAATATTGTGGATGTATCTATAGTGAAAAAGAGAGGTTTTTAAAAGAAATCAAAATGCCAAATAGCAAAGTTTAAAATTCAAAGGAAATCCAAAATCCAAATGAGAAAAAATATGACGGACATTCCTTTGAACTTTGGATTTTGGCATTTGACATTGAGGTGATAGATGTTCGGATTGGGTGCTTTTGGGAAGATGCTTATTCTTTTTGGGGTCTTTATGATCCTAATCGGACTGCTGTTGATGGCCGGGGATAAAATTCCGTGGATCGGAAAGCTTCCTGGAGATATCGTCATTAAAAAGGAGAAGTTTACTTTCTATTTCCCCCTTGCGACCTCCCTCCTTATCAGTCTCATTTTGACGTTATTCTTTACTCTCTTTCGGAAATAACTGTACTTAAGTAGACACTCCTTTGATGATTTCTACCAAAACCTTAGTTCCTAATTTAAGGTTTTCTAAACCGATCCGTTCGTTATTGGCGTGGACTCTCAACAACTCTTTCTCTGTTAGCCGAAATGGGCAAAAGTCATAAGTGATGATTCCTTTTTCCCTGAGGAAGCGGCTGTCTGTGGCACCTGGAAGGAGAAATGGGACGATCGGGCAGCCTGGGTCGTTGTTCAAGGCGGACTTTTCAATCGCTTGATAAAGCGCTGTATTTAAAGGGGAAGGGGGAAGGGATTCGCTTTCTGCGATGACTTCCACTTCAATTTCGTCTCCCAATCTCCTCCTGATCTCTCTCAGAAATTCTTCTTTCTTTGTACCGGGGATGAGCCGGCAATCAAGGGTGGCTGTGGATTCCGAAGGGATCACGTTGGCCTTGGTTCCGCCTTGGATGATTGTCAGGGAGATGGTGTTTCTCAACATGGCATTGTAAACCGGATTGGAGGTCAACCAGGTAGAGAAAGTGGGATCAATCAGCCCCTTCTCGATATCTTCAAAGAAACTCCTCTCATAGGGAGGCTGTTTGGGTGCCATCTTATAAAAATATTCCTTAACCGAAGGAAGGATGTAGTAAGGGGTTTCCCATTTCGTCAGAGTATCAAGACCGCGGATCAGTTTGACATTTGGATTGTCGGGGTGAGGCATAGAGCCGTGGCCTGGCGTTCCTTTAGCCCTCAGTCTGAGCTGGAAGATCACCTTTTGGCCATTTGAGATGGCATAGCGGTCAGCCGTCCCGTTTTCATTGAGGATGATATGCCCTCCTTCGTTAAGGGCATATTCTGCTTCCTTGAGAGAGGGGATGTTCTCCATGGCCCACTGGACTCCCCACCTCCCACCAGTCTCCTCATCGGCTGTGGCCAAAAAAATGATGTCTCTTTTCAGGGTAATCTTTTCTCGCTTTAGAACCAGAAGGGCCATCATTTCGATGATTCCAAGTGATTTACAGTCGAGCGCACCACGGCCATAGATGTATCCGTCCTTGACCAAGCCCTCAAAAGGCGGAACTTCCCATCCTTCCGCCTCAACCGGAACGACATCGATGTGGCTTAGAAGAAGAAGAGGACGCTTTGATCCGTCTCCTTTAAGGGTGGCCAGAATGCTTCCCCTGCCTGGGGAAGGTTCATAGATTTGGCAAGGAATGGATTCTTCGTCGAGGATTTTCTTTAAAAATCTAGCCCCTTCGATTTCGTTCCCAGGAGGGTTAACCGTATTGATGCGGATATATTCCTGAAGGTATTGAATCGCTTCATTGAGTAATTTATCCCAATCCATAAAAACCTCCATCGCATATTTCGAAATTAGCAATTCGCAGTGATAAATTGGGGGGAATAATGCTAATTTTGCATTTTGCAGTTTTCAATTTGCAATGTTCTTTTTCAATTTTCACCAAACACAGGTACGATCTTAAATTGATCTACATCCACTAGTCCCTTATCCGTAATCTTCAATTCTGGAATGACAGGCAAGGAGAGAAAAGAGAGGGCCATAAAAGGATCTGGAAGTTGACATCCGAGGCTTTTTATTGCTCGTTTCAAGCTCTCCAACTTCCGGTGAACTTGAAAGATCGGTTTCTCAGTCATCAAACCGGCGATCGGGAGAGGAAGGTCTGATAGCACCTTTTTATCAGATACAGCCACCAGTCCTCCTCCCATCTTCTTAAGCGTTGTTGCAACTTTTAACATATCCCAATCGTTCGTTCCGACGATGACGAGATTGTGGGAATCATGAGCCACCGACGAACCAATTGCCCCTTTCTTTAATCCAAATCCTTGAACAAATCCGAGTCCAATATTACCCGTGGTGCGATGTCTTTCGACGATTGCAATCTTTAAAAGATCCTGCTGAAGATCAGGCCAGGCCAACCCATCCCTCAGAATAATGTTCTTTAGAACCTTTTTGGTGACGATCTGATCCGGTATCAATTGGATGACTTTGGCCAGCGCTTTATCGCTTCGGAGAACGAAGGCGCTCTCATCCAATGGCTTTGTTCGAAGTTCCTGTTTTCCTTTTAATTTGAATGATGGGTATGGCTTAAACGTGTGGGGAAGCATCTTTCCATTTTCTGCAACCAGGATGCCGTCTTTAAAAACCTTTTTAACCTCAAACCGGCCCAGATGATCGAAACTGATTAGATCGGCTTTGTATCCAGGGGCGATTGCGCCAATGTCGTTGAGCTTAAAGTATTCTGCGGGATTGAGCGTTGCCATCTGAATTGCCAGAATGGGATCGAGTCCCAATCGGACGGCCTGCCTGATCATGGCGTTGATATGGCCTTCTTCAATAAGTTCTTTGGGATGGCGGTCATCTGTGACGAACAGAAAGCGTCTGGAATTTTTCGAATTAATGAGAGGGAGAAGATCTTTCAAGTTTCTTGCGGTCGATCCCTCTCTTACCATGATCCACATTCCGTTCTTTAATTTTTCCTTTGCCTCTATGAGTGTGGTGCATTCATGGTCGGAACGAATTCCGGCAGCAAGATAGGCATACAGGCCTTTTCCGGAAAGGGCAGGGGCGTGGCCGTCTATTCTTTTTCCCTCTGCCATTTCAATCTTTTTAAGAACTTCCAGATCCCTGTAGACCACACCCGGAAAGTTCATCATCTCCGCGAGTCCAATCGCCCAGGGTTCCTTTAAAAGGGGCCTTAAGTCCTCTGCTGCCAGTGAAGCGCCGGAAGTCTCCATGTGGGTTGCAGGGACGCACGAAGGAATCATGATGAAGACAGTGAGGGGTACCTCTTTGGCAGATTCGGCCATAAATCGGATACCATCGATTCCCAAAACATTGGCAATCTCATGAGGATCAATGACGACAGAGGTGGTGCCATGGGGTAGAACCGCTCGAGCGAATTGAGGGATGGTGACCATGCTCGATTCAATGTGGACATGACCATCGATTAATCCTGGGCAGATGAAATCGCCCTTTACATCGATGACTTTCTTTGCTGAGTAGTCATCGAACCCTACGATGATGCCATCGAAGATGGCGATATCTTTCTTTTCGATCTCACCGGTGAAGACATTGACCACCCTCCCATTTTTGATGAGGAGATCCACCTTTCCTTCCCCCGATGCGATCCTTATTCTTTCTTCAAGGGATACCATTGATTTCACTCCTTCCTTAAGAGATTTCATAACAAATCCATCATGGAGGATCAAGGAGTTTGCCATTACGAATTGATTTTCTTGCCCGATCCTCGCTTTTTTGTTAAAAAGGAATCGTCAACTCCATTTTGCGACTCAAAATGGAGATAGGAATTCCAAAATTCCTATCCAGCGGGTGTAGGAGCGAATGATGGCCCATTCTCTTTCAAAAAGAAAGAATCTTTATGTCATCTCGGTAATCGGGGAAGACAGGGTTGGAATTGTCTCGGAGGTGACGGGGTTCCTTTTCCGTCAAGGCTTTAATATTGTGGATATTGAGCAATCTGTAATCCATTCTCAGTTTACCATGGTACTCCTCATCCAACCCTTACACCCCAATTTTCGCCTCAATCCGCTTAAATCCGGGCTGAAGGCTTTATCTCAGAGATTGGAGATGAGAATCACACTTACTCCCCTTCAAGAATTTAAGGGATTGAGGCTGGCGGGAACCAAAAGACCTTATGTCCTCACCATTCTCGGAACCGATCGTCCCGGTGTGGTTGCCAATCTTTCCTCCATGTTTGCTCAGCACCACTGCAATATCGAAAGGATTAAAATGATTGCCAGGGGAGAGCTGTTAGCCATGGAGATGTCCGTGGATCTTCGAAATGCCTCCTTTCCCGAGCTACGAAAAGAGATCTCAGATGTGGCCAAGCAGATTGGGATGGATATTGTCGTTCAGCCTGAGCATCTTTTTAAGAAGAGGAAGAAGGTTATTGTCTTCGATATGGATTCAACGATTGTAGAGGGAGAGATTATTGATGAGATGGCGAGAGCAGCCGGTGTTGGAAAGAAGGTGGCGACCATCACCGAAAAAGGGATGAGAGGAGAGATGGACTATTCCGAATCACTCCGCTTAAGAGTCTCCCTTTTAAAAGGGTTAAGTGTCAAAAGCCTCGAATCGATTTCAGAGACGGTTCAACTCACAAAAGGAAGCGAGGAGTTGATCAACGCATTGAAAGAGATGGGTTTTAAGGTGGCGCTCATTAGCGGTGGGTTTACCTACTTTACAGATATTTTGAAGAAGAGATTGGGGTTCGATTATGCTTATGGAAATGAGCTGGAGATCCGAAATGGTAAGCTCACCGGAAGGGTAAGAGGAAAGATTATCGATGCACGACGAAAGGCAGAAATCATGGATGAGATCTGCTGTAAGGAGGGAATCACACGCGATGAGGTTGTGGCTGTCGGTGATGGATCGAACGATCGGATTATGTTAGCCAATGCAGGATTGGGGATTGCTTTCAATGCAAAAGAGATCCTGAAGAAGGTCGCTGATGGAGCCATTACGAGAGACCACATGAAGGGGGTCCTTTACTGTCTGGGGATAACTGACCGGGATTTAAGAAATGGAAAGATGGAATAATGGGATGGGGAATGATGGGTTTTATCCAATATCCCACTATTCCAACATTCCCAATGCGAAGTGGCCAAAGGAATCATTATGGATGTTTTAGAAAAGCGAGTTCCACTTCGAACTGTTCGGGCAATCATTTTCGATTTTGATGGGACATTGGCGGTTCTCAATATCGATTTTTCTTTGATGAGGGAGCGTGTGTTTGACCTCATACGGAGATATGGAGTGAACGAAGACTCTATCAAAGAGCGATATCTTCTCGAAATCATAGATGAAGTTTATCCAATCATATGGAAGAATGATCCATACAGTGCCAAAGAATTTTATGAGAAGGCCCATCAGGTCCTGCACGATGTCGAAATGGATGCCGCCCGTGAGGGAAAGCTTATCCCCAGAGGCAAGGAAACCTTAAAAAGTTTGAGACAGAAGGGGATAAAGGTTGGAATCATTACGCGGAATTGTGAGGAGGCGGTACGCAAAGTCTTTCCTGAGATTGATGATTACTGTGATGCTTTCATTTCAAGGGATTCCGTTGAGAATGTGAAACCCCATCCAGGCCATCTCAACTCGATGTTGGAGGCGTTAAAGGTTTCAGGAGAGGATTCAATCATGGTTGGAGATCATCTCATTGATATTCAGGCCGGAAAGATAGCAGGGATGATTACTGTAGGCGTCTTAACAGGGAGAATCACGAGGAACGAGTTCGAAGAGGCGGGTGCAGATTATGTTTTGAAGGATGCCAACGGAATTTGCGAGCTGGTAAAGGAATAGGAGATTGGAATACTGGAATATTGGAATAATCAGAGTATGAGGAGGTTCTAAAAATGGCTAAAAAAGTGATTCAGACGGAAAGGGCGCCGAAACCGATCGGCCCATACTCACAGGCAATCCAGATAGGGAACCTTATCTTTCTCTCGGGCCAGATTCCGATTGACCCAGCAACAGGAAAACTGGTTGCAGGAGGTATACGCGAGAAAACACGGCGGGTTCTGGAAAACCTAAAGGGAATTCTGGAATCTCAGGGACTGGGGATGGAGGATGTGGTCAAAGTAAACATTTTTCTAAAAGACATGCGAAATTTCAGCCCAATGAATGAAGTCTATACGACCTACTTTTCTTCCTCCCCTCCTGCAAGATCAACGGTGGAAGTCTCCAGACTTCCCAAAGACGTTGACCTTGAGATTGAAGCCGTTGCCGCCGTATAATTTTAAATGGTTTCCCATTGAAACAGTTCGTTGACCCTTAAGGGGAGCCCGAGCATTAAAAGCAAACTATGAAACCCATTCTTGCCATTGTCGGAAGGCCCAATGTCGGGAAATCCACCCTGTTTAATCGACTTGCGGGTGGGAAGAAGGCCATTGTCTATGACGAACCCGGAGTGACACGGGACCGCAATTATGCCGATGTCCTGTGGGAAGGTCATGTTTTTACGCTGATTGACACAGGAGGGTTTGAGCCTGTTTCAAAGGACCGGGTCTTTATTCAGATGCGAGAACAGTGTCAGTTAGCGATGGAAGAGGCAGATGTGATTCTTCTTGTCATGGATGGAAAAGAGGGTCTGACCCCCTCGGATAGTGAGATAGTGAATATTCTGAGACGTCTGAATAAACCCATCTTTTACATCGTCAATAAGATTGACGGACCTCATAAAGAGGAGAAGGTCTTTGAATTTTATAAGTTAGGAGTCGAACATCTCTTCTCCATCTCAGCAGTTCATGGGTACGGCTTAAATGATCTGATGGATGAGGTGATCAAGGTCCTTCCCCATGAGATTGAAGAGGAAGGAGATGAAGAGGTCACAAAGGTGGCGATGTTAGGAAGGCCCAATGTGGGGAAGTCCTCTCTAATCAATCGCATTTTAGGGTACAAAAGGGTGCTTGTGGATGAGGCTCCAGGTACAACACGCGATTCCATTGACACCCGGTTCGAGAGGGATGGAAAGAAATATATCTTGATAGACACTGCAGGCATTCGACGAAAGAGCCGAATCAGCCTGCGTCTGGAGAAGTTTAGCATAGTGGAGGCCCTTCGGACGATTGACCGATGTGATGTGGCCCTCCTCCTTATAGACCCAAAAGAAGGGGTTACGGATCAGGATGCGAGAATCGGTGGGTTTATTCATGAAAAAGGAAAAGGATGCATCCTCGTTGTTAACAAATGGGATCTTGTTGAGAAGGATTCTCAGACCACGGTTCAATTTGAAAAGGGAATTTATGAGAATCTAAAATACCTTACTTATGCCCCGATTCTTTTTATCTCTGCCCTGACCGGTCAGAGGGTGAAGAAGGTTCTCGATGTGATTGACCAGGTAGCGGACGAGGCAAAAAAGAGGATTCCCACTTCCACATTGAATAAAGCCCTCGAAGGGTGGGTGAAAAGGACTCCGCCGCCCACCTTCCGAATGAAGCCAATCAAGTTGAACTATATCACTCAGGTTTCCATTGCTCCGCCCACTTTTATCATTTATACTAATTTTCCAGAGGGAATCCATTTTTCTTATGAGCGGTTTCTGTTGAATCAGGCAAGAACCGCTTTTGGCTTTAAAGGGGTTCCGATCCGGCTCCAATTCCGGAAAAAGAGAAAGGGATGAATCCATGGCCAGACGAAGAAAGAGGAATCTAACTATTACACTAATATTTTTCATAGTCACTCTGGCGGCTGGGGCTTACTTTGGCTATCCAATAATCTGGCAGAAAGGCAGTAATCAAAAATTCCGGACCGCCAAAGTGGATCGGGGTGACATCAGCTCTGTTGTGACGGCCACAGGCACCATCAATCCGGTCATTACGGTTCTGGTGGGAAGTCAGGTTTCTGGAACGATTAAAGAACTCCATGCAGATTTCAATTCACGTGTGAGAGAGGGGCAGGTTATTGCTCAAATTGATCCTGCCATCTTTGAGGCCCAAGTTGAACAGGGGAGAGCAAATGTCCTGAATGCACAGGCGAATCTGCTCAGTGCTCAAGCGAATTTAAAAAATGCCCAAGCCAATTTGGAAAAGGCAGAGATTGCGGTGATCGATGCCAAAAGAACGCTTGATCGGAACAAAGAATTGTTGGAAAAAAAGGTAATTGCCCAGGCCACACTTGATACGGCACAAACAAATTATGATACGGCCATCGCTCAGAGAGAGGTCGTAAAAGCCCAGTTTGAGTCAGCTCGTGCTCAGTTAGAATCCTCAAAAGCGCAGATAGAGCAGGCCAAAGCTGGCTTAAAAGTATCGGAGACAAACCTAAGATATACGACGATCCGTTCACCGGTGAACGGAATCGTCATCTCGAGAAATGTGGATGTAGGCCAGACCGTGGCGGCCAGTCTCCAGGCTCCAACTCTCTTCACAATTGCCAAAGACCTGACCCAGATGCAAGTTGATACGAATGTGAGTGAGGCAGATATCGGCCGAATTGGCATTGACCAGGAAGCAACTTTTACTGTAGATGCCTACCCGGACCGAACTTTTCGGGGAAAAGTTTTAGAAATTCGGAATGCTCCTACAACCATACAAAATGTGGTGACCTATAATGTGGTGATCCAGGTGGACAATTCTGATCTAAAGCTGAAACCGGGAATGACGGCTAATGTTTCGGTTATGATCGAGCATAGGAAAAACGTTTTGAAGATTCCCAATTCTGCTTTGAGATTCAGACCCGAATCTGCGAAAGCAGAGGGTCCTATGGAGAAAAATGAGAGGAAGAAAGAACCTTCCTCAAAAGGGTCCTCCTCACCAGAAAGGGGCCGAGCAGGTCTTGATCGGTTAAAGAGCGAACTCAATCTTACGGCCGACCAGCAGGCCAAGATGGATATGATCATTCAATCCGCAAGGGCAGAAATTCAGGAGATCCGTGAAAAGTCAAAGCCCGAAGAGGCAAGCATTCGAATCCGAACTTTAATCCGGCAGAAGATATGGGGAATTTTAACTGAGGAGCAGAGACGGAAGTTGAAGGAGATGGCCCAATCCCAGCAGAAGGAACGGGGAAGGCCTGCAAGAATATGGGTTCTTTCTCAAGAGAATAAGGCGATCCCAGTTCAAATTATCGTTGGAATTACAGATGGTACCTTCAGTGAGGTAATGTCTGGTGATCTAAGGGATGGATCAGAAGTGATCGTGGAAGAGATTTCAAGTAAAAAGGCAACCGGCAAGAGCGCTACGCCTACGCCCTTTACAAAGGGGTTAAGGTAGTGAAGGTCGAATCGTCTGATGGTTAGGATAATCTCATAATCATAAGTTCTTAGTTTTAAAATAGGAATATACGACTATAAGACGATTCGACTATATGACTATATGATGGAACCGCTCATTCAAGTTAAGGATCTGGTTAAAATTTATCCTCTCGGTGAGGTAGAAGTCCAGGCTCTCCGGGGCATTTCCCTCTCCATCGAGCGAGGTGAGTTCGTGGCCATCATGGGCGCCTCGGGTTCCGGGAAATCCACTTTCATGAATATCCTCGGGTTTCTGGATCGTCCAACCCGTGGCCAATATCTTCTGGAAGGAATCGAGGGGGAACATCTCTCTCGTGACGAATTAGCAGAGATACGGAATCAAAAGATCGGTTTTGTCTTTCAAGGGTTTAATCTTCTAAGCAGGACCTCGGCGATCGAAAATGTTCAACTCCCTCTCATCTATGCTCACATTCCTTCTAAAAAGAGGAGAGAGATGGCCAAAAGGGCTCTCTCTGCTGTTGGTCTTGAAGGGAGATACCACCATCATCCCGCTCAGCTTTCAGGCGGAGAGCAACAGCGGGTTGCCATCGCAAGAGCCCTTGTGAATCAGCCTTCAATCCTTCTGGCCGATGAACCGACCGGCAATCTCGACTCAAAGACAAGCGGAGAGATCATGGCCATCTTTCAAAGGCTTAACCGAGAGATGGGAATTACCATTGTCATGATTACACACGAACAAGATATTGCCGCCTACGGAAAAAGAAGAATTTTGTTTAAAGATGGAAGAGTGGTAGAGGATTCGAATTCATGACAGCACTGCTTGCAAGTTTAAGGATTGCCCTGCGCGCCCTCATGGTTAATAAGATGCGTTCGGCTTTGACCATGCTTGGAATTATCATCGGTGTGGGAGCGGTCATCGCCATGATCGCGGTTGGCTCAGGTGCTAAGAAGCGGATCGCTGATCAAATTGCGAGCATGGGTTCCAATATCCTCATCGTCCTTTCTGGTAGTTCAACCAGCGGAGGATTGAGAGTGGGAGCTGGAACTGTTCCAACGCTGACGGTCGAGGACTCAAAAGCGATCCTTTCAGAGATTCCCGGAGTCAAAAGTGTTGCACCACATCTTTCAGGTGTTGCCCAGGTGATCTATGGGAATCAGAACTGGTCAACGGTCGTTTACGGAACAATCCCTGAGCTCCTTGAGATCAGAGAATGGTCCCTAGCCTCAGGTCGCTCATTTATCCAACAGGATCTGGATGGGGCCACGAAGGTCTGTATCTTAGGAAAGACTGTCGTGGACAATCTCTTCGGAGGAATGGATCCGATTGGTCAGATCGTCCGGATCAAGAAAGTTCCATTTACCGTCATCGGTGTGCTCAATCCCAAAGGGCAGTCCACCTGGGGAACTGACCAAGATGATACCATCTTTGTTCCTCTGAGCACGGCGCAGAAAAGGCTTTTCGGACAGCGTTTTCCAGGTATGGTGAGGGTGATTACGGTTCAAGCAATGGAACCTGAAGTGATGAAGACGGTTGAAGAGCAGATCACCGAACTCCTCAGACAGAGGCATCGCATCCAGCCAGGACAGGATAATGACTTCTCCGTTCGGAACCTGACCGAAGTCGCCTCCAGCGCTGAGGAATCGGCAAGGGTGATGTCCCTGCTCCTGGGTGCCATTGCTTCGATCTCTCTGATCGTTGGAGGAATCGGGATCATGAACATCATGCTCGTCTCGGTGACCGAAAGAACGAGAGAGATCGGGATTCGAATGGCGGTGGGTGCCAAAGGAAGAGATATCCTGCTCCAATTCCTTATTGAATCGCTGGTGCTCAGTCTGATAGGAGGGATCCTTGGGATCGGGGTTGGAATTGTGGGAACCTTTATCCTGTCGAGTTTCACCCAGTGGCCAACGCTCTTTTCCGCCGAAGCGATTCTGCTGGCTTTTCTTTTTTCCGGCTCAGTGGGCGTCTTTTTTGGATTCTATCCTGCACGCAAAGCCTCCTTGCTCAATCCGATTGATGCGTTGAGGTACGAATAAAGGGAAGAGCATCAGGATATCAGGAAACCAGGGCATCACGAAAAAATTATAAATATTAAAGCCTGATACTCTGATAGTAGGATATCCTATATCCTACCTAAATTGAGCGATTTCTTTCACCCTTCACAAGGGGGGCGGGGAGGCCGAAAAGCCTTTTAGAGCGATGACCTTT
>OGCL01000482.1_pt1 | contig 42411 bp, 40 predicted proteins | sample 1570041 | NCBI WGS metagenome assembly OGCL01 (sample SAMN06266162, study PRJEB24511) | hot springs metagenome | isolation source: Hot spring water | place: South Africa: Limpopo | collected 2015-06-22 | reverse complement strand
AAGGACGGCGTGATCGCCGACTTCGTGATCACCGAGCAGATGATCAAGCAGTTCATCAAGATGGTGCACCCGCGCACGCTGTTCACCCCCAGCCCGCGCATCATCATCTGCGTGCCCTGCGGTTCCACCCAGGTCGAGCGCCGCGCCATCAAGGACGCCGCCGAGGCGGCGGGCGCCACGGCCGTTTATCTGATTGAAGAACCCATGGCCGCCGGTATCGGCGCGGGCCTGCCGGTCTCGGAAGCCAGCGGCTCCATGGTCGTGGACATCGGCGGCGGCACGACCGAAGTCGGCGTGATCTCTCTGGGCGGCATGGTCTACAAGGGCAGCGTCCGCGTGGGTGGCGACAAGTTCGACGAAGCCATCATCAGCTACATCCGCCGCAACTACGGCATGCTGATCGGCGAGCCCACGGCCGAAGCCATCAAGAAGAACATCGGCTCGGCCTTCCCCGGCTCCGAAGTGCGCGAGATGGAAGTCAAGGGCCGCAACCTGTCCGAAGGCGTGCCACGCAGCTTCACCATTTCTTCCAACGAAGTGCTGGAAGCCCTGACCGACCCGCTCAACCAGATCGTCTCGGCAGTGAAGAACGCGCTGGAGCAAACCCCTCCCGAGCTGGGTGCCGACATTGCCGATCGCGGCATGATGCTCACCGGCGGCGGCGCGCTGCTGCGCGACCTGGACCGCCTGCTGGCCGAAGAAACCGGCCTGCCCGTGCTGGTGGCCGAAGACCCGCTGACCTGCGTGGTGCGCGGCTGCGGCATCGCGCTGGAGCGCATGGACCGCCTGGGCAGCATCTTTACCAGCGAGTAATCCGGGGATGCCTGTCATGCCACAGGCACGCGACCACTTCATTGACCGCATGCGCCGCACATGCCACTGGGTACTTTAGAGCGCAGCGCTCCCCCTTTCTTCAAACAGGGCCCCTCGGCCCTGTCGCGTTTGGCCGTGTTCAGTGCGCTGGCGCTGTTCCTCATGGTGGCCGATGCGCGCTTCCACATCACCGACCCGCTGCGCAAGGTGGTGGCCACCGTGCTCTACCCGGTGCAGTGGCTCATGCTCAAGCCGGTGGAGTTTGCCAGCCAGGGCGCTGGCTACTTCCAGTCGCTGCAGACCGCGCAGCAGGACCTGGACACCGCGCGCAAGAAGATGACCGAGATGGGCCAGCGCGCCAACCAGGCCGATCAGCTGGCCCTGGAAAACGGCCGCCTGCGCAAGCTGTTGGAACTGCGCGACCGGCTGCAGACCCCGGCCCAGGCGGCCGAGGTGATCTATGACACCGCCGATCCCTACACCCGCCGCGTGGTGCTGGACCGGGGCCAGTTGGGCGGCGTGGAGTTGGGCGCACCGGTCATGGACGAGGCCGGGGTGCTGGGCCAGGTCACACGCGTGTTCCCCCTGGTCAGCGAGGTCACCCTGCTGGTGGACCGCGACCAGGCGATCCCCGTTTTGAACATCCGCACCGGCGTGCGGGGTGTGGCTTATGGCGACCCCGTGGCGGGGCATGGCGGTGGCATGGAGCTGCGCTTCATGCCCGCCAATGCCGACATCCGCGAAGACGACCTGCTGACCACCAGCGGTGTGGACGGCCTCTACCCCCCGGGCCTGCCCGTGGCGCGGGTGGTGCGGGTGGAGCGCCGGGCCGACTCGGCGTTTGCCCGCATCTACTGCGCGCCCCTGGCCCAGGTGCAGGGCGCGCGCCACGTGGTGGTGCTCAAGCCGCTGGCCGAGCACGAACTGCAGCGCCCCGAACCAGCGCACCCGGTGCCGTCGAACAAGCGCGGAGGCCGCAAGTGAGCCGCTGCGTCATCCCCCGCATCCACACGAAAGGGCCCACGCCATGATCATGCCGCGTGGTGAACCCCTGCTGATGCCGGTGAACCCGGTGTTCATGTGGTTCAGCCTGGTGGCGGGCCTGGCCATCAACATGCTGCCGCTGGGCCGCATCGTCTGGACGCCCGACCTGCTCATGGTGCTGCTCGTGTTCTGGGGCGTGCACCAGCCGCTGCGCATTGGCATGGGCGCGGCCTTTGTGCTGGGCCTGTGCATGGACGTGAGCCAGTCGGCGCTGCTGGGCCAGCATGCGCTGTCGTACACCGTGCTGTCGTTTGGTGCCATTGCCATCCACCGCCGCCTGCTGTGGTTCAGCGTGCCGTCGCAGGCGCTGCAGGTGTTCCCGCTGTTTGCGCTGGCCCATGCCATCGAGCTGTTGCTGCGCATGGCGGCGGGCGGGATCTTTCCGGGCCTGTGGAGCCTGCTGGCGCCGCTGATCGAGGCGCTGCTCTGGCCCCTGGCCAGCTGGGTGCTGCTGGCGCCCCAGCGCCGTCCGCCCGACAGCGACCAGAACCGCCCGTTGTGAACATGAGGCAACCCCCTGAGCGGCTGCGCCGCTTCCCCCTTCTCTCGCAGTGCTGCGCACTGCGGGAAGGGGGACGACGCCCTCGCGGCGGGGCGGCCCTGGCTCGGCGTCCTCTGGCCTGGGCCGTGCCAGTCGCACAGGCCGCGAGCGTCTGCTCCGTTCCTGTGGGGGCGCAGCCATGACCGAACTGCGCAGCAGCGAAGCCGACGCATCGCGTTTTCGCCTGCGGGCCGTGGTGGTGGGCCTGGTGGTGTTTGCCGCGTTCTGCCTGGTGGTGGCGAGGCTGATTTTTCTGCAGGTCGTGCGCCACGACGACCTCGCGGCCCAGGCCGAGAGCAACCGCACGGCGGTCGCGCCCATCGTGCCCAACCGGGGCCTGATCCTGGACCGCAACGGGGTGGTGCTGGCCACCAACTACTCGGCCTACACGCTGGAGATCACGCCCTCGCGCGCCGGGGTGCTCGACGAAACCATTGACGCGCTGTCCAAGGTGGTGGACATCCAGACGCGGGACCGCCGGCGCTTCAAGCGGCTCATGGACGAGTCGCGCAACTTTGAATCCCTGCCCATCCGCACCCGCCTGACCGACCAGGAGGTGGCGCGCTTCACCGCCCAGCGCTACCGCTTTCCGGGGGTGGACATCAAGGCGCGGCTGTTCCGCAACTACCCGCTGGGCGATGTGGGCAGCCATGCCATTGGCTACATCGGCCGCATCAACCAGACCGAGAAGGCGCGCATCCAGGACTCGGAGGACGAGGCCAACTACCGGGGCACGGAATACATCGGCAAGCTGGGTGTGGAGCAGAGCTTCGAGGCGGCGCTGCACGGCGTGACCGGCTTCGAGCAGATGGAAACCTCGGCGGGCGGGCGGGCCGTGCGCAAGCTGTCCAGCCACGCGGCCACGCCGGGCGACAGCGTGATGCTGTCCATCGACGTCAAGCTGCAAAAACTCATCGAAGAGCTGTATGGCAGCCGCCGGGGCGCGCTGGTGGCCATCGACCCGCGCAACGGCGAAATCCTGGCGTTGGTGAGCAAGCCCACCTTCGACCCCAACCTGTTCGTCGAGGGCATCGATGCCGAAAACTGGGCTGCACTCAACGAATCCATCGACAAGCCGCTGCTCAACCGCGCCCTGCGCGGCACCTACCCGCCCGGCTCCACCTACAAGCCCTTCATGGCGCTGGCCGCGCTGCAGCTGAACAAGCGCTCGCCCAGCCTGGTGGTCAACGACCCGGGGTTCTACACCTTTGGGGGCCACACCTTCCGCAGCCACGAGGGCGGGCTGGGCGGGGTGGACATGCACCGCGCCATCCAGCAGTCGAGCAACACCTATTTCTATTCGCTGGCGGTGGAGATGGGCGTGGACGCCATCCACGACTTCATGAAGCCGCTGGGTTTTGGCCAGTCCACGGGCATTGACCTGAACGGCGAAGTGCGCGGCACCCTGCCCAGCACCGAATGGAAGCGCAACGCCTACAAACGCCCCGAGATGAAGCGCTGGTTCCCGGGCGAAACCGTGTCGCTGGGCATTGGCCAGGGCTACAACAACTTCACCATGCTGCAGCTGGCGCTGGCCCAGGCCACGATGGCCAACGGGGGCACCCGCTACCGCCCGCACCTGGCCAAGGCGGTGAAGAACTCCGTCACGGGGGCGATCACCGAGATCGCCCAGCCGCCCGGCGAGAACCTGGGCTATTTGCCCAAAAACGTGGAAATCGTGCGCAACGCCATGGTGGCCGTGAACAAGGGCGGCACCGGCACCCGCGTGTTCGCCGGTGCGCCCTACACCGCCGGTGGCAAGACCGGCACGGCGCAGGCGGTGAGCCTGGGCCAGAACGTGAAGTACAACGCCAAGGCGCTGGAAGAGCACCAGCGCGACCACTCGCTGTTTGCCGCGTTTGCCCCGGCCGAGAACCCGACCATCGCCGTCGCTGCGATCGTGGAGAACGCCGGTTTTGGCGCCGCCCACGCAGCGCCCATTGTGCGGCGGGTGTTCGACTACTGGCTGCAGGGCGAATACCCCAGCGAGGAAGACATCGCCGCCGTGCAGAAGGGCCAGGCCGCAGCCCCCATTGGCAAGCCGCGCCGGGCGGCCGAGGTGGCCCTGCCCCTGCCTTGATGGCGGGGGGGCGTGTGCTGGTCTGCCCCCGCAGCCCACCCCGCGAACATCTTCTAACAGGCCGCGCCCAGCTTCTGCGGCAGAATCCGCCCGCCCCCGCTGGATCACCGGAAACCAGATTCCGGCCCTGCCCGGGGCCGCGCCCGATCGCCACGCACCGGAGACAAGCACCATGCAACGCCAACGCCGCCGGGCCCTGGGGGCCCTTCCTGTTCTGTTGCTCACGGCGTGTGGAGGCGGCGGTGGTGGCGATGCCCCGGCCAGCCCTGCTCCCGCGCCGTCCCCCGCTCCGGCGCCATCCCCATCACCGCCGCCCCTGCCCCCACCACCGCCCGGCAGCGTGGCCTATGGCAACCTATCGCGCGCCAGCCTGGGGCCCGGTGCGGCGCTCAATGGCGCCATCCCCTTCCCGGCCGACAACCCCTGGAACACCGACATCAGCGGCGCCGATGTGGACCCGGCCTCCGACCGCCTCATCGCCAGCATCGGTGCTGACAAGGGCCTGTACCGCGACTTTGGCTCCGGCCTGTGGGAGGGCGCACCCATCGGCATTCCCTACCAGGTGGTCTCGGGCCAGCAGGCGCGGGTGGCCATCGAGTACCAGGCTTACGGCGACGAAAGCGACCCCGGCCCGTTCCCCATCCCGCTCGACGCGCCCGTGGAAGGTGCGCCGGGGCAGAACGGCGACCGCCATGTGCTGGTGATCGACCGCGACAACCAGCGGCTCTATGAATTGGGGCGCGCCTTTGTACGCGGCGACCGCTGGGTGGCCGATGTGGGCGCCGTGTTCCACCTCGACAACAACGCTGTGCGGCCCACCGCCAGGCCCGGCTGGACCAGCGCCGACGCCGCCGGGCTGCCCATCTTTCCCGGTCTGGTGCGGTACGACGAGGCATCGCAGGGCGCGGGTGGCATCCGCCATGCGCTGCGCTTCACGGCGGCGCGCACACGCCGCGCGTTTGTGCCCCCGGCCACGCACTATGCGTCGTCCAACACCGACCCCAACCTGCCGCCCATGGGCATGCGCGTGCGCCTGAAGGCGGCCTATGCCATTCCCGCCAGCTTCAGCCCCGAGGCCCAGGCCATTCTGGCGGCGCTCAAGACCTACGGCATGTTCCTGGCCGATAACGGCTCGGACTGGTTCCTCAGCGGCGCCCCCGATGCACGCTGGAACAACGACCGCCTGCGCGCCGAGCTCGCCTCGGTCAAGGGGCGCGACCTGGAGGTGGTGAAGATGGTGGGGCTGGTCACGCAGGTATAGCGCCGCGCCCCGCGCCGCATGGGGGCGTGTATCCGTACTGCGGTAGAACTATTGCTATCATTTAAATAGCTATAAGGATATGTTGGGCGCGCGGTGAAGCCCATTTTTCCTTGAATTTTCGGCTCAGACAGGCTGTGCCCGCGCCGACGGCGGGATCTGGCTGAACACCAGCGCCGCCACGATCAGCGCCGCGCCCGCCAGGCCCGCCCAGCCCAGCCGCTCGCCCAGCAGCGCCCAGGCCGTGAGTGCGGCAAACACCGGCTCCAGCCCGAACACGATGGCGCTGCGCATGGCGTCCACGCGCTGCTGGCCCCAGGCCTGCAGCGTGACCACCACCACACTGGCCAGCAGGCCCAGGTAGAGCAGTGCGACCCAGGCATCGGTGGGCAGGTGTGCGGTGGCCGGCAGCCAGCCCATGCCCCCGTCGCGGCCCAGCAGCAGCAGGGTGGATGCCACCGCCATCACCGTGGCCTGCGCCGCCGCCATGCGCGTGGCGCGCAGGGGGCGCGCGACCGTGCGGCGCGCGCATTCCTCCAGCGCCAGGATGTAGAGCGCATAGAACACGGTGCTGGCCAGCGTCAGCGTGTCGCCCAGGTTCCAGGGCTCGTTCTCGTGGAACATCAGGGTCATGCCCAGCAGGGCCATCCCGCAGGCCGCCCACAATCGCCAGCCGTAGCGGCGGCCCATGGCGGCCATGGCAATCAGCGGCACCACCAGCACATTGAGGCCCGTCACAAAGGCGTTGCGGTTGCTGCTGGTGCGCGCCAGCCCCTCGATCTGCAGCCAGAACGCGAGGAACAGCAGCGCGCCCAGGGCGCAGCCCCACAGGCGCTCATGGCGCCACATGCCCCACCACAGTGGCGCCAGCACCGCCAGCGCAATCACAAACCGCAGCCAGATGATCTGCAGCGCATCAAGCTGGGTGGACAGCAGCTTCATGGCCGGGAAGGTGGTGCCCCACACCACGGTCACGGCCAGCAGGGCCATCAGGCCAAAACGTTCGGGTTTCATCGACAGGTAAAGAGGCAATGCAGTAAACAAAAAAGGCTGGCCGGTTGCCCGGCCAGCCTGCTTCAACGCGGCGAAGGCTTAGTTGAAGAGATAACGGGCCTGCAGGTTCAGGCGCAGCATGTCGCCCTGCTGGCCGTCGAACGTGGTGCGGCGGCCACCGATCAACTCGCCGCCCAGTTCCACGTTCTTGATCGGCAGGTAGTACATGCCGGCATGCCACTGGTAGAGCTTGTGGTTGCCTTCGGCGCCATAGGCGTTCACGTAGGCGTCGCCCAGGTGGTTGCGCGAGCGCACCAGGCCCAGCGATACGGTGCCGCGCAGCTTTTCGCTGAACACGTTGGACAGGCCCAGCACCAGGCCGTGCGACTTGTCCAGGCGCACCGTGCCGCCATCCAGCACCGGGTAGTTGGTGCCCACCAGGTAGGCGCCGTCGCCATCACCGTCCAGGCGCGTGTACTGCGCCATCAGTGTGGTGGTGCCGGTGATCTTGTAGCCCGCGCCCAGGCCAAAGCCGGTGCCGCGCTTGGACACGCCCGAGACGCGTTGCTCGTGCGACAGCAGGCGGGCGTTCACGTTGCCCCAGTCATAGGCCTTGTCCACGCGGGCCACCAGGTTGGGGCTGCGCGCGCCGTCCGTGGGCTCTTCCACGGCGAACTGGAACTTGGCGAGGCTGGGGTTGTTGTAGGTGTAGCGGATCTGCGTGGGGCGGCGGAACGTGGCGCCGGGCGGGCCGTTGAAGTCCACGGTCTCAGGCAGGTTGTCCGTGTCCATGAAGGTGGACCAGGTCTGGCCGATCAGCCAGCCCGCGTATTCGCCGTAGGCATGGCGCAGGCGCAGGCGGTTGCGGTTGCACTCGGCGCCGCAGTAGGCATAAAAGTCGGCTTCGATCTTGGTGTTGAAGGTGCCCACGGCGGTGGGCGTGGAGGTCTCGAAACCAAAGCGCGAGGTCTGCGCGGTCAGGCTGGTCTTGCCGCTCTTGGAGCTGCCCAGGGGCTGCTCCATCAGGTTGGTGAAGGTGTCGCCCGGGGCGGTGCCCTTGAAGTCCTTGACCATGTTGGCTTCGGCAAAGCCATAGATGCGGATCGAGGTTTCGCTGCCCGGCAGGCGGAAGCTGCCAGGGATGTCGCCCAGCACCACGGCGTCCTTCTGCTTGAGTTCCACCGCTTCGATGCGGTCGTTCCAGCCCGATGCCGAGGCGGCGGGCGCTGCGGCCGGTGCCTGGGCCTTGAGCGCGTTCAGCTCGGCGCGCAGGGCCTTCAGCTCATTGCGCATGTCTTCGAAATCCTTGGCGGTCTGGGCAAAGGCTGCGGGTGGCAGGCTGCACAGGCCGGCGGCCATCAGGGCGAGGAACGTGTGGTTCAGTTTCATGGTCACTCCGGTAGGGGTTGTTGGCTTTTGTTATGCGGTGCGCATGGACCTGGATCTCAGGCCCCCATGCGGCCGATGAAGGCGCGGATGCGGTCATTGCCGGGGTTGTTGAAGAACTCGGCGGGTGGGGCGTCGTGCGCGATGCGGCCCTGGTCGAAGAACATCACGCGGTCGGACACCTCGCGCGCAAAACCCATTTCGTGGGTCACCACGATCATGGTCATGCCGCCACGGGCCAGCTCGCGCATCACGTCCAGCACCTCCTGCACCATTTCGGGGTCCAGGGCCGAGGTGGGTTCGTCGAACAGCATCACCTTGGGTTGCATGGCCAGCGCGCGTGCAATGGCCACCCGCTGCTGCTGGCCGCCCGAGAGCTGCCAGGGGTACTTGTGGGCGTGGTCCTGCATGCCCACGCGGCGCAGCAGCGCCATGGCCTGCTCGTTGGCCTGTGCGCGCTGCGTGTGGCGGATGCGGCGCGGCGCCAGGGTCACGTTGTCCAGCACGCTCATGTGGCCGAACAGGTTGAACTGCTGGAACACCATGCCGACCTCGCTGCGCTGCTTTTGCAGCAGGTGATGGTCGTCGCCCACCGGCTCGCCGCCGATGGTGATGGTGCCGCTGTCGTGGGGCTCCAGCCGGTTGATGGCGCGCAGCAAGGTGCTCTTGCCCGAGCCCGAGGCGCCGATGATCACGGTCACTTCGCCGGTGTTGAAGGTGGTCGAGACGTCCTTGAGCACCTGGTGGGCGCCGAACGACTTGCAGACCCGGTCCACGACGATGAAAGGAGTGGCTTGGCCCGTCATCATTTGTTGCGGCCTTCCACGTCGAAGCGGTATTCCACCGCGTTCGAGATCTGCGTGACCAGCGTGGTCAGCAGCAGGTAGGTGATGGCCACGGTGGAGAGCGTGGCAATGGGCTGGAAGGTGGCCGACTGGATGCGGTTGCCCACGTTGGTCAGCTCCACCACGCCAATCGCGTAGGCCAGCGACGAGTCCTTGAGCAGCGCCACAAAGTTGCTTACCAGCGGCGGCAGCGAGATCTTGAACGCCTGGGGGAACACCACGTCAAAAAAGACATGCATGCGCCCGAGGCCCAGGGCCTTGGCGGCCTCGGTCTGGCCACGCGGCACGGCCAGCAGCCCGGCGCGGATGGCCTCGGCGTTGTAGGCGCCCACGTTCAGGCCCAGGGCCAGCACGGCGGCGGCAAAGTCGGGCAAATTCAGCCCCGGCACCAGCACCGGCAGCGCGAAGTACACAAACAGGATCTGCACCAGGAGGGGCGTGCCCCGGATGACCCAGATGTAGAAGCTGGCTGCCCAGCGCACCACCGCCCAGCGTGCGGTGCGCGCCAGGGCCGCGCCGGTGCCCAGCACCAGTCCGACGCTGCCGCTGATCAGCGTGAGCCACAGCGTGGTGCGCGCGCCGTCAGAAAAAGCCTGGGCGTTGGAGCCAATGGGCTCGGGCAGGAAGGAGAGCAGCTGGCCCAGCAGCGCCAGCGCCAGCACCATCAGGATGACGGCGGAGACGAGCGTGGCGTTGCTGCGCTGCTGGCGGGACCAGCGCTGCGGCCAAAAGGCAGTGAGCATGAAGAAATATCCCGGGCGTGCCGCTTACTGGCAGCGCACGTCTTCGTTGAAATACTTCTTGGACAGTGCGGCGTAGCTGCCATCGGCCATGACTTCGGCCAGGGCCTTGTTCCAGCCAGCGGCCAGCGAGCTGTTGCCCTTGGCCACGGCGGCGGCGATGCGTTCGATGAACAGCATGTCGCCCAGCTTGAAGCCCGCGCCGGGGTTCTTTTCGGCCACGGCCTTGGCCACAAAGCGGTCGGTCACCCAGGCGTCCACGCGGCGCGAGTTCAGGGCGCTGCGGGCGTCCACGTCGGTGGGGAAGTTCTTCATTTCCTTGATGGACGAGACCTTCTGCACGTTTTCGAGGTAGCTGGTGCCGGTCTGCACGGCCACGATCTTGCCGGCCAGGTCCTTGGCGCCCTTGATGGCGGGGTCCATGGCGATGATCATGCCGCCCGAGCAGTAGTGGGGCTCGGTGAAGGTCACGGCCTTGGCGCGCTCTTCGGTGATGCCGTGCGAGGCGATCACCAGGTCCCAGCGGTCCTGGCGCAGGCCGGTCAGCAGGGCGTCGAAGCCCAGCGTCTTCCACTGGATGGTCAGGCCCATCTTCTTGGCCACGAGTTCGGCCACTTCCACTTCAAAGCCGGTCAGCGTGGTGCCGTTGAAGAAATTGAACGGGGCGAACTGCCCTTCGGTGGCGATGAGGATCTTGCCGTCCTTCTTCACCTCGTCCAGTGTCCGGGCCTGGGCGGCGAATGCGGCGCAAAGCGCGAGGGCGGTGGCGACAGCCTTGAACAATTTCATGGGATGGGTCCTGTACGGGGTATTTCAGGTACAAAAAATCCGGCATGCGGGTAAGCAGGCCGGAGGCTCGGGGAACAAGAGCAGGGTCATCGCCAATGGCGAAGCCTGCCGTCATCAAATGGACACGATTATAAAGATGCGAATTTTTTCCTTGACACTGCGGACACCCCCCAGCGGGCGCTTGTGTGCCTATTCACAACAGGTTTAGACGGGGCTCCCAAACTTTCAGGAGCAGTTTTCGGGCCCGGTGTCAGCGCAAGAACGCGTCGTAGCCCGTCTTCAGGATCAGCGTGCTCACCACCAGGATGAAGATGCCGCGCACAAAGCCGGTGCCATGCTTGAGCGCCATGTGGGTGCCCAGCAGGCTGCCTACCACGTTGGCCACGGCCAGCGTCACGGCAAAGTGCCACCACACGTGGCCCTTGGCCGCAAACAGCACGATGGCCGCGATGTTGGTGGCGCAGTTGAGCAGCTTGGCCGATGCCGAGGCGTTCAGGAAGTCGTAGCCCAGCAACCGCACGAACAGGAACACAAAGAAGCTGCCAGTGCCCGGGCCGAAGAAGCCGTCATAAAACCCGATGAGCACGCCGATCAGCCCGGCCACCAGCACCTCGGTGCGGCCCGCAAAACGGGGGGTGTGGTGCCGACCCAGTTCCTTTTTGGCCAGGGTGTAGACCAGCACGGCCAGCAGCACCAGGGGCAGCAGCTTGCGCAGGAAGTCGGCCGAGATCACCGTCACAGCCCAGGCGCCCGCAAATGACCCCGCAAAACCGGCAGCCGCTGCGGGCAACATGGCCTGCCAGCGGATCTGCACCCGGCGGCTGTATTGCCAGGTGGCCATGGCCGTGCCCCACACGGACGCCGCCTTGTTGGTGCCCAGCAGCGTGGCCGGTGGCGCCCCCGGAAACGCTGCAAACAATGCGGGCACCATCACCAGCCCCCCACCCCCCACGATCGCATCCACAAAGCCTGCGAGCAGCGAGGCCAGGGTCATCAAAATCCATTCCATGGCGCTATTTTCGCACCTGGAGTGCTATCAATTCAGGACTGAACTTGCGCACTGGGCGCCTGGGTCCCTTTTCGAACAGGCAAGAAAAAGGCGCTGGGATCGCCAGCGCCTGGAAAGTGATGCACCTCGTTGGGTGCTTTGAATTGGGTTGTTGGTAGAAAGAGTGTCTCCTCGGGCCCCTCGCTTGGCACACCGAAGCGCGCTTTCGAGTGCCGCAACTGTAACGGCTGCACCCCGGTGGTGCATTGGGGGTTTCCCGCCCCCCTTTGTTGGGCGCGTGGCCCGGTGCGGGCCCCGAAACGGGGGGCGCCGCCTGGCATGGCTCGTGCAATGCGCTGTAACAAATTGCGAAAGGGAGCCTTCATGCGGGGAGTCTTGCACCGGTTCGTGGCGGTTGTGGGGTTGTGTCTGGGGCTGTATGCCAGTGCGCTGGCGCAGAGCCCGCCCGAGGCAGTGGCCAGTGGGGTGGCCCCGGCAGCTGCGGCGGTGGCACTCACGCGGCCATCCCTGGTCGCGCAGGACACCGTGAATGCCGCCCACACCGGCTGGATGATGACCTCCACCGCGCTGGTGCTGCTCATGACGCTGCCGGGTATTGCGCTGTTCTATGCAGGCATGGTGCGCAAGAAGAACGTGCTCAACACCATGGCCAGCGTGGTGGCGATTGCGGCACTGGTGAGCCTGCTGTGGTTTGCGGCGGGGTACTCCCTCGCCTTCACGCCAGGCAATGCCTGGCTGGGGGGCTGGGAGCGGGCGGGCTTTGCGGGGCTGGACTTTGACCTGGTGGGCGGCAAGCTCGCCGTGAGCCATGTGGCGCCCCACATCCCCGAATCGGTGTACGCCATGTTCCAGCTCACGTTTGCCATCATCACCGCCGCGTTGCTGGTGGGTGCGCTGGTGGAACGCATGCGGTTTTCGGCCATGCTGGTTTTCATCGGCCTGTGGACCCTGGTGGTCTACGCCCCGGTGGCGCACTGGGTGTGGGAGCCCGGTGGCTGGCTGGCCCAGATGGGCGCGCTCGACTTTGCAGGCGGCTCGGTGGTGCACGTGAATGCGGGCGTGGCCGGGCTGGTGTGCGCCTGGTTCCTGGGCCGCCGCACGGGCTACGGCCGCGAGCCCTTTGAGCCCTACAGCCTGGGGCTCACCATGGCGGGCGCGGGCCTGTTGTGGGTGGGCTGGTTCGGCTTCAACGCGGGTTCGGCCGTGGCCGCCGACGGGCGTGCCGGGCTGGCCATGGCGGTGACGCACCTGGCCGCTGCGGCCGGGGCGCTGGCGTGGATGCTGGGCGAATGGGTGGTGCGTGGACGCCCGTCGCTGCTGGGGCTGTGCTCCGGTCTGGTGGCGGGGCTGGTGGCCATCACACCCGCTGCCGGTTTTGTCACGCTGCGCTCGGCCGTGGTGATTGGCCTGGTGGCCGGGCTGGCCTGCTACTGGGGCGCCACGGGGCTCAAGCGTCTGCTGCGGGTGGACGACTCGCTGGACGTGTTTGGCGTGCATGGCATTGGCGGCATCGTGGGCTCGCTGCTCACGGGCGTGCTGGCCAGTCGCACGGTGGGTGGTGTGCCGGGCAGCCTGCTCACCCAGGCCATTGGTGTGGGCGCCGTGATGGCCTACAGCCTGGTGGTGACGGCCGCGCTGCTGTGGCTTGTCAACTTTGCGATGGGCCTGCGGGTGGACGAACAGAGCGAGCAGACCGGGCTCGACATCGCCCAGCACCGCGAGCACCTTGGGGGGTGACCCACAGTTCCCTGGATGACTGAAATGCCGTAAGGAGCCGACCATGCCCGATTCCGACAAGCTTGCCATTGCCGCCCATCTGCACGTGCTGCTGCGCCGCAAGACGGGGCGCGTGACCGACACCGAATGGATGGCGGCCAATGCCGAGTACGCGCTGGAGATCGTGCGCTTTGCGCGCCTGCGTGCGCAGGAGGACAACGTGCCCGAGCTGGCCGAGTGGGCCGACCGGCTCGACCACGCCGTGCACCAGGAACCTGCGCCCGCAGCGCGCAAGCCCTTGCTGGATGTGGCCGCGCAGGCGGTGCGCCAGCGCCTCGCTCCACCACCGCCTCCGCCCGAAGTGCCGCGCTACGTGGGCGGCATCCGCTGACCGGGCTTGCGCGATCCCTTGAGGGTCAGGCCTTCCGCGCGGCGATGATCCACTCCGCCGCTTTCTCCGCCATCATCAGCGTGGGCGAGTTGGTGTTGCCGCTGGTGATGGTGGGCATGGCGCCCGCATCCACCACGCGCAGGCCGGCCACCACGCCGCCACGTCCGTCGCGCACACGCAGCTGCGCGTCCAGCACGGCCATCGGGTCACCATCGCGGCCCATCTTGGTGGTGCCCACGGGGTGGAAGATGGTGGTGGCAATGTCACCCGCCAGGCGCGCCAGGTCTTCGTCGCTTTCAAACTGCACGCCGGGCTTCCACTCTTGCGGCTGGTACTTGGCCAGCGCGGGCTGGGCCACGATGCGGCGCGTCACACGCAAGCTGTCGGCCGCCACCTGGCGGTCTTCAGGCGTGCTGAGGTAGTTGGGCGCAATGGCGGGGGCGGCCTTGAAGTCGGCGCTCTTGATGTTCACCGTGCCCCGGCTGGTGGGGTTGAGGTTGCACACGCTGGCCGTGAAGGCCGGAAAGCTGTGCAGCGGCTCGCCAAACGCATCCAGCGACAGCGGCTGCACGTGGTATTCGATGTTGGGATACGGCTGGTCGGGGCTGCTGCGGGTGAACGCGCCCAGCTGCGAGGGCGCCATGCTCATGGGCCCGCTGCGCTTGAGGGCGTACTCAAGCCCGATCTTGGCCTTGCCCACCAGCGAGTTGGCCATGGTGTTGAGCGTCTGCACGCCCTGCACCTTGAACACTGCGCGGATCTGCAGGTGGTCCTGCAGGTTGGCGCCCACGCCGGGCAAGTCCACCTTCACCTCCACGCCGTGCTGGCGCAGCAATGCGGCGGGGCCGATGCCCGACAGTTGCAGCAGCTGGGGCGAGTTGACCGCGCCTGCGCTCAGGATCACCTCGCCCGTGGCGCGGGCGGTGACCATCTCCTGGCCATCCCACACCAGCACGCCGGTGCAGCGCTGGCTGCCGTCGGCCTGGGTTTCGAGGATGAGCTTGGAGGCCTGTGCACTGGTCCACATCTCGAAGTTGGGGCGGCCATAGCAGGTGGGCCGCAAAAAGGCCTTGGCGGTGTTCCAGCGCCAGCCGCTTTTCTGGTTGACCTCGAAATAGCCCACGCCTTCGTTGCTGCCACTGTTGAAGTCGTCGGTGGCGGGGATGCCCGCTTGCTGGGCGGCGTGGGCAAAGGCGTCGAGCACGTCCCAGCGCAGGCGCTGTTTTTCCACCCGCCACTCGCCGGTGCTGCCGGTGGCCTTGTTGCCGTGCAGGCGTTTGAAATTTTCGTTCACCCCCCCGGGCTGGTCCAGGCGCCAGTGGTCTTCGTGGCGGCGGAAGTAGGGCAGGGCGTTGTCCCAGCGCCAGCTGGCGTCGCCGGTCAGCTCGGCCCACTGGTCGTAGTCGCGCGCCTGGCCGCGCATGTAGATCATGCCGTTGATGCTGCTGCAGCCGCCCAGCGTCTTGCCGCGCGGGTAGCGCAGGGTGCGGCCGTTCAGGCCCGCGTCGGGTTCGGTGTTGTAGAGCCAGTCGGTGCGCGGGTTGCCGATGCAATACAGGTAGCCCACGGGGATGTGGATCCAGTGGTAGTCGTCCTTGCGGCCCGCCTCGATCAGCAGCACGCGGTGGCGGCCGTCGGCGCTCAGGCGGTTGGCGAGCAGGGCACCGGCCGTGCCCCCGCCGATGATGATGGTGTCAAACGTGGTGTCGCTCATGGGTGAAGGGGCGGGCAATGAGGGGGTTGTAACGGTGGGCCATTGTGCGGATCGCCCAAGCCCTGTCGATAGGGTGTGTGCGGGTTGCTACATATTTGGTAGCTGTTGGGGTTTGCTGGTAGCGCGCTGGGCCCTGTTTTGATAATAATTACATGCCATCGGGGCTGGCCTGTGCTTGGTGCCCGCTTGCCCGGTGGGGCGGGCAGGGTGGGGTCCGCTACCATGCACCCTCTTCCTTGCTGCTTCTTGACTGTCACCTACCTCTGGCTGCTTGCGCAGCCCGGCCCATGACCGACCACACCCCCCGCATTGTTCGCACCGAGACGCCCCAGGGGCCATGTGCGCAGCTGCGCGGGCGCTGGGGCGCGGCCGAGCTGGGCTCCGAGTCGCAGTGGGAGGCCGTGTCCGAGCAGTTGCGCGGCTGCCCGGCAGAGCCCACGCTGGGCTGGGACCTGCGGGAGCTGCAGTGGCTGGACCATGTGGGCGCGCAGCTGCTGTGGAACCACTGGCAGCACGCCTGGCCCGCGCAGCTGGCCTGTACCGAGGGCCAGCGCACCATGCTGTCGCGCGTGGCGCAGTTCACCTGCATGGCCCCCCCGCCCGAGCCCTGGCGCCTGGGCGACCAGATTGACCACCTGGGCGTGCTGGTGCTGCATGGTGTGGACCACGCCCGCCACCTGCTGGAGATGGTGGGCCAGCTGGTGCTGGACCTCGTGCGCCTGGCGCGCGCCCCGCGCAAGGGGCCGTGGCGCGATGTGTCCGGCCACCTGTACCGCATGGGCGCCACGGCGCTGCCCATCACGGCGCTGGTGGGTTTTTTGATCGGTGTGGTGCTGGCCTACCTCATGAGCCTGCAGCTGCGGCAGTTTGGCGCCGAGTCCTTCATCGTCAACATCCTGGGCATTTCGCTGATCCGCGAGCTGGGCCCGATGCTCGCTGCCATCCTGGTGGCAGGGCGTTCGGGCTCGGCCATCACGGCGCAGATCGGCGTGATGCGCGTGACCGAAGAGCTGGACGCCATGCGCGTGATGGGCATCCCGCATGGTTTCCGGCTGGTGATGCCACGCACGCTGGCGCTGGCGCTGGCCATGCCACTCATCAGCGTGTGGACCACGCTGGCCGCGCTGGCGGGCGGCATGCTGGCGGCCGACATTGCCATGGATATCTCGCCCGCGTACTTTGTGCAGGCACTGCCCGCCGCCGTGAAGGTGGGCAACCTCGGGCTGGCCATGGCCAAGTCGGTGGTGTTTGGGGCGTTCATCGCCCTCATCGGCTGCCACTGGGGCCTGCGCGTCAAGCCCAATACACAAAGCCTGGGCGAGGGCACGACGGCCTCGGTGGTGTCGTCCATCACCATGGTGATCATCGTGGACGCACTGTTTGCGGTCGCCTTCAAAAACATTGGTATCTGATGATGACGGCCCGTACCGCGCTTCCCGAGCACATCCCCGTCGCCGCGCACGAGCCGCCCATTGTGGACGTGCGTGGCCTGTGGTCGCAGTTTGGCAAGGGCAGCGAAACCTTCACCGTGCACCAGGACCTGAACTTCAGCGTGCAGCGTGGAGAGATGCTGTCGCTGGTGGGGGGCTCGGGCACGGGCAAGACGGTGCTGCTGCGCCAGATCCTGGGCCTGGCCCGGCCTGCGCGCGGCAGCGTCACGGTGCTGGGCCGCCCCGCGTCGGAGATGGGGCGCGAGGGCGCGGCCAGCCGGGTGGGCATGCTGTTCCAGCATGGCGCGCTGTTCTCTGCCTTCAACGTGCTCGACAACGTGGCCTTTGCGCTGCGCGAGCAGGGCACCTTGCCCGATGAGCTGGTGCGCGATGCCGCCCTGGTCAAGCTGCAGATGGTCGGCCTCAAGCCCGAGCACGCCACGCGCATGCCGGCCGACCTGTCGGGCGGCATGGTCAAGCGCGTGTCGCTGGCGCGCGCGCTCATCATGGACCCGCCGCTGCTGTTGCTCGACGAGCCCACGGCGGGGCTCGACCCGAGCAGCTCCGACGATTTCTGTGCCCTGCTGCGCGAGCTGCGCGCGGCATTGGGGCTGACGGTGGTGATGGTCACGCACGACCTGGATACGCTGTTTGCGCTCAGCACCCGCGTGGCCGTGCTGGCCGATAAAAAGGTCATCGTCACCGGCCCGCCCCACGAGGTGGCGCATTTCAGGCACCCGTTCATCGAACATTTCTTCCTGGGCGAACGTGGCCAGCGTGCCATGGCCCCGGTGCAATCCGTGGAGCCCGCCGTCGCGCCCACGCCCGCAAAGGAACCCCGCTGATGGAAAACAAATCCCACGCCCTCGCTGCCGGCATCTTTGTGCTGGTGGTGGCCGCCATGCTGGCGGGCCTGGCCGTCTGGCTCACCCGCGACAACGCCAACTACGAGCAGTACGAACTCTCCACCCGCGACGGCGTGAGCGGCCTGCAGCCCCAGGCCGCCGTGCGCTACAAAGGCGTGGCCGTGGGCAAGGTCACCCGCATCGGCTTTGACCCGCAGGTCACCGGCAATGTGCTGATCCGCATCGCCGTCAACGAGCAGGCGCCCATCAGCCCCACCACCTTTGCGGTGCTGGGCTACCAGGGCGTCACGGGGCTGGCCCATGTCCTGCTCGACGACGCCGAAAAGCCCTACCCCGAACTGCCCCCTGGCCCCAGCGGCCTGCCGCGCCTGCCACTCAAGCCCTCGCCCTTTGGCAAGCTGGCCGAGCAGGCCCCCGCCATCCTCACCCAGGTGGAAGAGGCCACGCGCCGCATCAACCAGCTGCTGGGTGATGGCAACCAGCAAAAACTCACGGAGGCGCTGTCGAACATTGGCCAGGCTGCGGGCAGCGTCAACACCCTGACTCAGCGGCTGGATGCCACTGTGACCCAGCGCCTGGACCCGGCCCTGGCCGCGCTGCCGCCTCTGGCCAGCGACGCGCGCCAGACCCTGCAGTCACTGCAGCAGGCGGGCGCCGGGGTGTCGGCCCTGGCGGCAGATCTGGGCAAGACCACCCAGCGCCTCAACGCCGAAGGCGGCGCCATTGACCAGATCACCCTCGGTACTCAGTCACTGGCCCGCGCGGCCGACCAGTTCAGCAACACCACGCTGCCCCGCGTGAACCGAGCCGCCGACGACACCTCGCGCGCCGCCCGCCAGCTGGGGCGCGCGGCCGGGGGCATCACTGACAACCCGCAGCTGTTCATCTACGGCTCGGGCCGTGTCCCGCCCGGCCCGGGCGAGGCCGGGTTTGCGCCTTGAGATGAAGCACCCCCTGAGTCGCCTGCGGCCCCTCCTTGCAGCCACCAGAGGAGGCAACCCTTCGGGGCCGTCCAAGCCTGCGCAGGCAGACTTGGAGCTGCGGCCCTCAGCCCCTTTCCTTCGGGAGGGGGACGCACCCGGTGGCCTGGCGAAGCCAGTTCCACGGGTGCACTGGGATGTGCCGCGCCCGTTGCGCGCGATGACGGCGAGGCAGGCGTGGCATGGGTCACTGAGAAATGGATGGATACTATGAAAAATATAGCTAAAAGGTCATATGCAGCAGGCGTAAGCGGCATTTTTTGCTTGATTCTGGCGGGCTGCTCGGCCCTGCCCGCCCCACCCGCGCGCCCGACGCTGTACGACTTTGGCCCCGGCGCCGTGGCTCCGGCGCCCACCGACCGCCGTGCGCCCCTGCCACCACTGGCCCTGGCCGACGTGGAGGCCACCGGCCTGCCCGAGGGCAGCAACGCCGTGCTCTACCGCCTGGCCTATGCCGACGGCCAGCAGCTGCGCCCCTACAGCCAGGCCCGCTGGAGCCAGCCGCCCGCCCAGCTGGTGCAGCAGCGCCTGCGCGAACAGCTGGGCCAGCGCCGCGCCATCCTGAAGGCGGACGACGGCGCCGCCCAGGCCCGCGACCCGGCCCAGGGCGGCAAGCTGCCGCTGGTGCTGCGCGTGGAGCTGGAGGAATTCAGCCACCTGTTCACCCGCCCCACCGACAGCAGCGGCGTGGTGCGCCTGCGCGCCACCGTGGTCGAACTGACCCCGGCAGGCGAATCCCTGCGCGGCCAGCGCGTGTTCATCGCCCAGCAACCTGCCCGCTCAGCCGATGCAGCCGGGGGAGTGGCGGCACTGGCCGAGGCCTCGGGCCGTGTGGCGCAGGAGCTGGCGGAGTGGGTGGAGCAGGTGGGGCGGTAGGTCGGGGGCTCAGCGGGGCGGCTTTGCCGAAGAGGGGGCGGGAGGCTGGTGCGGTCCGCCCTCGATCCCCGTCACCACCCGTGCATAGCGCGCAAAGCTCCAGTACGCCCAGGCCCAGTCCAGCAGCACCACCAGGCGGTTGCGGAAGCCGATCAAAAAGTACACGTGCGCAAACAGCCAGAACAGCCACGCAAAGTAGCCTGAAAACCGCACCGGCCCGGCGGGCGAGGTGAGGTCCACCACGGCCGAGTTGCGGCCGATGGTGGCCAGGTTGCCGTAGTCGCGGTAACGAAACGGCTGGGTGGGCTGCCCGGCCAGTCGGCGCAGGATGTTGGCGGCCGTTGCGCGGCCCATCTGCTTGGCGCCGGGTGACACGCCGGGCACGGGGGTGGGTTCGTGGCCGGGCCTGTGGCTCTTGGCGGCAGCCAGATCGCCGATCACGCTGATCTCGGGGTGGCCGGGCAGGGCCAGATCGGGCTCAACCACCACGCGGCCTGCGCGGTCGGTGGTGGCGCCGGTGGCCTCGGCCAGGTGGCGGCCCAAGGGGGAGGCGGCCACACCCGCCGCCCAGACAATGCATTTGCTATTTATTTGATAGCTGTTGGGGTTTGATGGTTGCGCGGGAGAGGCCGATTCGACCCTCAAACCCTGCGCGTCGATGGCCGTCAGGCGGGCGTTCAGGCGCACGTCCACGCCCAGTTTCTCGAGCTGTTCCTTGGCGCGCTGGCTCAGAGCCTCGGGCATGGCCTGCAGCACACGGGCGCCGCCTTCGAGCAGGATGATTTTTGCGCTGGCCGGATCGATGTGGCGGAACTCGCCGGGCAGCGTGTGGCGCGCGATCTCGGCCAAGGTGCCCGCCATCTCCACGCCCGTGGGGCCTGCGCCCACGACCACAAAGTTGAGCCAGTCGGTGCGGCGTGCGGGGTCGGGTTCCTTCTCGGCCGCCTCGAACGCCAGCAGCACGCGGCGGCGGATCTCGAACGCGTCGTCCAGGGTCTTGAGGCCGGGGGCATAGGCCGCCCAGTCGTCGCGGCCGAAGTAGCTGTGGGTGGCGCCTGCGGCGACGATGAGGTGGTCGTAGGGGAGGTGGCTTCCGTCCGCGAGGTGCACGTCGCGCCGGGCCACATCGATGCATGTGACCTCGCCCAGCAAGGTGGTCACATTGGACTGGCGGCGAAACAGGTGGCGGATGGGCGCCGCAATTGCCGGGGCCGACAGCCCGGCCGTGGCCACCTGGTAGAGCAGGGGCTGGAAAAGGTGGTGGTTGGTCTTGTCCACCAGGGTCACGTCCACCGCCGCACCCTGCAGTGCCCGGGCCGCTTCGAGGCCGCCAAAGCCGCAGCCGATGATGACGATGCGGGGGCGTTGCGGGGGGTGTCCTGTGGGGATGGAAGGCGTTGTCATGCCGCCATTATTGGGGCTGCTGCGCCCGCTCCGCCGGTGAGGCGGGGTTCGGGGCGGCGGGGAGGCAGGGCACGCCTCAGCGTGCCCTGCGCTCAGGCCATGAAGCCCAGGTTGGTGGGGTAGTCGGCCCCGCCAAAATGGCTCAGGTTGGGCAGCACGCCCGCCAGTTCGCTGTTGCTCACGCCAAACCAGCTGGCCAGCGTGGCGGCGTACTGGTCCACCGACGTGCTGGGCAGCAGGCGGCCCTGGCCGACATGCCACTGGTCGTTGGGGTCGCCCGCGTTGTTGGTGATGCTCACCGGGGGCGCCTTGCCGTAGAACGCCTTGCCCTTGACGGCGCCGCCCACCATGAGGTGGTGGCCGCCCCAGCCGTGGTCCGATCCGTCGCCGTTGGAGCTGAGCGTGCGGCCGAAGTCCGAGGCCGTGAAGGCGGTGACCTTGTCGGCCACGCCCAGCTCGACGGTGGCGTCGTAGAACGCGGTCATGGCCTCGCTCACGCGCTGCATCAGCACGGGTTGTTGCGAGATCAGGTTGTCGTGCAGGTCGAAGCCGCCCAGCGACACCATGAACACCTGGCGCTTGCTGCCCAGCGCCGAGCGTGCCCCGATGAGGCGCGCCACCATCTTCATCTGGTTGGCCAGCGAGTTGTTGCTCGGGAAGGGGGTGGCCAGCGTGACGGCGGACAGGCCGTTGGTGATCTGGCTTTCGGCCGCGACGGCGCGGGTGGTGACCCGGGTGTACTCGTTCTCCAGCGTCTGCGTGCTGCCTTGCTGGATGAGCGAAGTGAGGGCGGTGCGCACAGCCGAGGATCCGTAGACGTTGTTTTTCACGCCATTGATGGCCACGGCGCCGTTGGTGCTGACCTGGTACTGCAGGGCCGAGTCGCCCGACAGGAACACTGCATTGCCCGTGACCGAGATGCAGGTGAACAGCGAGTTCCCATTGGACGACAGCGCCAGGTCGCCGATGTTGCCGCCCCAGCCCACGGTGGAGCCTTCGGGCGACGACGACTGCCACACCGATTGCTGGTCGTTGTGCGAAAACAGCTTGGGTGGGATGGGGTAGGTGGTGCGGTCGGCGCTGTTGTACTGGGTGCGGGTCAGCGGCACGATCAGCGGGCCCACGTTGAGCTGCACCGCCGCCTTGCCGCTGTTGAACAGGCCTGCGAGCCCCGTCATGGCCGGGTGCAGCGCGTACTGGCGGCCTCCGGGCAGGGCGGTGGTGGGCGTGAGCAGCGTGGGGGTCAGGTCGGCTTTGGCCAGCGCGATGCCCCCCGCTGTCTGGCCCGAGCCGCCACCCCGGATGGTGTTGTAGCGGTTGTAGCTGTCGTCGTCGTAGGTGACCACGGTGTTGGCGTAGTCGTTGCCGCCATACAGGAAGACGCAGACCAGGGCCTTGTAGTCGGTGGCAGTGAAGGCGGCGGCCTCGCCCATGGCGGCCAGGTTCAGGGCAAAGGGCAGGGCGGTGCCTGCCAGGCCCAGTTGGGTGGAGCGGCGCAGGAAGGCGCGGCGCGTGTGGAGTTCGGGTTGAAGCAGGTGCATGGCTGGGCTTCTTGGGTTCTGTCGGCGGAGCGGACGGGGCTTACTTTTGAATGAGGTACTCGGCCGAGGCCATCACCAGGAGAACGGCGGCCGCGATGCGGTCCAGCTTGGCGCTGTCCGGGCTGGTCGCGGTGACGACCGTGGCCTTCAGCGCATCGGAAATGAGCTTGACCGTGGCCGCCGAGAGCTGGCCTGCACACATGAGCAGGTTGATGCGCGCGACCAGGGCATCGGCATCGGCCACGATGGCCAGTTCGTTGGCATAGGTGGCCTTGATGTCGTAGCCGTTGTTGGCGTTGCTGCCGTTGTTGGGCTGGTCCGGGGCATTCACAAAAATGCCGTTGCGGATCACGCCTTGCATGTAATTGAGGTAGCCGCCCACGCTGCTTTCGTTGACCAGCTGGAACTCGGGCGCTACGGCACCGGTGGCCGCCAGTGCGGTGGACGGAGGGACGTACCCCGGACGGAAGAAGTTGAACACCGAGGGCGAGCGCAGCGGGCTTTGCCCCAGGCGGGAGCCAGGGTCGGTCAGGTCGCCGATTTTCCAGCTGCCCCGGGCCGAGTTCAGCCCGAAGGTGCGGCCCCACTGCACAAAGCGCAGCATGGGCTCGCGCAGCTTGCCGAAACCAGGCTGGGTGAGGCCGGCGGGCGAGCGGGCTTCGTCGTCCAGCAGGATGGCCTGGACCACGGCGCGCAGGTCGCCCCGCACCCCCGCCCCGTTGTTGTTGAAGGCCGCCGTCACGCGCGCCACATAGGCGGGCGAGGGGTTGCTGGTCACCAGGCGCTGGATGAGCTGCTTGCCGATGAACGGGCCCACGTTGGGGTGGTTGAAGAGGGTGTCCAGCGCCATCTGGAGCGCAGCCGCCCCGGGCGTGTTGGCCGGCACCGTGGTGCCGAGGAACGTGGCCGCCAGGGTGGAGTGGCGCGATGCGTTGAGCGCCATGGGCAGGCGCGCAAACGTGGTGTTGGACACCACCCGCGACGTGCCGGGCACGGTGGTGGGCACGTTCTGCGTCTGATCGTAGTCGTAGCCGGTGAACACCCGTGCGAGGTTGGTCACATCGTCCATCGTGTAGCTGTCGATGGGTTTGCCCGCGCCGTCCTTTTTGGCCGTGCCATCGGGGTTGAGCGCTACCAGCCCGATGGACATCAGCTGCATGATTTCGCGGGCGTAGTTCTCGTCCGGCTGGCGGCCGGTGGCCGCGTTTTCCTTCTGGTTGCCCCGGGTGTTGAGGTAGTAGCCCATGGCCGCGTTCAGCGTGACGTTTTCCAGCACCGAGCGGTAGTTGCCAAACGCGTTGCTGACCAGCTGGTCCCAGTACCACGCCATGGCATGGCAGCGCCAGGTGATGTCCACCCCGGTGAGCGAGACCACGCAGATTTCGGACAGCGCCAGGGCCACCCGCTTGCGCAGGCCGTCAGGGGAGGTCATGAGCTGCTTCCAGATCATGTAGTCCGCCGGGTAGGAGTTGTCGTAGTAGGCCGTGCTGTCGCTGATGGCCGCGTAGCCCCGCTGGTTCAGCCAGTCCCAGCCCGTCTGGCTGGTGGGCGCGCTGAACTGGGTGCGCAGCCAGTTGGCATAGGTGGTGGAGCGCAGGGCCGCAATCTCGGCCGTGGAGGCGGAGAACTGCGCTTGCAGCAGGAAGCGGGCGGCCTCCTGGTCGGTGGTGGCTGCGGGGTAGGCGTAGTTGCCGACAGCGGGTGGTGGTGCCGGCGTCGGGCCGGGGGCGGGGCTGGGGGCAGGGGTGGGTGAGGGGGCCGGGCTGGGCGGCGTGGGAGCCGGGCTCGGGGTGGCGGGCGTTGGTGCTGGTGCCGGTGCAGGCGTGGAGCCCGGCGGGGCGGTGATGGGAGCGTTGGCCGGTGGGGTGTCCTCGCTGCCGCCGCCGCAGGCGGCCAGCGCGGCGGTGGATGCAAACAGCGCCGTCAGCAACGGGGCGTGGCCCCGCTCCGCCGGAGCGGGCTGTGTGGCGGTGATGGATTCGCCCTCTGCGTCCTCTGCAACCCGGGTGGCCAGAGGTTCCTCGTATGTGGTTTTCATGGTGATCGTGGTGAAACGCGCGCTGTCCAAGTGGCGCAACCGCCACTTAATCACAGGGCAGGTGCAGGCCGGGGACACAAGTGTTACCAAGAGAAACGCCTCCTTGGGTGGGCGCACCGGTCCTTGTGGCGGAGTGATGGGCAATTGCAACACTTTGTGGCCTGCCGGGGGCGTGTATTGCGTGCCAGCCCTCGTGGCGCGCGGCGTGGCTCTGCCCATCGGCCCTGTCCGTCAACCCCGTAGGCCTGGGCCCACGTACACCGCTTGGCATGGACTACGGCCCGCTGACTGATTCGTTTTTACAGTGAACCCATCGCCCCACGCAGTGTTTCCACGCATTCCGGGTGGATGGCCAGGGCGAGGTTTTTGAAGGATGCAACCATGAATGAAGACACCATCAAGGGCAATTGGAAGCAGTTCAAGGGCAAGCTGATCGAGCAGTGGGGCAAGCTCACCAACGATGACCTGGATGTCATCGACGGCAAGCGTGAGCAGTTCCTGGGCAAGCTGCAGGAGCGCCAGGGTCTGGCCCGCGAAGCGGCCGAAAAGCAGCTCAAGGAATGGCAGGAACGCCACCCGGACTTCCGCTTCAACGATTGACGGGCGGGGGCTGCACAGCCCGGGTTGTGCGGCCCGCCCACCGCCGCCGCAGGAGCAGTAGGCATGCCCTGCTGCACGCGCACTGCACTGTCTACCCCCGATGCCGAGGAGAACCCCATGCAAATCCCATCCGCACGCACGCTGATCGCGGCCGTGGCCGCCGGTCTGGTGGCGACATCCGCCTTTGCCATGACACCGGCCGAGCACAAGGCCGCCAAGGACAGTATTGAAGCGGCCTACAAGGCCGACAAGGAAAAATGCGATGCCTTGACCGCCAACGCCAAGGACATCTGCCAGAAGGAAGCCAAGGGCAAGGAAAAAGTGGCCCAGGCCGAACTGGAAGCCCAGTACAAACCCAGCCCCAGAAACACGCAAAAGGTAGCCGAAGCGCGCGCTGACGCTGCCTACGAAGTCGCCAAGGAAAAATGCGACGACCTCAAGGGCAATGAAAAGGACGTCTGCGAAAAAGACGCCAAGGCCGCCCGCGTGAAGGCCAAGGCCGACGCCAAGGTGGCTGCTGTGCAGGCCAAGCCCGCAGACAATCCGGCCGATAAGGCGGCCGATGTGGCGGAGGCCCGCAAGGAAGCCAACGCAGAAAAGAACGACGCCAACTACCAGGCGGCCAAGGAGCGCTGTGACGCGCTGTCGGGCAACGCCAAGTCGGCCTGCGTGGACGACATCAAGCGCATGTACGGCAAGAGCTGATCACTGCCTCCACGCAACTTTTGCACAACGCCCCGCTCTGGCGGGGCTTTTTGCGTGCGCAGGCGGGATTTGCCTGACCTGCATCAATACGCGGTGCCAGGGCGGCTTCTAAGCTGGGCTTTCCATTGTTCCCATTGTTTGCTGCCGGACGGCAGAGGGATTGATACCCATGGCCCAACTCGAATGGTCGGACGCGCTGAACCTGGACCTGCCCCTGATGGACGACACCCACCGGGAGTTCGTCGATCTGCTGGCGGTTGTGGCGCAGGCGGACGACGCGCAACTGCAGCCGGCCTGGCAGGCGCTGGTGGAGCACACTGAGCAGCACTTTGGCCAGGAAGACGCCTGGATGGCCTCCACCCGGTTTGCCTCGGGCAACTGCCACAGCATGCAGCACCGCGTGGTGCTGCAGGTGATGCGCGAAGGCGCCGCACGGGCCGCGCAGGGCGACCTGCAGGTGCTGCGCGTGATGGCCAGCGAGCTGGCCCTGTGGTTCCCCCAGCATGCGCAGAGCATGGACGCGGCGCTGGCCCTGCACCTGCGCCGTGTGGGGTTTGACCCCGCCACCGGCGTGGTGCACGCACCGCAGGCGCTGCCGGGCGAGCTGATCCATGGCTGCGGCGGCGCCACCTGCTCGGACGCGGACTTGGGCGAGGAGCCCGTGGCGGACGGCACCCACAGCGCGCGGCAGGCCGCAGTGGCCTGAAATCGCCGGCTTGCGAGGAGCTTCGCGCAGCGCGACGGCGCGAATGAAGGATGTGCGTCGCGCGGCCGCAAGCGTGCTTTTACCCGTGCGCGGGCACCGCTTGTGTGGCATGCTGCCTTTTCTTTAGGCAAGTGTGGGCGGCATGGCCGCTGTGCTCCATGGCCGCAACCTCTTCCCTCGAAGCCCTGGTCGATGACACCGAGCGCCTGCAGGCCCTGCAGCGCTACGGGATTCTCGACACCCCCATGGAGCCCGCCTACGACGAGCTGGCCGACATCGCGGGCCATGTGTGCGAGGCGCCCGTGGCCCTGGTGAGTTTTGTGGACCGCGACCGCCAGTGGTTCAAGTCGGCGCAAGGGTTGCCCAATCGGGAGACGCCGCTCGACCAGTCCGTGTGCCGCTACGCCCTCCGGCAGCCGAACGTGTTCATCGTGCCCGACCTGGCCCAGGACGTGCGGTTTGCGCACTACGGCATCGTCACCCAGAAACACCCGCTGCGCTTTTATGCGGGCGCCCCCCTGATCACGCCCGATGGCTACGCGCTGGGCACCCTGTGCGTGCTGGACCACCGGCCGCGCGAGCTGTCGCCGCGTGCGCAGGAGCTGCTCAGCGCCCTGGCGCGCCAGGTGGTCCGGCTGCTGGAACTGCACCGCGCCAACGACCGCCAGGGCCAGATGCTGGCCGAGCTGGACGCCGCCCGCCAGCAGATGGCTGTGCTGGCCCATACCGATGTGCTGACCGGGCTGGCCAACCGCCGGTCCTTCACCGAACGCCTGCGGCAGGAGCAGGCCCTGCTGCAGCGGGGCAATGAACCCGCCTGCCTGTTGATGATGGACCTGGACCACTTCAAGCGCATCAACGACGTGCATGGCCACCATGTGGGGGACCAGGCGCTGCAGCTGTTTGCCGACCTGTGCCGCAGTGTGTTCCGGGCCGCCGATGTGGTGGGGCGGTGGGGCGGCGAGGAGTTTCTGGCCCTGCTGCCCGCCACCGGGGTGGAGCAAGCCCAGGCCGTGGCGCAGCGTGTGCATGCTGCGCTCGCCCAGCAGCCCCTGCCCGGCATCGAGCCCCCGCAGCAGCTGTCGGTCAGCATGGGGCTGACGCTGTTTGACCCGTTGCGCCCGCTCGACGTGACCCTGCGCCTGCTCGATTCCGCGCTGTACACCGCCAAACGCGAGGGCCGCAGCCGCACGGTGGTGGTGTAGAGGAATAGTTTGCTCATTTATTGATAGCTATTTCCCCTTGATGGATGCGCGGAAAACCTCTTTTTGAGCATTGTTCTTGAGGTTGCGATGCATGTAAAAGCCCGGCATGTCCAGGCGGGCATGCCGGGCTCTGCCACGCGGGCGCGGGCCAAAGACCTTCGGTCTCTCAACATCCGGGGCTGCGTGGCAGCAGCAGCGCTGCCATGCGCCACGACAGATCGCGCAGCGCGCGGCGCAGGGCGGGTGACGGTGCAGTGGCCACACCGGCCGTGCCCGGCACTTCGTGGGGGCAGAAGGCTGCCTCCAGCACCTGCTGCTTGGCGCTGACCAGCGCCACCCGGTCCCGGGCGCGCAGCGCGCTCATCAGCTGGTCGCGGTGGCGCTGCACGCGGGCGGCCTCGGCCGCCGTCAGCGTCGTCGCCAATGCCGCCGGGGTGAGGGGGCCTGCGCCCCCTGAGCCCTGGGCCAGGTGTGCGGCCCAGGTGCGAAGGGCTGGTGGGATGCCGGGCTGCGGGCCCAGGGCTCCGGGTGTCATGCGGCCTCCGCGCTTGGGGTGACAGGGCGGGTCGGTGCGGTAGGCGCGGCTGGTGTGGGTGGCATGGGCGAGGTGGGTGGTGTGGACGGTGGCTTGGGCGGCATGGGGCGGCCCGGCGTGCCGCCGCTCTGCGACAGCCCATACCAGTTCACCTTGCGCGTCAGCACCATCACCGCCGCCAGCACCAGGAAGAGTGCAATCGCGCCCACCACCAGCGCGGTCTGCTCCAGCTGCAGCAGCACATACAGCAGGCCATACAGCAGTGCAATGCCCGCCCCCAGCGGAATGCCCCGCGCCAGGCTGCCCAGCATGTGGCTGGCGTAATAGGCCAGCAGCAGCACACAGGCCGTGGCGGCCACCGCGTACGAAATGCCAAACGGCAGGTGCTCCGACAGGCTCACCAGCAGCAGGAAGAAGCTGCACAGCGCGCTGCCCACCAGCAGGTACTGCACCGGGTGCACGCGCAGCTTTTTCATCAGCTCGAACAGGCCCACGGCCACGAAGGTGAGGGCAATGAACAACACGCCGTACTTGGTGGCGCGGTCCGAGAGGGAATAGGGATTCACCGGGTCGATGAAGGCCACGCTGAAGCTGTCGGCGCAGTCGCCCGGGCTGCTGCCGGGTGCATGGCCGATGCCGTCTTCCGCACCCGTCAGGCACACGCGTTTGCCGCTGGCCACGTCGGCCTGCGCCGTGGTGGCCAGCGACGACAGGCGCCACTGGGCCGAGAAGCCGGTCTTCTTGACCTCACGCTCCGATGGCAGAAAGCGCCCGGCAAACGAAGGGTGCGGCCAGCTGCTGGTCATCAGCACCTCGGTGTTGCCGCCCAGCGGGACGATGCCCAGGCGTTCCGTTCCCACCAGCTCCAGGTCCAGCGTGGCTGTCAGGCCGTCGGCCTTGCCACGCACAGACTCTGGCAGCATCGCGTGCAGGCCCCGGCTGTACGTAGGGTGGAAGGTGCCGGGCTTGAGTGCCATGGCCTGGTTGCCCAGCGTGAGCTGCGCGGTGCGAATGCCGCGCGCATCGCCCACCGCCATCATCACCACGGGGGCACCACACACCATGCGCGAATTCTTCATGGTGGTTTGTGGCAGCAGACTGGTCAGCGGCCCCCATTGCGCCGTCACGTGGGCCTTGAGGTTGTAGGTGTTCACCTTGTGCAGGCCGCGCGCCCGCTCTTCCATGGCGGCGCCGGTGCTGAGCTTGAGCTGCTCGGGCATGGCCGTGAGCAAGAACTCGCGGCGCTGCTCCACCATGCGGCGCTCATCGCCCTTGCCGGTCTCCACCTCCCAGCTCTCCACGCAGGCGCTGTGGATCATGGGGCCCATCAGCGTCTGTGGCCCGGCCAGGCTCTCGGCCACGCTTTGTGCGGTGATGCTGCGGTAGCGCAGCCGGTCGCGCACCACATCTTCGATCAGCCCGAGGCCAAAAAGCAGCAGCACGGTGATGGCGGCCAGCGCCGCCAGTTTGGTGAACAAGGGGTGTTTGAGCAAAAGATCCTCCACAAGTGAATGTTGTGGGGGCAGTGTTGTGGCGCGCTGTGAGGGCGCTATGAAGTTTGTGAGGTCAGTGTGAAGTCGCCCTGCTTCGGGCGGGTAGCATGGGGGCAGAAGAGGGGGATCGCCATGTCATATCGACCTGACAACCGGCTTGGCCGGACCGTGGGCAGCCTGCTCCCGTTGCTGCTCCTGGCAGCGTGCGGAACGCCGGCTTACCCCGACGATGACGCCGTGCGCGAGCGCTTCCAGATGGAGTACCGCAACGCGAAGTGCGAGTTGGCCAAGATCCATGCGGCCAAGCGCCAGCCCGACCATGCGGGCTACCGGATCATCCATGTCCGCATTGAGGCGCGTTGCAAAAGCCCTGAGGAAACCCTGGTGCGCAAGCAAATCTGGCAGCTCAGCCGCGAGCGGCCCACACTGCTGCAGGGGGCCTGGCGCTGGGAGCCGGGAGGAGAAATTTCCGATTGAACGCTGGTCGCCAGCTCATCCCGCTCATCCCACCGATTCGAACTCCAGCACGACCCGGAACCCCGGCGGCGTGTTGCGCGCCACCATGCGGCCCCCGTGCAGGGTCATCACCCGCCGCACAATCGCCAGCCCCAGCCCTGATCCACTGCGCTCGCCGCCCGGTCTTGCGGTGGTGAAAAAGCGCTCGCCCAGTCGCGGCAGCGCGTAGTCGGGCACGCCGGGGCCGCTGTCCTGCACGGCCACCGTGGCGCCGTCCAGTTCCACCCGCACCGTGCTGCCTGCGGGCGCAAAGTCGATGGCGTTGTCCAGCAGGTTGGTCAGCGCCAGCGTCACCAGTTCGGCCTCCCACGGGCCGCTGGTGCCGTGCCCTTGCAGCGCCAGGGTGATGCCACGTTGGCCCGCGCGGGCGCGGGTCTGGGCAATGGCGGCCTCGGCGCAGTCGTGCAGCGCCACGGGCGCGCGGCCTTCGGCGTGCTGGCGCTGCTCGAGCTTGGACAGCTCCAGCAGCCGGTCGATGATGCGCTGCAGGCGCTCGCTTTGCTGCACCACCTGGGTCGCAAACTCGGCGCGGTCGGCGGTGGGCAGCTCGTCCTGCAGCAGCTCGCCCGCGCCCCGGATGGCGGCCACGGGGCTTTTGAGCTCGTGTGTGAGCGCGCGCACATAGCCCTCGATGTAGTCGCGCCCCTCCAGCCGCGCGCGCATGCGGTCCATGGCGCGGGCCAGGTCGCCCAGCTCGCCGGGCACCTCTGGCACGGCCAGGGCCGTGGGGGGCGGCAGGTTCGGGTCGTGGCGTTCGCCGTCGGCCGGGCCCTGCACGCTCAGTGCATAGTCGCGCAGGCGGCGCACGTTCCACACCATCCACAGCGTCACCGCCACGCCCACGGCGGCCGACAGCGCCAGCAGCAGCAGCCCGCCCATGAACACTTTGCGCTCGGCTCGGTCGATAAAGCGCTGCACCGTGCGCGTGGGCTTGGCCACGGTCAGCACGCCCGCGATCTGGCTCTTTACATAGATGGGCGCGGCCACATGCATCACGCCGCTGGTGTCGTCGTCCTCCACATCGCGGGTGGAGCGCGCGCCGTACTCGCCGCGCAGCGTGCGCGCCACATCGCGCCAGCGCGAGTAGTCGGCGCCCACGGCGCGGTTTTCCGAATCGAACAGCACGCGCCCCGTGGTGTCGGTCACATAGATGCGGTAGTCCAGAGACTGCTTGGAAAAGCCCCAGATCGCCGCATCAATGGGCCGCGTGGCGTAGCGGCGCACGTGCTGGGCAAACGGGCTGGTGCTGCTGTTGTTGGCCTCCGCCGCCAACCGCCCGGCGGCCAGGTCTTCGCTGGCCAGCTCGGCCAGGATGTTGGCCGTGTCCACCATCATGTCCTCCATCACCTCGCGCACGCTGGGCTTGATCTCGGCCATGAACACGCGCAGCACAAAAAACGCGGCGATGCCGTTGATGAGGAAGAAGGCGAACAGCAGTCGGATGCCGAGGCGCATGGTGTTACTTCAAAAACAATAGCTGTCTGCGCTTTATGGACAGGCGGTAGTGGCCAATTTGGCGTTAGATGTCCAGGCAGTAACCCATGCCCCGGTGCGTGCTGATGTATTCACGCCCCGGGTCCAGCTCGCGCAGCTTGGCGCGCAGGGTCTTGATGTGGGTGTCCACCGTGCGGTCGGTGCTTTCGCTGTCGTCGCCCCAGGCGGCGGCCAGCAGGGTGTCGCGCGAATGGATGCGGCCTGCGCCGCGCAGCAGGTGGGACAGCAGGCGGTACTCGCGCCGCGTCAGTGGCAGGGCCTGGCCGCGCAGGCTGATGCGCTGGCCGGCCTCGTCGTCGTGGAAGGGCGCAGCGGCTGAGGCGGCGGGTGCTGCGGCCGGGTGGCCGTTGCCGTTTCCGTGACCCGCGCGGCGCAGCAGCGCCTTCACGCGGGCGGCCAGTTCGCGCGGGCTGAATGGTTTGGTGAGGTAGTCGTCCGCGCCCAGCTCCAGTCCCAGCACGCGGTCGATTTCTTCGCCGTGGGCGCTGAGCATCAGCACGGGCAGGGCGGCGGTGGGCGGCGCATTGCGCACGTCGCGCAGCAGGTCCAGTCCGCTGCCGTCGGGCAGGCCCACGTCCAGCACCAGCAGGTCAAAACGTGCGCGCTGCAGCTGCTGGCGCGCATCGTGCACCAGCAGGCTGTGCGTCACCAGCAGCCCGTCGCGTTCCAGCGCGTAGGCCACGGTGCGGGCAATGGCGGGGTCGTCTTCGAGGAGCAGCAGGCGGGCAGACATGGACGGTCAGCGCGCGATCAGTACGGGGAAAATCTTGCCCAGCCCGTCCGCCATCACCTCCACCGCCAGCGCGGCCAGGATCAGGCCCATCAGGCGGGTCATCACGTTGATGCCGGTCTTGCCCAGCACGCGTGCAATCGGGTCGGCCAGCGAAAAACACACGGCGGTGGCCAGGGCGATGACCACGCCGTAGCCCACCAGCGTGGCGGTCTGCCACACGCCCTGGGCGCGGTCGGCGTAGATCACCACGGTGGACATGCTGGCCGGGCCGGTGAGCAGCGGGATGGTGAGTGGCACCACGGCAATGCTGCTGCCTGCGGCGGCTTTCTCTGCCCCTTCTTCATACTCGTTGGTGCTGGGCTTGGCCTCGGCGGGCTGGGCGTTGAGCATGTTCATCGCGCTGATGAGCAGCAGCATGCCGCCACCCACCTGGAAGCTCTGCAGCGAGATGTTGAAAAAATCCAGAATCTGCAGGCCCAGCAGCGCACAGGCCGCAATCACGCAGAACACGCTGAAGCTGGCCACCTGGATGGTGCGGCGCCGCTGCGCGTACGAAAAGCCCTGGGTGTAGTGGATGAAGAACGGGACGATGGCCAGCGGGTTCACGATGGCCAGCAGGGTGATAAGAGGTTTCAGGTCCATCAGCGTCCTCCAGAGACTTCGAGCAATGACATGGTGGTGTAAGGCGAAGCATCCGACATCAGCCACACGATGGCCTCGGCCACTTCTTCGGCCGTGCCGCCGCGCAACATGGGCACCTGGTGGGCCAGGTCGCGCACGCGGTCGGGCAGGCCGCCGCTGGCGTGGATGTCGGTTTCGATGAGGCCCGGGCGCACGGCATTCACGCGGATGCCTTCTGCCGCCACCTCACGCGCCAGGCCCACGGTGAAGGTGTCGATGGCGCCCTTGGCCGCCGCGTAGTCCACATACTGGTGGGCCGCGCCCAGCCGCGCGGCGGCGCTGGAGACGTTGACGATGCTGCCACCCGCTCCGCCGTGTTTCGTGCTCATGCGGCGCACGGCTTCGCGTGCGCAGATGAAACTGCCGATCACGTTGATGTCGAACATGCGGCGCAGGCGCGCCACGCTCATCTCGTCCACCCGCTGGGTGGTGTCCACCACGCCCGCGTTGTTCACCAGTGCCGTGATGCGGCCCAGTTGCGCGTCGATGGTGGCAAACATGGCCAGCACCTGGGCCTCGTCGGCCACATCAGCCTGCACGGCCAGGGCGGTGCCGCCTGCGGCGCGGATCTGCTGCACCACCGCATCGGCGGCGGCCTGGTTGCCCTGGTAGTTCACCGCCACCGCCCATCCCTGGCGTGCCGCCAGCAGGGCGGTGGCGGCGCCAATGCCTCGGCTGGCACCGGTGATTAAGGCGATCTTGTCCATGAAATCGGGGTCTCCTGCAAGAATGGCGCATTGGAACAGGTTCTGGGTGCTGCGGGCAGCGGTTTGCAGCAGGCGCACCTCCACTCCGGCGCATTTTTATCAAGGAGATTGCAGCATGGGACAGTTTGTCGATCTGACTTCGGGTGACGGTTTTGTATTTCCGGCCTGGGTGGCCCAGCCCGATGCCGCACCGCGTGGCGCCGTGGTGGTGCTGCAGGAGATTTTTGGCGTGAACTCCCACATCCGCGCCGTGGCCGACCGCTTTGCGGCGCGTGGCTACCTGGCGGTGGCGCCTTCGACCTTCCACCGTGTGAAACCCGGCGTGGAACTGGGCTACACCGGCGAAGACATGCAGGCTGGCATGGGCCTGAAAGCGGCGGTGGAGGCGCTGCCCGCCCCTGGCGTGATGCCCGACATCCAGGCTGCCATCGACTACGCCGCTGCGCAAAGCGGCCGCAAGGTGGGCATCGTGGGCTTTTGCTGGGGTGGGCTGCTCACCTGGCGCGCGGCCTGCACGCTTACCGGCCTGTCGGCCGCCGTGCCCTACTACGGCGGCGGCATGACCAGCCCCGACGAAGCCGCCCGCCAGCCTCGCGTGCCCGTGCTGGCCCACTTTGGCGAGCGCGATCACTGGATCCCCGTGGACAGCGTGCAGGCCTTTGCCCGCGCCCAGCCGGGCGCCGAGGTGCACATCTACGCCGCCGACCACGGCTTCAACTGCGACCAGCGCGGCAGCTACGACGAGCCCTCGGCCATGACCGCACGCGACCGCACCCTGGCGTTCTTCGACAAGCACTTGGCCTGATACAACCAACACCCACCTACCAACGCATCTACCGGGGGTTGCCATGGAAAAATTCAAGCTTTTTGGACCCCTGGCGTGCATCCAGCAAGCGCTGATGGCTATCTTTTTAGTAGCAATTGGCGCCAACGCCCACGCGGCCGACTACGCCGGCCCCTTGTTCGATGCCCACCTGCACTACAACGAGGAGGCCTGGGACGGAAAAACCGGCCCGCATTCGCCCGCCGATGTGCTCGCGCGCATGAAGGCCAGCGGCGTGCGCGCCATCGTGGCCAATTCGCGGCCCAACACCGGCTCGCTCACGCTGGCGGGCCTGCGCGAGACCCGCGAGGCGGGTGTCACCGTCGTGCCCTTTGTGCGGCTGTACCGCAACCGGGCGGACTACACCGGCTGGTTTGCCGACGAGAGCATCTACACCATGGTGCAGACCGAGCTGGCGCGCGGCACGGCGGCCGGGCCCTACCGGGGCATTGGCGAGTTCCACCTGTACGACAGCGCCAATGCCAACGGCCCCGTGGCCCAGAAGCTCATGGCCCTGGCGGAGGAGCGTGACCTGGTGGTGCTGGCCCATGTGGACGATGTCGCCATCGACCTGCTGATGGCCCACACGCCGTCGAAGGGCCAGAAGGTGCGCCTGATCTGGGCACACACCGGCATCGGCGGCGCGCCGGTGGAGCGGGTGGACGCACTGATGGCGCGCTACCCCGGCCTGGTGGGCGAACTCTCGTACCGCCCCGGCCTGGTCTGCGACGACAACCAGCTGTGCCCCGCCTGGCGTGCGCTGCTGCTCAAGCACCCGACCCGCTTCGTGATCGGCTCGGACACCTGGGTGAACCAGCGCTGGCAACACTATGAAAGCCTGATGCAAAGCTATCGCCAGTGGCTGGGCGGCCTGCCTGCCGACGTGGCGCGCAAGATTGCGTGGGAGAACGGGGCGGGGTTGTTCGGGGTGGCCAGGCCGTGAGCTGACAATTGCTGGGGTATGGGGCTCGTCCCCTCGCTGCCGTTTCGCTGGCAGCCATTGAACCCGGCGCAGCCGCTCAGGGGGTTGTCACCGAGTTCTGGCCAAATACCGCTTGCGCCAGAACACCAGCACCAGCGCCAGCGCGATGAACACCATCGACCCCAGCGCCCACCAGAAGCCGTCGGCCTTGTGGATGAGCGGGATGAAGTCGAAGTTCATGCCAAAAATCCCCGCAATCAGGTTCAGCGGCAGGAACACGGCGGTGAGCGCGGTGAGCGTGCGCATGATGTCGTTGGTGCGGTTGCTCTGCACCGAAAAGTGCATCTGCACGGCGGTTTCGGTGCTCTGCTCCAGCCGCCGCACATGGTGCACCACGCGCTCGATGTGCTCCAGCACGTCGCGGCTGCGCACCTTGAGCAGGTCCAGCTCGCGCAGGCCTGCGGGGGTGTCGGGCAGGGTCCAGGTTTCCAGCGCGTCGATCCAGTCCTGCACGGCAGTGCGCTGGTCCTCGCAGATCTCGTCGAGCATGTGCAGCGACAGGCGCGCTTCGAGCAGCGAGTTCCAGTTGACGTAGCGCGCGCGGGGCTTGAGCAGCTCGGTCTGCCAGTGGTCCAGCTGGCGCGTGAGTTCGCGGCGCAGGTCCAGGTAGCCGTCCACCATCTGGTTGACCACGCGCAGCATGAGGTCGGCCGGGCTGGTGGGCACGCGGGCACCGGCCGCCGGGTTGCTGCGGCCCTCGCCGTTGGTGCTGGCTGCGGGTGCCGATGCCAGCAGCCGCGTGGCATAGGCATCGCGCACGGCGCAGTCGCTGGGGTGCACGGTCAGCAGCAACTGGTCGAACACGGCAAAACCCACAGGGCTGGTGTCGATGCGGCGCAGCACGGGTGGGCCGTTGCGCCGCGCGGGGCTCTCTGCCGGGGCCACAGGCGAAGGCGCAGGAACTGGCGCCGGGGGCTGGGCCGCCCCGTCGCCCTGTGCCGTGGCCAGGCGGCGGAACACCAGCAGGTCGTACTGCGAGGTGTAGTCGTAGTGCGATGGCAGCTGGGCGTTGAGCAGGTCGGACACATGCAGGTCCACCAGCTGCAGCCCCACCAGGGCCTGCAGGCTCGCCTGGATCTCGGCCAGCCGCGCCTGGAACACCGGGCGCGCGCAGGCGATCCAGACAAAACCCTGGGCGGGCATGTGTGTGGGCAGCTCGGCCAGCTCCTGCACGCTGCCGCTGTGGATGTGGAAGATGCGCATGAACAACAAGGCCCCGGATTTGTGCTCAAAAATGACTTCTGCGCGCGCTGGGTAAGCGTGGGCAGCTACTATTTTTGAAGCTTGCGGGCCACGTCGCGCGCAAAGTAGGTCAGCACGCCATCGGCGCCTGCGCGCTTGAAGGCCAGAAGGCTCTCCATCATCACGGCGTCGTGGTCCAGCCAGCCGTTGGCGGCGGCGGCCTTGATCATGGCGTACTCGCCGCTCACCTGGTAGGCGAAGGTGGGCACTTTGAACTCGTCCTTCACGCGGCGCACGATGTCCAGGTAGGGCATGCCGGGTTTGACCATCACCATGTCGGCGCCTTCGGCGATGTCGATGGCCACTTCGCGCAGGGCCTCGTCGCTGTTACCCGGGTCCATCTGGTAGACGTTCTTGTCGGCCTTGCCCAGGGCGCCGCGGGTGCCCACCGCGTCGCGGAAGGGGCCGTAGAAGGCGCTGGCGTACTTGGCGCTGTAGGCCATGATGCGGGTGTGGATGTTGCCTTGCACCTCCAGCGCCTCGCGGATGGCGCCGATGCGGCCGTCCATCATGTCGCTGGGCGCGACGATGTCCACGCCCGCCTCGGCATGCGTGAGCGCCTGGCCGGTGAGGATCTCCACCGTCTCGTCGTTGATGATGTAGCCGGTCTCGTCCAGCACGCCGTCCTGGCCGTGGCTGGTGTACGGGTCCAGCGCCACGTCGGTCATCACGCCCAGGTCGGGAAACTCCTTCTTCAGCGCCCGCACCACGCGCGGGATCAGGCCGTCGGGGTTCAGGGCCTCCTTGCCGTCGGGCGTCTTGAGCGCGGGGTCAATCGCCGGGAACAGCGCCAGCACCGGGATGCCCAGCTTCACGCAGTCTTCGGCCACGGGCAGCAGCAGGTCGAGGCTCAGGCGGTCCACGCCGGGCATGGAGGTCACGGCCTCGCTGCGCTTGGTGCCCTCGTGCACGAACACGGGGTAGATCAGGTCGTCGGCGGTGACCAGGTTCTCGCGCACCAGACGGCGGGTGAAGGCATCGCGGCGCAGGCGGCGGGGGCGGTTCTGGGGGAAGGGGGCGGGGCTTTGGAGGTGCATCATTGGATTATGAAGCCCCCCTGTGGCGCCTGTCGGCGCCTTCCCCCGAGGGGGACGCACCCCCTGGACCGGCGAAGCCGGATCCACGGGTGCACTGGCTTGGCGCGTGCCAGTCTCGGGCCGCAGTGCTTCGCACACCCACCCTGGTATTGCCGCTTGTAACACGCCGTGCCCGGTGCTAAATTGGCGCCGGGCGGCTTGCTGCCCCCCGCTTTCCTCCCTGAGCGGGGCCTCGGATTGCAGCAATGCAAAAACAGGCTTTCCTGGCCCGGCGGACAGCCGGGCTTTTTTTGTCCGGGCCTGGGCCGTGGCAAAGCTTGCTGGAACGTAAACTGCACCCATGCTCTGGGTCAAAGCCTTTCACATCGTCTTCGTGGCCAGCTGGTTTGCTGGCCTTTTCTATTTGCCACGCATCTTCGTGAACCTGCAGATGGTGGCGCCGGGCTCGGTGGCCGAGCGCGACCGGCTGCTCTTGATGGCGCGCAAGCTGCTGCGCTTTACCACCTTGCTGGCGGTGCCCGCGCTGGCCCTGGGGGTGTGGCTGTGGATGGGCTACGGCATCGGCCGGGGCCCGGGCAACGGCTGGATGCACGCCAAGCTGGCTGTGGTGCTGCTGGTGATCGGCTACCACCATGCCTGCGCCGTGCTGCTGCGCAAGCTGGCCGACGGCACTTGCCGCAAGAGCCATGTCTGGTTCCGCTGGTTCAACGAGGTGCCTGTGCTGCTGCTGCTGCTGGCGGTGGTGCTGGTGGTGGTCAAGCCCTTCTGATGGTGCAGGGCTGACGCTGGTGCACAAGACCTCCGCCTGGCCGCTCGCGCTTATCTATACGGCGCTCATCGTTTTTGCGAGCCTTTTCCCGTTTGACGGCTGGCGCGCGCAGGGCATTGACCCGCTGGTGTTCCTGCTCGCCCGCCTGCCCCCGCCGTACTGGACAGGCTTCGACGTGGTCACCAATGCGGCAGGGTATGCGCCCCTGGGCTTTTTGCTGGTGCTGGGCATGTTGCGCTCGGGCTGGCGGCGTGTGCTGGTGGCTGTGGCATTGGCCACGGTGGCGGGCGCACTGCTGTCGCTGGCGCTGGAGTTTCTGCAGATCTACCTGCCCCGGCGGGTGCCATCCAACCTGGACCTGCTGCTCAATATGGGCGGCACCCTGGCGGGCGCCCTGAGTGCCGCCCTGCTGGAGCGCCTGGGCGCGCTGGACCGCTGGAGCGACTTCCGCGCGCGCTGGTTTGTCTCGGACGCTTCGGGCGGCATGGTGCTGCTGGCACTGTGGCCGCTGGCGCTGCTGTTCCCGGCGGCCGTGCCCTTTGGCCTGGGCCAGGTGCTGGAGCGGCTGGAGGCGGCGCTCATCGAGCTGCTGGCCGACACGCCATTTCTTGACTGGCTGCCCCTGCGCGAGGCCGCGCTGGATCCGCTTTCGCCCAGTGGCGAGCTGCTGTGTGTCACGCTGGGCCTGCTCATCCCCTGCCTGCTGGGCTACTGCGTGATCCGCCAGATGGGGCGGCGCGCATTGTTTGCGCTGGGGGTGGTGGTGGTGGGCGTGGTCCTCACGGCGCTGTCGGCCGCGCTGAGCTGGGGCCCGGTGCATGCCTGGGAATGGATGAGCCTGCCCGTGCGCGTGGGTGTGTGGGGGGCGCTGGCGCTGGCGCTGCTGCTGCTGGCCCTGCCACGCCGGGCCTGCGCTGCCGTGCTGCTGCTGGCGCTGGCCTGGCACCTGGCGCTGCTCAACCAGGCGCCCACCAGCGCTTATTTTGCTCAGACCCTGCAGATCTGGGAGCAGGGCCGGTTCATCCGCTTTTATGGCCTGGGGCAGTGGCTGGGCTGGCTCTGGCCCTATGCCACGCTGCTGTATGTGCTTTTGCGGGTGTCCCGGCGGGATGGGCAAACTTAAAATGCCCGGATGAGTGACACCTCCTCCGCACCGGCCGCAGCGCCCGGCTACTACCAGCGCCACATCTTCTTCTGTCTGAACGACCGCACCAACGGCGAAGACAGCTGCGCCCACCACAATGCCCAGGCGGGATTTGACCGTTGCAAGGCCCAGGTCAAGGCGGCCGGGCTGGCGGGTGCCGGCAAGGTGCGTGTGAACAAGGCGGGCTGCCTGGACCGCTGCGCGGGCGGCCCCGTGGCCGTGGTCTACCCCGAGGGCACCTGGTACACCTATGTGGACGCCGCCGACATCGACGAGATCGTCGAATCGCACCTCAAGAACGGCCAGGTGGTGGAGCGCCTGGTCACACCGGCGGAACTTGGCCGCTGATGCGGGCTCCATCCCTCGTCTTTTTTGAATGATTTTGGCTGCTTGCGCCTGATGGATAAGCGCTTGCAGCTATCAATAGAGTAGCAATCCCGTGAATGCCCAGACCGAACGCCTGACCCTGTCCGGCCCCGCAGGCGCCATTGAGGCCGTGCGCGACAGCGCCGCGCTGGCTGACGGTGCCAGCCCCCGGGGCGTGGCCATCATTGCCCACCCCCATCCGCTGTTTGGCGGCACCATGGACAACAAAGTGGTGCAGACCCTGGCGCGCGCCTTTGTGCAGTGCGGCTACACGGCCGTGCGCTTCAACTTCCGGGGTGTGGGCGGCACGGTGGGTGTGCACGACGACGGCCGGGGTGAGTTGCAGGACCTGCTGGCCGTGGTGGAGCAGGTCGCGCCTGCGGCAGAAGGCCAGCGCATTGCGCTGGCAGGTTTTTCGTTTGGCGCCTTTGTCACCAGCCACGCGCTGGAGGCGCTCTGGCCCACGGGCCGTGTGGACAAAACCGTGCTGGTCGGCACCGCCGCCAGCCGATTCACCGTGGCCCCCGTGCCGCCCGACGCCCACCTGTGCACCCTGGTGGTGCACGGCGAAGCGGACGACACCGTGCCGCTGGCTGCCGTCATGGACTGGGCGCGGCCCCAGATACTGCCTGTCACAGTCATCCCGGCGGGCGGGCATTTCTTTCACGGACAATTGCCGCTTTTGAAGAATCTGGTGGTGCGCCACCTGCAATCGGGCGCCTGAGGGGGCGGCCCGGGCTCTCCGGGCCTTCTTCCCCTCTCTGCGCGTTTTTCTTTTCCTCTTTTTCCGAGCCTCCCCAGCCCCCTGTTGCCCCATGAAACGAATCCTGTCTGCGTTGCGATCCCTGGCCGTCTTTGCTGCGGTGGCCCCGGCTGCCTTCGGCGCCCTGGCCCAGGCACCCCAGCCCCCCGAAATCGCCGCGCGCACCTACATGCTGGTGGATGTCACCGCGGGCCAGGTGCTGGCCGCCAAGGACATCGACGCGCCGGTGGAGCAGGCCTCGCTGACCAAGCTCATGACGGGCTACCTGGTGTTTGACGCGCTGCGCGCCAAGAAGATCGCGCTGGACCAGAAGCTGCCCGTGAGCGTGCGCGCCTGGAAGATGCCCGGCTCGCGCATGTTCATCGACCCCAAGATGCAGGTGCCGGTCGAAGACCTCATCAAGGGCATGATCGTGCAGTCCGGCAACGACGCCACCATGGCCCTGGCCGAAGGCGTGGGCGGCACAGCCGAGAATTTCGTCAAGCTCATGAACGACCAGGCCAAGGCGCTGGGAATGAACGGCACGAGCTACAAGAACCCCGAAGGCCTGACCGAACCCGGCCACACCACCACGGCGCGCGACCTCTCCGTGCTGGCCATGCGCCTGATGAAGGACTTCCCGGAGTACATGCACTACTACTCCACCAAGCAGTACAGCTACCCGGGCACCCCGGCATCGAACGGCAACAACCGCAATTCGCTGCTGTTCCGCGACCCGACCGTGGATGGCCTCAAGACCGGCCACACCGCTGCGGCGGGCTACTGCCTGGTGGCCACGTCCAAGCGTGAATTCCCCGGTGTGGGCCAGCGCCGCCTGCTGTCCATCGTGCTGGGCGCTGCGAGCGAAAACGCGCGCGCGAACGAAAGCCAGAAGCTGCTGAACTGGGGTTACACCGCGTTCGAGGCCGTCAAGCTGTTCGATGCCGGCAAGCCCGTGGCCACCCCCGCTGTCTGGAAAGGCAAGGACAGTGTGCTGAAAATCGGCCGGGAAGAGGCCATTGTTGTGGCGGTGCCTGCGGGCAGCGCCGGCAAGGTCACCACCCAGATTTCCCGCCCCGACCCGCTGGTGGCGCCCTACACCAAGGGCCAGCCCATTGGCTCCCTCAAGGTGATGCTGGGCGAACAGGTGGTGGGCGAGGTGCCTCTGCTGGCGCTGGAAGGGGTGGAGCAGGCGGGCATTCTGGGCCGGGCCTGGGATGCGATCCGCCTCTGGATAAAGTAATCGGATCATCCCCCTGAGGCGCTACTGCGCCGTCACCCCTTCTCTCGAATGGTTGCGCCATTCGGGAAGGGGGGGCACCGCCAGCGCTGCGGGGCGGCCCTTGCGCGGCGGCCCTGGCATTGGCAGCGCGCTTTTGCAGGTTGTGGCGGTGCTTCGCGCTGCAGCCTGCGGAAAAGGGGGCTGTGTTCACGGGGGAAAGCTCGCACCGCTTGCCCGTTCAGGGGCTTGCTGCTA
>OGCL01000481.1_pt1 | contig 42452 bp, 36 predicted proteins | sample 1570041 | NCBI WGS metagenome assembly OGCL01 (sample SAMN06266162, study PRJEB24511) | hot springs metagenome | isolation source: Hot spring water | place: South Africa: Limpopo | collected 2015-06-22 | reverse complement strand
TGGAAATTTCTCAAGATGCATCTGAAACTGGATCGACTGATTACCAAGAATGTGAATGGGATTGAGATGCAGATTTACGCGTGTTTGATCGCTTATGTAATTTTGCAATTGATGACAATTCCGCAAGAATTTGGCAACAAAGTATTAGATAAACTACGATATTTACAAGCTTTTATGTGTGAAAATATTAGTTATGCTCACTGGCTCCAAAAATTAGTCTTTTGTTGACAAAAATAGCTTACCACAGGATTAGTGTGTCTATTTTTAGAAAAGGAAATCTTAAGATTCAACACTTTTGGTCCCAGAGCATTGTTAGGCAGCGCCCTCAATATAGTCTGATGAAGAGGTTGGCCGGGGAATTTCTAGCCCTTCCAATTTCAATCCATCGAGATGAAACTCTACGGCTTCGCGCATATTTTGCTCAACTTCTACACGGGTTGCGCCAGTTGAGACACATCCTGCTAGATCGGGGGAATAGGCGGAATATCCGGTCTCTGTTTGCTCAATTACGCTAAGATATTGCATTATTTCAGACCTGCTTGTTTCAAGATACTATCCAAGGTTCCTGGAGCCAGATCATCGCCCAGTTTATGAAAATTACGGGATAAAAATTCGTCTTGCACCTCGATAAATGTCAATATCAAGCACAATTTCAACAAGACTTTCAACACACCGAAGTCGATATTCCGAATCATTCAGAAGCCGATCCGCATTGCTAATGGTGATGACAGGCAATGACTCCAAGGTATTTTCTTCACGCATGACCTGCTCCAGTGAATTTTTCCCTTTCATGCTGCGATTAGCAGTAAGTAGAATTATCTGATTCTCTTGAGCAAGTCGCCAAACTGTCCTGTCATCACTGTCGATCGATAAAGCCATTTCTGCAAATGTGACAAACTGAATTGGGACAACATCGAGCCAGCCTTGGCTCGCGATCGCGCCAAAGAAAACCAAGGCATGACCTTTGAGATTGTGATCGATCAAAAAAATCATACTTTGGACTCACGCTGTGCCTTAGCGGCTCGAAGCTTTTCCCAAGCAGCCTCGGTTCCGGGTTTGGGTGGTTGGGCCGCACTTCGAGCCGCTCGCTCACGATTTTGCTCTTCATAGTACTGTCGGAGTTCTTCAGCCTCTTTGAGAACTTGCTGGTACTCAGCTTCTACCTCTGTACGATGAGCCTCAATATAAGCCAGAGTAGTATTAATTTGCTCTTCCGTTAGTTCAAACAAGCCTTGAATGAATTTGGGCGGATATTGAGCCGTCACATAATCCATCACATCGTAGAGCGTGATGCGAGTTCCAGAGATCGTCAGTCCCCGTTCTGTGCGGATTATGGCTGTTTGTCCATTAGATGCTAGGGTCATAACTATAGTCTTAGTCTTTTAGCCTCTGAAACTATAATAGCGCACGAGAAATCTAAGGAGAGAAAACGCTCTTCAATCACAGTAATCGCATTGTAACTTGGTCGATAGCACCCACAGTCACAGTCTTAAGTACGATCGCACTGACCACACTTTTAGTCAGAGCAAGCAAGAGAAAATCATCCGTTTTCTGTGCTCCACTGCTTCAACTTGGAGCTTAAATCCATACAGCAAACCCATGCCTAAAAGCGGCTCTGACTCTGATGCTGCCACATCTACTACCTTAAACTGTCCATCCCAAATGACGGTGGCTCGGTACATCTGAAAAATGACTTCACAGCCATCGCCCAATGTAACTGAATCACTGAATATCCAAGGCAAACCCAGTGATTCAATGATGGACAATGGAAGAGATAAGAATCCTGAAAAACCTGTATCAATTAATGCCTCAACCATTTGCTTCGGCGCGTTGCCATGACCGACAATGATCGGCAGCATCGCTTCACAGTTCTGATTCACCCATCCTTGCATCATGCTTACTTCTTCAGGCTTCGCGAACCAAAACGGTACACCGTGCGATGCCCGATCCGAAGCACCCAGGGTTGGGCATCGGGAACACGCTCATAGAGACGATCCGTAGCGGTAATCGTATCATCTGCTACTTCAAAGGCTCCGGTTTCAATGTCGATCGCCACGATCTTCCCATGATTTCCCTCCTCGACTTGAGAGCGCACCTGGGATTCATAGATCTCATTGCCACGTCGGGCGAATTCTTCTTTGCTGTAGCGAGGTTGTCGAACTGTCATAGGCTTGACCTCGATTTCAACTCTGCCTCTCCATTTTATCCTGTACGATAGCAATGGCGATCGCGTCTCCCACCATAGTCTTAAGTACGATCGCACTTACCACACTGTTCGTCAGCGCAAGCAAGAGAAAATAATACTTTTTCTGTTATCAACCCAATTTATAGTGATGAGCGATTTCATTCTTATGACTGACACGATCGCGGTTAATTACAGGGGCACTCACACCTCAGACGCTCTTTCGGTGATCAGTAGCCAGCCCCCCAATAAGTCCATGCCACAGCAACCTAACGGCTGAGTTGAGCGGCTGAAGATCTCTCTCGCTTGTTACTAACAGTATCATAATTCAGTCCGCTCCAACGATTTGTTAGGCATTGCCTCACTGATCACTTTCAGCGAGGATCACAAAGCTTCAATTTTGACGATACCACGTTCAACAGCATCAACCTGCAACCGATAACCATAGAGCATCGCCATTCCGAGCAGAGGTTCTGTTTCTGATTCTGCGATATAAATGTCGCGGTACTGCCCGTCCCAAATCACAACCGCAGTGTATAAATCAAACAGAGTTTGGCTTCCATCTCCTAATGTAACAATGTTAGATGCAGTCCAAGGTAAATTCAGGGTGGCAATGATTGCAGAGGGTAAAGACAGAAACCCAGTGAATCCTGTATCAATCACCGTTTCGATTGCTTGTAGTTGCTGATTCGAGTTACCGACAACAACGGTCAGCGTTGCTTCACATCGTAAATTTACAATTCCATGCATCATGAATTTTTCTTCAGACTCCGTGCCCCAAAATGATCAACTGCGTTATGTCCGATCCGAATTACCCAAGGTTGGGCATCAGGGTTTCGCTCAAACAGGCGGTTAGTAGCAGGCACAACATTTGCATCGACCTCAAAATCTCCAGTTTCAATGTCGATCGCTACGATTTTGCCTGTATTGCCTGATTCGACTTGCTGCCGAATACTGGATTCATAGAGTTCTTGCCCACGCCGAGCTAATTCTTCTTTGCTGTAACGCCGTTGACGAACTGCCATATGTTTGACCTTGTTGCGACTTGACCCATCTATTCTAGCCTGGAGAGTCTTACACTCAACAGTTACAACAAATAAGGTGCGTTACATTTCATTAACACACCCTACGATCGGAACGATCGAACTTGGATTTACGAAGCCCTGCATCATACCGATTTCTTCAGACTCCGGGAACCAAAGCGATAGACCGCACGATGCCCAATCCGAATCACCCAAGGTTGGGCATCGGGATATCGTTCATAGAGTTGATCTGTTGCCGAGATTGGCGTGTCCGCTACTTCAAAAGCCCCAGTTTCAATATCAATCGCCACAATCTTACCGTGGTTCCCTGCTTCGACTTGCGAGCGTACTTGAGACTCATAAATCTCATCGCCCCGTCGTGCAAATTCTTCTTTGCTATATCGGGGTTGCCGGACTGCCATAGGGTTGACCTCGCTTCAACAGTACCCCTTTATTTTAACTTGGGCGATCGCACTCAAGTACGGCTGCGATCGCCCTCTACAACCTGAATCAGACGATGGGTGACGCTGGCGATAATGCACTTCCAAGAATGCATGGGCATGGTGCGTTCCCAAAAATCTACCCGTGGGGAGGGAGGAGTTGCAGTAGAGAACGCACCCTACAAGATCGGCGATCTCACTTTCTTCAAATGTTCATAATGCTCGTGATATTCTACGTGAAGTTGAAACGTTTCCTGGTATAGCGTCCACAATATCTGATGTAGATTTTAAGATGGTTGCTGGGCAGGAGGCTGTTATTTATAACAGACAGACCATATATCCTTATCTTTCACGATCAGCTTCACTTATTCATCCAATTCAAAAGTATTTGATTACAATTGAAACAGGTGATTATGGGGAAAACATAGATCCGATTGACTTAGAGGTAATGGATATTGTTATTTCCTCTTTGAAAATTGTCTTTTAAAAAGGATTTGAATCTGCCATTTATCCTGTCCTCTGACTAACGAGGGTGAATATTAACAAATCCTAATAGAGCAAGGCCAGATCGCGCCATTCCTCAATCATTACTGCATCTAACCCTTGGCCCCTGCGCCAACACTGCTAAACATAGATCGCTGAAGTAAGATTCGGTGCAGAGAACCAACAAGCACCGGTTGGGTTTTCTTCTTGTCAACCCAACCTACGAGGCTGTCAAGCTTAACTTGCTAGCTTGGGCCAAGCGCAGTGCGACCCAGCAAAGCTAGTAAATCTGTTGAGTATTGCACATCAACCTAATAATTCTGTATTTTAGAGATGACAGGCCACTAAGTTGTATTACAATTTTGACCTCAGTTTCAATGCCATATTTATTAGTTGAAGGCCAGTCTTCCTCTGCACCTCCATAGCATATTTCTCCTCTTTCTTCCACTGGCGACTAAAATCTTTGAGTCCATACCTGCGTGAATCAGTTTTACTTTTAAATCCTCCAAGTTTTGCCAGGTGGCTAAGCCGTCTACGAGTAGTTTCATCCAAAGCCTCATGTGTTCCACGAGACAGCGATGTTGCCAGTTTCGGAAAGACAGAATAAAGATTTAACTCTTGAAAAAGTCCTAAAAGCGTTTGCAAGTGACGAGCTTTCATCTCTTTAGAAACTGAATTTGAGTTCAGATGGACCAATTCCGTGAGAACTAAGGCGGCAACTAGCGGATAGCCACTCAACAGTGCATCTAATGCCGACTCTAAAAGTTCACCTGCTGATACATCTAACTTTTTCATATAGTGTGCATCGAATTGCAAATCCCAAATATTAGCAACATCAAGTGCCTTTGTAGCGGAAAGTTTGCCTTTAGGAAGGCTACGAATGGGAGTTGTAACTTCTCCAGGTAGGCAGTTCTTAGGATTCTTAAGAATTGGTTGACCAGAACGAAACTCTATATTACCTTCAATGAATTTTCCAACTTCAAGATCCACCTCTGACCAAAGGCTTATCAGTTGAGTCCCATCATACAAATGATACTCAGCTGCAAAAGCTGTTTCGGAGGGTATTCTTTTTAAGACAACAACAGCCTTTACTGATTTGCCTAGTTTTTCAGCCATCGGCGCATCACTTGGAACAGGTAGTCGATAATTACTTGAGTATTCAAGCGATAGTGACGTATAGTCAGGAGTATCAGCTTCTACTCCCCAACACTCGTGCTTTGGCCAAGGTATTCCCAGATCGTCAAATATTGCAAAACCACCATCTGGGCTTGCAAATAGATAGATCTCTTGGCCGCAATACCGACAAATCGTAGGGAAAACGATAGAATAACCTAGCTCTATGGCAAGGTCACGCATGGCACTTCCATAGCTATAGCAAATACTAGGTGATTCAGTACGTGCCGATTCAGGGTTATTAGAAAGAAGCCTCAGAATTTCTGGCGTTGGAGGCTCTCGCAATCTGGATGTATAAGAGAAACTGCTCCGCCCCCAACTACCCCCGCTGCCCCACCCCCCGCCAAGATGACCTTCTCCCCCAAAACCACAGCTACAACCAGGGGGATGATTCCATGCATTACACATAAACTCTCCGATCCTTACTAGGCCATATAGTCATATTTAACACATATCTCCTAAGCAAGTATGAGTTGGCGTTAAATCATGGTGTTAACCTAATCTACCAGGGTCACTGCCAATAACTTCTCATGGAGCAAGGCCCGATCGCGCCACGCCTGAATCGCCGCTGTATCTAATCCCGACTCCTGGGCCAACACCGCCAAACACCGATCGCGAATCACCTCACTCGACTCTGGCAACTGGTCCAACTCCCAACCCGGTAACGATAGCGCCTGCATCAACTGGCTCACCTTGGGGTCATAGCTCAGGGCCAGACATCGACAACCCGCTGCTGCCGCCATCACCAACCCGTGAAACCGCATCGACATCGCTAAATCCACTGCTTGGAACAACCCCACCAATTGACGCGGATCGTCCCAGGTGATCAGCCGACTCATACCCGGCAGTTGGGCTTGGATTTGGACCGCGATCGCCTGATCCTGGATGGGTTGAAACGGCACCAGGACGATCGTCGCCCCCGTTTCCCGTTGCACCGCAATCAACGCCTGCGTCAACCCCTGAAGCCGCCCTGGCGTCAGCGATCGCTGGGGTCGCAAACTCACCGCAATCCGAGGCCGAGGCAAATCCGATAAATCCATTGGCACCGCCTGCAACGCCCACACCGGGTCCGGGGCCACCGTACAGGGAATCCGCCAATCCTGAAGCAACTTTGCCGACGCCGCATCCCGCACACTCACGGCAGTACAGCCCGCAAACGTCTGGTGCGTCAACCAGCGCGTCAGCGATCGCTCCAACGGCCCAATCCCCTGCGCCCACGCGATCGTCACCAGCCCCAACCGTTGCGCCAACCCCATCAGCCCCGCATAGTACAACGGACTCATGGCACTCGTCGCATCCTGCATCAAACTACCGCCCCCCCAGATAAACGCATCCGCCTGCCGTAGCGCTTTCAACACCGCCCCCGTGCGTTTACGCGGACACACCTCCACCCCATAGCGATCGTGGGTTTCCTGGGGATTCCCCGACAGCACCACGGGGGTTACTGACGGCGGCAACATCTGCAACAGCGTCGCCAGCAGCGCCTCATCTCCCCCATTCCCCTGACCGTAATACCCACACAACACCGCCCGCATGATCCCCACTCCTGGCTGACCGGCAACATCCTTCTCTCCTCATCCCCCGGCCCCTTCTCCCACCAGGGGCGAAGGGGAGAAAGGGCGTGTTCACAGTCCCTCGCCCTCCTTGGGAGAGGGATTAAGGGAGAGGGTCTGGTCCAGTTTAGCCGCGATCGCGCTAATCCATGCCTCCTCCTGCTTCGTATAGCTACGCGGCGCATTTGCCCCCAGCAGCAACACCCCCGCCGAGCCGATCGGCTGGCAGATAATCCCCTGGGTATTGGGCGGCAAGACATCAAACTCCACCCGCCCCGGATACAACTTGGCATCGACCAGATAGACTGGACGCTGGGTTTGCAACACCCGTTGCCCGATCGCCCCCGGCACCCAATCTGCCTGCGGACCCAAAATCCCCCGCCGTAGGATCACCCGCTGCCCGTACCACACCACCAGCGATCGCGTTGGCGTTTGGTTCAGCAACAATTCCGATGCCCAGGTCAACTCCCGTTGCACCGCTTCCGATAACCCTGGGGCCAACTCAAACCCCGCTTCCCCTTCCAAGACCACTGCCTCCGGCGGCTTGGGTTGAAACTGCTGCCACAGCAACCCCGTCAGAATCAGCAGCGCACTCAGCAACACCCCCACCACATCCGATCGCGACTGGGAAGGGGTCAACTCCGCTGTTAGCAGCCGATTAACCATTAACAAGCTGCCCCCGATCACACCCACCGCGATCGGGAGATAGCGCCAATCAGTCACAGGCTTACGGGAAGTCATAGGTTAGTTTTACTGAGGCCGATGTCAACCGGCATCAACCTCAGGGGTGGGACGAACTAGGAAACCGCGATCGGGGTGGGAGACTTAACGTGGAAACGCTCCCGAATGCGATCGGCCATCTGCGACGGCGTGAGACCCAATGTGACCATCGACTCCTCCGGCTTAGCGTGATCCACCAGCACATCGGGCACCCCTAGCCGCAACACCGGCACCTGGATATCGGCATCCAAGAGCGCCTCGGCCACCGCAGAACCAAAGCCCCCCATGATCTGCCCCTCTTCAAAGGTCACTACCCGGCCAATTTGCTGTGCCAGGGGGAGCAACAGGTCCGTATCCAGGGGTTTGGCAAAGCGGGCATTGACGACTGTCGCCTGCATCCCATGTTCGCTCAGGATTTCTGCCGTTTGCAGCGCCGGATGCACCATCGAGCCATAGCCCACCAGCAGGATATCGTCGCCGCGCCGTAGGACTTCGGCTTTACCGATCGGTAACGGTTCCCAACCCTCCTCCAGCAACGGCACGCCAAAGCCATTGCCACGGGGATAGCGCAGGGCGATCGGGCCGTCGGTATAATTCACCCCCGTTGCAATCATCTGCTGCAACTCCGCCTCATCCTTGGGCGCCATCAGCACGATATTCGGAATACAGCGCAGGTAGGGAATGTCATACAACCCCTGGTGGGTGGGACCGTCGGCCCCCACAATCCCCGCCCGATCCATGCAGAAGAAGACAGGCAATTTTTGAATGCACACATCATGGATCACCTGGTCATAGGCCCGTTGCAGGAAGGTCGAGTAGATCGCCACCACCGGACGCATCCCCTCGCAGGCCATCCCCGCCGCCAAGGTGACCGCGTGTTGCTCAGCAATCCCCACATCGATGTACTGATTAGGCAACTTCGCCTGTAACTTATCCAGACCGGTCCCAGTCGCCATCGCCGCCGTGATCCCGACAATGCGCGGGTCATTCTCCGCCAGCTTCACCAGCGTATGGGCAAACACCTTGGAATAGCTGGGAGGCTTGGGTTTTTTGGACGGTAGCGGTTTCCCGGTGGCCAAGTTAAAGGGACTTTGGGCGTGGTAGCCCACCTGATCCTTCTCCGCCAGTTCGTAGCCCTTGCCCTTGACCGTGGCGACGTGGACAAGAACCGGGCCATGAATCTGGTGGGCTTGCTGGAAGGTGGCGATCAGTTCTTCGAGGTTGTGACCATCAACCGGCCCCATGTAGGTAAAACCCAGTTCCTCAATCACCGCCCCCACCTTGGACACCGCCAGCCGTTTCATCCCACCCTTGAGCCGCTCCAACTCCGGTGACAGGGAATTGCCCACGAACGGCAAATGCTTAAACTGCTCCTCCAGGTTGTCGCTGAGGAACTGCATCGGTGGACTCAGGCGCATTTTGTTGAGGTAGCGCGAGATCGCCCCCACATTGGGAGAGATCGACATCTCGTTATCGTTCAGCACCACCATCAGGTTGGTCTTAGGCAAATGACCGGCATGGTTGATCGCTTCCAGGGCCATCCCCCCCGTCAGGGCACCATCCCCAATCACAGCCACCACCTTGAAGTTGTCCCCCTTCAGGTCACGGGCGAGGGCCATCCCCAGCGCAGCGGAAATACTGGTGGAGGCGTGACCCGCGCCAAAGTGATCAAACCGGCTTTCCGATCGCTTGAGGTAGCCCGCAACGCCATCCTTCTGCCGCAGGGTGTGGAATTGGTTGTAGCGGCCTGTAATGAGCTTATGGGGATAGGCCTGGTGACCTACGTCCCAGATTACCTTGTCATGGTCGAGATCGAGGGTCTGATAGAGGCCCAGGGTGAGTTCAACCACGCCTAGCCCTGGTCCCAAGTGCCCCCCACTGGCGGCGATCGTCTGGAGGTGTTTCTCACGAATTTGACGGGCAATTTGTTCCAGTTGCGCGATCGATAAGCCATGCAACTGGTTAGGATGCGTCAGTTCACTCAAATGCATACAGCAAAACTCTCTAGGTCAATGGGGATAGCGATCAGGGATGGTTACCTAACTGGATTTTAACTTCTGTAAACTTTCGCAAGGGTGCGATACGTCCTCGGCGTCGCGAAGCTATCGCGGGGTTCCCACGGTCAATCGGCGGCATCCCCTGCCGTCCGGTCAGCCACGCACCTTAATTGCAGCCCCGTGTGGGTACGAGCAGCCAGCATTAGGGGGGTGAGGACACGTGGAAACCCCTACAGAGGCCAAACCAGTCCTCTGAGTAGCGTACAAGTTTGGCAGAACCAAAGAAACGCCTTGGTTCCGAGATCGTTATGTTTCTTCAAACTCGCAAGACTTTCCCGGTGGACGAGCGATCGCGACGGCGGGCGAGGTACCGCTGGGGAGCTAGAGGCTGCGTTTATCCAGCCGCGTTTATCCAGCGTGGCAGTGCGGCAAAAACTGCCGGAGTCCTTCTGCTGACAATTGGATCAAAGAGTTAGGGGAGATTGACCTAGGCTGACCTCCCTGCCCCTCTACAGGGTATCCATGCAGGATGGACGGATTGGGCGTGATTGGGCGTGATTGGGCGTGATTAGCTATGATTGGCGTGATTCTGTGCATTCGGAGCATAAATCGTTATAACAGTAAAATGGGGGGCATCCCTGGCTGGCATATTGACAAGTTCCGAGCCGGATCAGTGCGGATAACTTGAGAACGATCGGTATTAATTTTTTCGAGAGATGTGAGTTGTTTGCTGAAGGTTTTTAATAATGAAATACCTGCTGCCGCTGATGATTATCTTCCCGATCGCAGGCACCCTGTTCTCAGGAATTGTGGTTGCCCAACCAATTACTCCTGCTCCGGATGGGACGGGTACCATTGTACGTCCCGATGGTGATCGCTTTGATATTGAAGGGGGCAAAACCTCTCGCGATGGCGCGAATTTATTCCATAGTTTTCAACGTTTTAACCTCAGTAAACAGCAAATCGCCAATTTTCTGGCTAATCCCCAGTTACGCAATATTCTGGGTCGAATTGTGGGGGGGGATGCGTCTTATATTGATGGGTTAATTCAAATCAGTGGGGGGAATCCCAATCTCTTCTTACTGAATCCAGCGGGGATTATCTTTGGCCCGAATGCATCACTGAATGTGCCCGCCGATTTTACCGCCGTCACGGCTACGGGTATTGGTTTTGACCAGGGTTGGTTGACCGCGATCGGCTCACCGGACTATGCCCAACTGGTCGGGGACCCTAATCAATTTGCCTTCACCCGCGATCAATCCGGCGCGATCGTGCAGGCGGGTCATCTGGCGGTCGGATCAGGACACAACTTGCGTCTGATCGGGGGCACGGTCATCCATACCGGCACGCTCACGGCACCGGGGGGCGAGGTGACGATCAGTGCGGTACCGGGGGCGAATCTGGTACGCCTCAGCCAAGCCGGTCATTTATTGAGCCTGGAGATGACCCCTCTCGCGGCCCAGAATGCAGGTCTCGCCACTCCCTCCCTCCCAGAATTGCTGACCGGCGGGAATCTCGGTGGCGCGCTCGGGTTGACGGTTACGCCGGACGGACGGGTTCAGTTAACGCGATCGGGCGGGGAAGTTCCCACTGAACCGGGAACCGCGATCGTCGCCGGTCAGGTCAATGTCGCCGCTTCCCAAACCCCTGGGGGCCAGATCAATCTTCTGGGTGAACAGGTGGGCCTCCTGGGAGCCGATCTGAATGCCTCTGGGACGGCGGGCGGTACGGTACGGATCGGCGGCGACTACCAGGGACTCGGTGCCGTCCCCAATGCCCAGTTCACCTATACCGATGCCGATAGCACCCTCCGAGCCGATGCCCAAACCACGGGCGATGGCGGTCGCGTGATTGTCTGGGCCGATGATACGACGCGCTTCTATGGCCAGATTTCCGCCCAAGGGGGACCCAACGGCGGCGATGGCGGCTTCGTCGAAACCTCTGGCCAGTTGGGGTTGGATGTTTCTGGTGCCAGGGTGGATGCCCGCGCCCCCCAAGGCCAACCGGGTACCTGGCTACTGGACCCCAGCGATATCACCATTTCCGGTGGACCCACCAGCCCTGCCGATCCTGGCCCTAGCTTTAATCCCAGTGGGGCCTCGGCCAATATCAATGCCCAACAAATTTCCGATACCCTCAGCCAGGGAACCAGCGTTGCGATCACCACCGCAGGCGGTACGGGCGGGCAGGGCAATATTACGGTCTCCGCGCCGATTCTGAAAACCGCGACGCTGGACACGCTCAATGGGGTGGTCATCGGTGGCGGGGAAGCCACCCTATCCCTGAGTGCGGATAACAATATTGCCGTTAATGCCTCCATTCGCTCTGACTATAATCCCCTCAATGTCCGTCTGTCAGCCCCCAATGGGGTCGTGACCATTAACGGCTTGATTGCAACCAATGGCGGGGATTTTACGAGTCGCAGCCTGAGTTTCACGGCTAACACCATTGATACCAGCCCGGTTGTATATACCTCACCGCCTTTACCGTCGCCTTTCCCACCCGCCCCGATCACTTTATTTACGACTGAAGATGCGGGCGCGATCGATGTTGGCGTGACCACTGGCAGTATTACCGCTGGGATTTTGCGGGCGGAAGGTTTAAGTATTCCTAGAAATGATAGCGGTGGTTCTGGCGGCGATGTGACGCTTCAGGCTCCCGCTGGGACCGTGCGTGTCCGCAATACAATCGGGGCGGGTTTCCTGTCGGATTTCCCGTCTAGCTGTACGGGGGCCAGTATTTGTACCACGGGTGCTCCCGCTGGGACCGTTGCCATTACCCATAGTGGGGGAACGGAAAACTACGACTTCGTGGTCGGGAACGCCACCAATAATGGGACGACGGGGACGATCATCGCCACGGGCACCCTCAGCCCCACGACAGCTTTTCAAGTTTTACCCGAAGGGGGTACAGCACCCGGTACTCCGAGTGGCATTACCATCACCTCCATCAACAGCCCCCCGTTCTTGACCGCAACCTTCACGATTACGGGTCCCCGCGAAAATGAAACCTATACCTTCCCGGTCAGTGATTTAGAACTCAGTGCGTTTGACCCCGACGGCGATCGGCTCTCTTCTGAGACGGCAACCTTTCTCCCCGGTGCAGGTTTCTTGATCGCCAGTCTGGAGACGGGGGGAACCCTGCAAGTGCAGCGCGGGGGCGGTGCGCCGTTCGACGTAGTGCCTGGGGTAACCCGGATCTTGCCGACGGATACGTTGATCTACACGCCTCCACCCGATACGGTGGGTATTGAACCAGGCTTTACGATCGCGGTCCAGGAAGTTCGTAATGCGGGCTTTTTCCCCCCGTTAAATACCGTTGACCGCCCCGTCCGCTTCTTTGTGGAACCGGCTCTGCCACCGCCACCGCCCCCACCACCACCACCACCACCCCCCCCCCCCCCCCCCCCCCCCCCACCACCGCCGCCGCCGCCGCCACCGCCACCACCACCACCACCGCCGCCGCCGCCACCGCCACCACCACCGCCGCTTGAACCGCCGCCGGAGATTATTCAGATTAATCGGCCAGAATTACCGATCGTGCAGGTGCCGACCACAGCGATCGATACGGTGATTCGTCCTCTGGAGGAAAACTTTACCCGGCAGTTTACGGACCATCTTGGACAACCCATGCCCATGATTTGGACACGGGACGAGATTCAGGAACTTCTGGCGCTGGTCGAACGCAATGAGGGGATCAAACCCGCGATCGTCTATGTCAGCTTTATCCCGGCGACCCTGCAAGGGGAATTGCCCGGTGCCCTGCAAGAACGACGGGATGACGATCAGCTAGAACTGGTGATGTTGACCCGCGAGGGACCCCCCGTGCGCAAACGCTTGCCAACGGTAAGTCGATCGCGGATCACCGCTGTGGCCCAGGAGTTTCGGCTCCAGGTGGCCCTACCCGATGAGGTCAATAACACGGATTATTTGCCCCTGTCCCAGCAGTTATACCAATGGCTGATTGCGCCGATCGCGGCTGATCTAGAGGAACGGGAGATCGACAATCTGGTGTTTATCCCGGATGTGGGGTTGCGATCGCTGCCCTTTGCGGCCCTCCACGATGGTCAGCAGTTCTTGATTGAGCGCTATAGCGTTGGCCTGATGCCGACGGTGAGTTTGGCCGATACCCGCTACAAAGATGTACGCGAAGTTTCGGTACTGGCGATGGGTCTTTCCCAATCGGTGCAGGGGCAGCAGCCGTTGCCAGCGACCGAGGCTGAAATTGAGGCGATGTTGCGCATCTGGCCGGGGCGATCGTACTTTAATGAAAATTTCACAGCAGTCAATCTGCGTCGAGCGCGGCGGGAGAATCCTTACGGGATCGTGCATTTGGCCACCCACGGCGATTTTAGTCCCGGTAATATTGCCAATTCCTATATCCAGTTTTGGAACGATCGCTTGCCTTTAGATCGGGTGCGCGAGTTAGGTTTCAATGCACCATCCGTCGAATTGCTCGTGTTGAGTGCCTGTCGCACCGCACTGGGGAATCAGCAAGCAGAACTCGGCTTTGCGGGGTTTGCTTACCAAGCAGGGGTGAAGACCGCTGTCGCTAGTCTCTGGTATGTGAGTGATGCGGCCACAGCGGGGTTGATGACCGATTTCTATGCCACCCTGAAGCAATTCCCCATCAAGGCAGAGGCGCTGCGACAGGCGCAGGTGAATATGGCCACGGGCAAAATTCGGGTCGTTCAGGCGGGATTGGAGGGGGTGACGACGATCGGAGCCTTATCCTTACCCCAGGCTAGTTTGACGGGAATTACCACACCAGATTTCTCCCATCCGTACTATTGGGCGGCGTTTACGACGATCGGAACCCCCTGGTAATGCCTGGTGCGTCTGCGATCGCAACCGAGATGATTGGGTTACGATCGCAGATATGGGTTGTAGATGGGTATGGTTAGTTTTGGATGAGGGGGTAATGATTGTGATCGCAGCACGAGAGGACGATCGATACTTTACGCCTGAGGAGTATTTTGCGTGGGAGGAAACGCAGCTAGAAAGACACGAACTAATTGAGGGTCGTGTTTATGCGATGACGGGGGGGACTAGAAATCATAGTGATCTCGCGGGTAACTTTCTAGCGATTATCAAACCGCATTTGCGGGGCAGTGGTTGTAAAACCTATAATCCTGACTGCCGAGTCAATATCTTCGGTACTTCTGACTATGTCTATCCCGATCTGAGTGTGACTTGTGACGATCGCGATCGGGAGAATGCCTTTTATATTACCTATCCCTGTTTAATTGTAGAAGTTTTATCAAGTAATACCGAAGCCTACGACCGGGGCAAGAAATTTGAAAAATATCGTCGCAATCCCCATCTGGTGGATTATGTTTTAGCCAGTTCGGAGGAAATGGCGATTGATATTTATCATAAAAATGAGGCAGGGGAGTGAGTAATTTTGAGCTATCGCGAGGGCGATCAGGTGGAGTTTAAAAGTATTGGTTTGAGTGTGGCAATCGAGCAGATTTATGAGGAAATTGTATTTGATGCACAGCCGGAGGCTATCTAGGGTTGGAAAATTGAGAAAATCTGTGGGAGTTTGACATAGAGGATTGGGTAACTCAGTAAATCTCAGTAAGGTGTATTAATGCTCATCTTCTTCATGAAACTTGTTTTGACATTGCTTTTGTTAGCCATGTTCACCTATGGGTGCCTCGGCCTTCAGGCTGGACGAGTATACTGTAAAGGCTGCTGGTACAAACGCGACGAAACTCCCCTGGGGTTTTGGGCAACCATTATTCTCTACCTTGTCGGGCCACCAATTATTCTTTTTCTGCTATGGAGAGCGGCATGAACAGTACTCACCAGGGTCGTTAGTCTGATTCATATTTTCAGGAGAATTCACCTAGCTATTTAAAATAAATCAACAGATTCAACCCAGGAATGGTTCGCGATAAGGTCCACAGGAGCAGCGATAGATAAAATAAACCCAGCACCCATTGGTACCACACCAACGCCGTGATTAAACCGGGCAGGTGTTCATCCCGCAGGCGAATATCATTAAAGCCAAACTTGAGCAAATTATTCAAACTGAAATCGTAGTAATTCAACCAATTCCAGCGCCGTCCCCAGGGCAACGGGGCATAGCGATCGCGAAAAAAAGGAAAACGCGGGATCACCGGCAAACGACCAATCAGCAACCGTAATTGCCGAAAACTACTATCCTCCAAGAAATAACTCGAATCCATTAAATCGTGGTGCCGTCCCTGCCGATAGAGCCAACCCGTCAAAACCAGCGGGACCGGCACAATCAGAATCGCTAAACAAAACAACGTTTGCCAGGGATGATCAGCCGCTTGGAAAATCGCACTGAACCCCCAGGTCATCAACGCGGCCCCCCCACCGATTACCCATAACCCTTCCTCAAAACTGGGCACGATCGGGGTTGGGTGCAAACGGCGGGCACGATCGATCACCCAGAACAACACCCCAAAATAGGCGATCGCCGCAATCCCCACGCCAAAAATCACTCCAAATTTCGTGCCATACCCACTGAGCCGCAACAAAATACTGAGCGTTATCCAATTAAAGGCTTTCAGAAACCAGTCGCCCACTGTAATTGGATCAGCGATCGTCACGCGATCGCGCACCGCCACATAGGTAGCTAGATCAATGCCCTTCAGAGAGAGGAGTTCCGTAAAACTACGAAATAACTGGGTTGCCCGTGTTTGCACAATCAGATCAGCCTGTTGGGGAGAAAACCCAAGCTGAATGAGTTTTTGCGGTGAGGCCGTATTCAGGTTGACGCGCACAAGCTGCTGTGTGAGTTCCTGTAGGCGTAGACATTGCGTTAAATACTCGATCGCATTGGCATCACTAATTTGTTCCAATTGCCGAAATCGCCGCACCAGATTTCTTAACACTGTTTCATTGCCCTGAAGCGTAGGCACCGAAAGTAACGCCCCAATCTGGCCCACATTACCGAGAATCTTGGCCGTATCCGACTCAAACTTAAGGCTCGAAACATTGATATAGGTTTGGGGAGCAAAGTCGGCATCGCTGAAATCGATCGTACTCAACAGGGTGGCCCCGCGCAGATTGATCGGTTGGCTAAAACTCGCCTCCCGCAGATTCAGCGATTGATTCACCGTGGCATTGGTCAAAAAAAGCGACTTCAGGAATTTCCCTTTACCTAAGCTGGCTACCCCTTGCCAGGTTGACTGGGAAAAATCCGCATTGCCCCGCCACTGACCCCGACTAAAATTAGTGGCTTGTTGAAAAGCGACCTGATTGAAACTGGCCGTCCCATCAAAGCGACTACTCTGAAACGTGACCTCACCCTGAAATTGGGCTTGACTAAAGCGAGCCTGATCAAAAAAGAGACTATTCCGAAAACGAGCCACTTTTTGAAAACGGGCACCAATAAAATTGGCAATCTTACTGAATCGTGTGGCTGACCAATCCGTCTCCTGCAAAAAGGTAACCCCCTTTGCTTGCACAGGTCCCAGGAAAAACACATTACTAAAATTTGTTGTCCCCTGAAATTGGGTATCTTGCAACCGTAACAGCCCTTGGAAAACCGTAATCTGAGTCGTACTTTCCGGTGAACGACTACTAAGAAGCGATCGCGACAATTGCTGAAGTTGACTTAATCGCTGTTGATCATAGCGAAGCTGGGCCTGGACAGCGGGCGAAAATAAGGGCGAGAGATCGGTTTGATAGGGTGCCAGACGGATACTCAGTTGACTCAGATCAAAATTCCCCCGCACGATCGCGCCCGATAAGTCTAAGCCAAGCGTCGGGCTACTTTGGGCCAACCGCGATCGCAACAGGGCATAAAACTGCTCCCGAAAACCCGCATTACTGGCCTCTAGATCAATCACAACCCCCTGAAGATCGATCGCCCGATAGCCTTCCACCTGCACCGGCTGGCTCAAGCGCTGTTGGAGCAATTCCAAGGTTAAGGGCACGCGTTCACTGGTCAGCGTCGCCGCCAAAACTAGGGGCATATTCCCTAACCAGAACAGGCTAACTAAACAAAGGCATAAACAACCTAATCTGAGTTGGACTAACCCCTGCACCCCATACCCCCTAGGGATAGTTGGGTGGCGCAGCAGGCAAGGTCTGGCCTTGCGACGTACCGCTATGAACCGATTGAATACGTTGGCTAAAATAGTCTTCACGGAATCTAAGTTGTTGCGCGAGGGCTAGGCCCTGTTGAAAGGCCCCGATCGCCTGGGGATAGGCCCGCAAAAGCAACTGAATCTGCCCAATCTGATCGTAGGTATTCATCATGCCATAGTAATCATAGGATCGCTGCCCCACATCCAGTAACACTTGATAAACTTGTAGGGCCGCATCCGGTTGATTTTGACTCTGGTAAAGGAGGGCTAACTTATTCAAGGCATCGCTGGCACGGGCAAATTGTTGCTGGGCGATCGCCAGGGTATAGGCATCCTGATAACGCAAAGCGGCGGCTTCCAATTGCGCGATCGCCTGGTGGCTATCGGCCAGTTCCACTAACCAACCCGGAATCGGTTCCAATCGTTGCTGGGCTTGGGCAGTGGTGATCAACTCCTGCAACACCGGGATCGCCGCCTGAAACTGCCGATCTTGTTGATAGATATAGGCAAGTTGTTGCAGAATCGCGATCGGCGTTAATTCGGGTTTGGGGGCTGTGGGTGGATAACTGCGCACCGATTGGAGTAATTCCTGATAGATATTAGCGGCATTGGCATAGTCCAGCCAATCGAGATAGAGTCGAGCGATCGTCAGCAAGGTGGCCTGCTCCTGGGCAAAATTTCGCTGCTGACGCGCCTCGGCTAGGAGTGGTTCATAGACCCCCAAGGCTAACTTTTGATCGCGGATCTGGAGATAGGCTTGACCGATCGCCTCTAACTGGGCAACATTTTGGGCCAGGGTGGCCTCTTCCTGGAGCACCTGCAACCGTTCCGCGATCCACCGCACCTGAGTGGTTTCCGTCTCCCGCCAAGCAATTTCGCTAATCCGTCCCAAGGCTTGTACTTCTTCCAGGGGGCCTAGGGCGCGATGCAACCGCAAGACCCGCTGCCAGCGTTCAAAGGCCGCAGGCGCATTCCCCGCTGCCAGAAGCGCATTAGCCTCAGCATCCATCACGGCTAGCGTTGCAACCAATTGGGTCCGTTCCGTCGCATTAAGGGGACGGGGGGGTTGGGGCAGTAAAGGGTCCGGGGTTTCTTGGAGCAGAGGGTTGGGCAAAAAGATAGCAGGGGTCGGTTCTGGCTCTGGTTTGGCCTTCCGACTGGTCGCGAGACTGGCTTCTCCCCCCCAGATACCTAGCACTAGCCCGATCGCAACCCCCAGGCCGAAGCGACGAACCCAGACCGTCCGCCTGCGCGATCGCGGCCCGATCGCCTGAGCGTACTGCTGCGCGTATTGCTGTGCTTGCTGTGCGCATTGTCCTCCTGCACCCGTTACCCAACGCGTCATAAGCCACCGCTCTCCTTCCAAACCATCCAGGCTGTTAATCAACTCTAGCAATAACCCTGCTAAAGACAACCGTGGACCGCATGGCCCTCACCTGCCCACCGCACTTCACACCATCGCATTTCACGCCACCGCATTTTATAGATGTGTGTCAACACCCCCAACCTCAAAGCAAACATAACTTCGACCCCGCCTCCGTTTTCTGCACCTCAATCCGCGACTGAAACGCCTCCTTAAACCGAGGCATATGGGTAATCGTAAGAATACAGGCAAAATCCGCCGCGATCGCATTAATTGCCGCAATCAAGCGATCGCAGCCCTCATCATCCTGGGTGCCAAACCCCTCATCCACAATCAACATTTGCAAATTCATCCCCGATCGCTGTGCCAATAATCGAGCGAGGGCTAACCGAATCGCAAAATTAATCCGAAATGCCTCCCCCCCCGAATAGGTTTCATAGGGACGCGTCCCCTTTGTATCCGCAATCAGGATATCCAGGGTATCAATTAACTTAGAAACTGAGTTGGCACTACCATTTCGTTTCTTTGCTCGTTGGGTAATGAATTGGACGTGCAATTGGTTCGCACTCAAACGAGCCAGGATATGATTCGCTTCCGCCTCTAATTGGGGCAGCAAATTCTCAATCATCAGCGCTTGAATGCCATTTTTCCCAAACGCCTGGGCTAGTTCTTCATAAATCCGTTGTTGTCGCCGTGCCGTTTGTAGTTGCGTTTCTAAACCCGCCTGCTGCTCCTGAAGCATGGCTAACTGCTGTTGCTGCTGCTGTAATCGTCCTAATTGCACGATACAGTGATCCAACTGGCCGCGTCGTTGTTGACTTTGGTGTTCCAACTGTTGAATTTCGACGGTCGGATCAGGCGTTTGGGCCAGATAATCCGTAAGCTCAGTCAGATGTTGATGACACGCCGCCGCTGCCAAGGTTTTACGGGCCAACTGTTCCGCCAATTCCGCCAGCCGCTGTTGTTGTTGGGGATATTGCTGCTTCGCCTGTTGCAGTTCCCGATAATGCAGTTGCCAAGCCTGAGCCTGCCGCAACTGGGCACGAATTTGATTATGTTCCGTGCGATCGTAGGCTAATTCCAAAATCTGACGATCGAGATCCAAAATACTCGCTTGTAACGACGAGGCATATAAATCCTCAATTTGGCGATTTAGATTAGCAATTTGAGCCTCTAGGATCGGTTTACGGGCGGCAATTTGACTGTGCCGTCGTTGGGCTTGCTGTAATTCTGCCTGCTTAATTTCAGCCCATCGCCAGCGTTCCACCTCCCCCCGCGCCAAGGCATGGTTGCGATCGTCATAATTCATTGCCTGCAACGTTTGCTCCAACTGCGCCAATTCCGCCTGCGCCTCAAGGGCATAGTGGCGTTGCTCCAGGGTTTGGGTCAATTGGGTAATTTCAGCCGCTAATTGCTGCGATCGTGTTTGTAAATCCGTCGTCGCCGTTAATTGTTCACTCAACTGCCCCTTGCGTTCGAGGGTATGGCCATATTGCTCCAACTCGCGATCGACTTCCCGATATTCCTGCCGCAACACCTTAATTTCCCGTTCCGAGACCACCAATTGCTCCCGAATCACCCAGATCTGCTCCTGAAGTTCTTGCTGCTGTTGCCGATAGGTACGCATCACCTGCTGCCAATGGGGTTCATCTAGCGGTTGCTGGCAAAGGGGACAAGGCGGATAAGCATTCGTCGGGGCGAGTTGCCCAAACCCGTCAGGACTCGCACTCTTTATGGCAGACAAGCCATCCCCCTCCGGATCAAGAGGCCCCGCAGCATCGGGCTGTACAATCCCTTGACTGAGAAGTTGCAGCTTCTGTTCAATTTCAGCCAATTCGCGTTCATAATCCCGCTGATGGGCCTGGAGACGATCGACAAAACTACGGCGTTCTAACCCCTTTTCGCGCACCCGTTGCAGATAAACCTGGCGACGTTCCAAATATTCGATCTGATCACTCACCTCCACCAACGCTTGCTGAAGTTGGGGTTCCTGTTGTTGTTGGGAGTGGAGCACCTGCTGCGATCGCTGAAGTTCCTCTAACCGTGCCACCAGACGGGCACGCTGTTGCTCAACTTGGGTCAGGAGAACCTGTTGTCGCTGTTGTAGGGGGGCAACCTGAAGTTGTAATTGATCGAGATACCGCAGGCGATCGCGGGCCTGGTGCAGTTGCGCTAACCCCGCTTCAATGTCATTCGATTTATTGAGAACCTGTTGAATATCCTGCTCTTGCTGCACTAAACCTTGTTTTTGCGCATCGGCTTGCTGCAATTGCAATTTGAGGGCATGAACCTGTTGATCGAGTTGCTGCTGCAAATGTTGGCGTTTTTCCTGAAGCATCTGTTGGGTTTGCGATTTTCCGGACTGGATTTCCTCCTGCTGCTGCAACGCTTGCCAGTGGGCATATCCAGCCTGAATTTCCGCTTCCCGATGCAGTAATCCCTCTAGCTTGGCCAGTTCCTGGGCCAACGCCGTGTGTTCCTGCCGCAAACGGTGGCAATCCTGCTGAAAAATCCGCTGTTGTTGCTGTTGCCACGTGCGTTGTTGCTGCCAAGTTTGACGCTGGTGTTGCTCAGCCTGAAGGGTTTGCAGGGTCACCCGATCGCGTTCCTGGGCCTGTTGCAAATGGGCAATTTGCGCCTCTAAGTCAGCCTGCTCCGCCGCGATCGTGGTCAGCGCTGCTAACTGGGTAGTCGTCCGCGTCAAGGTTTGGCCCAACACCTCCGCTTCCGCCTTAAATTGGCGGGCCTGATCCTTCGCCTGATCCGCCAGGGCGTCGTACTGATCCAGCTTGAGTAAATCTGCCAGAATTTGTTTGCGTTCAGTAGGACGCTTGAGCATGAACTCGTCCGCCCGCCCCTGACGCAAATAGGCTGAATTAATAAACGTTTCGTAATCCAATTTCAGGTGTTGCAAAATCACCTGCTGCGTGGCCCGCACCGATTTTTCCGTTAGGGGCCGAAACCGCAACTGGGTGAGAAAATCCGGCTGATCGCGATCGTGGCGCAATGCCACAGGTGTATCGTGCCCCGATGCCTCAACATTCTCATCCAGCCCTTCCGTGGCCACCTGAAACTCCAACACCGTCCCCTGCCGACGGCGACGACGGCGAATCACCCGGTAGATCTGCTGCTGACACTGGAAAATAAAATCTACCTGGGCCTCATCTGTCCCCAAATGAATCACATCCTCCTCCGCAACCGCCCGACTATTGCCCCACAAACACCAGCCGATCGCCTCCAGTAACGAGGACTTGCCTGCCCCATTCGGTCCACAAATGCAGGCCGTTTGTAAGCCCCGAAAATCCAGGGTTGCCGTGCGATAACTTAGAAAGTTTTGCAGCGTCAGGTACAACGGAATCATAACCAGCGAGCGCTCCTTTGGCCCCAGCGTTCCCAATCCCAATTGGCTGGGTCTGAGAGCCTGCTGCATACATACTCGATCACCCCCCCCTCAGTCAAGTACACCTGAACTCTAACCGGGAAAACCATTGGGTGACTCAAAATGGTGACTCACAATAAAATAGGGCAGGCAATGCCTACCCTACTGCGGGGTTACTGCTGGGTATATTTCAGCTAAAAGCACACTCTAGACACTGGCGGGAATCTTTAACTCAGCCGCTGTCAGCCGTTCGTAAACCGCCCGCATTTTCAAGCCGGTCAAGACCTGGAACAACCCCGTCCCATTGTTAGAACCGGGGTAGTCGCGGTGCTGTAACAGCAGGTGGGTAAGTTCCCCATAGTATTTGGCTGAGGTATTGCTCAGGTGGCCTTCAATATAGATTAGTTCTTCCAGGTTGTCGAACTGGCCATCAACCTCTAGCACCGACACCTCGTTGCCGTAGTAGCTGTCCGGGCCATAGTGCATCTTGATGCCGGGATAGGGGCAGGTGAGCTTGCGGCCACAGGGCACCCAGTCGATCGTCGAACCTTCGTCGAACAGATAGGCCGGCTCAAACCCGTCAATGCCGTCTCGTTGGATCATTTGCACCCGCAGGAACTTATGTTCCTTATCTTGATCCTCTGGCAAAAGATTGGTGGGGAGAACCTGCAACACGACATCGGCATATTGCTTTTGCGGATCGATGTAGGCAGAGAAGTCGGGTTTACGGGCATTGATCGCCGCAATCACATCTTCGTAGCGGTGGCCGCGTTCCGCCATATCCCGTTGAATCTTCCAGGCCACCTTCACATCGTCGCTGATGTCCAGGTAAACGCTAAAGTCGAGCAGCGATCGCACCCGTTCGTCATACATCGGATGTAAGCCTTCGATCACCACAATTGGGCGCGGAACAACGCGTTCCGGAGGGTCGATCGTGCCGGTTTCGTGGTTGTAGATCGGTTTGTCGATCGGGTGGCCTGCCTTCAGCGCCTTGATCTGTTCATACATCAGATCAAAGTTATTGGCACGGGGATCAAGGGCCGTGACTCCCTTCTCCTTCCGTTGCTTCCGGTCCAGACTGTGGTAGTCGTCCAAGCAGATCACGGTCATCAGTTCTTCGCCAAAGAGATCGGCTAGGCGGCGCAAGAAGGTAGACTTGCCGCACCCAGAATCTCCGGCGACGCCAATCAGTACCACACGGTCTGGCTTACTGGTCATAGGGTCCCTCTAAACAAACAAAACTGGCTAACGGTAATCTTTTGTAAGTGAATCACGGTGACTCGTTGCGTTAGGGTAGCAATTCCCGGCACAGATCCCCGATGCTGCTCCCCTAGCGATGAGCGGCCAAGGCCATATCGGCAAGAGACAACTCATCAGGGTTACCCCTGGCGATCGCCCCCGGTGGTTAGGGTTTAGGTATTAAGCACTACCAAATTACAGTAGATCCTACCAGAACCGCGTCCCCTCGGACAAGGCGCAACGTGAAGTGCTTCTCTATCATGCTAAAGGTAAGCGTGACGAAAAGAAACTATAACTTTTGTCATTTTTGGCAAATTTTCGTGCGGTTGGGGCTGCCGTTGGCCCATACTGGCGGTCTTCCGGGTCCAGGTGCCCCCATGCTGGCGGCGGGTGGCGTAGATAGGGGCGTAGATAGGGGCGTAGATAGGGGCGTGGATGCCCCCATCGAGGCGGCAGGTTAGCTAACAATGACAGGGGGGTAGGGGCGATCGACTCCCAGAGAGTACCGTCTTGCTGCATCATAGGTTAAAGCGTTTCCAATTCAAATCATCCTAGTTGTTTAGGTTCAGGTTAGAGAGAGACAAGATCGTTATGTACAATTCAAGTGCTGCCGACTCCTCCAGTGCGGGTAGTCGTCTCTTCCGTTACGAAGTCACCGGCTTGCGGCAGAATGCGGAAACTGATCGGATGGATGCACCCATTCGCAGCAGTTCCAGTATTTTTATCACCGTGCCCTACAGTCGCATGAATGAGGAGATGCGACGCATTACCCGTATGGGTGGCAAGATTGTGCGGATCGAACCGGTCGAACTCGGTAAGGCCAGCAGTGTTCCCCCACAGCCAGCCCCCGCAGCCCCAGCGGCAGCCCCGGCCAAGGCGAAGGCGAAGCACGCGGATGTGCCGGTGAATATCTATCGCCCCAATAATCCCTACATCGGCAAGTGCTTGTCGAACTACGAATTGGTGCGTGAGGGGGGCATCGGGACGGTGCGGCATTTGACGTTTGACCTGTCGGCTGGCGATCTGCACTATGTGGAAGGTCAGAGTATTGGCATTATTCCCCCCGGTACGGATGCCCAGGGTAAGCCCCACAAGCTGCGGTTGTATTCGATCGCCTCTACCCGGCATGGGGATAACGGCGATGACAAGACGGTCTCCCTGTGTGTGCGCCAGCTAGAGTACAAACACCCGGAAACGGGCGAAACGGTCTATGGGGTTTGCTCGACCTATCTCTGCAACTTGGAGGTGGGGGCCGATGTGGCGATTACGGGGCCGGTGGGTAAGGAAATGTTGTTGCCGGATGATCCCAATGCGACGGTGATCATGATGGCAACGGGAACGGGGATTGCGCCGTTCCGGGCCTACCTGTGGCGAATGTTCAAGGAAACCCATGCTGACTACAAGTTCAATGGCTTTGCCTGGTTAATCTTTGGCATTCCCTTCACGGCAAATATTCTGTATAAGGATGATTTGGAGGCGATCGCGGCCCAGTATCCGGATCATTTCCAATTGACCTATGCCATCAGCCGGGAGCAGCAAAATGCCACGGGTGGCAAGATGTACATCCAGGATCGGGTAGCGGAACAGGCCGATCGCCTGTGGGAGTTGATCCAACAAGAGAAGACCCACACCTACATCTGCGGCCTCAAGGGCATGGAAGATGGCATTGATAAGGCCCTCTCTGAGGCAGCGGCGAAGCAGGGGGTCACCTGGTCGGATTACCAAAAGGATTTGAAGCGGGCTGGTCGTTGGCACGTGGAAACCTACTAATCCCCTCGCCCGGTAACGCTAGGGCGCGCAGTATTTAAGACAATTCGGCGTATGTGGGTCAGTGTTGCCTGCATACGCTTTTGTTTAAGGCCCGTGCAGAATACCGTGAAGTATTGACACGATTAGTGAACCCATGCCCCAAGCCTTAAGGTCTTGTCAGGGCATTTTTAACGTAATTTCAACCTCTTGAGCAGTCGATCGACCGTCGAGCGACTGACACTGACGCCCGTCTCCTCTAGCAATAGTTGGCGTAGTTCTTCCAAGGTTGCATCATGATGTTCTTTCACAAGTTGGGTAAAAACGGCCAACTGTTCATCATTGAGTTTAGACGGTGTTTGTTGTGTTCGGATCTTCGGTGCGATTGAGCCGGTTTCACGATGCTGCTTGAGTAATTTCTGGACAAAGCTCTTGGCGACACGAAAGCGTTTTGCTAATTCTCTTTGCGAGATTGGCTCAGATTCATAGACATCAATAATCTTCTGACGGAACTCAATGGTATGGGGTTTCATCGCACGATCGCCTGAGTATACAAGTCTTTACGGATATTGTATCTGATCAGGAGAGAAATGTGGTATTATTCATGAGGAGGACGCTTGATTAGCGTATTTCTATGATGTATTCGACGTATTCAATGTATTGAACGTATTCTATGAACATCTTTCCAGCATGATTGCACTTCAAACTTGAACGGGCGAACGATTAACCGGCACCGACCAGGAATGCGCATCATTAAAGTTCATCATTAAAGTTCATCATTAAATTAATGCCTACAGGATCAACCCATGAATAGTGCTGGCTGGCCCGATCGCGTTTTCATTACAGGTACCGATACAAACGTTGGCAAAACCGTCATATCGGCTTTGCTACTGACCGGGACCAATGGCACCTACTGGAAACCGATTCAATCGGGCCTAGAGGATATTACCGATACGGATTATGTGCAACAGGTGACGCAACTGGATGCTACCCATTTTCTGTCTGAACAGTTTCGCCTAACCCAACCACTTTCCCCCCATTTATCTGCCGCGATCGATGGGGTCACGATCGCCCTAAGCGACCTGCAATTGCCCAGCCAGGTACCGCACCGTCCGTTGATTGTGGAAGGAGCCGGTGGGCTAATGGTACCCATTAACGATCGGCACTATATTATTGATTTAATTGCTGCTTGGCAGTTACCCGTTTGCCTGGTCGCTCGTAGTACCCTGGGGACGATTAACCATACCCTGTTATCGATCGCCCAACTTCGCCGCTACCAAATTCCCATCCTAGGTGTTATTGTGAATGGGCCAGAAAATATCGAGAATTGTCGAGCGATCGCCCACTACGGCCAGGTAAACATTCTTGGACAGGTGCAACCCCTCGCAGAGATTAATCCTATATCCTTGAAACAAGCATTTAGCCAGCTTAATTTTAACTTTTGAGGGGTCCGGGGAGCGATAAGTCCCGCGCTGTACCTGAAGAGAAGCGAGGGTAGAGAAGCGAGGGTAGAAAGAAGCGAATCTCTTTCCTCACTTCTCCCGTCTCTTTCCTTCTCAAAAATGGACTCCCCGCGCTTGTCGATGCTTTACGCGAACTCAAGGACTGGTTTGCTTCCCTATTGATGGCTACGCTATCCAATTGCCAAAGATAGAAGAAGTGCCTATCAACCTGCATCGTCCCATCCCTGACGGGTTCAAGATCAAGCAGAGGATGTCACTTAGCAGGGCCAGTATTCCCAAATCCCCCTAACGCAGACTGGCTGAAGGCAGTCGCACTCTGGCTGGCGCGGAGGGCTGACTGGGAGAATAGCTGGAAAGCTTGTTGGATTTCCTTGTGGCCGTTGCCGGGGGTAAGAATCCACTCATCACGGATGCCCATGTCGTGGAAGACCTGCCGGAAGTGGGTGGAACCGCCATCGTCGATGCCCATTGCGGCAATAATGTGATTTTCGGCCCGCAGCATATCCTGGACGAGCGATCGCACGGTCTTCGCTGTTGCCCGCTGGGAGTGGGCATCGGCCCCATCGGTAATCAAGAGAGTGATCGTGCGGACGGGAACGCCATTGTCGGCAAATTCTTGGGCTTTGGCTAAGACGGTTCCCAGTAACACGACCGTCTGATCATAGAGGGGGGTTCCCTGATGGGGATCATAGTTGTGACTGTCCATTAAGATAGCTTGGGTAACGGGGCAATAGGGGTAGAGAACGGTGCCGTTAAGGTAGCGGTTGTGAATGAGGATGTTATCTTTTTGGGCTGAGGATTGGAGGACATTGACGACGGTATTATGGCCCGCACAAACCACCTGGGTATTGCCGGAAAAACGAATGGAACCAGAGTCGTCGGGCATGATGGTGACAAGCACCACTTCACTGGCGGTTACATCATCGATCGCGATTCCTAAACCGGCTTGAATTTGAGCACCAATATCAATGACGTTCAGGGCTTGAAAGGAGGTGTTCGAGAGTAAACCTTCGTTTTGGGCGGATTGGAAGAGGTCGTTCAGGTTGGGGGTAGACATGGGTAAGCTCCAATAAGGATAAGTGAGCAAGTAGGGGGGATCTTTCTGAAACCACTAAGACACTAAGGGCACGAAGGCGCACGAAGATCTTGGTGTTTTCTTAGTGTTCTTTGTGTCTTGGTGGTGAATACAAGGTTTTCGGAACTCTAGAGAGAAATTCCAGGCCAAGTAGCGATCGCATCGACTGATTTCACCAAATGCATTCCGGCAGCAGCAAAGCGTTGAAAGGCTTGATCGGCTTCTTGACTGAAGTCCACAATGCCCGGTACAACCACGGGTGAAGTGCAGTCTTCCAAGAGATAAACCTTTTGAGCTAGGGCCGGATCTTGGCTTTGGATTTCGGCAATGAGATCGGCGATCGTCCAGGCGACACAATGACTTTTGGCTTGGCCCGCAATGATGACAACATCAAATTCCAACAGGCGTTGGATAAAGCGGGTATTTTTCTGCGCGATCGGGCGATGATCAGGTCCTTCCAAAACCTCTGGCCGCAGCACGGAGTAATTTTCCGTTAGGGGATTGCCGCCTTTAATTTCAAAGCGGGTTTGGCTGTGACGCGCAATATTGTGAAAGAAACAGGCTTCCTCGACCGCAGAAACCAGAGCGTGACCAATGCCCCCTAACATGGAGTGATAGGGCCAGATCGTGAGGGGGAATTTACCCGCGTCTGCGAGTTGTTGAACATAGTGGAGGGCGTATTGTTGCAGGGCCAGATAGTTCCCTTGGGCGAGACTGTGGGCGATCGCGGGATTCACCTTCCACAGACCTGCTTTTACTTCATCCAATTGAATCATCCGCATGGGGCTGGGATGTTCGCCCGCATCATTGACCCAGAAAACGGGATGGAAAATTTGGGTGGCGGTGTGGGTGTCCATCGTGGGTGCAATTTCGGTAATCACGCCCAAGTTTCGATAGATAAATTCGCACAGACGCACATTGTCTTCAATCGCGCCGCGTCCTGATTTTCCCCCCACAAACAATTCAAAGTCAGGGATACAAAAGGTATTTTGCACGTCCACCAACATCAAGCAAATGCGCGTTTTATCCTTGGCCGCGGGTTGGAGGCGATACTGTTTTGCCCAAGCTTCTGCCGCTGCTGCTCGCTCCTGGTAGGGAACGCGCCAGACTTCACCGACACGATCGGCTTGGAAGTGCTGGGGAATAGGCAGTTGGGTCAGGGTTGTTGTTGTCATGGTTTTCAAGCTCCAAGGAATAATAATCGATCAAACAATGAGACAATATGTCAGTTGATTTGTAACTTCTGAATCGTCTTAGCACGAATGATATATAGGCCATCATTGGCTGGAAGTAGCGTACAACTGCCATCAACAAATGGCTCAGTTTCAGGAAATTGACGAGTACACATCAGTTGTCCAGATTGAGGTTCAATACGCAGGATGCCTTCATCGGTGGCAACCAGGAGAAAATTATTCACGGCACAGTGTCCCTCTAAATGCGTCAGCCAGTGATGATCATGTCCCGGTAAAACAGTAGTTGCCAGGATAGTCCCGTTGGCTTGAATGACGGCGGCATAGTGTAAGGTTTTACCTTGAGTGTGTGTTGCCCAGAATAACCAAGCATAGTCTTGACTAAAAGTGCAGGTTACATTAATGAGTTGTCCTTGCCAAGGAGGTAGTTGGACGCGATCATTGAGGCCCGATCGCTGAACATTAAACACAAAGGCCGTATTCAAACTACCTGCTCGATATACCCCTAGACCAAAGCGTGGTCCAACCCAAATCTGGGTTTGATTTTGCAGGACATCCCCCACATAGGCAGGAGTGCTCGGTTCACTACGGTAGAGTTGACCTTGCTGTAACCAGTAATAGTGGTTGGCATTGGCAGCGAATCCTAGATGTTGGCGATCGCTCACTAAATAACTTGGATCAACCGCAAGTCGAATCGGTGCTTGGTGGGGTTTCAGAATGACGAGATGTCCATCTTTGGCAATTAGGGTTGATACGCCCTGAATTTGGAATTGCAAGCGTGGATCAAGCTCGCCATGCAACACGATCGCGCCATCTTCCCGTCGAAAAGCTCCTGCTTCATGGTAGAGCCAGCAGAGTCGACCGTTTTGGACGGTTGCGAGAAGGATAATGCCCGGTGTTGTAAAGATTGAACTAGCCTGTACGCTACCTTGGGCACTTTTCGGCAGCCCTGGGACCAGCACACCTGGGGTACAGTGGGGACACTGGGCGCGGGCGTGTTCTAGCCCACAGTTTAGGCAAGTCGTCCACTGCAAGTGATCGAGGAGCGATCGTGGCATTTTCCCCCGTAAATCTTGTTCAAAAACTTGATGAAAATAGTGTAAGAGACTATCAGGTAAAATATCGGGTTTGAGTGCTGGTTTAGGATATTTGACCTGGGGATGAAAGATGCTAATCCGATGGAGCGATCGTGCCGCATGGGGAATTTTTGGCGCGGATTTTGTTGGTTTGTAAACGCCACCATAGGGATGAACAAAAAGAAGACATTGCATTAACATGACGATAAATGCATACCAATCAGATTCGGGAGTGTAGGGACTCTTTAACTGGGGTAGGTTGGCTTGACTATCGCATAGACAAGGATCGACAAAGCGATCGGTAAAGACGTGACAAGTAAATGGGCCAAATTGAAAGGAATCGGCATCAATAATATAGGCTTGATGATGTTTCACGAGGACATTGAGATCATTAAAATCGCCGATAATAATTCCCAATTGATGAAGATGCTCAACTGTTTGATGCAAGTCCTGGAAAATCGCTGTTACCTGCTGCGCAGAAATTCCAGTTTGGCGAAAGCTGCGTTCACTATAGTGCAACAGGGGATTTGCTTGGGTCAGTAGCGGCATCGTATAACCAAGAATCGTTTGCCCAGATCGATCGCGCACTAAAGCCTGGGGTTGAATCACCCGATCGGGTAAATGCTGAGGAAACTGGCGTAACTTTTGCTGGTGTTCTTGCAAACGATAATGGGCCGCTTGTTGCATGGCAGGAGACATTTGATAATCTGGATGATTGGGCCGCTTAAAAAGCTTGAGCGCTTGACCCTGACCCAGATCATAAATATCCGCTTCACCGCCTTTGCCAATCAGTTGACTAGCTTTGAGGCGAATGCGTTTATGGTTAAGGTAGACATCCATAGGTCTGCATAAATTGCTCGGTAACCGTTCGGAGACGGGGATCTAAGCGGGCCAATACTTCGGTGACAATGGTTGGGGGAACCCCGCCATAGAAGGCTTGGGCAATGCCGCCCGTAATACAGGCGATCGTGTCACTATCCCCACCGATCGACACCGCATTCCGAATCGCATCTTCAAAATCTCTGGATTCGAGAAAGGCAATAATGGCCTGGGGTACTGAGCCTTGACAGGATACATCAAAGCGATAGTGGGGCCGAATTTCCGTCAGGGTTTGGTTCAAATCGTAACCAAAAGTAGACTCGATATAGGTTTTAATCTCGGCCTTGGATTGGCTCATACGAGCAAGAAAAATTGCGGCGGCAGTGGCCTGGGCACCGCGAATGCCATCGGGATGATTGTGGGTAACAGCGGCACTTTCTGCTGCCATTTCTAAGACCGTATCCAGGGTATTCCCAGCATAGCCAATGGGACTGACCCGCATCGCGGAACCATTGCCCCAACTGTTATAGGGCTTCCGGCGTTTGAAGGTGGCCCAAAGGGCAAAGTTCTTGCCGTAACCAGCCAGGGGAAACCAATGATAATACTGATGCAAGTTATCCACATAATTGCCCTGGTTGAGCAGGGTATCCGCGATCGCGACGGTCAAAACCGTATCATCGGTAAAATGGCTCCGGCGGCTAAAGAGCGGGAAATCCTTACTTTTGCAGTTATGCCATTCGTAAATAGAACCAATCATGTCACCTGCGATCGCGCCTAACATGGCTAGCCCTCCTGTGGTTTTCTTTTGATTAAGACCAGAGTCGTATCGTCCTCTAGCAGTCCTCCCTGCCGTTCTAGCACTTGGGTTTGCCAGTTGGGGTGAATCATTTCCCGGTTACAGCGGGCTAAATAACGTCGCACCTGATCGGGATTTCGGAAATAGCGATCGTCCTGCCAAAATATCTGGAAGATCTCTGGTGTGAGCGCCGCATTGACTAGGGGTGAATCGAGGGTTTTCCCTAAATCCTGTACCCCATCACTGCCAATCATTAGCGTGTTAACGGTTGCCGTCGATCGTCGGTAAATCTGGAACTGGATATCTGCCAGGACAAACTGATCGGGGAATAAAGCATAAGCCAGATAGGGAGGCCGATTATTCGCGATCGTGCCTTGCATTAGGACTTCATCATTGAGCATCGCCACCCCATCCCCCAGCGAAAACAGCACCGTTGTTTCCGGCGTAATGATTGCCCCCACGATCGTGAACAAAAAATAGTCCCGAACAATCGCCGCTAGATCCGATCCTAATCCCGTGGCTAGGTGCCGGATATGCGCCAGAAGCTCCTGTTGGAGGTCTTGCCAGAAGTCCGGGTCCGAGAGGCAGGACGCTTCCCGTTGCCACTGGCGATCGAGGTACGCCATCATCCATCTCGCCCCCAACTGGGCACCCACCTCACTATGGGAACAACTGCCACACCCATCACACACCACCGCGATCGTTCGATCGAAATTGGCTTGGACGACGTAGGCATCCTGGTTATTGCGGCCAATCCGCCGATGTTCTCGCCCGATAACCGACCCGGCGGCGATGTCAAAGACTGTGTTCATTGCTTTGGTGTTTAATATACACCAAGCATAGGTGTAAAAAATACACTATGTCAAGTCCAGCTTTTAAATTGAGTGTTTTAAATTGAGTGTTTTGCCAGCGCTCAGTTTTAGAGTTGCAGAGACGCTAGCATCCCCTGCGACAGCGCTTCAGGGTGACTGGGTACGTTCAGGCTGAGCCAGTTGAAGCCTTCATTAACCGCTATTAACCCCTAATTTCTAGGCATGACAGCCCGCTACAATAGAGCCAACCAGAGCCAACCTCCACCCCTACCGCCATGATTGCCGTCCCCTACTACATCAGCCCCCAGGACTATCTCGACCTCGAACGCCACAGCGAGATCCGCCACGAATATCGACGCGGCCTGGTCTATGCGATGGCGGGCGGGACTGATAATCACGATCGCCTCACCTTCAACTTCCTCAAGTTCATTGACAATTACCTTGGTGACCCTACCGACTGCCGTTTTCATTCCGGCAACATCTTTCATTCCGGCAACATCAAAGTTAACTACCAGGACGAGTTTTACTACTATCCCGACGCCTTCGTCACCTGCGATCCCCGCGATCGCGCAGCGTCTCCGCAGGAGAATCGCCAGGACCGTTATATCAAACGCTATCCCAAACTGATTGCCGAAGTCCTCTCCCCCAGTACCTAAGCAGATGCCCCCTGCCCCCGCGTGCGGGGGTTGGGGGGGGAGGCTCCCCTTGCCAGTCAACCCGCCCCTACCCCTAATTTCCAGACTGGCAAGGTCCTGTATTGCCGCATTGACCCGACTATTAATGATTGAATTGCACCTCATCAGTACGGGAAAGGCTGTATCGAGAAAGGGCAAAAACTGATCCTGATTGTGCAACGATGCGGGATGAGCCTCAGTTCCAAGCCTTACTGCAACCTCGAACAGCCAACCCATCCGATCCGTAAAAAACGCCTGACCACCCTCAACCTGCCCCTAGAGAGTTCCCCAGCTTCACCCGCAAATCACAGGCTCCCTGGGTAAGCGGAGCCACGATCGCCCCCAGGGAGCCAGGAATCAGCAGACGCAGGGGACCCGTTGGGGTTGGGTCAGCTAGCCAGAACGGCCCCCTGCCGGAAGCTTGCGTTTTGTGTAGACGATTGTATAGTTTTCGTGCGAAACGGGACTTCCTGCGCCCATTCAGGGATTACTGGAAGTGATATCGAAAATTGTTGAAGCGCTTTATTCCTATATTCCTATCAGGCAAGGTCGCCAAAACAATCCCTAGTTCCTGATTGCGAGGTTAGTCTATGGATGTTGTTGAATTAACCCAACGTTATGCCTGCGGGGAGCGAGACTTTACCGGGGTGAACCTCGCCGGGGCAAATCTGAGTGGCCTCAACCTGAGTGGGGCAAACTTCGCCGAAGCCTTCCTGGCCTCGGTCAACCTCAGCCGTGCGCTCCTCAATGGCACTAACCTGTATGGGGCCTGCCTGTATGGCTCCGATCTCACCTACGCGAAGTTGGAGCAGGCCAACCTTGTCCGGGCCGACTTAACAAAAGCCAAACTGTTGGGTGCCCAGTTGGTCCGGGCACAGTTGCGGGGAGCACGGCTCAGCGGGGCCATCCTCAAAGGGGTCAATTTACGACAGGCGGATTTGAGCCAGGTCAATTTGTGTGGCGCGAACCTGAGCGGCATCAACCTGCGGGGCGCGAACCTGAGCGAGGCCAACCTGAACTGGGCGAATTTAGAAGGTGCCCGGTTAAGTGGGGCGGATCTGTCGGGAACCAGTTTGAACAGTGTAGTCCTGAATGATGCCTATATGAATGGCGTAGACCTCAATGACGCGGACCTAGAGGGGGTAAATTTTAGCGGCTCGAAGCTGAATGGGGCCAATTTCAAGCGGGCTAATCTTGCCGTTGCCAATTTCAGTGATGCCTACCTGCGGGTGGCGACGTTGAGCCATGCCAACCTGCGGGCTGCCAACTTGCACCAGGCATCCCTCCTCAAGGCCGATTTACGGGAAGCCAATCTCAGCAAGAGTGAATTAGTCGCGGCGAATTTGCGGGGGGCGGATCTCCGCAGCGCTAACTTGAATGGGGCGAAGTTATACGATGCCAATCTGGCCGAGGCCAATCTCCAGAATGCCTATCTGTGGGCCGCGAAGCTCGATCGGGCCAACTGTCAGGGAACCAACCTGGAGGGGGCTAAGCTCCAAGGGGCCAGTGTAACAGCGGTGAATCTCCAGGCAGCGGTGTACGATCAGGACACCCGCTTCCCCTCTGGACTGGAGGTCAATCCCACCTATACTGCGGCTTGCCTGGTTTATGCTTAATCATGCATAATCATCCAGCCTCACTCGATCAAGACAATTTGTGGGGTAGGCATCCTGCCTGCCGCTGCAACAGCCGAGACTAGGTATCCTGCCTGCTGCTGCAACAGCCGCGTCGCGATCGACTCAAACAGCTATCCCACACTCCCAGACTTAACTGGTGATCGACTTGATGCTCCTGCTCCCTACTGAGATTTCCTTGTCGAGGTAATGCTGACTCATGGTTGCGCTGCCCATTCGGGTTCTGTTGGTCGAAGATTCGCCCGTGGCGCTGACGATTCTCAAGCGCATTTTAAGCACGTCGCCGGACATCACTGTGGTGGGAGCTGCCCGCAATGGCTTGGAGGCCCTGGAACTGATCCCTAAGGTTAAGCCGCAGGTGATTTGTACAGACTTTCACATGCCGAAAATGAATGGCCTGGAGTTAACCCGCCGGATTATGGCCGAGGCTCCCTGTCCCATTCTGGTCATTAGCGCATCGGTGAAGGCGGAAGATACCCATAATGTTTTCCCATTGTTGGCGGCGGGGGCGTTGGATGTTTTCCCAAAACCAACGACGGGACTGGCAACCGAGTATGAGCAGTTGGGGCAGGACTTGATTAATCGCATTAAGGTGTTGGCCGGGGTAACGGTATTTACCCGACGACCTTCCCAGGAGGTCTCGGTGGCAGAGGGGTCGCCAGTGCGCCGTGAATCGCCCCTGCGGGTGACATCGCCATCCTCGACGACAGCCGTGCCAACAAGGGGCCGAGGCCTTGTACCACGTCCAGTCCGGTCCTCGCGACCCGCTCTGGATATTCGGGCACCCCGCATTGTCGCGATCGGGGCTTCCACGGGAGGGCCGCAAACACTCCAGGATATTTTGCATTCACTCCCGGCCAGCTTTCCGGTGCCGATCGTGTGTGTGCAGCACATTAGTGAAGGGTTTTTACAAGGATTGGTGGACTGGTTGCAATCCAGTTGCACCCTGTCGATCAAGATTGCCCAAGAAGGGATAATGCCCCAAGCGGGAACCGTGTATTTTGCGCCTGAACGGCACCATCTCCAAATCAGTAACCAGGGCTATTTACAGTTTGGGCCATCCCAACCCGTTGACGGCCATTGCCCTTCGGTGACGGTCTTGTTCCAGTCGATCGCCGCCTACTATCGACGGGCCGCGATCGCGGTGTTATTAACCGGCATGGGCCGCGATGGTGCAGCGGGGATGCAGGCAGTTTCCCAAGCGGGGGGTTTGACGATCGCCCAGGATGAGGCCAGTTCCGTTGTGTTTGGCATGCCCAAGGAAGCGATCGCCCTGGGGTGTGTGCAGCAGATTTTGACCCCTCCGGACATTGCTCCTTACCTACTGAAGCAGTTTGCCCCAACTAAGTCATGAGCATGGGTCTGCGTTATAGTAACTTGCTGCCGATTATTCTGTTACTCACATCTGCTTGCGATGCACAGCAGGTCAGCAATGGAAAATCTGGATCGGTTCAAATTAGCTAGCTGATTAATCGTTGCTAAGTCTAGATATGTTTGCACCATGATGATGTCTCTCAAAGGCAAAAAAGATCTGGGCAGGACCTAATTACACCTAATTACACCAAAAGGCAGGGTCCCCAGGCACTACACCTAATACCCCAGCCACTGACTGATTCTATTTTTCTGATTCTATTTTTTTTTGCAACGTTTATCACTTAGCTGATTTTTAGGTTTAGGATTACAGTATTCCACTACCGCAATCTTATCATCCTGTTCGCAATTTAACAACCAGATCATTTGTACCTAATCTTTCTTAGCCATCAACACTCAAAAATAGATCATATTTACCATAAAATCTTGTATTTCATTTTTTTGATTTTTGCATCGTTTTCTATAGATTTCTGATCAGTCTCTACCTTTGGCTAGATTATGGAATTAGGTATTCAGACTGAAACTGACCGTAAGATTTAATGACATACGTGTTTTGGTATATTGTTCACAGTAATCTACCATGCAAAACAAGCTTTTCCTTGGTCTAATTCAAAATCTTTTAGCATTGACCATTGCGATGTTTGACTGTCTATAGGTTGCAAGATGGCACATTTAGGGAAATAGGAACAATAGGGACAAGGGAGATAAGGTTGTAAGCATTACTGTCTGTCACGATCAGACTTTCTAACCCTTGTTGGGAGTATGAGGAGCAATATTTTTAGACTTAAAAAACTTAGCAAGATTCCTATTGCTATGGGGGTTATCCCATGTTAAAACCACTGAAACCTACGACTGATCCGGCCTATGATATTTTGCGATCGGAACATCAGCCGTTGCGATCGCTCTTCGCCCCAGAAACGGTTGCGGTAGTCGGTGCAACCGATCGTCCGGGGAGTGTGGGACGCACCTTAATCTGGAACCTGATTAGTAACCCCTTTGGCGGGACTGTTTTCCCCGTTAACCCCAAGCGCAACAATATTTTGGGGATTAAGGCCTATGCGAGTTTGCGTGAAATTCCCGAACCGATTGATCTGGCAGTGATTGCCACCCCGGCCCCGACGATTCCCGATATTATTCGCGAGTGTGTGGATATCGGTGTCAAAAGTGCGATCGTAATTTCAGCAGGCTTCCGGGAGGCGGGAGAGCAAGGAATTGCCCTAGAGCAGCAAATTGTTGAACATCTGCGATCGAGTCAATTACGCCTACTGGGTCCCAATTGTCTCGGTTTAATGAATCCGCGCCGAGGGTTAAACGCCACCTTTGCCAGTACAATGGCCCGTCCCGGTAATGTCGGCTTTATTAGCCAGAGTGGTGCCCTGTGTACTGCCGTGCTGGACTGGAGTTTTCCGGAAAATGTGGGCTTTAGTGCCTTTATTTCCATCGGCTCGATGCTGGATATTGGTTGGGGGGATTTGATTTATTATCTGGGGGATGATCCCCATACCCACAGTATTGTCATTTATATGGAGTCGATCGGGGATGCGCGATCGTTCCTTTCGGCGGCGCGGGAAGTCGCCCTAACCAAACCAATTATTTTAATCAAGGCGGGACGCACGGAAGCGGCGGCCAAAGCGGCTACCTCCCACACAGGTGCCCTCGCCGGAAGCGATGCGGTGCTGGAAGCCGCTTTTCGACGCTGTGGTGTGTTGCGGGTAACGCGGATTTCGGAACTGTTCAATATGGCGGAAGTGTTAGCCAAACGCAGTTACCGCCCGCCCGGTCCCCGTCTGACGATTATTACCAATGCGGGAGGACCAGGGGTGCTGGCCACCGATGCCCTGATTGCCACTGGCGGCCAACTGGCGGAACTGGAGGGCGATACCCTAGTGAAGCTCAACGAGGTGCTGCCCCTGCACTGGAGTTGTGGGAATCCGATCGACATCCTGGGGGATGCCACGCCGGAACGCTATACCCAGGCGATCGAGATTGCGATCGCTGACCCCAATACGGACGGGCTGCTGGTCATCCTAACGCCCCAGGGCATGACCGATCCCACCCGCACGGCGGAGCAGCTCAAGCTCACCGTTGATAAGTTGCAAGAAACGCCCCTGCGCCATAAACCGATCCTGGCTAGTTGGATGGGCGGCACCGAAGTCACCGCTGGCGAAAATATCCTCAACCGCTACCAAATCCCCACCTACCGCTATCCCGACTCCGCCGCCCGGCTATTTAACCTGCTGTGGCAGTACAGCTATAACCTACGCGGCATTTATGAAACACCGGTGTTGTCGCCGGATTGGGAAGAGGGAGGACCCGATCGCCCCGTTGTCGAACACTTGATTCAACAGGCCCGTCAGCAAAACCGCACGCTCCTGACAGAACCGGAGTCGAAACAACTGCTGGCAGCCTATGGCATTCCCGTGGTGGCGACCGAGATTGCCCGTAGCGAGGATGAAGCCGTAGCAATGGCAGAAAAAATCGGCTATCCCGTCGTGCTGAAGCTCTATTCCGAAACCATTACCCACAAGACCGATGTGGGGGGGGTGCAACTCAACCTGAGTACCGCCGATGCTGTGCGGCAAGCCTACCAGACAATTATCGAAAATCTCCAGGAGGAAGCGGAGGAACACGGCACGGTCTCGATGGCCGACTTCCTGGGGGTGACGGTGCAACCCATGATCATTCGCGATGAGGGCTATGAGTTAATTCTGGGCAGTAGCATTGATCCCCAGTTTGGCCCAATCCTGTTATTTGGTCCCGGCGGTCAGTTGATTGATGTGTTCAGCGATCGCGCGATCGCCCTACCGCCTTTGAATACCACCCTCGCCAAGCGCATGATTGAGCGGACTAAGATCTACGAGGTACTGAAGGGGATTCGGGGGCGCCCGCCAGTGGACTTCGCCGCCCTAGAAAGTTTGCTGGTGCGGTTCAGCCAATTGGTGGTGGAACAACGCTGGATCAAGGAAATCGACATCAACCCACTGCTGATCCAACCCGATTGGCACCTACACCATCAAAACCACACCGCCCAAAAGCGCACGCGGAAAAAACACAAGGGTCGGGCTAGTGCTATCCATGCAACACCGCCCCTGCTGGCCCTAGATGCCCGCATTGTCCTGCATCCTCCTGACCTGAGCGAGGCCGACCTACCCAAACTGGCGATTCGGCCCTATCCGGTGCAGTACGTGACCCAGTGGACGATGGCGGATGGCACCCCCGTCACCATTCGCCCGATCCGGCCTGAAGATGAGCCACTGATCGCCCAATTCCACCAAACCTTATCGGAGCAAAGTGTCTATTTCCGCTATTTCCACCTGATGACCCTGAGTCACCGCGTTGCCCACGAGCGCCTGACCCGGATTTGCTTCATTGACTACGATCGCGAAATGGCCCTGGTGGCTGACTACAAAAATCCCGACACGGGCCAACACGAAATCCTCGCCGCCGGTCGTCTGAGCAAACTCCACGGCATCAACCAAGGTGAATTCGCCATGCTGGTCAGCGACGCCTATCAGGGCAAGGGGTTGGGGACCGAACTGCTGCGGCAACTGGTGCAAATTGGCCGCGATGAAGGTCTCAGCCGCATCAACGCCGAAATCCTAGCCGAAAACAAACCGATGCAACGGGTCTGCGAAAAAATCGGTTTCAAACTTCGCCGTAAACCCGATTTGGTAGAGGCAGCGATCGAGTTGTAAGTTCTTCGCGTCTTTGTATCTTCGTGTCTTCGTGTTGATCCACCCGATCGACCCGGTTGATCGACCCGATCGACCCACCTAAACCCCAGAGGGCAGGTTTACCTAGATAACCGTTTTCTCCCCAACACACTAGAAAAACCTGCCCCTACAATTCTGATCCTGCATCTAACCCCCGGAGGGCAGGTTTACCAGAATTACCATTTCCCCGTAAGTCTTCTCGTAAAACCTGCCCCTATAATTCTCAATTCTCAATTCTCAATTCTCAATTCCCTGTCACCTATTGCATTCAAGGTTAATCCTATGGCAACGATCGAATCTACCCTTCAGGAAACCCGCATCTTCCCACCGCCGCCCGCATTTTCCCAACGTGCCCATATCAAGAGCCTGGAAGACTATAAACAGCTTTATGAGGAAGCCAAAACCGATCCGGAGGGGTTCTGGGGGCGGATGGCCCAGCAGGAATTGCACTGGTTTAAGCCGTGGGATAAAGTGCTGGATTGGCAACCCCCCTTTGCCAAGTGGTTTGTCAATGGCCAACTGAATGTGTCCTATAACTGCCTCGATCGCCATCTGGAGGCGGGCAAGGGTAATCAACCAGCCCTGATCTGGGAGGGGGAACCGGGGGATTCGCGCACCTTGACCTATGCCGATCTGCACCGGGAAGTGTGCAAGATGGCCAATGTGTTTAAGCAGTTGGGGGTCAAGAAAGGCGATCGCGTGGGAATCTATATGCCCATGTTGCCGGAGGCGGCGATCGCAATGCTGGCCTGTGCGCGGATTGGTGCCCCCCATACGGTGGTATTTGGCGGCTTCAGTGCCGAGGCATTGGCAGGACGGCTCCAGGATGCCCAAGCCAAGCTGGTGGTGACGGCGGATGGCAGTTGGCGCAAGGATGTGATTAACCCGCTCAAGGATCAGGTCGATCGCGCCCTTGCCGAACACGCGGTGCCCAGTGTGGAGCATGTCCTAGTGGTGCAACGGACGGGGCAGGATATCGATATGGTGCCCGATCGGGATGTCTGGTGGCATGACCTCAAGGCAGAGGCGTCTGAGGGGTGTCCTGCTGAACCTATGGACAGTGAGGATATGCTCTTTATCCTCTATACCTCCGGCACCACGGGCAAACCCAAGGGCGTGGTCCACACAACGGGAGGCTATAACCTCTATACCCACCTGACGACGAAATGGGTGTTTGACCTGCAACCGGATGACATTTTCTGGTGTACGGCTGACATTGGCTGGATCACGGGCCACAGCTATATCGTCTATGGTCCCCTGTCCAACGGGGCAACGATGCTCATGTATGAGGGAGCACCGCGATCGTCCAATCCGGGCTGTTTCTGGGATGTGATTCAAAAGTATCGGGTGACGATCTTCTACACGGCTCCGACGGCGATTCGCATGTTCATCAAGATGGGGGAAGATCTGCCCAAGGCGCGGGATCTGTCATCGCTGCGGTTGCTGGGCAGTGTCGGGGAACCGATTAACCCGTCAGCCTGGATGTGGTATTACCGGGTGATTGGTGGCGAACGGTGTCCGATCGTCGATACCTGGTGGCAAACGGAAACCGGCGGCATCATGATCACGCCGTTACCAGGGGCAACCCCCACCAAACCCGGTTCGGCGACGTTGCCTTTCCCTGGCATTGTGGCGGATGTGGTGGATCTGGATGGCAATCCGGTGGAACCCAACGCGGGCGGCTACCTCGTGATTACGGCCCCCTGGCCCAGCATGATCCGCAATGTTTACGGCAACCCCGATCGCTTTATCAGCACCTACTGGAACCCGATTCCCCCCAAAGACGGCCAATACACCTACTTCACCGGGGATGGTGCCCGTAAGGATGCGGATGGCTATTTCTGGGTGATGGGCCGGGTGGATGATGTGATCAGTGTGGCGGGACACCGGCTGGGCACGATGGAAATTGAGTCGGCGCTGGTGTCGCACCCGGCAGTGGCAGAAGCAGCGGTAGTCGGCAAACCTAGTGAGATCAAGGGGGAAGAGATTGTCGCCTTTGTGACGCTGGAAAACAGCTATCAGCCTAGTGAGGCCCTAGCCAGTGAACTGAAGCAGCACGTGGTTAAAGAAATTGGCGTGATTGCCCGTCCGGCGGCGATCCAATTCACCGAAGCGCTGCCGAAGACGCGATCGGGCAAAATCATGCGCCGGTTGCTGCGATCGATGGCGGCGGGGGAAACGGCCCTAGGGGATACGTCCACGCTGGAAGATCGCACCGTCCTCGATAAGCTGCGCGGCGGTGCCTAGGGGGTAAGTCGGCATGGCCAGGATGAGGGGATTTATCATTGGTCCAGGGTTCATAGGCCGATCGCGATCCGGGCTAGGCCCCTTCTCGCTGGTGGCAGTGTTGGTGTACCTTGGTGGGTAATCTCCTGTCACGCCAGTAAGGGAGCAGTTTACTTTTTTGAGAGAAAAATGAGGATAGAGAGAAGTGTCTAAATTATAGAGCTAAGCCCCATGATGT
>OGCL01000479.1_pt1 | contig 42545 bp, 38 predicted proteins | sample 1570041 | NCBI WGS metagenome assembly OGCL01 (sample SAMN06266162, study PRJEB24511) | hot springs metagenome | isolation source: Hot spring water | place: South Africa: Limpopo | collected 2015-06-22 | reverse complement strand
TCGGTGGCCGGCGTGACCATGCCGACCTCGGGATTGTTCTTGCGCCGGTCGGGATGGCGGTAGCTGAGGATGTCGGCGGCGCTTGCGGCGGGTCCAGTCTTTTTCATTTCGCAATCATACCGTTACGGCGCCGTCCGGCCAGCGCCGACTTTTCGGAAGCGCTCGTCCGCTTTCAGGAAACGCCGCCGGCCGGCGGGTCGCCGAGCATGACGCGGCCGATGCGCACGCGCTTCAAGCCCGCGACGCGCAGGCCGACCAGCTCGCACATGCCCTTGCGTATCATTCATGGCGATCATTCTACGGCCTGCCCATGCTCAGCTACCGCCACGTCTTCCACGCCGGCAACCACGCCGACGTCCTCAAGCACAGCGTGCTGCTCGCCGTCCTCTCCTACCTGAACCGGAAGGACAAGCCCTATTGGGTGATCGACACCCACGCCGGCGCCGGCGGCTACCGCTTCGATGCCGGGCGGGCGAAGACCCACGCCGAGTGGGAATCTGGCATCGGCCGGCTGTGGGACAGAAAGGATCTGCCGCCGCTTTTGACCGACTACGTCGCCGCGGTGCGCGGCGACAATCCGGACGGCGGGCTGCGCCGCTATCCCGGCTCGCCGCTCCTGGCCCTGCGCGCGATGCGCCCCGCCGACCGGCTGCGCCTCTTCGAACTGCACCCGGCCGACGTCAAACTGCTCGCCCAGAACGTCGCCGGCGCTGCGCCCGACGCGCAAAAGCGCGTCACCATCCGGCAGGAAGACGGCTTCGCCGGCATGAAGGCGCTGCTGCCCCCGCCGCCGCGCCGCGGCCTCGTGCTGATCGACCCTTCCTACGAGGACAAACGCGACTACGCGCAGGTCGTCGCGGCCGTGAAGGAAGGCTTGCAACGCTTCGCCACCGGCATTTTCATGATCTGGTATCCGTTGCTGCGGCAGAACGAGAGCATCGCCCTCGCCGGCAGGCTGAAGAAGCTCGCGCCGGAATGGCTCACCGCGACGCTCACCGTCGCCCCGCCCGGCGCCGACGGCCTGGGCATGCACGGCAGCGGCGTGTTCCTCGTCAATCCGCCCTGGACGCTGGCCGCAACGCTGAAGGAGACGCTGCCCTGGCTGGCCGAGACGCTGGCCGTCGAAAAAGTCGACGCCGGCGGGACGGTGGAAACATCGGGGGACTGATCAGCCCAGCGCGGCCAGCGCGGCTTCCGGCGCCTTGTCGAGCACCTTGAGCAGGGCCTTCGCGGCCCCCGTTGGACAACGCTTGCCCTGTTCCCAATTCCGGATCGTGTCGAGCGAAACGTCGATGCGTTCGGAAAACTCGGCCTGACTCAGCCCGAGGCGCTTGCGCACGCGGCGCGCGAATTTCGCGGCATCCCGCATCGCTTCGGCATCGTCGTCGGCCTTTTGCCGCGCGATATCCGCCTCGGTGGTCGCATCCACTTTCCGTGCCGAAATACGTCCCCCGGTCTGGAGGGCCGGATCGGCCGGGTCAATCTTCATGCGTACTGTCTTCATATTCCTTCGCCTCCCGCCGGTTGGCCTTGCGCGCCGAGATGATGCGTATCGATCCGCGGCGCGGGGTATACACCACCACGAACAGGCGTCCTTCGATGCGTCCCGTCAGTTGATAGCGATCCTCGCCATAGCCGTGGCGGGTATCGGCCTGCACCAGACGATCCGGATCGAAGAAGGCGTGCGCGGCATAGGCGAAATCGAACCCACGCTCCTTGAAACACGCCTCACTCTTCGCCTCGTCCCATTCAAAATCCATGGGATGGAGTGTAGTTCAATGAACGATGGCAGGCAATCGGGGATCAGGCAGCGAGCTCTGGCCTGTTCCTGAAGTCGTCGAGCGCCTCGGGATTCGCCAGCGCCTCGACGTTCTTCACCGGCCGGCCATGCACCGCCTCGCGCACGGCGAGTTCGACGATCTTGCCGCTCTTGGTGCGCGGAATGTCGGTGACTTGCAGCACCTTCGCCGGCACATGGCGCGGCGTGGTGTTGGCGCGAATCTGCCCCTTGATGCGCTCGACGAGCGCCTCGTCGAGCGTCAGGCCCTCTTTGAGCTTGACGAACAGCACGACGCGCACGTCGTTGGCGAAATCCTGGCCGATGGCCAGCGACTCCATCACCTCGGGCAGCTGCTCGACCTGGCGGTAGATTTCCGCCGTGCCGATGCGCACGCCGCCGGGATTGAGCGTCGCGTCCGAACGGCCGTGGATCACGAAACCGCCATGCGGCGTCTTCTCGGCGAAATCGCCGTGACACCAGAGGCCGGGGAAGCGCTCGAAGTAGGCGGCGCGGTATTTCGCGCCGTCCGCGTCGTTCCAGAAGCCGATCGGCATCGACGGGAAAGGCTGCGTGCAGACGAGTTCGCCCTTCTCGCCCGTCGGCGCCGGCCGGCCGTTCTCGTCGAAGACATCGACCGCCATGCCGAGGCCGGCGCACTGGATCTCGCCGCGCCACACCGGGCCGAGGGGATTGCCCAGCACGAAGCAGGAAACGATGTCGGTGCCGCCGGAAATCGAGGCGAGCTGGACGTCCGCCTTCCAGTCGCGATAGACGTAATCGAAACTTTCGGGCGCAAGCGGACTGCCAGTCGAGAATACCGCGCGCAGCGGAGAGAGGTCGTGCGTCTCCTTCGGCTTCAGTTCGATCTTCGCGCAGGCGTCGATGAACTTCGCCGATGTCCCGAAGTGCGTCATGCCCTCGGCCACCGCGTAGTCGAACAGGAGATTGCCGCGCCCGACGAAGGGCGAACCGTCGTAGAGGAGCAGCGTCGCGTCGGAAGCCAGTCCGCTCATCAGCCAGTTCCACATCATCCAGCCGCAGGTGGTGAAGTAGAACAGCTTGTCGCCGGGTTTCAGGTCCGATTGCAGGCGGTGTTCCTTGAGATGCTGGAGCAATGTTCCGCCGGCGGAATGGACGATGCACTTGGGCACGCCCGTCGTGCCGGACGAATAGAGGATGTAGAGCGGATGGTCGAAAGGCAGCTGGGCGAACTCGATCTCGGTCTGCCAGCGATACTGATCGACGAAGCTGCGCAACATCGTCGCGTTCGGGATCGCGTCGATCTCGTGGCCTTCCTTGCGCGTGTAACGCGCGACGACGACCTTCTTCACCGTGGGCAGGCCCGCCGCGATCTCTTTCGCCTTGGCGAGGCTGTCGAAGGTCTTGCCGTTGTAGTAGTAGCCGTCGGCGACGAACAACAGCTTCGGTCGCACCTGACCGAAGCGGTCGAGCACGCCCTGCACGCCGAAATCGGGCGAGGCCGAGGTGAACACCGCGCCGATGGAAGACGCGGCGAGCATCGTGATGAGCGTCTCGGGCAGGTTGGGCATGTAGGCGGCGACCACGTCGCCGGCGACCACGCCTTCGTTGCGCATCGCGGCCGCCAGACGCGCGACGCGGCGGTAGAGATCGCCGCGTCCCATGCGGCGGATCAGCTTGTCCTCGCCCCAGAACACCAGCGCCGTCTCGTAGTCGCGCCGACGAAGCAGGTTCTGCGCGTAGTTGAGGCGCGCGTCGGGGAACCACCGCGCGCCCGGCATCCTGTCGCCGTCGACGAGGATGCGCCCGCCCTTCTCTCCCCTCACCTCGCAAAAATCCCAGACCAGCGACCAGAAGTCGGTCGGATGCTCGACCGACCAGCGATGGAGCGTGGCGTAGTCGGCCGGCAGATTCGCGCGCTGCGCGAAGGCGGCGAGGTTCGCGGCGGCGCTGCGCGCCGCGCCGGGTTGCCACATCATCTGTTCGCTCATGTCGTTTGTTCCTCCCGATTCCCGTGCGTCGATTATATGGGCTTGTGTCGCCATCAAGCCTGCAAATCGCGCTCGCCGCAATGGCGCAGGATGTCGGCGCGCGCGGCATCTCGCAGGCGCAGCGCAGCATGCCAATCCTCGCCATCTGCTGCGATGGGCGGCTGAAAGCTCACGGACAGATGACCCCGCCGCGGCAGCCAGGAACCCTCGCGCAGCCGGTCGCGCGCGCCGGCGAGTGCGACCGGAACCACCGGCACAGCGTTCTTCGCGGCCACCAGAAAGGCGCCCAGACGGAAGGGCGCAAGACCCGGCACGCGCGAGAAGGTGCCCTCGGGGAAGAAAATCAGCGCATGACCGGCGGCGACGCTTTCGTGCAGGCGTTCGGCATCGGCCACGCCCTGCCGGAAATCGAAGCGCTCGACGAAATCGCAGCCGAGCCGTTCGAGGAAGACGCGCGAGAAGAAATTGCCTCGCAACTCGCGCTTGGCGACGAAGCGCCAATTTTTCCATGGCAGCGCGGCGACCAGCGCGAGGCCGTCGAGGTAGCTCGCGTGATTGGCGACCAGCACGCAAGGCGTGTTGGGCAGATTTTCCAGCCCGTCCACCTCGAGACGGATGCCGGCGAGCCGCAGCCACAGCCGCGCCGCCGCGCCGCAGAAGCGCCACGCAAAAGTCGACGTCGGCGAGACGGCGGTCATGAGCCACACCGGCCCGGCAAAGAGGCAGAACAGCCCCGCCGCCCAAAGGCCGGCAAGCCGGTCGCGCAAGGCGCGCAGGCTGCGTCGCGCCTGCGGCAGCGCGCCGGACAGCGCAAGCCGCGCCACTTGCAGCCAGGGGGCGCGCGGCGCGGCGGCGACGTCCTGCATGCCGCGCTCGTAGAGCTCGCGGCTCGCGGCGCGGCGCAGCTTGCCGCTCGAGGTCTTGAGCACGATGCGGCGCGTCGACAGCACCACGTCGTCGGCCGGCAGGCCGATGACGGCCAGCACCGCCGCCTGCACCGCGGCGCGCACCGCGCGCTCGTCGGCGGCGGGCGCCATCTCGGCCATCACCACCAGCCGCTCGGCGCCGCTGGCCGGGTCGGGGCTGCCGAAGGCCGCCACGCAGCCCTTGCGGATGCCCGCCACCGCGCCGACCGCCTGCTCGATCTCCTGCGGATGGAGGTTGCGCCCGCCCTTGATGATGATGTCCTTGACGCGGCCGCTCGGCACGATCTCGCCGTCGAGCAGGTAACCGCGGTCGCCCGTCTCCCACCAGCCGTCGCGGATCAGCCGCGCGCTCGCCTCCGCGTTCCGGTAGTAGCCGGCCGTCGCCGAGGGGCCGCGAAACTGGATGCGTCCCTCGCGACGTTCCGGCAGCTCGGCGCCGCTTTCATCGACGACGCGGATCGCGTAGCCCGGCAGCGGCCGGCCGCACAGCACGAAGCGCATCGCGTCGGCATCCTCCGTGGGCACGGCCTCGCCGCGCAAGGCGAAATCGGCGCGGCGGATCGCGTCGATGCGCACGCCGCGCCCCGGCGTGAGCGCGAGGCCCACCGCGCACTCGGCGAGCCCATAAACCGGCGCGAGCGCTTCCGGTCGCAGGCCGCAGGCGGCGAAGCGCGCCGCGAAGCGCGTCATCGTCTCCGCACTCACCGGCTCGGCGCCGTTGAAGGCGATGCGCCAGGAGGAGAGGTCGAGACCGGCCAGCTCCGCGTCCGGGATGCGCCTGAGGCACAGCTCATAGGCAAAATTCGGCGCGCCCGAGAGCGTGCCGCGATAGCGGCCGATCGCCTGCAGCCAGCGCGCCGGTCGCGCCAGGAAGGCAAGCGGCGACATCACGACGAAGGGCAGCGCGTAGGCCAGGCTCGACAGCCAGGCGCAGATCAGCCCCATGTCGTGGTAGAGCGGCAGCCAGCTGACGAACACGTCGTCTCGATTCACCTGCGCTGCACGCGCCATGGCGTGGATGTTGGCCAGGAGCTGCGCGTGCGTGAGCGTCACGCCCTTGGGCGCGCCCGTGCTGCCCGAGGTGTATTGCAGCAGCGCCAGATCGTCGGCATGCGCCGGAATGGCGACAGGGGTGGCCGCCGGCGCGCCGTTCGCCGCGATCAGGGTTTCCGCCAGTTCGACGCCGGCGAGATTCTCCGCCTGCCCCAGGAGCAGCCGCGCCGGCAGGGCGACGCGCGCGTCCGCGATCAGCAAGCGGACGCCGGCGTTGGCGAGGATCGCCGCATGGCGGCGCAGGTGGTCCTCGATCTCCTGCGGGCGCGCCGGGGGGTAGATCGGCACCGCTACCGCGCCGGCGAGCAGGATGCCGCAGAAACACGGAAAGAACTCCGGGCAGGTCGGCAGCATCAGCGCGATGGCATCGCCCGGCGCGATGCCGCGCGCCTGCAAGGCCGCCGCGACGGCGCGCGCCTCCTGCCACAGCCGGCCGTAAGTCATCGGCTGCGGCGTCTCGCCTTCCTCGAGATGGATCAGGTGCGTGCGTTCCGGCTGGTGCGCCGCGTGCCATTGCAGCACGGCGGTCAGCGTCGCCAGCGTCTCCGGCGCGGGCGCACCCTCCTCTACCGCAAGCGCCTCGCCAAAAGTCGACGCCGGCAGGACGGCGGCAGAATGCCCCAGGCTGCCCAAAGCGGCCAGAAAGTCCTGCGGCGTCTCGGCGTCGGAGAGCAGCTCCGCCGGCAGGCGCACGGCGAACTCGGTTTCGATGCGCAAGAAGAGTTCGGCGCGCGCAAGGCTGTCGAAACCGAGGTCGCGGTCGAGGCGGCTGTCGAGCCGAACGGGCGGCAGCGCGGCGCCGGAACGCAACTCGTCGCGCAGCCGGACGACGAGCTGCAACAGGCGATCGGCGGTCGGGGATGCGCTAATGGACGGCCGAGGAGTCATCCCGCAGGATGTCGGCAAGCGCTTCCGGCGACAGGGGCCGCCCGAACGCATAGCCCTGGGCATCGTCGCAGGCGTGTTCGCGCAGCATGTCGATCTGATCGGAGGTTTCGACCCCTTCGGCGACGCCCTTCATCTTGAAGACGTGCGCCACCGAGATCACCGCGCGCACGATCTCGGCATCCTCCGGATTGGTGAGCATGTCGCGCACGATGCTGCGGTCGAGCTTGACCGCGTGGATCGGGAAGCGCTTCAGGTCGCGCAGCGAGGTGGCGCGCGCGCGGTAGTTGTCGATGGCGAGACGGACGCCGAGCGCGTTGAGCTCGCGCAGCTTCTCGATGGCCATCTCCTCGTCGTCGCGCAGGGATTCCTCGGTCAGTTCGAGCTCCAGCGAAGCGGCGTCGAGGCCGCTTTCGCGCAAGGCGCGCGCCACCCGCTCGACGAGGCGCTCGTCGCGGAACTGGCGCGGCGAGATGTTGACGGCGATGCGCGCCAGTTGCAGGCCCATGCCGCGCCAGATCACGGTCTGGCGGCAGGCGGCGGCCAGCACCCATTCGCCGACGGGCAGGATCAGGCCGCTGCTTTCCAGCGCGTGCATGAAGCGATCCGGCGTCCACAGCTCGTCGCCGCGCCGCCAGCGCAGCAGGGCCTCGACGCCGATGATGCGGCGGCTGTGCAGGTCGACCTGGGGCTGGTAGTTGATCTCGAACTCCTCGCGCTCGAAGGCGGCGCGCAGGGCGTCCTCGAGCGCCGCCCGTTCGCCGACGCGCGCATCGTCGCGGCGCGAATAGAAGGCATAGCGGCTCGCCGCGCGGCCCTGCCCCTTGGCCCGGTACATGGCCGCGTCGGCGTTGCCGACGAGGGTCTCCAGATCGTCGCCGTCGTCCGGATAAAGCGCAATGCCGATGCTGGCGGCCAGGCCGGCGGACGCCCCCCCCTCATCGACGGGCGCTGCGAGCAGGTCGACGATCTTGCGGGCGATGTTCTCGGCATCCTCGGCATCGGCAAGGCCCGATGCGAAGACGACGAATTCGTCGCCGCCCAACCGGGCGACGCAGTCGGTCTCGCGCAGGCTGCGCGACAGGCGCTCGGCCACCTGCACCAGCACCGCGTCGCCGACCGGGTGGCCGTGCGTGTCGTTGATCTCCTTGAAGTTGTTGAGATCGACGATCATCAGCGCCAGCATGCGGCGCTGGCGGCGCGCCATGGCCATGGCGCCGCCGAGACGCTCGTAGAACAGCTTGCGGTTGGGCAGGCCGGTGAGCGCGTCGTGATGGGCGAGGCGATAGAGTTCCTCCTCGATGCGGCGGCGTTCGAGCGCATAGCGCAGCGAGCGCGTCAGAAGCGGGCCGTTGATCTGCGCCTTGACGAGAAAGTCCTGCGCGCCCATGCGCACCGCCTTGACGGCGAGCGCCTCGTCCTCGACATGCGAGAGGACGACGATCAGCACCTCCGGCAACAGGGCGTGCATCTTGACGAGCGAATCGAGGCCGTTGCCGTCCGGCAGGCGCAGGTCGAGCAGCACGATGTCGACGCGCTCGCGATCGAGGATCGCCGCCGTGTCGGTCAGACATGCCGCGACGATCAGACGGAAGCGGTCGGGCGCGGCCTCGTCGAGCATCTCGCGCACGAGGCGCTGGTCGCCCGGATTGTCCTCGACCAGCAGGATGACGACCCCGTCTGCCGCGCTCACGCGGTTTCCCCGGGCAGCTTGACGATGGTCAGCCAGAAGGTCTCGATGGAGCGCACGACCTTGATGAACTGGTCGAGATCCACGGGCTTCGTGACGTAGCAGTTGGCGTGCAGTTCGTAGGTGGCGAGAATGTCCCGCTCGGCTTCGGAGGAGGTGATGACGACCACCGGGATCCGCTTCAGGGCGGGATCGGCCTTGATCTCGGCGAGCACCTCGCGGCCGCTTTTGCGCGGCAGGTTGAGGTCGAGCAGCACCACGTCCGGCCGCGGCGCGGCGGCGTATTTCCCCTCGCGACGCAGGTAGGCCAAGGCTTCGATGCCATCGCCGACGACGGTGAGGTTGTTGCGCAGCTTGCTTTCGTCGAGCGCCTCGCGCGTCAGGCGCACGTCGCCCGGATTGTCCTCGACCAGCAGAAACTCCGCCGGTCGCCCCATTCCGTTTGCGTCAATTTCCGGCATCCCTTTCTCCCGCCGCATCGGAAATCGTGAAAAAGAACTCTGCTCCCTCCCCAATGCGCGATTCTACCCAAATTTTTCCGCCATGACGCTCGACGATCTTCTTGCAGACCGCAAGGCCGATGCCGTTGCCCGGATACTCGTCGCGCGCGTGCAGCCGCTGGAAGATCGCGAAGATGCGCTCGAAATATTCCGGCGAGATGCCGATACCGTTGTCGCGCACCGAGAACCGCCAGGCGCCGGCGACGCGCTGCGCGCCGATGCGGATGCGCGGGGGAACCTCCGGGCGGCGGAACTTGATGGCGTTGCCGATCAGGTTCTGCAGGAGCTGGACGATCTGCGTGGCGTCGCAGTGCAGCCGAGGCGGCATCGGCTCGCGCTCGACGGTTGCGCCGCTTTCTTCGAGGGCGACGCGCAGGTTGGCGAGCGCGTCGTCGAGGAGCCTGTCCGCGGCAGCCGGGGCGAAAGGTTTCGCCTGCGTGCCGACGCGCGAATACTTGAGCAGGTCGTTGATGAGCCCCTGCATACGGGTGGCGCCGTCGACGGCGAAGTCGATGAACTCGCGCGCGTTGTCGTCGAGTTTGTCGTGGTAGCGGCGTGCCAGGAGCCGGGTGTAGCTCGCCACCATGCGCAGCGGCTCCTGGAGATCGTGCGAGGCGACGTAGGCAAACTGCTCGAGATCGCGGTTGGAGCGCGCCAGCTCCTCGGAACGCTCCTTCAGCGCCCGCTCCGCCGCCCAGGTCTCCGTGGCGTCGGAGTATTCGACGATGCAATGCCGCCCGCCGGTCGCGCCCTCGACCGTCGCCACGCTCATCCGCGCGAGGTAGTCGCTGCCGTCCGCGCGGCGGTGCCAGATGTCGCCGTGCCACACGCCGGCCGCACCGGCCTGCTGCCAGCCGGCGGCGAAGGTTTCCTTGTCGCGCGGCGCGACGAGACAGGCCAGCGGCCGGCCGACCAGATCGGCCACGGCGTGGCCGGAAAAGACCGGCGCCATGTGGTTCGCTTCGAGCACGACGCCGTCCGCGTCGCAGATCAGCACCGCCTCGAGATCGCTCTCGAACACCTTGGCGAGCAGGTGCAGGCGCTCGCGGTCGGCGCGAAAATAGGCGTCGAGAGCCAGCCCGATGTCGAGCAGGGCGACCTTGAAGAGCGCGAGCACCGTGGCGCGGTAGCGCGCGCCGTCGCCGGCCGCCGCCGCTTCGGCGAAAGGCAGCAGCCACTCCAGATACCGGGCATAGGCCCCGATGTGCCATTGCGGCGCGAGTCCGATGCGGTGATGCGTCTCGCCGATGCGGGCGCGCGAGCGCGCATAGGCGAGATCGTAGGGGCCGCCGAGCCATGCCTCGACCTGCTCGGCATGGACGGCGCGCACGCGCGCGCGATCCGCGCTGCGCGCCAGTATCCCGGCGGTCTCGGGGAATCCGCCGAGAAAAGCATGGAAGCGCGTCATGAACGCGTCACGGTCCTGGCGCGCGCCTTCGAGCAGGCGATTGAGCAGTTCGCCATCGCGCGCATCGAAACCCAGATAGGCGAGCCGGCGCTCGAACTCTCCGGCATCGGGCCAGGCCGCGTCGTTCGCTGCGTCCCGCTTCATTGGAGTGCGGCGATCAGGGAATCGACCTCGCCGGCCGCTTCGTGAAGGATGCCGGCGAACAGCGCGGTCTCCGGATCGATCTTCGTGATGCGGCGCGCGATGACATGCGCGAGTGCGGCGACATGGGCGGTATGTTCCCACAGCTGCTGCACCATCGCCTTCAGCGCCGGCGCGGCGGGCTGACCGGACATCTGGCGCACCAACAGCGACATGGCGAGCGAGCGCAGGGCGCCGAAGCCGAGCCGGGCGACGGCCTGACGCAGATCGGCGATCACGCGCCCGGAACGGTTGTAGGCGACGGAGTTCGCCACCGCGACGACGCGCGCCGCGAGCAAGGGCTCGGCCTGGATCAGCCTGGCGGCCTGCTCGGCCGAGCAGTTCGGATCGTCGAGCGCGCGCTTGACGCGCATGCCGATCTCCGCATGCGAGGGAAAGACCAGTTTGCCGAGATCCGCCTCTCCGGCGATGCGCCGGCAGGCGTCGGCCATGGCGGCGTCCGTGACTTCCATGGCGGGCGAGTTTAACGACACTTCAGGAATCCTGTCCTTTTTTCTGCCACAGATAGCGACGGTCGTCGAAGCTCGCCACCCAGCGCGGGTAATACACCACCATCAGCGTCAGGGCCGCGCCGTTCAGCCAGCTCTCGGCGAAGCCGAGCAGCACGTAGAAGGGCAGGTAGTCCGACCAGAGCAGGTCGGCAGCATAGGCGCCCGACGCCCAGAGCAACAGCCCGGCCAGCCCGCCGGTGGCGACCACCGTCAGGCCGGCGCCGAAAAATGCGGCGAAGAAGATGTAGATGAAGAAATTCGCCGGCAGCCAGCGTTCGACCGCGTGCAGGATCGCATGGGTGACGAAGACCGGAAACGTGGCGAGCACCAGGGCATTCAGGGCGAACGCCTCCCAACCATGCACGCCGCGCAGCGTGGCGTTGAAGGTCACCGCCGCCAGCACGATGGAAAGCCCGATCACGGCGAGCTGCCGCCCGAACATCAGCGTCAGCGCCGTGGCGCCGAGAAAGTGCAGATCGAGACCGGGCTTGACGCCGGCCTTCATGCTCCACATCAGCACCAAGACGACCAGCGCCCCCATCCAGACATTGATGAGGCCAGGACGACGCGCGTCGCCGGAAAGCAGGCGCCAAGGCGCCGTGCGCAACGCCCAGGTGAGCGCCAGCAGATAAAGCGGCACTGCGCCGTAGCGCCACCAGGCGCCGAACAGCTCGTCGGTGAAATGCATGTCAGCCCGCTCCTGAGCAGATGTCGGCGATGCGCGGCCGCTCGCGCGACAGCGCACCGAGCCAGACGCCGATTTCGTCGGCCAGCGCCTCTGCCGCGGCGCGCGTCGCCTCCGCGCCGCCGTGCGCATTCGGCGTCGGGGCGGGGCGGCGGATTGCGACGGCGCGTTTCGACACCTGGGCATGGCCGCGCGGCGGATGCAGGATGGCGCGCGCCTCCAGCACGATGACGCTCGTCGTCGGGGCATCGAAACGTTGCTCCAGCTCGTCGAGCATCAATTCGATGCGGCAGCCGGCGCCGACGAAATCGGGCTGGCCGAAAACGATGCGGCGATTGAGAAAGCGTTCGATGAGTTCGGCGGGCAAGGCGGCCCAGCGGCTCTCGGCATAGGCGCGGCGCCGCAGGGGATCGGCATAGGTGAGCCGATAGGCCTGATCGGTGGTCTCCAGCCAGGGGGCGGCGCGCACCGCGACCGCCGCGATCGGAAATCCGGGAGACGACCCTGCGCCGGACAGTACCCCCAGATCGTGGCGGACGACTTCCTGCTGGCGGGATGGATTGCCAACACAGGCTGCCAACAGGAACAGGGACAGGACGAGGCACAGCATGCGCATGAGTCACTCCTTTCGGGCGGGGGCGACGAAACCGGGTTCGCCCGGCCCCGGCGGAACGGGCGCGGGGCCGAACAGCACCGCCTGCGGCGCGTCGTTGAGCATGTCGAGCAGACGGTCGAGGCGGCGCGCGGTGGCGTGGGCATCGGCCATCAGCGCCTCGACGCGCGGCAGGGTGTCGTGGTCGAGCCGCTCGCCCACTGCGCCGGCGCTCGCCAACACGGCATCGACGCGGCGCGCCAGGGCGTCCAGGGTCGCGACGAGGGCGCGCGCCTCGACGGCCAGCGGCATCGTCTCGCCGGCGGTTTTTTCCAGATGCGCGAGGATCTGGGTCAGGCGTGCGAGGTTGGCCTCCGACAGCGCGACGCGCAGGGCGGCGGCGATTTGCGGAACCTCCTGCAGCCCCGCGGAGGCGGCAGCGAGGTTGTCGAGCATGCGTGCAAGGTTCTGCATATTGCGCTCGTCGAAGAGGCGGTTCAGACGCCCGGCAAGTTCATCCACCTGCTCGGCGATACCGACGGCCCGGTCGCCGAGAGTATCGAACAGGCCGGGGCGGATCGCCAGGCGCGCGTTGCCATCGACGGGCAGTGGCGTGCCGCTGCCCGCCTCGCCCTCCTCCAGCATCACGTAAGCCAGGCCGGTGATGCCCTGCTGGTTGAGACGGGCGACGGTGCGATCGGTCAGCACGTATTGACGCGCGAGGCCGATTTCGACGAGCAGCACGGCGGGGTCGTTCGGATCGGGACGGATATCGCGAACCTTGCCGGCACGGATGCCCCGATAACGCACCTGGGCCTCGCGGTTGAGGCCGGTGACGCTGCCGCGCGTTTCAAGCAGATAGGTATGCGTGGCGTCGCGGGCGCCCGAAAACCACCACAGCGCCAGCGCCGCAGCGACGGCCAACGACAGCGTAAACAACCCGGCCAGCAGGGCGTGGGAACGATTTTCCATGGCGTTATCCGATCACAGGTCACATCCAGGCCAGCGCACGCTTGCCGCGCTCGGAATGGAAGAAGTTGAGGATGAAGGGATGTTCCAGACGCATGATTTCATCGACCGTACCATAGGCGAGAATGCGCTGCTCGGTCAGCACCGCGACGCGCGTCGCCAGCCCCGCCAGCGTGTCGAGATCGTGGGTGACGAGCACGACGGTGAGGCCGAGTTCCTCGCCGAGCATCCGGATCAGGCGGACGAAGCTGTCCGAACGGTCGGGATCGAGGCCGGCGGTCGGTTCGTCGAGCAGCAGCAGTTCCGGCTCGAGCGCCAGCGCACGCGCCAGCGCGACGCGCTTGACCATGCCGCCGGAAAGCTCGGCGGGCATCAGTCCGGCGTGACGCGGCAAGAGTTCGACCATCTCCAGCTTGAGCATGACGAGATCGCGGATCGTCGCCTCGTCGAGCTGTCCGAGTTCGCGCAACGGGAAGGCGATGTTGTCGAAGACGTTGAAGGCGGAGAACAGCGCGCCGTGCTGGAACAGCACGCCGAAGCGCCGGCGCAGCGCGCGCTCACGCACGATGCCGCCGCCGAAGAGCGGCTCGCCGAACAGGCGGATCTCGCCCTCGGTCGGTATCAGCAGGCCGATCATCTGCCGCAAGAGCGTGGTCTTGCCGCTGCCCGATCCGCCGACCAGGGCCACCATTTCCCCGCTGGCGACTTCCAGGTCGAGATGGCGATGGATCCACACGTCGCCGAAGCGCGTCGACAGGTTGCGGACGGAAATCGCCGGGTTCATTTTGGCAGGCCGATGCCGCGCGTGGCGATGGCGAAAATGGCGTCGAGGATGATGACCACCGTGATCGCCGACACCACCGACGCGGTGGTGTTGGCGGACAAGCTCTCGGTGTTCGGGCGCACCCGCAGGCCGAAGTGGCAGGCGGTGAGCGCGATGGCGATGCCGAAGGCGACGCCCTTGGCCAGCCCGATCCACAGATTGGCGACCGGCACGACCTTGGGCAGCGTTTCGATGAAGAAGCCGTAGCCGATGCCCAGTTGCAGGTGCGCCGCCACCATGCCGCCGACGAGCGCCATCGCCGTCGTCCACAGCACCAGGAGCGGCATCGCGATACCCAATGCGACGACCTTCGGAAAGACGAGCCGCAGGCTCCTCGGCACCCCCATCGTGGCGAGCGCGTCGATCTCCTCGGTGACGCGCATCACGCCCAGCTGCGCCGTCATCGCCGAACCGGAGCGGCCGGCGACCAGCACGGCCACCAGCACCGGGCCGAGTTCGCGGATGATGCCAAGGCCCAGGATGTTGACGATGAAGAGGTCGGCGCCGAACTGCTGCAGTTGCAGCGACGAAAGATAGGAAAGCACGACGCCGATGAGAAAGCCCACCAGCGCCGTGACCGGCATCGCCCGCACGCCGCTCTTGTAGATGTTGGCGGAAATCTCGCGCTTGGGCAGGTCGCCCGGATGGTATGCCAGATGCAGCGCATCGAGCACGAGCCGTCCGAACAGGGCGACGAAGCTGGCGGCGTGCCGCCAGACGCCGTGCGTCATGCGGCCGAGGGCGGCCAGCCATTCGTGCGGCGGCCGCGGTGCGGGCGCGGCAGTGGCCGCGACGTCGCGATCGGTCGCGGCGATGCGCTCGAAGATGCGCCGGTGTTCGGGACGGATCAGGAGCACGGCGGGAGCGCGGCGCCCCCACAGCCGCCACAGGAGCAGCGCGCCGGCTGAATCGAGCATCTCGACGTCCGTCAGGTCCCAGCCCGTCGCCGCATCCGCCCCGGCGCACCGCAGGCGTTCGTGCCAGGCGGCATCAGTCGCCGCCAGTTCGCGCAATGTCCAGCGGCCCGCCAGCCGCAGGACGGGGTGGCCGTCCACCTGCCGACTGACGAATTCGGCCGTCCCGACGCCCATTCCGCCGTCAGGCCGCCGGATGCTTGCGCCGGCGCGCGCGCACCCGGAATGCGATGCCAACGTTCGCCCATTGCCCGGTTTCCTCGGCGAGCACGGCAGCGGTGAGCGGCGCGCCATCGAGCCAGTCCTTGTCGATCTGAAGCTCGAAACCGCCCGCCGTCTCGCGGGCGCCGACTTCCGGCGGCGGCGCATCGTCGCGCGCGCGGTGCAGCAAGGCGGCGCAGCGCAGGCAGAAGATGAGCGGCCATTCCGGCGAGTTGCGCGTGAGCGCCTGCACGCGTTCGAGCTTGCCGCGGTGGGCGAGTACGAGTCGCGCCAGGAGAGCCTGGTCGCGCTTGGAGAAGCCGGGCATGTCGGCATGGGCGAGGATGTAGGCGCTGTGTTTGTGATAGCTCGAATGCGCGACGGAAATGCCGATTTCGGCCAGTTGCGCGGCCCAGCCGAGCAGCAGGGCGGCTGGCGCCTCTTCGACGTCGTCGCGCGGGCGCAGCTGGCGGTAGAGCGCCAAGGCCATTGCGCGCACGCGCACCGCCTGGCGATGGTCGACTTCGTAGCGGTGCATGAAGCGTTCGACGGTGGCGGCGCGCAAATCCTCGTGGTGATAGCGCCCGAGCAGGTCGTAGAGCACGCCCAGACGCAGCGCGCCTTCGGAAAAGGTCATGCGCTCGAGACCGAACTCCTTGAACACCGCCGACATGATCGCCAGTCCGCCGGGAATCACCGGCAGGCGATCCGGACGCATGCCGACGAGTCCGGTGCGACCGATGTCGCCCATTTGCAACAGACGGGCTCGCAGGCGTTCCAGGCCGTCGCGGGTGATCGCGCCGTCGGCGTAGCCATTGGCTTCCAGGATGTCGCGAATCGCCTTGGCGGTGCCAGAGGAGCCGACCGCCTCGTCCCATCCGGTGTCGCGGTAGGCATGCACGATGGTTTGCAGTTCGCGCCGCGCCGCCAGCTCGGCCTCCTTCATGCCGCGCTTGTCGACGCGCCCGTCGGGAAAGAAGCGCAGGCTGAAGCTCACGCAGCCCATGTAGAGCGATTCGAGCAGCAGTGGACGGATCTCTTGGCCGACGATGAATTCGGTGGAGCCGCCGCCGATGTCGACGACGAGATGGCGGATGCGCGGATTCGGCAGGGTGTGCGCGACGCCGAGATAGATGAGGCGCGCCTCCTCGCGTCCGGCGATCACCTCGATGGGGAAACCGAGGATCGCCTCGGCGCGCTGGAGGAAGGCCGGCGCGTTCTTGGCGACGCGCAGCGTGTTGGTGGCCACCGCACGCACCGCATCGGGAGTGAAACCGCGCAGACGCTCGCCGAAGCGGGCCAGCGCCTTCAGTGCGCGTTCTTGCGAGGCGGCATCGAGATACTTGGCGGCATCGAGGCCGGCCGCCAGTCGCACCGTCTCCTTGAGTCCGTCGAGGGGATAGATCTGGTTGCCGACGATCCGCCCCACTTGCAGGCGGAAACTGTTGGAACCCATGTCAACGGCGGCGACGTGTTCGTGGATCACGATACGGCGTGGCGAAGGTACGCGGAGCGCGGATTCTACCCAGCCGCCGCCGAAGTTTGCGTGACATGTCATACTTGCAAAAATTGCCGCAACGACACAATGCCGCCACCCTCGCCGCCATGATTCCCATCTACGCCCACCACGATTTTCCTGCCGATCACTTCCTGAACCGGGAGCTTTCGCTGCTCGCCTTCAACCGGCGCGTCCTTGCCCAGGCTGCCGACGAGCGCGTGCCGCTCCTGGAACGCCTGCGCTTCCTGTGCATCGTCTCCTCGAATCTCGACGAGTTCTTCGAGATCCGCGTCGCCGGCATCAAGGAACAGGTGAAGATGAAGAGCCACGCCACCGGGCCGGACCGGCTCGGTGCGCAGGAAGTGCTGCGCCGCGTGACGCGCGAGGCGCATGATCTGATCGGCGAGCAATACGCCCTGCTCAACGAAGTCATCCTGCCGGCCTTGCGCAAGGAAGGCATCTGCTTCTTCAAGCGCTCGGAATGGAGCGAGGCTCAGCAGGAATGGATCCGCGACTACTTCTTCCGCGAGGCGATGCCGGTCTTGACGCCGATCGGCCTCGACCCGGCCCACCCCTTCCCGCGCGTGCTCAACAAGAGCCTCAACTTCGCCGTCGAGCTGGAAGGCAAGGATGCCTTCGGCCGCAGCTCCGGCGCCGCCATCGTACAGGCGCCGCGCGCCCTGCCGCGCGTGATCCAACTGCCGAAGGAGCTGACCGGCGTCGATTACGGCTTCGTCTTCCTCTCCTCGATCCTGCACCGGCATGTCGGCGAACTGTTCTCCGGCATGCAGATCCTCGGCTGCTACCAGTTCCGCGTCACGCGCAATTCCAACCTGTTCGTCGACGAGGAGGAAGTCAAGAACCTGCGCACCGCCTTACAGGGCGAACTGCCGCAACGCCACTTCGGCGACGGCGTGCGCCTCGAAGTGGCGGAAAACTGTTCGGAAGCGATGAGCGACTTCCTGCTCCAGCAGTTCGGCCTGACGCGCGACGACCTCTACCGCGTCCCCGGCATCGTCAATCTCGTGCGCCTGATATCGGTGCCGGATCGCGTCGACCGGCCCGATCTCAAGTTCGCCGCCTTCCGCCCCGGTTTGCCCAAGCAGCTCTCCGGCCGCTACGACATGTTCGACAGCATCAGGAAGGGCGACATCCTGCTCCACCACCCCTTCCAGTCCTTCGCGCCGGTGATCGAATTCCTCAAGCAGGCCGCCGAGGATCCCCAGGTGGTGGCGATCAAGATGACCGTCTATCGCACCGGCACGGATTCGGTGCTGATGGAGCACCTCCTGCGCGCCGCCAGGATGGGCAAGGAAGTCACCGTCGTCGTCGAGCTGATGGCGCGCTTCGACGAGGAGGCGAACCTGTCGATCGCCGCGCGCCTCGAAGAGGTCGGCGCGCACGTCGTCTATGGCGTGTTCGGCTACAAGACGCACGCCAAGATGCTGCTCGTGCTGCGCCGCGAGGATCACGGCTACCGACGCTACGTGCACCTGGGCACCGGCAACTACCATCCGCGCACCACGCGCTTTTACACCGACTTCGGCCTGATGACCTGCAACGACGAGATCGCCGCCGACGTCAACGAGGTCTTCAAGCAGCTCACCGGACTGGGCAAGGCGAGTTCGCTCACCCACCTGTGGCAGGCGCCTTTCACGCTGCACGACAACATGCTCGCCGCGATCCGCGAGGAGACCGAAATCGCCCGCGCCGGTCGCAGGGCGCACATCATCGCCAAGATGAACTCGCTGCTCGAACCGCAGATCATCGAGGCGCTCTACGAAGCCAGCCAGGCCGGCGTGAAGGTCGATCTGATCGTGCGCGGCGTGTGCTGCCTGCGTCCCGGCGTGGCGGGACTGTCCGACAACATCCGCGTGCGCTCGGTGATCGGCCGCTTCCTCGAACACCACCGCATCTACTACTTCTACGCCGACGGCGAGGAAAAGCTCTACCTCGCCAGCGCCGACTGGATGGAACGCAACTTTTTCCGCCGCATCGAAGTCGCCTTCCCGGTGCTCGATGCAAGGTTGAAGAAGCGCGTCGTCAAGGAAGGACTGCGCGGCTACCTCGCCGACAACTGCCAGGCCTGGGACATGGACGGCGAGGGCAATTACCGCATCAGGCCCAGCCGCCGCGTGCGCACCTGCGTGCAGGAACTGCTGCTCGGCGAACTCGCCGAGGAATAGTCTTACAGACGCGCGGCGAGCGCCGCCACGCCGCCCATGTCGTCGCGCCGCAAGGCGACGACGGGAATCCCGCCGACATGCGGCGCGAGCGAAGCGAGCGTATCCTCGAGGCTCACCGTGCTGCCCGCCGACTCGTTGACGACGATCATCTCCGGCGCGATGCCCGTCTCGCGCAGCGCGGCGAGCGCGGTGAGCGTGTGCGAGAGTGCGCCCAGATACGTGCCGCAGACCAGCAACGCCGGGATGTTCAGTGCGGCAATCCAGTCGCGCACCGTGTGGCGCGCGCTCAGCGGCGCCATGACGCCGCCGACGCCCTCGATCAGCAGCAGACCATCCGTCTTTTCGATCTCGCCGCGGCACCAGGCGACGAGTTCGGCGAAGTCGATGCTTTTCCCCTCCTTCGCCGCCGCCAGATCGGGCGAGAGCGGCGCCGCATATACCCATGCCGTCCTGCCGGCGTCGACTTTTGCGATGTCGGAATCCTCATGGCGCGCGGGGTCGTAGCCGCTCATCACCGGCTTGAGCGCGCGCACCGGCCGGCCCTGTGCGCGGCAGGCGGCGAGAAGCCCGGCGGTCAGCCAGGTCTTGCCGAGGTCGGTGCCGGTGGCGGTAATAAAATGGGCTTTGCTCACCTCGCCATTTTCCCCGATTTTTCCTCATGGTTTGCATCGACTCCCTCTGGCTACCCTACACCCAGATGGCCGCCGCGCCCGCGCCGCTGCCGGTAGTCGCAGCCTCCGGCGTGCGCCTCCGGCTGGCGGACGGTCGCGAGTTGATCGACGGCATCTCGTCGTGGTGGACGATGTGCCACGGCTACGGCCATCCGCACATCCGGCAGGCGGTGGCGGCGCAGCTCGAAGCGCTGCCTCATGTGATGTTCGCGGGGCTGGTGCATGAGCCGGCGCTCAAGCTCGCGCGCCGCCTCGCTGCGCTGCTGCCCGGCCATCTGGAGCGCGTCTTCTTCTCCGAATCCGGTTCGGTGGCCGTCGAGGTCGCGCTCAAGATGGCGGTGCAGTATTGGCAGAACCGCGGCGAGAACCGCTGCAAATTCGTCGCCTTCAAGGATGGCTACCACGGCGACACGCTCGGCGCGCTCTCCGTCACCGACCCCGGCTGCGGCTTCCACGACGCGCTGGCCGGCTATCGCGTGCCGCAGCTGTTCGCCGGGCTGCCGCGCGATGCGACGTCACGCGCCGCGCTCGACGAACTGTTGTCGCAGCCCGGCATTGCCGCCGCCATCGTCGAGCCGCGCGTGCAGGGCGCGGGCGGCATGCGCTTCCACGACGCGGCGACCCTGCAAGCCATCCGCGCCGCCTGCGACGCCCATGGCGTGCTGATGATCTGTGATGAGATCATGACCGGCTTCGGTCGCACCGGCAGCCTGTTCGCCTCGCCGCCGGAGGCCGTGCCGGACATCCTCTGCCTCTCCAAGGCGCTGACCGGCGGCACGCTGCCGCTCGCCGCCACCGTGGCGACCGACCGCGTCTTCGCCGCCTTCTGCTCCGAGCGCGCCGAGGACGCCTTCATGCACGGCCCCACCTTCATGGCCAACCCGCTCGCCTGCGCGGCGGCCAACGCCTCGCTCGACCTGTTCGAAACGGAGCCGCGTTTGCAGCAGGTCACCGCCATCGAGGCGCAACTGCAACGCGAACTGGAACCCTGCCGCGGATTGCCCGGCGTGGTCGATGTGCGTGCCATCGGCGCGATCGGCGTGGTTCAGCTCGACCGACCCGTCGCGGCCAGCCTGCGCCCGGCATTCGTCGAACGCGGCGTCTGGCTGCGGCCCTTCGGCGACATCGTCTATCTCGCGCCGCCCTTCGTCATCGACGCCGCCGATCTGAGAACGCTGACGACGGCGGTTTGCGAAGTGGTTGCAGCATCCGCCACGCAAGCCCCATGCGAAATCTCGACGCCCTGATCGCGCCACGGCTGGCCGAACTGGAGGCGGCCGGCCTGCGCCGGCAGTTGCGCGCCGCCGACCCGGCGCTGATCGACGTCGCCTCGAACGATTATCTCGGCCTGTCGCGCCATCCGCTGCTGATCGAACGCGCCTGCCAATGGACGCGGCAGCACGGCGCGGGCAGCCGCGCCGCGCGGCTCGTCACCGGCACCAGCGCCGCGCTGCTGGCGCTGGAGGAAAGGCTCGCGCGCTTCAAGGGCGCCGAGGCCGCGCTGATCTTCGCCACCGGCTACCAGTTGAACAGCAGCGTGCTGCCCGCGCTGCTGGAACTGGGAGAAAGACCGCTCGTCTTCACCGACCGCCTCAACCATGCGAGCCTGCATGCCGGCCTCGCCGGCATCAAACAAATCCGCTTCCGCCACAACGACCTCGCGCATCTCGAAGAACTGCTGAGCAAGCACCCCGGCGAATTCCGGCTGATCGTCACCGAATCCGTCTTCAGCATGGACGGCGATGTCGCCGACGTGGCCGCCTTGTCGGCGCTGGCGAAAAACCACGGCGCCTTCCTCTACCTCGACGAGGCCCATGCCACCGGCGTGCTCGGCCCACGTGGCGCGGGGCTGTCGGAGGGACGCGCCTCGATCACGATGGGCACGCTGGGCAAGGCATTGGGGGGCGCGGGCGCCTATGTCGCCGGCGCGCGCGCGCTGATCGACTGGCTCGTCAATCGCTGCGGCGGTTTCATCTACAGCACCGCGCCGGCCCCCGCCGCGCTGGGCGCGCTCGACGCGGCGCTCGAGCTCGTGCCGGCCATGGACGCCGAACGCGCCCGCCTCGCGGCGATGGGCGACGCGCTGCGCGCCGCCCTGCAGGCGAAGGGACTCGACACGCTCGCCTCGACCACGCAGATCGTGCCCGCCGTGTTCGGCGACGCGGCGCGCGCGCTCGCCGCCGCCGAACGCGTGCGCGCCGCGGGCATCCTCGTCGTCGCCATTCGTCCGCCGACGGTGCCGGCCGGCGGCGCGCGGCTCAGGTTCTCGCTCTCGGCCGCGCTCTCCGACGCGCAGTTCGAACGCGTGCTGGCGGCGGTGCGCACGTTGTGACGACCATCGTCCTCGTTCACGGCTGGGGTTACGACGCCAGCCTCTGGGATGCGGTGCGTGCGCGGCTGCCGGCCGGCCTCGCCGTCGCAAGCATCGACTTCGGCTACTTTGGCGCCGTCCTGCCAGCGCCGACTTTTGCGGAACCCGTGATCGCCGTCGGCCACTCGCTCGGCGCGCTCTGGTGGCTGACGCAAGGCGAAATCCCGTGGCGCCGCCTCCTCTCCATCAACGGCTTTCCGCGCTTCACCGAGACGGCGGACTACGCGCCCGCCGTCGCGCCGCGCCTGCTCGCGCGCATGCAAACGCAGTTCCGGCGCGATCCGGCGGCGGTGCTCGCCGACTTTCACGCCCGCTGCGGTGGGCATGCGCCGTCTGGCACGCCCGACATCGAACGCCTCGCCGCCGGCCTCGACTGGCTGGCCGACTGGGACGGCCGCGCCACGCTCGCCGCGCGCCGCGCCGACGTGTTCGCGCTCGCCGGCGCGCGCGATCCCATCGTGCCCGCCGCGATGAGCACGATGGCCTTCGGCGAAGTCAAAACCATCGACACAATCAACGCAGGGGGCCACCTGCTGCCCATCACGCATCCCGACCTCTGCGCGCGCTGGATCGAAAGGCTTGCGGCATGACCGACTTCCATCAACTTGTCGCCGCGCGCTTCGACGACGCCGCCGCGAGCTACGACGCCCATTCGACGGCCCAGCGCCACGCGGCGCAGAAGCTCATGGAGCGCATCGTCCCGCTCGGCCTGCCGCCGCGTCCGCGCGTGCTGGAGATCGGTTGCGGCACCGGCCACCTCACCGAGTTGCTCGCGCTGCACCTGCCCGGCGCGACGATCCTCGCCACCGACATCGCGCCGGCGATGGTCGCGGCCTGCCGGTCCCGCCTCGGCGCCAACCCGCGCATCGGCTTCGCGGTCATGGATGGCCGCCGTCCTGCCGGCGTCGACTTTTTCGACCTGATCTGCGGCAACCTCGTCGCGCAGTGGTTCGACGACCTGCCCGCCGCCTGCGCGCGGCTCGCCACGCAGCTTGCGCCGGGCGGCGTGCTGGCGCTCTCCCTGCCCGGCGGCGAGACCTTCCGCGAGTGGAAGGCCGCCCACGCGCGCCTCGGTTTCACTCCCGGCACGCTGCCGCTGCCGACGCCGGCCGCCTGCCGCGCCGCGCTGCCGGGCGATACGCAGGTCGACGTCGAACGCTGGCTCGACCGCCCCGCCGACGGCCTCGCCTTTGCGCGCTCTTTGCGCGCCATCGGCGCGGACACGCCCGCGCCCGGCCACGCGCCGCTCTCGCCTGCCCGCCTGCGCCGCGTGCTGCGCGCACTCGGCCCGGCGCCGACACTCACCTACGAACTGATCTACCTGCTGCACCGCGCCGGCTGAACGGCAGAAAACTCGCTCCGCGTCAGGCCATTGTGGTTTCCTGCAAGACCCGCCTCGGGGCGAGATGAAGCAGATCCCACCCAGAAAGTCGACGCTGGCGGGACGGCACAATCCACGACCATCGCCGGATTGCGCCGTCGCCCATTTGCCCTTATCCTGACGACATGTCGCTTTCGCCCCGAAGCCGCATGGATACCCCGTCGTCCCCTCCCGCCCCCGTCCCGCTCGAATTCTTCGCCTCCCCCCAAAGCTCCACGGGCAAGGCCCGCCGGTCGCTCCGGTTCGTGGCCGGCTTCGTGTTATTGACAGCGACGCTGATTCTGTTCGAAGAACCCGTCGGACTTCTGATCGTTTATGCGATATCCCTCGCCATCTTCCTGCCGTTGCTCCGCATGCTGGGAAAACGCCTGCGCACCGACGTGGCGGCCGTCGCGCTGACGGACGACAAACTCGTTTCCACCCTGTTTCAGGGCGGGACGCGAGAGATTTTCTGGAAAGACATCGACTCCGCCGCTTACCGGAAAGTCCAGAACAACTCCATGCTCCAGTTTGCGCTGAGGCCGGGTTCCGGCATCGCCGGCAAGCGCAGTTTCTGGACCGGCGCGGATCCGGCAAAACCGGGGCTGCTGCTGGACGCCCTGCTGCCCGCCGACCAGGAACGCCTGCTCGCCGCCATCGACGCGCGACTGAAACAGGCGCCCGGCGCCACGGGACTGGTCGACGCGGCGGCGGAAGAACGCGAATTCAACGAGCGGCTGGTGGCGCTCGCCCCGCACCCCTACGCGACCTACGCCCTGATCGCCCTGAACGTCGGCATCTGGCTATGGATGGCGGCCTCCGGCATCGGGATCATGCAGGCGCCGGCGGACCAACTCCTGCTCTGGGGCGGCAATGCCGCATCGGAGGTTCAAAAGGGCGAATGGTGGCGCTTGCTCAGCGCGACCTTCCTCCACAGCGGCATCATGCACATCGCCATGAACATGCTCGGCCTGTATGCCGCCGGCACGACCGTGGAAAGGATTTACGGCCATCGGCTGTTCCTGCTGATCTATTTCGGCGCGGGACTGTTCGGCAGCGCCCTCAGCCTGCACTTTGCGGCCCAGCACGCGGTCTCCGTCGGCGCCTCGGGCGCGGTCTTCGGCATCGCGGGCGCCTTGCTCGTCGGATATATGCAGCACCGCGACAAGCTGCCGAAAGCCTCGGCCAAGAGCATGATCGGCGGCATCGGCTTCTTCGTCCTCTACTCCCTGATGCAAGGCTTCGGCAAGACGGGCATCGACAATGCCGCGCATGTCGGCGGGCTGCTCGGCGGCTGCCTGTTGGCCTATATCCTGCCGGAACGCTTCGACATGGCGCACTATCGCAAGACCTTCTTCCCCCGCTCCGCCGCGGCCCTGGCCGCCATCGCCGCCCTCGTCGCCTGGACCGCGACGGCGGCCCCGAAGGCCGCGGTGGACCAGGCCGGCGTCTTCGCCAGCGCGGAATACGTGCGACGCGGTCTTACGGGTTTCGACGCCGTCATGAAGGACTTGGGAAACGCTGAAGAAAGCAGCGAGCGGGATGAAGCGCAAGGCGCACGGAGCGCAGCGACCGAGACATAACAATGAGTTAGGCGAGGGAGCGAGCACCGCGCAACGCAGCGATTCGCCCGCGCAGCAATTTATTCAGCGTTTCCCTTGCAGCAGGAAGCGAAGGATATCCAATCCGGGAAACTCACCGAGCGCGAAGCCGACGCACGCAGCCGCACCGTGTATGCGCCGAAATTCCGCGCCGTGGTCGACGAGCTGCGACAGGCGGTATTCCACCCCGACGACCTGCGCGCCGAGTTCGTCGGCACGGTCAAGCGCATGGCCGAAGTTCTTCTCGAAATGAACGAGATGGAATCGGTCTTCGTGGAAGGGGATCCCAAACCTCGCCCCGTCGATCCACAACGCATGGAGAAACTCTCGGCCGAACTTGCCCAATTGACGGAGCGCTTCCAAGCGCAGGCCGAGATGCTGAAAAAGAAGCGCTGACATCCCGGGCCGGCGAAACAGGCAGTGTGCCGAGACACCGCCGCGCCGCCCCATCCTTTTTGTCCAACCGCTTGCCTTTCCGTCACATCGGTGTTACCTTGGTGACACCTCTCCCCTTGGCATTGCGAGGCCGCCCGTGTCCACCACCTCCCTGAAACTTCCCGACGATCTGAAGCAGCGCGCGGCCAGGGCCGCGCTGGATGCGGGCCTATCGCCCCATGCGTTCATGGTGGCCGCCATAGAACAGGCGGCGACGCTTGCCGAGCAGCGCGCCCAACTGATCGCCGACGCCAAGGCGGTGCGCGACGAAATGCGCGCAAGCGGCAAGGGCTACGCCGCCGCCGAGGTTCACGCCTATCTGAAGGCCAAGGTCGCAGGCAGGAAGGCGGCGCAGCCCCGGACGCGCGCATGGCGCGGCTGAGCTATTCCGAGCGCGCCTTCGCCGACCTCGAACGGCTGACCGATTTCCTGATGGGAACCGATCCGGCGGCGGCGGAAAAAACCGTCGCTCTGATCGCCGAGGCCGTGGCGATCCTGGAACGCCATCCGCTCATCGGGCGCCCCATCGGGGACGGCTTGCGCGAACTGGTCGTCTCCCGCGGTCGGACAGGCTACGTCGCCCTCTACAGCCACGAGCCGGCGCACGACGCCGTGCTGATCCTGGCGATCCGTCATCAACGCGAGGCGGGTTACGCCGACGGATCGTCCGGCGACGACAGATGACCCCGCGCTCTGGCTGATCGGCTGGCTGACGTAAGATTCCGGGCATCATGAATCTCGAAACCTGGGAACTGCTCTCCTACGTCGTCACGGTGATCGGCCTGCCGTTCGCCATCGGCATCTTCTTCTACGAGCAGCGCAAGGAGCGCGAGAACGAGGAGGAAGCCGCCTGGCAGCAGCTGTCCGATGCCTATATCGACTTCCTCGAGGTCGTCCTCGCCCATCCCGACCTCAAGCTGCGCAGCCAGGCGCCGACCCCCGACCTGACGGACGAACAGCGCGAACGCATGCTCGTCATCTTCGACATGCTGATCTCGCTGTTCGAGCGCGCCTACCTGCTGCTCTACGAGGACGCCATGGACGAGAAGCAGCGCCGCCGCTGGCACTCGTGGGAGGACTACATGCGCGAATGGTGCGGCCGCGAGGACTTCCGCGCCTACCTGCCGGAACTGCTGCGCGGCGAGGATCCCGATTTCTCCGCCTACATCCTGAAGCTGGCGGATGAGGAAGCCGGCGGCTGCGGCGAAGGCCCGGCGGCTTACTGACCGGGCTCAAGCCACTTCAACAAGGTCTCGTACAGCCGGTCCGGATCGACCGGCTTGGCGATGTGCTCGTCCATGCCGGCGGCCAGGCAGACTTGACGATCCTCGTCGAAGGCATTCGCCGTCATCGCCAGTATCGGCGTTTCGCGGTTCAGCGAAGCGGCGCGAATCGAGCGGGCGGCATCGACGCCGTTCATGTTCGGCATCTGCATGTCCAGCAGGATCAGGTCGTAACGGTTCCGGCGCGCCAGTTCCACCGCCTGGCGACCATCTTCGGCGGTGTCGACGGCCAGGCCGACATCGCTTAGCAATCCGCAGGAAACTTCGCGGTTGACGGGTTCGTCCTCCGCCAGCAGAACGCGCGCGCCGGCGTAGCTGCGACGCAGCTCCCGCTCCGCGCCGCCAGACTCGAAGGTCGCCGTCGGCGGGACGGCATCGGGCATCCTGCGCCTGAGCGGCACGCTGAACCAGAACGTGCTCCCCTGCCCCGGCGCACTCTCCACGCCGATTTCGCCGCCCATCAACTCCACCAGGCGCTTGCAGATCGCCAGGCCCAGCCCGGTGCCGCCGTATTTGCGGGTCATGCTGTTGTCGGCCTGCTCGAAGGCGGCGAAGATGCGGCGCTGCGCCTCGGGATCGATCCCGAGGCCGGTGTCGCTGATCTCGAAGCGCACCCGCACCGTCTCGGGGGCTTCCTCGACGATGCGGGCGCTCAGGCGGACCCGACCATGCTCGGTGAATTTGATGGCATTGCCCGCAAGATTGAGCAATATCTGGCCAAGCCGCAACGGATCCCCCTCGAGCGGCAGTCGGGCCAGATCGCCGGGCACGTCGATTTCCAGCCGCAGGCCTTTTTCTTCCGCCTTATGGCCGAGCACGCTGACGAGGTTTGCAACAATGCCGGATATCTGCAGCGGAGCGTCCTCGAGCACCATGCGCTCGGCCTCGATCTTGGACAGGTCGAGAATGTCGTTGAGCACCCTCAGCAAATTGGCGGCGGCGGTTTTCGCCTTGTCGAGATGGTCGAGCCCTTGCGGGTCGCCCATGCGCCGCCGGGCCAGTTCCAGCATGCCCATGACGCCGCTCATCGGCGTGCGCAGCTCGTGGCTCATGTTGGCAAGAAAGGCGCTCTTCGCGCGGCTGGCGGCTTCGGCGGCAACTTTGGCTTCGACCAGCTCCGCCGTGCGTTCCATGACGAGTTCTTCGAGATGTTGGCGGTGGCGGTTGAGGTCGTCGTTGACCTCGCGCAATGCCCTCTGGCTGGCCGCGATCTCCCGGATGGCGTGACTGAATTCGCGCCCGAAGTCAGCCAGTTCGTCGTCGCCGGCAATTTCCGCGCACACCGTCAGATCGCCGCGTTCGAACGCTTCCGTCGCCCGCTTGAGTGCGTCGATGCGCGTCTTCGTTTCGTGCACGAATGGGCGCAAGAGCGCCCAGGCAACGCTCAGGGAGAGGAGCAGCGTCACGCACAGGGCGAGCAGCGCGCCGGGCAGGACTTCGACGAGACGCAGCTGCCCCATCTGCACGGCGAGTTTCCCCAGGGTCTGCTGGCCGAAGCGGATGTCGGCCTCTTGCACCGGCTGCGCCCAGCGACCTGTGCGTAAGCTGCCCGCTTCGGCAATCGCGGCGCCGTCGGCGAGATTGACCCGGACATAGCCCACATGGGCCAGGGCGACGGTCTCGCGCACCATATCCGCCACTTCAGCGTAGTTCGCCTCCAGCAGGGGCGCTTCCAGCGCCATGGCCAGCAAACGGGCGGCGGCGGTCGCTTCGTCTCTCTGCTGGCGCTCGCTGCTACGCAGGAATTCAATGCCCAGCCCGGTCAGCAGGATCAGGTTCGACGCCACCATCACTACCGCGATGCGCGCGGATAGTCGCCGACCGAAGGAACGCCGCAAGGCGGCCGCGAATGGTTGCATGCCGTTCCCGCGTACTTCAGTCGGCGTGGTTCATCTGGCGATAAAACTCGACCACCAGCGGGTCGACCTGTTGGAGCTCGCGGCCCACCGGCAGCAGGCCCTGATGCCCGAGCGACTCGATGAAGGCTTGGCCGGCAGGATCGGTCGAGGCGAATTCGATCAGGCGGCGACCGAGCATCTCCGCCTTTCCGGCCAGCGACGGCGCGACGGTATAAACGACCGCCGACAGCGCTGGCGGCAGATCGATCACGACCCTGACGCGGGCGACCAGCACCGGTTCGATCTGCCTCAATGCGGTGCGGGAGACGATGGCAGCCGCGGCTTCGCCCGCCAAAACGAGCTGGATGGCATTTGCGTGGCTGCCGGCAGCGCGCACGGCAAGATCCTTGCCCGGCGACAAACCGTGATCGCGCAGAAAACGCAGGCCGATCAGGGTCAACGCGGCGAGACGGTCGGGCACCGCCACCGTCCGGCCGCGTAATTCCTCCGGCGCGCGCAGCGGGCTGTCGGCGGCGGCGATCAGGATCGGCTGCAACGGAGCTTGAGTGCGCGCGATCGGCAGATAACCCAGCTCGCGCTGGGCGAGACGGGCCAGCGGCAAGGAATCCGCCACCAGGTCGTATTCGCGCCTGCGCAGGCGTTCCAGATGGACGGCGTAATCGGGCGCGGAGGAGAACTGCACCGGACGCTCCAGCGTCTGCTCGAAGAAGACGCGCGCCGGTTCATACAGGGTGGCCAGGCGCCGAGCCGTGAGGTAAGGCACCACGCCAAAGCGCAGCGGGGCCGCGGGAGTTTGCGCGCCGACGCGGCGCCCAATGGCGGACAGGGTCGCCAGCGCGGTCAGCAACAGAAAACGACGACGATCGATTGGCATGACATTTCCTCCTCCGCTAACGCCGCATCGCCGACCCCAGGCCACCCACGGTCGATGAAACATCGGGCAATCACAGTCGGCGCAGATTCTACCCACTCCCTACCAGTTTTCGGCAACACTCTTTGCACTGTGAGAGCAAGTCGGTAACGTCCGATCTCGGCAAATTTATTCAGCGTTTCCCTAACGCCGCATCGCCGACCTCGGCCACCCGCCGGTCAATGAAACTTCGGCGGTCGCGGTCGACATGTAGGGCGTTTCACGCCAACATCCCGTCGCCGGTTCTTCGAAAATCAACCCCGCGTCGCCTGCCCCGCCTGCTTCAGCCACCCCAGCAAGGTCTCGTACAGTCTGTCCGGATCGACCGGCTTGGCGATGTGCTCGTCCATGCCGGCGGCCAGGCAGACTTGACGATCCTCGTCGAAGGCATTCGCCGTCATCGCCAGTATCGGCGTTTCGCGGTTCAGCGAAGCGGCGCGAATCGAGCGGGCGGCATCGACGCCGTTCATGTTCGGCATCTGCATGTCCAGCAGGATCAGGTCGTAACGGTTCCGGCGCGCCAGTTCCACCGCCTGGCGACCATCTTCGGCGGTGTCGACGGCCAGGCCGACATCGCTTAGCAATCCGCAGGAAACTTCGCGGTTGACGGGTTCGTCCTCCGCCAGCAGAACGCGCGCGCCGGCGTAGCTGCGACGCAGCTCCCGCTCCGCGCCGCCAGACTCGAAGGTCGCCGTCGGCGGGACGGCATCGGGCATCCTGCGCCTGAGCGGCACGCTGAACCAGAACGTGCTCCCCTGCCCCGGCGCACTCTCCACGCCGATTTCGCCGCCCATCAACTCCACCAGGCGCTTGCAGATCGCCAGGCCCAGCCCGGTGCCGCCGTATTTGCGGGTCATGCTGTTGTCGGCCTGCTCGAAGGCGGCGAAGATGCGGCGCTGCGCCTCGGGATCGATCCCGAGGCCGGTGTCGCTGATCTCGAAGCGCACCCGCACCGTCTCGGGGGCTTCCTCGACGATGCGGGCGCTCAGGCGGACCCGACCATGCTCGGTGAATTTGATGGCATTGCCCGCAAGATTGAGCAATATCTGGCCAAGCCGCAACGGATCCCCCTCGAGCGGCAGTCGGGCCAGATCGCCGGGCACGTCGATTTCCAGCCGCAGGCCTTTTTCTTCCGCCTTATGGCCGAGCACGCTGACGAGGTTTGCAACAATGCCGGATATCTGCAGCGGAGCGTCCTCGAGCACCATGCGCTCGGCCTCGATCTTGGACAGGTCGAGAATGTCGTTGAGCACCCTCAGCAAATTGGCGGCGGCGGTTTTCGCCTTGTCGAGATGGTCGAGCCCTTGCGGGTCGCCCATGCGCCGCCGGGCCAGTTCCAGCATGCCCATGACGCCGCTCATCGGCGTGCGCAGCTCGTGGCTCATGTTGGCAAGAAAGGCGCTCTTCGCGCGGCTGGCGGCTTCGGCGGCATCCTTGGCAGCAGACAGTTCGCGGGTACGGACTTCCACCAGTTCTTCCAGACGTTCCCGATGACTGGCGAGTTCCGCCTGGGTACGCAAACGCTCGCTGATATCGCGGAAGGCGGTAACCGAACCGCCGGTCGGCCGACCGAGCTCGTCGTGGATCGGTCCGGCGGCCACTTCCACGTCCAGCAAGGCGCCGGCGCGGGTGCGGAAAATCTGCTCGCCCCAGAAAGACCTGTCTGCCCGCACGCTGGAGTAGATCGGGCACTGCTCGAGCGGCGTCGTCGTGCCCGCACGATCGTGCACGTGGAAGAGATCGTGGCCGATCTTGCCGACCACCTCCTCGGGGCGATAGCCGAGAATGGCGGTAAAGGCCGGGTTGACCAGCGTGATCCGGCCGCGCTCATCCATTACATACAGGCCGTCGGCAATGGTGTCGGTGATGGCGCGCAACCGCTCCGCTTCGCGCCGCTTCTGCCAATGCATCTGCCACAGACGCCAGCCGAGCAGGCACAGGGCGGCCAGGGCCAGTGCGGTCAGCGCGAGGGTGCGCAGATACTCCTGCCGCAATGTAGCCAGATACGGCGCGGCGACATAGGAAACGACATAGGCGACTTGCCGATGGCTGACGTCGCTGACCGGGACCAGGGACACCGCCCAGTACGCACCCTCCAGTGCGACCGGCAGGGTAAGTCTCTTCCCGACCGCCATCCCGGCAGCCACGCGCGCATCCGTCGCCAGCGCCGCATCGAGGGCAAGCATTGCGGGCGTGGGCGGCGGCGGAGAGTCGGGCAGCCTGAGTTCCGGATCCTCGACGAGATAGTCGGCGTTCGCCGCCCAGGGCGCATAAAGGTTGCGCGTGTCCGAAAAAACCATGCCCTCGACGCTGTCGCGCCGCAAGACGAAGGCGTATTCCCGCTCCGGCGCAATGCGCGCCATGGTGTCGCGGATGGCGCGGAAGGGCACGCTGGTCTCCACGCTGCCCAGATGGCGTCCGCCGTCGAACAGGGGATAGACATAACGAAAGCCGGAAACGATGCGCCCGACCTCGAAGCCGGAAACCGGCCGCAATTCGGTGTTCGCGATGCGCACGGACGGGCGCACGTCGGACAGGGGATCGCCGAACTTGTCGGGGGCGTGAAAGCGCAGATAGCTGTGCCCGCTGGCGGTATGAAATTGCAGCTGGCGGATGCCGTGCCCGACCAGATCGTCGTAAGTGCGCGCCAATAGTCGGTATAACCGGCCGCGCGCGGCCGGATCGCCGTCGACGCCACGCGCGAAGGCGGCGATCACCTCCGGGCGGCGCACCGTCTCGGCGACCAGTATCCGTGTGGCGAGCGCATAGCTGTCCACGCTGGCACGGTAGGCGGTGGCGACCACGCCGGCGTGCTGGGCGAGATAGCCGTCCTGCCTGGATTGCCAGTTCAGGTGCAGCAGCCAGGCGGCAAGACCCGTGCTCAGGACGAAAACCGCAAGCAGAATCAGTCCGGGCCGGACGCGCGGCGACGTCGTGCCAGGCATCAGAAGTTGCCCTTCTCCGGAATGTTGGCGTGCGCGCGCAACTTGCGCACGAGGTCGTAGTCCTTGTCCGACGCGGGCGCGGCGCCGTGGCGGATGTTGTCGCCCCAGGTCGCGCGCTGCGCCGGCGCGGCGTCGATCAGCGCCGCGCGAAGCGCGGCAATGCGCTCGGGCGACAAGCGCTCGCCGTTGGCGACCAGCGCGAACGCGGGCAACGGCGGGCTTTCGACGACGATGTGCAAACCGAGGTGGGCGTACTTCCTGCCGATGGCGGTTTTCAGGCCGCCCGCATCGTAATCGCCGCGCGCCACCGCCTGCGCCACCGCGTCATGTTTGCCAAGATAGCGATAGCGGTTCTTTTCCAGACCGCTGCCGGCGCGGCGCAACAGGCCATCGGAGGCAAGGTAGCCGCAGGTGGACAACGGCTGGGTCAGGGCGAAGGTCTTGCCGCGCAGGTCTTGCGCGGCAAGCTTGCGTTCCGCGAGGGCGACGATGGCGCAGGTGTAGAACGGCTGACCGTCCTTTTCGTTGAAGTGCGCGACCGGCACGGCCGCCGGAAAACGCTCCTTGAGCATCACATAAGGCAAGGGGCCGAGGTAGGCCAGGTCGAGCTTGCCGGCCATGAATTTGTCCAGAATCGACGCGTAGCTTTCGGAATACTCGATGCGCAGCGGCGTGCCGAGCGCCTGGCCGAGATAATCGAGCGCCGGCTTCCACTGGGCGGCGACGGTTTCCGGGGTTTCCATCGGCAGCGGCGCGAAGGCCAACGGTTCGGCGGCATGCGCCGGCAGTCCGCCAGTCGGGAAGAGGCAGGCAGTGATGAGCAACAGGCGAGCCAAGCGAGCGGTCTTCATGAAAGTCGGCGCTGGCGGGACGGCAAGAAAAAAGCGCGATGCGGAGACTACGCCGCGGTCGGCAGCTGGTCAACCCCCAGCATCTCGCGCGCATGTTCGCGCGTGGTGTCGGTGATCTTCACGCCGCCCAGCATGCGGGCGATTTCCTCGACGCGCCCGGCCACGTCGAGCGGCACGACACGGCTCAGCGTCTGGCCGTCGCGCGTTTCCTTGGCGATCGACCACTGCCAGTCGGCGCGCGCGGCGACCTGCGGCAGGTGGGTGACGCACAGCACCTGCCGATCGGCGCCGAGTTGTTTCAACATCTGGCCGACGATCTCGGCGACGCGGCCGCCGATGCCGACATCGACCTCGTCGAAGATCAGCGTGCCGGCCGCGTGCGACTGGCTGGCGATCACCTGCAGCGCGAGGCCGATGCGCGACAGTTCGCCGCCCGAGGCGACCTTGGCGAGCGGGCGCAGCGGCTGGCCGGCGTTCGCCGCGACGAGGAACTCGACGCTTTCCAGCCCATGCGAGGCCCCCTCTTCCAGCGGCGTCAGCGCCGCCTCGAAACGTCCGCCGGCCATCGCCAGCTCCTGCATCGCGGCGGTCACCGCTCCGGACAGCGCCCGGGCGGCGCGCGCGCGTTCCGCGCCGAGTTTCTCGGCGACCCTGCGGTATTCGGCGGCGGTCCGACGTTCATGCTCGGCAAGCCGTTCCGGGTCAGCGGCCAGCCGAAGTTCGTCCAGGCGCGCCGTGAGCCGGGCAAATACTTCAGGCAGCTCTTCCGGCGGCACGCGGTGCTTTCTGGCCAGCTGCGTCACGGCGTCGATACGCGCATCGAGTTCGGCGAGCCGACCGGGATCGAGGTCGAGTTTTTCGCGGTAGCGCCGCAGCGCCAGCGCCGATTCTTCGAGCTGAATCAGCGCGCTCTCGAACAACTGCGCGGCATCGGCGAGCTGCGGATCGACGGCGGTCAGCTCGGTGAGGCGTCCGCCGGCGTGCTGGAGGACCGACAGCGCGGGAGTTTCGCCCTCGTCGAGCGCGGCGAGCGCCGCCTCGCTGGCTTCGAGCAGGCTGGCGGCATGGGCGAGCCGTCGCTGTTCGGCCTCGGTCTCTCTCCACTCCTGCGGGTCGAAGGCCAGCGCGGCGAGTTCCGTGACCTGCCATTCGAGAATTTCCTTTTCACGTTGTGCAGCGGCGACGTCCTGCTCGGCGAGCCGGCGCGCTTCGCGCGCCTTCTTCCATTCGGCGAAGCGCGCCGCCACCTCGCGGGAGAGCGCCGCCGCGCCGGCATGGGCGTCGAGCAGCGTGCGCTGCGCGTCGGCGCGCAGCAGCGAATGGTGGGCGTGCTGGCCGTGGATGTCGCAGAGGAATTCGGCCGCTGCGCGCAACTGACCGAGCGTGGCCGCCGTGCCGTTGAGCCAGGCGCGCGATTTGCCGCCCGCCTCGACGACACGGCGCAGAATGCAGGTCTCGCTGTCGAAGTCGTTGGCGATCAGCCAGCGGGACAGATCGGAGCCGGGGGCGACGGCGAACTCGGCGGAGATGTCCGCTTTCTCGGCCCCGGCGCGCACGACGCCGGCATCGGCGCGTTCGCCGAGCGCGAGCGAGAGCGCATCGACGAGGATGGATTTGCCAGCCCCCGTCTCGCCGGTCAGGGCGCCGAAGCCGGGAGAAAACTCGAGTTCGAGCCGGTCGACGATGACGAAATCACGGATGGCGAGGCGCTGCAGCATGTCAGGACCGGCGGGGTGTCGCGCTCCAGTGGAGCTTTTCCCGCAACATCGCGAAATAGCTGTAGCCGGGCGGATGCAGCAGGGTGACGGCGTGCGTCGAGCGCGCCACCGAGACGACATCCCCCGCGGTCAGCTCGAAGGTGTTCTGGCCGTCGCAATGCAGGCGGGCGTCGTAGGTGGCGACCAACGCCATCTCGATGCGGCTCGTGTCGGCGATGGTGATCGGCCGATGCGTCAGCCCGTGCGGGCATAGCGGCACAAGGGCGATGCCCGGCACCGCCGGATGGAGGATGGGGCCGTTGGCCGACAGGGCGTAGGCGGTCGAACCGGTCGGCGTGGCGACGATCATGCCGTCAGCGCGCAGCACGTAGAGGAAATCGCCATCGACGCACACCTTGATCTCGATCATGCGTCCCATGTCGCCCTTGTTCGCCACCACGTCGTTGAGCGCCAGAGTGGCGAACACTTCGGCGCCATTGCGCACTACGCGCACGTCGAGCAGCATGCGCCGGTCGGCGGCGAATTCGCCGGCCAGGAGGCGCTCGATCGCGGCGAGCATGTCGGCGCGCGCGATGTCGGTCATGAAGCCGAGCCGCCCCTGGTTGATGCCGACCAGCGGCACGTCATGGGCGGCGAGCCGGCGCGCGGCGGCGAGCAGCGTGCCGTCGCCGCCGAGCACGATGGCGACATCGGCGTTGGCGGCGATCGAGTCGATGGCGGCGGCGGCGGCGACCATGCCGAGATCGGCGGCAATGCCCTCCTCGACCAGCACGTTGAGGCCGCGCGCATGCAGGCTGTCGAGCAGGGCGACGAGCGCCTCGACCACCTCCGCGCTGCCGGTCTTGCCGAACAGGGCGACGTTGCGGATCGCGCTCATGCCTCCCTCAGTCGGTGTGCCGGCAGCCGCGCGAGGCTTTCGAAAGCCGCCGGCAACAGGCAGTGTTGCAGCGTGCGCTGGGTAAACAGGAAGCGGCCGTCGCAAACGAAGCCGAGTTCCTCCCAGTCGACGCCGTTGAGCATGGCGACCGCCAGCGCGAGATCCATGCCGGAAATTTTCGGAAACAGCGCGAGAATCGCCCCGTCGTAGTTCTTGCATTCATGCAGGAAGAAGGGGCGCGCGCGGCGCGTCCTGCCATTCACGTAGATGCGCGGTGCGTCGGAGACATGGTGCACCCGCCCCCAGTGCCACCAGTTGGCTTCGTCGAAGGGCCGCACGCGGCGCGCCAGCAGGCGATCCTTGTGCGCTTCGAGATGCGGATGGGGAATGCCGAAGATCATCCGGCGCGTGCGACCGTCGTCGATGGTCTTCGAGCAGACGAATTCGGCGTTTCCTTCCGGATGCGTGAAGATTTCGTCGGCGCCGGAGACCGCGCCGACCTTGACCTCGAACAGGTCGGCCAGCGGCACGCGGTAATCGCCGCGCAGAAACATCAGCTGGCCATCGACCAGCGCGAAATGGCGACCGTCATGGAGTCGGCGCTCGCGGCGGCCCCGCTCGAAGCGGAAGATGGCACAGTTCGGCGTATGGCCGGCGAAGATGCGTGCGTCGCCCAGCTCGATGAAGTCTGTGATATCGCCCTCCTCGTACAGGAAGGCGTTGAGCTTTCTGGCCGCGGTGAGCTTCACGAATTCGCGCGGCACGATGAAGATCAGTTCGCCGCCCTTGCGCAAGTGGCGCACCGCCTTCTCGATGAAGTGCAGGAAGAGGTTGCTGCGCCGGTCGAACATCTCGCCGTCGAGCAATGCGAGCGTGGCGCGCGGAATGTCCTGGAAGCGCACATAAGGCGGGTTGCCGATGATGGTGTCGAACTTTTCCTCGAGCGGCAGGGCGAAGAAATCCATCACGCGCGCGCCGGGCGGGGCGACCGTCGCGTCGATCTCGATCGCCTCGCAGCCATTGATGCGGCGGCTGAAGGCGCCGTCGCCCGCAGCGGGGTCGAGCGTGCGTCCGCGCCGGCGGCGCAGCGCGAGCATGCGCTCCACCACCGCATCGGGGGTGAACACCTGGCCCAGGGCATGGACGTTACGCTGTTCGGACATGGAAAGTCGGCGCTGGCAAGACGGCGGGATTGTATTCCAGCCGTCCGCTACAATCTTGGCGCCATGCTCGACCCGCGCGCCCAGACCCTGCTCAAGACCCTGATCGAACGCTACATCGTCGAGGGTCAGCCCGTCGGCTCGCGCACGCTGTCGAAATATTCCGGCCTCGAACTGTCGCCGGCGACGATCCGCAACGTGATGGCCGACCTCGAGGAGATGGGCTTCATCGCCAGCCCGCACACCTCGGCGGGCCGCGTGCCGACGCCGCGCGGCTACCGGCTGTTCGTCGACACGCTGCTGACCGTCCAGCCGCTCGACCGGGAGCGCATCAGCGAAATCAAGGACGCACTGCATCCGGACGTGCCACAGCGCGTGCTCTCCCAGGCCTCGCAGATGGTCTCGGAGCTGACGCACTTCGCCGGCGTCGTCGTCGCCCCGCGCCGGCAGGCGCCGAAGATCCGCCAGATCGAGTTCCTCGCCCTGACCGAGACACGCATCCTGCTCATCATCGTCACCGCCGAAGGCGAGGTGCAAAACCGCATCCTGCTCACCCAGCGCCCGTGGAAGCAATCCGAGCTGATCGAGGCGGCCAACTACCTGACGCAGAATTTCGCCGGCCTCGACTTCACGCAGATCCGCCAGCGTCTGCAGGAGGAGCTCAAGCAGCTCTCCAGCGACATGACCGAGCTGATGAGTGCCGCCGTCGATGCCGGCGCGGAGGCGACCAGCGAGTCGGCGGCGCAATACGTGATCTCCGGCGAGAGGAACCTGCTCGACAGCGAGGACCTGTCGACCAACATGGCGCGGCTGCGCCAACTCTTCGAGCTGTTCGAGCAGCGCACCGGCCTGATGCAGCTGCTCGACCTGTCGAACCGCGCCGAGGGCGTGCATGTCTTCATCGGCGGCGAGTCTGGCATCGCGCCGCTCGACGAATGCAGCGTGGTCGCCGCGCCCTACGAGGCGGACGGCCAGGTGGTCGGCACCATCGGCGTGATCGGCCCGACGCGCATGGCTTACGAACGGGTCATCCCCATCGTCGACATCACCGCGCGCCTGCTTTCCTCTGCATTGAGTCCCAATTGAAACCCGCCGTCCTGCTCGTCAATCTCGGCACACCCGACGCGCCGACCCCGCGCGCCGTGCGCCGCTATCTGGCCGAATTCCTCGGCGACCGGCGCGTCGTCGATCTGCCGCGCATCCTCTGGCTGCCGATTCTTCACGGCATCATCCTCAACACGCGGCCAAAGAAATCGGCGGCCAAATACGCGCAGATCTGGACGCCGGAAGGCTCGCCGCTCAAGCTGCATACCGAGCGGCAGGCCAAGCTGCTCAAGGGCTATCTCGCCGCGCGCGGCCGCGGCGACGTGACGGTCGACTGGGCGATGCGCTACGGCAATCCGCCGATTCCGGCAGCGCTGGACCGTTTGAAGGCGGCCGGCGCCGACCGCATCCTCGTATTGCCGATGTATCCGCAATATGCCTTCAGCACGACCGCCAGCACCGAAGACGCCGTCGCCGTCTGGCGCCGCCGCCAGAAGAATCCGCCCGAACTGGCCGTGCTGCCCGACTACCCTGTCGCCCCCGGCTACATCGCCGCACTCGCCGCCTCGGTGCGGGAGCATTGGGAAAAACACGGGCGCGCCGAAAAGCTCGTCATGAGCTTTCACGGCATCCCGAAACGCGCCATCGAACGCGGCGACCCGTATGCCGACCAGTGCCAGGCCACGGCGCAAGCCCTTGCCACGGCCCTTGCCCTGCCCGCAGGCCGCTGGATGGCCTGCTTCCAGTCACGCTTCGGCGCGGCCGAGTGGCTGCAACCCTATACCCAGCCGACGCTCGAACGACTCGCCCGCGCGGGCGTGCGCAGCGTCGATGTCATCTGCCCCGGCTTTCCGGCCGACTGCCTCGAAACCCTGGAAGAAATCGCCATGGAATGCCGCGCAGCCTTCCTCGCACACGGCGGACAAGACTATCGCTACATTCCTTGCCTCAACGAACGCGACGACTGGATCAACGCGCTCGCCGACCTCGCCCTCGGCGCCCTGCCAGATTGAAGCGACTTGAAGTCTCCCGCGTAACCCACTGGGCGGAAACACCTTCGGAAGCAAGCGCTCAAGTCGAGCAGAAACAGGACGTTACTCACTTCATCGACCGTTGGGAGTGAGCCATGAACATCGTCGCCTCCGATCTCGCCATGCAATCGTCGCAGCTCGCCGTGACGCGGCTGGAAAACAGCGAATCCCTGCGTGCCTGGCGGGGCGAACGACCCGATTTCGCCGGCATGGCATCGGTCGTTACCCGCCTGTCGGACGCCGCCCGCCAGCTCGCGGCCGGGATCCCCGCCGTCCCGCCAGCGCCGACTTTCGCACCGCCCGCGGAAACCGCGCCGACGATCGAGCCGGCCAAGGAAGCCACCGAGCGCGATCCCTTCCTGATGATGGTGAAGCGCATGATCGAAATGCTCACCGGCAAGGAGGTGCGCATTTTCGACATGAACGCATTCGCCGCAGAGTTGCGCCATACGGAAGCGCATACGAGCGCAGTCGGTGAAAGCGTGCAAGCCGCAGGCAACGGCCGTGCCGGCTGGGGCGTGGAATACGACGCCACCCGCCTGCACGAGGAATTCGAGCAGACCACGTTTTCCGCCCACGGCACGATCCGCACCGCCGACGGCATGGAAATCGATTTCCGTCTCGACCTGCAAATGACCCGTTACTGGCGCGAGGAAAGCAGCGTGAGCATCCGCGCCGGCGACGCCGTGCGCAAGGATCCGCTGGTCATCAATTTCGGCGGCACGGCGGTCGAGCTCGCCAGCCAGGCCGACCGGCGCTTCCTCTTCGATCTCGACGGCAACGGTCAACCCGATCGGCTGCCGCTGTTCGCCTCGAACAGCGGCTACCTGGCGCTCGACCTCGACGGCAACGGCCGCATCGATTCGGGCCGCGAACTCTTCGGGCCGACGACGGGCAAGGGCTTCGCGGAACTTTCCCGCCACGACGACGACGGCAACGGCTGGATCGATGCCAACGATGCCGTCTTCGGAAAACTGCTTGTGTGGACACCGGACGCCGCGGGCGCCGGCGCTCTGCGTTCCCTCGGCGGGCTGGGCATCGGCGCCATCGCCCTGGCCCATGCCGCCACCCCTTTCGCCCTGCGCGGGCCGGGCAACGCCGATCTCGGCCTCGTCAAGCATACCGGGCTCTACGTCACCGGCCATGGCCAGGTCGGTACCGTCCAGGAAATCGACCTGACGGTATAAACCCCTCCTTCCGGTCTGTTTTCCCCCGCCCGCGGGAACGGGTTCTCGGCTACACTCCCGGTTACGGAAAAATGACTTGGCGGGGGAGATTGCGCAATGCGCTTGGCCGACATGAAAATCTGGATGCGCCTGACGGCCGCCATCTGGGCGATGCTCGTCGTGGCTTGGACGGGCATGGTTCTCTGGGAAAGCAAGGTCAACCGCGACACAGCCATCGAGCAGGCCAAGAATTTTTCGCTCTCCATGCACGAAGCCACCATGGCCGGACTGACCGGCATGATGATCACCGGCACGGTCGGTCAGCGCGAGGTCTTCCTCGACCAGATCAAGGAACTGTCGATCATCCGCGACCTGCGCGTTCTGCGCGGCAAATCCGTGATCGAGACCTTCGGCCCCGGCAATGCCTCCGAGGGCGCCGCCGATCCCGTCGAGCAGAAGGTGCTGGACACCGGCCGCGAATTCGTCGAGATGCAAAAGGATGTCCAGGGCGAGTTCCTGCGCGTCGTGCGGCCGACCCTGGCGCTGAAAAACTACCTGGGCAAGGACTGCCTGATGTGCCATCAGGTGCCCGAGGGCTCGGTGCTCGGCGTCGTCAGCATGAAGGTGTCGCTCGACGAGGTCAATGCCGCCGTTGCCGCCCAGCGTTGGAAGTCGCTCGCCGCCGCGATTCTCATCAGCCTTCCGCTGCTCGCCTTCATCTACCTGTTCGTCACCAAGGTGGTCACCCGGCCGCTCGATGAAATGGTCGCCGGCCTGCGCTCGATCGCCAGCGGCGAAGGGGACCTCACGCGCCGCCTCGAAGTCAAGAGCAACGACGAGATCGGCCAGGCCGCCAAGGTCTTCAACGACATGATGGCCAACTTCGGCAAGCTGGTACGCCAGGTCGACGCCTCGGCCGGCCAGGTGTCCGGCGCAGCACACGAGCTGGTCGACGGCGCCAAGCAGGTGGCCGACAGCTCGCACCGGCAGTACGAGAAATCGCGCGTCGTCACCGACGCCGTCGAGAAGATGGTGCAAAGCATCGTCGATGTCGCCGAAAACACCGAGCGCGTCCATCAGCAGTCGCGCGAAAGCCTGGCCCGCTCGCGGGAAGGCACGCAGACGCTCGACCGCCTGATCACCGAAATCGGCCGCGTCAAGCACGCCGTCAATGAAATGGCTGGCGCAGTGAACGCGTTCGTCAGCAGCACGGTGTCGATCACCAACATGACGCGCGAGGTCAAGGACATCGCCGACCAGACCAACCTCTTGGCCCTGAACGCCGCCATCGAGGCGGCGCGCGCCGGCGAGCAGGGCCGCGGCTTCGCGGTGGTCGCCGACGAGGTGAGAAAACTCGCCGAAAAATCGGCGACCTCGGCCAACGAGATCGACAGCATCACCCGCACGTTGAACGACAAATCCGACGCCGTGCGCAAATCCATCGAAGGCGGCCTCGCCGACATCGCCTCCAGCGAAAGCTCCCTCGACGCGGTCGCCGAGGCGATCAACCAGTCCAACCGCTCGGTGGAAGAAGTCGGCATCGGCCTGGACAGCATCGCCGCCGCCACCGAGGAACAGCGCCGCGTCAGCGCCGAAGCCTTCACCAACATCGAGGCGATCGCCGCCATGGCGCGCGAGAACAGCGAGGCGGTCGAAAACACCGCCCGCTCGGTACAACGCCTCGAAGAGCTCGCCCACCAGCTGCAAAACACGGTGGGGCGTTTCAGAATCTGATCGCGCCCGGCGCCTCCCCTTGAAATCCGGGGAGGCGCCCCCATCCTTTGCATGGTTTAACATTCGAAGGTAGCGTGCCATGCAGGAATCGCAGGAACCCCAGGAACTCGAACAAAAAGTCGACGCCGGCGAGACGGCGCCGGAATCCCCTCCCCCTGAAGCTTCCGCCCCTCCCCTCGACACGCAGCCCAGCCTCGAGGAGGCGTTGAAGGCCGCCGAACTCAAGGCCGCCGAGCACCACGACGCCTGGCTGCGCGCCAAGGCCGAGACCGAGAATGTCCGCCGCCGCGCGCAGGAGGACGTCGCCAAGGCCCACAAGTTCGCCGTCGAGAAATTCGCCGGCGAGCTCTTGGCCGTGAAGGACAGCCTCGAAGCCGCGTTGGCGAACGAAACGCAGACCGTCGAAGCCCTCAAGGCGGGTGTCGAATTGACGCTCAAGCAGCTCGCCGCCGCCTTCGAGAAATCCGCGATCAAGGAACTCAACCCGCTGGGCGAGAAGTTCGATCCGCATTTCCATCAGGCGATCGCGATGGTCGACGCCGAGCAGGAAGCCAACACGGTCGTCAGCGTGCTGCAGAAGGGCTACGCCCTGCACGATCGCATCCTGCGCCCTGCGCTGGTGACGGTAGCCAAGGCGAAGGACGCTTGAAGTCGGCGCCGAAAACCCCATATCGAGCACAGCTAAGGAAACGCTGAAGAAAGCAGCGAGCGGGATGAAGCGCAAGGCGCACGGAGCGCAGCGACCGAGACATAACAA
>OGCL01000478.1_pt1 | contig 42583 bp, 30 predicted proteins | sample 1570041 | NCBI WGS metagenome assembly OGCL01 (sample SAMN06266162, study PRJEB24511) | hot springs metagenome | isolation source: Hot spring water | place: South Africa: Limpopo | collected 2015-06-22 | reverse complement strand
TGGCGCTGTGGGTGAAGGAGATGGCGCCGGAGGTGGTTGTGATGGAGAGCACGGGGATATACTGGAAGAGCCCCTATGCGGCCTTGGAGACTGTGGGGATACACGCTTGGGTGGTCAATGCCCGACACGTCAAGAGCGTTCCTGGCCGCAAGACCGACATCAGCGATGCGCAATGGCTGGCGACCCTGGCGCGAGCCGGACTGGTCAGCGCGTCTTTCATTCCGCCAGCCGACATCCGTCACCTGCGCCATATCTCCAGGCAACGCCAGAAACTCGGCGGCATGCTGGCTTGTGAGAAGAACCGCCTGCACAAACTCCTGGCCGATGCCGGTGTGCGTCTGCACCTTGTGGTTTCCGACATTCACGGACAAGCCGCTCGGGCGATGGTCAAGGCACTGATTGCCGGCAAACCCATCAGCGCGGTGCTTGACTGCGCCGGGCGCCTGCGTGCTTCACGCGAGGAACTGTTCGAAGCCGTGCAACCGGAGACGATGAGCGATGCCCATCGGTTCGTTCTGGGCGAAGTCATGGCGCACATCGAGTACCTGGAAGCAACGATGGCGCGCTTCGATGCCCAGTTGCTTGCCAGCCTCAGGCCTTGGCAGCCGCAACTGGACATTTTGCAAACGCTGCCTGGTGTCGACCGGATCGGTGCGGCCATGCTGCTGGTGGAGATCGGCCCGGACATGAGCCGTTTCAAAAGCGCCGAACGCTTGGCCTCCTGGGTGGGAATCTGCCCGGGAAACAACGAATCGGCCGGCAAACGCAAGAGCGGCAAGACGCGCAAAGGCAACGCCTGGGCGCGACGATTGCTCTGCGAATTCGCCCAGGCCGCCGCGCGTAGCCGCAGTGCCTTCAAGGACAAGTTCGCCGCGCTTGCCATCCGCAAGGGCCACAAAAAGTCCATCGTGGCGCTCGCCCACAAGATGCTGCGCACCCTCTTTGCCATGCTCGCCAGCAACACCCCCTACCAGGATCGCAGCGTCGATTACGAGGCACTGATGGTCAGCCGCAACGCACCGCGCTGGATCAAAATGCTCGTCAAACACGGCTTCATCGCAAAACCCAGCGCCGCCTGATCCCCACATACCCCCGCACTATGGCGTCACATCGCGCCAGGATGCCGCTCGCCCATCAAGGGGGTTCTTTCACGATAAACTTTCCCAGAAGCTATCCCAAGGAGTCGCCATGCTTAAACAAAAGCTCGTCGAGGAATTCACCGCCAAGGTCTCCGAGGTTCTGGCCGCAGGACCGGCCAGGGACGTGGAGAAGAACCTGAAGGGCACCCTGACCGCGTTGTTCGCCAAACTCGATATGGTCACGCGCGAGGAGTTCGACGTTCAGGCCCAGGTCCTGGCGCGCACCCGGGAGAAGCTCACGGCGCTGGAGGCCCGTCTGGCCCGCCTGGAGGGGGGCCATGCGCCCGAAGTCAAACCCGAAACGGCGCCGGCCCCGCCTAAGAGCGAGGCCCTACCCGAAGCCTGAAGCCGTAAACGACCTACGGCTCGCCCAATTTCGCGCGCGCGGCGCCACCAGCCTGGTAATCGGCCATGAGTCTCGCCGTGGTTCACACCCGCGCACTGGCCGGCATGGAGGCGCCGCAGGTGACCGTGGAATGCCACCTGGGCAACGGCCTGCCCCAGTTCAACCTGGTGGGCCTGCCAGAGGCGGAGGTCAAAGAGGCGCGCGACCGGGTGCGGGCGGCACTGAACCAGTCCGGCTTCGAGTTCCCCCTGCGGCGCATCACCGTCAACCTGGCCCCGGCGGACCTACCCAAGGACAGCGGACGTTTCGACTTGCCCATCGCGCTCGCGGTGCTGGCGGCCTCCGGCCAGCTCCCGCTCGATCCGCTCCAGGGCTACGAGTTCGCCGGCGAGCTGGCGCTCACCGGCGAACTGCGGCCCATCCGCGGCGCGCTCGCCATGCTGCTCGCCTGCCGCCGCGAGGGTCGCTGCTTCGTGCTGCCCGCCGCCAGCGCCCGCGAGGCCGCCCTGCTCGAAGACGTACGCGTGCTCTCCGCCGGGAGCCTGCTGGCCGTGTGCGCGCATCTGACCGGTCGCGAGCCGTTGCCCGCGCCCGCAGCCCAGGACGCCGGCTCGCCAACCGACTACGCCGACCTGGCTGACGTCAAGGGGCAGGCCGCCGCCCGCCGCGCCCTGGAGATCGCCGCCGCCGGCGGGCATTCCCTGCTCATGAGCGGCCCGCCCGGTACCGGAAAATCCATGCTGGCCGCCCGCCTGCCCGGCATCCTGCCGCCCATGACCGATGCGGAGGCGATCGAGACGGCCGCACTGCATTCCCTGGTCGGGCCCTTCGGTCTGGAACAATGGCGCCGCCGTCCCTACCGCGCCCCGCACCACTCCGCCTCCGGCGTGGCGCTGGTGGGAGGTGGCAGCAACCCGCGGCCGGGGGAGATCAGCCTCGCGCATCACGGCGTGCTGTTTCTGGACGAGCTGCCCGAGTTCGATCGCAGGGCCCTGGAGGTCTTGCGCGAACCGATGGAGAGCGGGCGCATCACCATCTCCCGCGCCGCGCGCCAGGCCGACTACCCCGCCCGCTTCCAGCTGGTGGCGGCCATGAACCCCTGCCCCTGCGGCTGGCTGGGCCACCCCTCCGGCAAGTGCCGCTGCACGCCGGAGCAGGTGGCGCGCTATCGCGGCCGGCTGTCCGGGCCGCTGCTGGACCGCATCGATCTACATGTCGAGGTGCCCGCCCTGCCCGAGGCCGACCTGCTGCAGGCTGGGAGCGGGGAAGCCTCGGAACCCGTGCGTGCACGCGTCACGGCCGCGCGCGAACGCCAGCTCGCCCGCCAGGGCAAGCCCAATGCCGCCCTCGCGGGCCGGGAGATCGACCGCCACTGTGCCCCCGACGCCGCCGGCGAGGCCCTGCTCAAGCAGGCCATCGCCCGGCTGAACCTCTCGGCACGCGCCTTCCACCGCGTGCTGCGGGTGGCCCGCAGCATCGCCGACCTGGCCGGGGCGGCGCACATCACCGCTGCCCAGGTGGCCGAGGCCATCCAGTACCGCCGCGGCCTCTAGGAGGCTGTCGGATTTGAGGCTGATCTACTGCGCCAGTGGGGAGAGTGGCCTGCCCGATTCTCGTTGCATCGTCCCGCCATGCGCCTCGAAATCGAGCAAAACCGCCCTCGCGCTCGCACCCGGCTCGCTACGATCGCTCAAGTAGGTCGCCCTTCAGGGCGACTTGTCGGGCTGAAGCCCGACCTACCAGCCGAAGAATTGCTATAAAGGACCAACACCCCCCCTAGGAGATCCGCATGCCCAGGCAACCCCGCAAGACCGCCACCGCCTCCAGCCCTACCCCTGTCCGCACCCGAAGCACCGCGGGCCCCGGGCCCGTACCGGGGGTAGTGCTCTCCGCCCAGGACCGCAAGGCCCTGGCCCACAAGTACGACCTGGGGGAAGACCTGCTGAGCCCCGCCCCGGCCGCCCCCCGCGCCCGCGGCAGCGCCAGATCCCGGGGCGCTTCGACAGAAGTTGCCGGTGCGGAGGCGCGCAAATTCTTCCCCGACTTCCCCGTCGGCCGCTTCGAGGGCGAGCCGCGCCTGGTCTGGGTGGCCCCCGATCTGTTCCTGCACGAGCCCCTGTCCTCGGCCCCCTTCCGCTTCGTGCGGGCCAGCGGCGAGAGCATCGCACCGGGCCGCATGTTCACCGACGGCGGCTCCATCCCGCGCGCCCTCTGGTCGATCCGGGACTTCTCGCCCTGGACCTACGGCCCCGCCTTCCTGATCCACGACTGGCTGTTCGACCTGCACCACTGCGGCCTGGACGATCGCAGCTTCGAGGCGGTGCGCGACATCATGCTGGAAGGGGTGCGCACCCTCATGGAGACCGGGGTGTGCAAGCTGAACCGACTCGCCTTCGACCTCATCTACGCCGGCATCGACTCCTTCGTCGCCCGCCAGGTGTGGAACCGGCCCGGTTGCACCCTGCCGGCCCAGGGCTGATCCCCCGGCCGAGGCGAGCGCCGCCATGCCCTCCGCCCTGACCTACGCCCCCGCTGTGCAACGCTTCCGGGAAGCGATCTACCACCTGAAGCTAGTGCGCTTCGAGCTCCTGCTCACCCTGGCCGTGTATGCCGTGCTCAACCTGCCCCAGGGCCTGGACCTGCTCATCGGTCTGGCGGAGGACGGCTCCCTGACCCGCTACGGTCTGTTCCATGGCAGCCTGCTGCTATGGGCCCTGTCCAGCTGGCACTGGTCCCGCACCCTGCTGCAGTTCCGTTATCCGGACACCCCGCCGGAAGGCCCATGGGTCAAGTCCTGGCGCAGCCACCTGCCCCGAGCCCTGGGCCTGGCCGCCTACGTCGTGGTGAGCCTCAGCCTGTGGCGCGCCGCCGGCCTGGCGGAGGAGGACGCGGCCGCCGCCCTGCGCCTGCAGACGCTGCTGTGCCTCATTGCCGGCGCCCTGTTCTATGCCTTCATGTGGGCACGCCGGCGCCTGTTCCGCAACCTGATCCACACCTCCCTGGACGACCGCTTCGAGCAGATCCTGCAGCTGGACCGCTGGACCCTCGCCCTGCTGGCCCTGTCCTTCGCGCTGGGCCTGGCGGCCTTCGTGCTGGCGGTGTGCTGTCCCGTACGGATCGGCTGGTTCCTGGGGGCAGAGGTCCTGCTGATGCTGTGGGGCGCCACCTGGGCACCCCTGGCCGGTCTGATCGCCTTCTACTCCGGCCGCTGGGGCCTGCCCGCGCTGACCCTGCTGCTGCTGGCGGCCGTGCTGTTCAGCCCCCTCAACGACAACCATGCCCTGCGCGAAAGCGGGGACGGGGCGCCGCCCTCGGTACGGCCGAGCCTGGAGGCCGTGCTGCGGCAGTGGCATGCGGCGACGCCAGCGGACCGGCCCCTGGTGGTGGTGGCCACCGCCGGCGGTGGCATCCGTGCCGCCTATTGGACGGCCACCGTCCTCGGCCGTCTGGAGGACAGCCGGCCGGGCTTCCACAACGACCTCTTCGCCATCAGCGGCGTGTCCGGCGGCTCCATTGGCGCCGCAGTCTGGCGCGCCCTGCTGGCCGACCGCATGCACGATCCCGGCCGCCCCCTCTGCACCAGCGTGGCTGCGCCCGGTATGGAACGATGCGCCCAGGCGGTGCTGGGACGCGACTTCCTGGGTCCCGCCGCCGCCGGCATGCTCTATCCGGACCTGGTACAGCGCTTCCTGCCGGTGGCCTTCCTGCCCGACCGAGCCCACGCCCTGGAGACGGCCTGGGAAAGCGCCTACCGCGAGGTGACCGGGAGCGACCGCTTCGCACGCCCCCTCACCGCCCTGACCCAGCCCCAGCCCTGGCCGGTGATGCTGTTCAACACCACCTCGGTGGAGCTGGGCGAGCGCTTCGTGGCGAGTCAGGCCGCCCTCCCCGACGGGGTCGGCCGGGCCAGGGACCTGCTGAACCTGCTCGAACGCGACCTACCGCTCTCCGCCGCCGCCGGCGCCAGTGCCCGCTTTCCCGGCGTCTCGCCAGCGGGGACCCTGGAGGTGGACGGCCGGCTGATGGACCGGGTGGTGGACGGCGGCTATTACGAGAACTACGGCGCGGCCACGGCCCGCGAGGTGGTGGATAACGCCCGCCGCCTCCTGGGCGGGCAAAGGCGCATCCTCGCCGTCCAGATCACCAGCGACCCGATGGTGCGCGAGGACTTCGACAGCAGCGCACGGGTGCAGCATCCCTTCGGGTTCGCCCATGAACTCCTCTCGCCGCTGCGCGCCCTGCTGTCCGCGCGGGGGGCCCATGGCGTCGAGGCGGTGAGCCTGCTCCAGGCCCGGGTGGGCGGAGGACCGGGTGAGGCGACCTTCTTCCACTTCCGCATGTGTCATGCCGGCAAGCGGGCCCATCAGCCGCCCCTGGGCTGGTATCTGTCGGATCGGTCCCAGAGGGACATCGCGGGCTATCTGCCGGAAGCCGTTGCGGGCAGCGGCCTATCAGGCCAATTGTCCGACTGCCAGCAGGACAACGCCCAGACCCTGCGGTCCCTGCTGGCGGCCCTGGAACGGTGACCGGACCGGTGCGCACCTGATCCCGTGAACTGACCGGATGCGGCGCCGTCTTCCCGGACCCCGGGGCCTCCTGCTGCTGGGGGCGCTCGTCGCCCTGCTGGCCCTCGTCCTGCATCAGGGCTTGCGCCTGGCCGGGGTGGCCAGCGCCTTTGCCACCAAGCACCTGTGCTCGGAGGTCTTCGTGGCGGGGCGCGGGGCTCAGGCGGTGGCGCGGGAGGACCTGCCTGCCTTCCGCTCCCGCATCCTGGGATGGGTGGACTGGCGGCTGGAGGATCAGTCGGTGCAGGCCCACATCCTCGGTATCGGCCGCCGCGTGGCCGCCTATCGGCCGGGTCTGGGTTGCAGCCTCGCCCTGGAGGGGCCGCCCGTCCCCCTGCCGGTGGACGGCCCTGCCACATCGGGCACCTCCTTTGATTTCCCGCCGGCGGCCACCCCCCCGTCCGCCCTGGAGCGGGTGGTCGACGCCGCCTTCCAGGAGCCCGACCCCCTGCACCCCCGCCGCACCCGTGCCATCCTCGTCCTGCACCATGGGCGGCTGCTGGTGGAGCGTTACGCCCCGGGCTTCGACGCCAAGACCCGCTTCGCCGGCTGGTCCATGAGCAAGAGCGTGCTCAACGCCCTGGTTGGCATCCTGGTGGGCGACGGGCGGCTCGACCTCGAGGCGCCTGCCCCCGTGGCGGCCTGGGCGGCGCCAGGCGACCCACGTCGGGACATCACCCTGGACCAGCTCCTGCGCATGTCGAGCGGGCTCCGCTTCGACGAGGATTACGACGATCCCCTGTCGGACGTGGTGCGCATGCTCTACGACCGCCGGGACAGCGCCGCATTCGCCGCCGCCCGGCCGCTCGCGCATCCGCCCGGCCGCCGGTTCGCCTATGCCACCGGCACCTCCGCCATCCTGTCCCGTATCGTCGCCGAGGCGGTGGCCGAGCCCTGGCCGCGTTTCGTGCGGCGCCGGCTGTTTGCCCCGCTGGGCATGGACAGCGCCCTCATCGAACCGGACCCCGCCGGCACACCCCTGTTGGGTTCCTATGTCTGGGCCACGGCCCGGGACTGGGCGCGCTACGGTCTGCTCTACCTGCAGGACGGCGTCTGGGCGGGGCGGCGCATCCTGCCCGCGGGCTGGGTCGCCTACAGCCGCAGCCCGGCGCCGGCGGACCCGAAGGGCGAGTACGGCGCCCATTTCTGGCTACGGGTGCCCTCCCCCGACCGGCAGGAGCCGGGCCGCCCCCATCTGGTGCCGCCCGATGCCTTCCACGCCGCCGGCCACGGCGCGCAGTACGTGACGGTCATCCCCTCGCGCGCGCTGGTGGTGGTGCGCCTGGGCCTGGCCCTGGACCCCGGCAGCTGGGACCACGAGGCCTTCGTGCACGCGTTGGTCGCCGCCCTGGATGCGACGGGGGCAGAGTGAACCGGCGGCGTGTCGTCAGACGATGCGCTCCACCAGGTCGCCCAGGATCTGCCGCGGACTCACGTCGGGCACCTGGAACTCGACGTCCTCCAGGGCGATGTCGAAGGGCTCGCCCTCGCGGTAGCGGATGGGGAAGGTGACGCCGAAGGTCAGGTCGGAGCCGTACTCGAAGGCGGCCAGCCGCCAGCGGTTCTCGTAGATGGTGAAGAACAGGGCCTCCACCTCCACGTAGCCGGAGACGTCGAAGACGAAGCGCGGATGCGCCGACAGGCGCCCGTAGGCGTCGATCGCCAGCCCCTGCGAAGGCATCCAGTCCACGTGCACACCGGCCTCCGCCGCCCCTTGTAGGCCGAGCTCGCCGCCCACCTCCAGTCCGCCGGAGACGCTGGCCGCCGGGATGCCCAGGCCGATGCCGCCGTGCACCGAGAGCCTCAGGCCGGCGTCCGCCGGCACGTTGACGTGGCCGTCGCCGGTGACATGGGTGTTCTCCTCGTGCGCCGGGTTGTACTCGATGCCGAGCTGCAGCCGGTCGATGACCCCCGGGCCGATGCCGGCATGGGCATCGAGCCCCCCGCCCACCTCGGCGAAGATGCCCGGCACGATCGGGATTGGGATGTCGATGCTGAAGATGTCCCGGCGGATCTCCTTGCGCGGGAAGAGCTCGATCTGGCTCGGCAGGCCGATCTGGCCGGAGACGGTGACCTCGCCGTTCGGGGCGAAGCGCACCCCGGCCGTACCCTGCAGCCAGGGGGCGATCTGCACGGTGGCCGAGCCGCTGCCGTAGACGACGAGCGGTGCGCCCGCGGCCGGCTCGCCCGCGGGCTGGCCGTCCTCGCCCACCGAGCGGTTGGTCACCCCGGCGGTGACCTGGCCGGAGAGCATGCCGCGGCGGAAGGCGCCACTCAACTCGGCGGTGAAGGCGCCGTTGTCGTAGCTCACGCGCAGGCTGGAGTCGATGCCGGGGATGGCGGGCTGGGCCTCGCCGGTGGCGGCGACCCGCCAGGCGTCGTCGCGCTTGTTCACCGTCACGTCGATGGCGCCGGAGCGGATGCCGGGGATCTCGGCCAGCTGCAGTCGCCCGCCGATGGTCAGGCCCTGCGCCTCGGAATAGCCCAGCCTCAGACCGGCCTGCTGGACACCGGGGATGTCCGGGTCCACCGTGCCGTTGGCGGTGAGCTGGCCCTCTTGGTACTGTATCTGCAGGTTGGCCGCCCGGATGCCCCGTATCTTATCGGCCCGGTCGATGCCGATGGCGCCGGCAAGACCGAACTGCTCGTTCCGGTACCAGGCCCGCACGGTCGCCCGGTCGAACAGATCGGTATCAAAGTCGAACTGGCCCTCCAGGGTGAGGGACGCGTTCTCGCCGGTGGTGCCGACGCTGGCGCTGAAGGAGCCGCGGCCCAGGCGCTCAACGCTGAATTCGGCGTTGCCGGACAGGCGAAGTCCGGACTGGGTGCCCAGGGACACGCCCAGGTTACAGGTGTCTACCTGGATGGGAGGGGGGAGATGGAGTTCCTCGATGGGGAAGTACTTCTCTAGGCGGACGTCCTCCCCAGCGAAGACGATGTCGATGTCCGCGTCACGGAACAGGGGCAGGGAGGGCAGCACCTTGCCTCTGGCGACCAGCCCTTCGTCGGGATCCACGTCGATGCTGTCGAACCGGATGGGGCTCATGAAACCCAGGTGGAAGCTGACCAGGTTGCGCAGGTCGGCCGCGTCCAGGTAGCCGGCATAGTCGCTGGTGGCCATGGAGCGCACGTTCCAGTTTACGCTGTTCAACTGGGAGTAGACGCGGCCGCCGCTCTGCTGCTTGAACACCCGGCCGCGGATGACGCCGACGGGCTCGGACCGGTCGGCCCGGGTGCGGTTGAACACCACGCTGTCCACCTGCAGCCCGTGGATGAACAAACCCCGCGGATTGTTGAGGACGGGCGAGGCGTCCTCGGCGGGCGCCGAGGCGTAGTTGAGGGCAACGTTGCTGCCGCCCGTGCTGCGGTAGTAGATGACGAACTTGTTAGAGGAACCCTTGTAGTTCTCAGTATTCAGCGACCCGTGCGGCGCCGAGAAGTGGCCGTGGGCGGTGGGGTCGTCCAGGTCCCAGAATTCCACCGGCCGAGTCCCGCCGGCCATGGCGACGGCCGTGTCGATGTGCCGGCCCTGCTCGATGTCCTCCTTGGTCCAGCGGCCCGCATTAGCGAGGGTGCCGCTGTCGGAGACGCTGGAGACGATGACGTCCCGCGTGCGCATGACGTCCCGTGGGTTGGTGCCTGGCATCGCCGCGCGTACCGCGGCGACGAGCGACTGGTCGATCTGGCGGCCGGAGGCCCCGTTGGAATCCCGGTCTACCAACTCGTAGTTGCTCATCTGGTCAGCGGTGCGGACTCTCGGCCAGCCCGACAACTGCAGTTCGACGATATGGTCGACCTCGTGCCTGATGCCATGGCCGGCGGGCGTCCACCAAGGCCGCAGCAGCCCCCCCGCCACGGTCGCCGCGTCGCCCACCGGCTGGCTGCCCAGGTTGCGCGGGTTGGACACGACCATATAGGTGTGCTCCGGCTGGATCATGCCCACCGTGTCGCGCAGCTTGCCGGTGATTCCCGACGGATTGACTGAGCGGTCCCATGTGTGGGCCTGGTAGGTCGCGTTGCTCCCCTCCCGGTCGTACTCCTTCGCCTTAAACAGGTTAGCGCTCTGGTAACGGCCCGAGGCGTATTTGAAATGGGGGATGGGCAACTCGGTGACGATGACCGGCGGTGGGGTGGCCGTACCCCCGCCTGCTGCCCCGCCCGGTCCGCCGGCCCCGCCCGCACTGCCGGCGGCAGGCGGCGGGTTGTTGCGCTGGAGGCGGCGCAGTGAGCTCTCCTGCTGGGCCACGTGGGTCAGCTCATGGGCCAGCAACTCGCGCCCGGCCTCGGTGTCCGGTGCATACTCCCCGGGGGCGAAGAAGACGTCCTTGCCCACGGTGAAGGCGCGGGCCTGCACTTGGCTGCACAGCTCCGCGGCCTCGGATCCGACGTGGATGCGCACTCCGGTGAAATCGCGGCCGAACTGGGCTTCCATATCCGCCAGCACTGCTTCCGGCAGGGGGGCTCCGTGGCCCTTCAGGGCGTCGATGCGCGCCTCGGTCTTACCGTCCAGGGTCTGGTCCGCCACATTTTGCGGCATCTCCTTCTGGCGCGGCTGCTGCGTCTCTCCGGGCGCTGCCTGGCGGTACAGTCGGGCCTGGATAGCCTCCTCCTCGGCTTCCTGTCGCATAAGGTTAGGCGGCACGGCTTGCTCACCTACTGTGGACGATTCTTTGGGAGCGATGCGGGCGGCGGAGGGCACGGGCTTGGGCGCGAGGCTCTGTTCCCGCTTCTCCGGCGTGATCCCCGGCTCAAGACTGGCGCGTTGCACGCCGCGGGGCGTGCGGCTCACCTCGGCGGCGACCTGGTCGGCCTGGCGCTCATCGGCGTCGTGCGGGTGGCTGACTGCCAGCTTGGCCTGCAGGAAGGCTGGTCGGTGCGCAGCGGGTGCGGGGCGGCGGGCCGCCTTGGACGTCTCGGGCCGGGCGGGGCGGAATGTGCCTTGGGCCGTTTTCTGGGTGAGTCTGGCCATGCTCACCTCACCATGTGCCTGAGCTGGGGCGGGACCTCGCGCCCCAGCTTGCGGTATTCGTCGATCAGGGCCGCAACCAGCAGGCCGGCGGCCATGGGCTCGCCGGCGGCGCGTGCGCTGCGGGCGGCAGCGTTGAGCACGGCGTTGCGGATGTGGCCGCCGGCGAGGTCGCAGTAGGCGGCGAGCATGCGGCAGACCTCCTCGCCTGGGCTGTGTCGGCCGAGGTGGCTCTGCCAGATCCGCAGCCGTTCTTCGCCGCCGGGCAGGGGGAACTCCAGGATGGCGTCCAGGCGCCGGATGAAGGCCGGGTCGATGCGGCTGCGGCTGTTGCTGGTGAGGATGACGATGCCCGGATGGCCCTCGATGCGGGTGAGCAGGAAGTTGGTGAGCATGTTGGCGTAACGCTCGCCGGCCTCGCCGCCATCGCTGCGCCGGCCGAACAGGGCGTCGGCCTCGTCCAGGAGCAGGATGACGTCGCTGGCCGCGGCCTCGTCCAGCACCAGACCAAGGTTCTTTTCCGACTCGCCGACGTACTTGTTCATCACCGCCGCCAGATCCACCCGGTAGAGCGGGGCATTGAGGCAGGTCGCGAGGTGCGCCGCGGCCAAGGTCTTGCCGGTGCCGCTGTCGCCGACGAAAAGCGCCCGTACGCCAGTATTGGCGGTGGCCGCCAGCGTCACGCCCAGCCCCTCCCAGAGCTGCTCGCGGTGCAGACAGCGGACGACCAGATCGTCGAACTGGGCCTGCAGGGCCGGGGGTAGGACCAGGGCTTCGGCCGCCACCCGCCCGGCCACCGGTTGGGCCAACAGGCGCAGACGCTCCGCGCCCAAGTAGGTACGGGCACGCGCCAGGTGGCGGATGTCAAGGGGCTCGTTCAACCGTCTGGCGTCGAGTTGCGCGCGCTCGGCCAGGGTCTGGATGGCCGGCCCGTCCAGCAGGGCCGCCTCGGCCCCGTCGGGCGGGCTGCGCTCGCCCAGCGCCTGTTGCCACACCTGCCGGCGTTCGGCCAGGGTGAGCGGGGGGATGTCCAATTCCACCACGCCTGAGCCTTCCACCGCGCCCTCCCGGCCGAGGAGGAGGACGATGGGCAGCGGCAGGGCTGCGGTCGGCGGGCTGTACTGCTCGCCAGGGCCGAGGCGGGGTGCCTGCACCGGCAGCCAGCCGGCGTAGCGGCAGGCGGTCGCCAACGCGGCCGTCCACAGCTCGGGGGCCACCTCGACCGACCACAGCCCGAGCAACCGGGCCAGTGCCGCTGCGGCCACACGTCCGCTGCGCAGCGTGCCGCGAAAGACGACCACCTGGGCCCGGCCCTGGCGCAGCAGGGCTGCCAGCTGGGGCAGCTGGTCCTGCAGGGCCACAGGCAGCAATGCCGTCTGGCCGGACTCCAGCAGACGGCAGCCGGACCATGGCGTGCGGTCTCCGGCCAGGACGGCCCACAGGGCGGCAGGGACGCCGAGACGCCGCAGCGGCAGCGGCCCCTCCCCCTCGAGATTGAGGATACCGGCCCGCAACAGCGGGTGGGACGGCAGGGCCAGCGGCGAGAGACCCGCCCCGAACAGCTCGGACACCAGGGCCGTGAGCAGATGCAGGCTCGGTCGCGGCTGTCGTTCCGGAGCCTGCAGTTCTGCCACGGCCAGGGCGAGTTCGGGATGCGCCTCCACCTCGCCCGCGACGGCCAGGATGAACCATTCGTGCAGCTGCAGGCGAAAATCGCGTAGCACTTGGCCGAGGGGCCCCTGCAGGGTCGGTGCCCGGGCCGCGAGGGCCCGGCAGATACCGAGCCAGTCCGGCGCGTCGCTGCCCAGCAGGCCCGCCAGCTCGGGGCCCCGGCCGAGTTCGGCGAACAGGGGGTCGGTAGCCGGCATGCGCAGGGCGGCAAAGCGGGCCAGGCCTTGCCGGGCGAGGGCGGCCGTCAGCTCGGCCGCATCGGGTTCGAGGGTGCGCGCGCCGGGTTCATTCATGGCTGCAGGCCGGCAAGCTCGGCCGGCTGACCGTAATGGAAGTTCACCACCCGACCCAGCCAGTGCAGCCAGCCGGGGTTAACGTCCAGTGCCGCCCGGCGCACGTCCAGGCGCAGATCGGCCATGCGGTAGTGCACGTCCAGGTGGCTGGGGGTGGACAGGAGCAGGGCCGGGCGGGAGAAGAGCGTCGGGTTGCACACCGCGTCGCCATAGCGGGCGCGGGTCAGGCGCGCCAGCTCCGCCTCGCCGGGCAGGGGGGGCAGGGCTTCGAGTTCCTGCTCCGGCTCCAGGCCCGCCAGGTCGGCCAGGAAACGCAGCAACGGGGGATCCGCCACCCCGCCCAGGCTGCGACCGAGGCGATAGAGCCAGAACCACCCGGCGGCGGGACAGGGGGCGGGCGGCGCGTTCTTCAGCAGGGCCTGCAGCGCCGGCAGCTGCAACGCATTGAGCAGCAGGAACCAGCCGCCCTGCCGGGTGACGATGCGCACCTCCCCACCCTGGCCGGGTCCGGCGGGCTCGCGGTCGTCCCGGCAGGCACGATCGATCGCAATGCGTGTCATGGCGTCGGCAGGTGGGGCGTCATCCCGCGGTACGTCCACGCCGGGCCGAGGGGCATCCGGGACCGGCCTGCCTTCGCGCATGGATAGGGGCTCCCGCCCGGTCTGTACAGGCAATGGGCTGTGCACTCTCCGGCCCGTGCCGGCATGCGGTCCTGGATGGTCAGCGACCGCGCTGCGGCAGGCTTCGCGGGCTACCCCGCTTGCGTCCGGCGCTGGCGTGGCGCCGGCCGCCGACGCATGCCAAACCGGGGACGCAGTCAGGCCGGTCGCCGGGCCGGCCGGCGCCTCGCACAGCCACCGTGCCAGACGGTCGATTTGCACAGACGCCCCGGCGCCCGCTAGACGCTGGGGGGCGTTGAGCCAAAGCCAGGTCGCCACGGCGAGCCGGGTGCGCGGGGAATCCGGGCCGTCGGGAGCGAGCATGGGACGCATGCGCGCGAGCCAGCCGACCGTTTCGGCCCCGGCCCTGTCCATGACCGACTCTCCGCCGCGCAGACTCGGCTGTGCCCTCGCCACGGCTCGTGCTGGTGCGTCACCTCCCCCGGCAGGGTCATGCGCATCGCGGGTGAGCGCCCAGCCGGTAGCCCGTCCGAGCAGGGCGAGCAGGTGGGCGGCGTCCTCCCGGGCCAGGGCAGGCCAGAGGTACGGCCCGGCAGCGCTCGACTCCAGCCGGCGGACGATGCCCGGCCAGAGCAGGGGCGCTCCGGTCAGCAGGCTGACCGCGGCCCGGCCCGGCGGCAAACCGAACAAGGCCTGCCAGCCGCGCCAGAACCAGCGCGGCCGTCCTCGCAGCAGATCGTGCAACAGGCAGGCGGTGAGATCCTCGCGTGAGGCGAAGCGCACGGCGGGTACACTTTCGGCGGCCGCCGCCCAACCGCTGACCGCCTGTGCCGCCTGTCGTCTGGCCTGCTGCAGGGCAAGACGTCCCAGTGCCTCGACCGGTCCGCGCGCCCGGACATGGCGCAGGATCAGGATCTCATGCGGCGGGACGAGATCCCAGTCCGCCCCTTCCAGGGCCCGGATCGCGCCGGCGTGCTTCTCCGGCGGCGTACGCAGCTTCAGGGCGCGGATGCGGGTCTCGCCGGGGGCGGTCAGCATGGCTCAGCGGCCCTTAAGCACACCGCTCACCCGGTAGGCGGTGGAGAGGCTCGCGGCCGGGTCCAGCACCTGGGTCACCACCGCCACCGCGCCCTGCTCGTCGTGGTCGTCCACGCGCAGGGTGCCGACCACCCGCTGCTCGGGGTCCATCAGCGTGACGAGCGTTCCGGGCAGGGCCTCGCGATTGAGGGCGAGGCGCAGGGTCTCGCCGACGCGAAAACGGCCCGGCAGGGCGGTGACGCTGCCGCGCAGGATCTGGGCCGGGTCGTCGCTGGCGGCATACAGCAGGCAGGCGCGCACCAGGTTCTGCATCGCCGTTCGGGCGCCGCCGCCGGCCTCGGGATGGAGCTGGCGGAACCACCAGTGGACAAGCTCCACCAAGGTGCGCACGCCATTGAAGTCGGCGGCCTCGGCTCGGTCGAGAGCGGGCCAGCGTTCCGGCGTCTCCACCGCCAGACGGGCATTTTCGGCCGCCTCCGCCCAAGCGAGCCGGATCGATGGCGTAACGGTGCGCAGGCGTTCCACCATGCAGGCAGCTGCGTTGCCCAGACGCTGGTGCAGGGTGCGGGCCGGCTCGCGCAGACGGTGCGGCGGACCGGCGAGCAGATCGTCCAGGGACAGCAGGTCGCGTGCCTGCCGCTGCACCACACTCAGGGCCCCGGTCATGGCAAAGGGACGCGCTGCCAGGTCTCGGACCAGGGCCTGCGTCTCCCGCTGCAGGGGCATCAGACGCAGGCTCAGGCCGGAGCCGTCCCCGACCGGCGACTGGCCCTTGGCCAGACGCTCACGCCGTCGGGCCACCAGCAGGGCGATGCGCTCGCGCCCTGGCAACCAGCCGTGCAGGTCGTGCAGGACCGCCCAATCACCCACCGGGATGTCGTAGACCGCCTCCAGGAAGGGGGTGAGGACGGCGGGCACGTCCGTGGTCTCGCTGGCGCAGCCGGGGACGATGTCATCGGCGTCGGTGTAGCGCAGCTCCAGGGGATCGGGCAGCGTCAGCGACAGCGGGGTCTCCCGCACCCGCACGTAGTACAGGCCCAGGTGGTTTTCCAGGATGCGCCGGCGCTCGGCCCAGGCCCGCTCGACCGCCACCCAGTGCTCCGCCAGCAGGCGCAGGGCAACGGCCCGGTCGCCCAGGGCTTCCTGCCGCCGCCCGTCCAGCGCGTCGAGGGTCGCGGCGGCGGCGGGGATCAGGCCCTCCACGCCTGCCAGCTCGGCCTGGGTCTGGGCGAGGGCGAGCTGGCGGCGGCGGCGGACGACGGTGAGCATGTTGCGCAGGGTCTCCATGAGGCGGATGTCGTCGGCCATGACCCGCCCGGTGGCGAACAGGGCGGACTGTTCGTTGCGCTTGACCTTGACGCTCTGGGTGCCGCTGCCATCCGGTTTCGGTACCTCGACCTCCATGTCTTCGCCGGGGCTGGGGATGGCGCCGAAGAACGTCGGCCTGGCGTCCACATTGCTGGGTCCGAGGGTGTAGGCATAGTGCTTGTCGATGGATCCGGCCTTCTTCGCCATCAGGCTGGGCAGCAGCTCCGTGCGCTCTGCCTCGGTCAGGTACCTGTCCACGTAGGCCTGGATGCGCTCCAGCAGGGTCTGGCCTCCATCCGGTGGCCTAGTGAAGAGGATCTCGCGCAGCGTCTCGATACCGCGCCTGGCCTGCAGGAAGGTGTCGTTGACCTTGTCGACGTGGCGCAGCACGCCGAAGGTCTCGCTGGCCTTGTCATAGACCGGATTGGAGGGGGTATCGGCCGCCGGTGTGGCGCCTACCGCCGGCTGCAGCATGGACAGCCAGGCCGGACTGTAGCTCGCCACGATCTGGGTCAGGCTGCTGTTCTGTGACCCGAGGGCTCGCGCTGTTGCCGCGCCCTGATCCACGTTGAATTTGTAGAAGCTGTCGACATATTTCATCGTGGCCATGGCACCTCCTCACCCCTTCTGCAGCTTGGGCTGGAACTCGGCGTGCTTGGTCCAGCGCATCAGGTTGATGCCGCTGCCGTCGCCCGGCACCCCGCCGGCCAGACCGCTGAAGGAGATGGTGATGGCGTCCAGATGCTGACGCTGCAGCCCCAGGTAGTCGGTCAGCTCGTTGAGCAAGCGGTAGTTTTCCTCCAGCTCGCCTTCCAGGGCATCGATGCGGGCAAGCAGATCCAGGCGCTGCCGATGCAGACCGGGCTCCGATCCTGCCAGCGGGGTCACGACCCGCCCTGCCAGGCGCGGATTCTCCTTCCAATCCGAGTACGGGTGCGGCAGGTCCTCGCCGGGCTGCAGGGCTGTCTGTCTCCTCGCCACCAACGCGTCGATGCTGACGCGGGCGGCGAGTCCGGACAGGAAGACACCCTCGTTTGCCGGCAGGGGCGGCAGCGCAACCCACTGCGTCTGCTCGGCGGACAGACCGTGGAATAGGCGCAGCCACTGTGCCTTCCATGCCTGCCAGGCGTCGATGGCCGCCTGGCTACGCGCGAACAGGTCCTGTTCCAGCTTCAGGTCGGGCTGGGGGAGGTCCATCAGGTTGGGACGGTAGTCCGGGTCGGCCACGGCCAGCGTCAGGCGTACGCGGTCGCCGCGGCCGCTGACCAGGTCCACCGTGCCGCGGGGCAGCTCCCGCGCCACCATGCCGGACACGGTGCTGGCCGGCACCGGCATCAGTTCGACCTGCAGGTCGCGCGGCACGAAGGCCAGGGCGGGTCGTTCGCCGGGCCTGCCGCCCGGGTCGCCGCCCGGATTCCTCAGCAGGGCGGCGGGCAGCGGGCCGGCGGCCGGCAGGTGGTCGAGGTCGAGCTGCTCGGCCAGGGGCCGGGTTTCGTCCGGTTGCCGGCCCTCCGCGGCCAATCTCCGGGTGTAGGCCTCCAGCACGGTCTGGACATGGGCGAGAAAGGTGCGGTATGGCCCGTCGGGCAAGGCGGGGAAACGCCCCGCCACGGCATCGAACCAGACCACCTCGCGCTTTTCGACCTTGAGCAGGGCCAGGGGAATGCCGCCATTGACCGGGTCGAACGGCGATTGGGTCAGAAAACGCACGCACAGCCGGTTGGCCGCGCGGGTCTGCGATGCGCCCATGAAGCGCTTGCCGGCGGTGATGAAACGCAGGCCCAGCCGAGCGACCGTCTCGATGCGCCGGTCGCGCAGGGGATCCGGCTCGGTGCGGCGGCAGGGATCGCCGTCCGTGTCGGCATCGGCCAGTTCCACCGCCCGTTCCAGCTGCAGAAGGTACAGGCCATCGCGCAGCTGGCCGTCCAGCTCCCGCTCGGCGTATGCCCGCAGCTGGGCCCAGGTCTGTTCCAGCGGGAAGTGCAGGCGCACGGGACGGCCGTCGGCACCGATGCCATGCCCGGGCCGCACGCGGACGGGGCGTCGGGGGTCGTGTGCGTCCAGGCTGACCTCCAGACCGCCGACGATGCCGGGGGAGGTGCCCGTCAGCAGGGGCGCGAGCCGGTCGTCGGCATAGGCCTGCAGCAGATCGAACTCGCGCTCGCCCAGATGTCGGCCGGCAAAGACATTGAGCCGCCGCGGTGCATCGGCGGCGGGTTTCACCACGTCCAGGCGGATGGGTCTGTACATGCGTACCTCCGTCAATTCTGGGACTTCCACTTGTCGATCAGGGCCGCCGTGAGGCCCAGCTCGGCACCCGCCTCGGCCACGACCTGACCGGCGGGCCGGTGAGCAGCGTGCAGCAGATGATCGCGCAGCCTGGCAAGTCCCCCGTCCTGTTGCGCCACACCGAGCAGTGTGGGCCAGATCAGGCGGTCATAGCGGCGATCCAGCAGCATGAGGATCTGCCCGACCCCGGCCACCTCGGCCTCGCGCCCGGCCAGGGTGCCGGCGAGCTTGTCCAGCGCCTTCTTGCCGCTCGCATCGGTGGGTGGGCGCAGCTTGGCCAGATCCGCCAGCGTGAGCCCACCGACGGGCGTGGCGCCGCTGCCGGCCTGCAGCTCGGCGATCTTGTTCTGCGCCAGCCCGAGCTCCCCGGTCAGCTTGACGACCTGGGCCTTGTGCGTGTCGACGTCGTTCGCGGCCTGCTCCAGGGCGGCCTTGAGCTCGCCGATCTGCTTGCTTGCGGCTTCCTGGGCCTTGGTCAGGGTGTCGAGCTTGGCCTGGGCCGCCGTGAGTTCGGCGGCACTCGCCGCCCCTGCCTGCAGCTCGGTGATCTGTTTGTTGGCCGCCTCCAGGGCCTTGGTCAGGGTGTCGAGCTTGGCCTGGGCCGCAGCAAGTTCAGCGCCGCCGTCGCCTGCCGTCTGCAGCTCGGTGATGCGCTTGTGGGCGACGTCCAGTTCCAGGGCGAGCTTGTCCAGCTTGGTCCGCGTCTCGGCGAGTTCATTGCCGGCTGCCGTACCGGCATCGGCGGCGGCCTTGAGCGCCTCGATCTGCTCGTGGGCTGCCTTCAGCTTCTCGCCGAGCAGCCGGTTCTTCTCCAGCAGGATCTCCAGCTCGGTGCTGGCGGCGGTGCTGCCGGCCGTCTCGAGGGCCTCGATGCGCTGCTTGGCCGACTCCAGGTGCGCACTGAGTCGGGTGATCTCCTGCTTGGCCGCGGCCAGGCCGTCAACGCTTCCCCCCGCCTGCAGCGTCTTCACACGCTCGGCCAGGGCATCCCGCTCCGACTCCAGGGCCTTGACCCGTTCGGTCAGTTCACGCGCCGGCGCGTCCTTATCCAGCTTGAGGCGGCGCAAGCGGCGGGCATAGTCCTCACGCAGGGCGGCGAGGTCGGCCGAGGCCTCCTCCGCCTCTGCACGCGCCGCCTTGAGCTCCAGCTCCAGGACCCGGTTACAGGCCGAGAGGTCGATCCCGGGCTTGGGCAGATCGAAACCGCGCGCCAGGACCACGGCGCTGACGTTGGTCTCCGCCGTGCGCGGCGGCCGGCGCACGAACAGGAGCTCGTCGGCCCCGGTCGCCTCCCAGATCGCCTGCCAGACGTCCTTGTCGGTGTCCCGGGCGTATGGCTTGGGCTGCGGCCTGAGGCGCAATGCCAGACGGTCGATATGCAGGAGGCGGCCGATGCCGAAGGCGTCCTTCGGCATCGCGCTGCCGCGCTCCAGGGCGCGCGCGCGCCAGGCGAACTCGCTGTTGTCCATGGGCACCAACAGCATGACGTCGGCATCCCTGTCCTGCCGCAGGTCCATCGGCGCCAGGCGTGCGGATTCCTGCAGGATGGCCGGCAGATCATCGCGCCGCACGGGGGCGATGCTGACCTCGTAACCCTCGGGGAAGAAGGTCTGGCTGCCGGTGACCGGGTCGACGCAGGACTTGGGCAGGGACCCCCAGGGGGGCAGCAGATGGAAATAGTCCACGGCGGCGAAACCCTGGGTCAGTCCCGCGGCCAGGCGTTGGGCGAGCACCGCATCGAGCAGTTCCTCGTAATGCGCCGCCAGGTCCTGCTGCAGCGCATCGGGCGCACCTGGTTGGCGCAGCGGCCGGCGCACGAGGCCGCGGTCCAGCCAGAGCGGCCGCCCCTGCTCCAGGGCCAGCAGCCCCAGGGCCACCGCCTCGTCGGAGAGTTCCGGGCGTTGTCCCATCCGCCCCATGAATTCGCCCTGCAGACCGATGCGCACCGCGATCTCACCGGTATTGGAGAAAGGGACGGCCAGGGGCACCAGCACGAGCTCCACCCCCTCGGCGAAGCTGTTGTAGTGGAAACGCCGCGGGCTGGCGAGGTCTGCCGGATAGGCCTCGGCGCTGTCCGAGCCGACCTCGGCGTACTGCAGGGCGACGAGGTAGAGCCCGCGCCGGAAGCGTCGGTAGTAGCCCTGATTCAGGGACGCGATGAGGGCGCTGTTGCCCAGGTTCACCTCCAGGGTCCGGTCCGCGAGCTGGAGCACCCGGCCGGAGGGGGCAATGGCCAGTCCCGGACCCACCCGCAGCCGGTAGTGCTCGTCCAACTCCACTTCCAGGCCGCGCACGATGCCCGAGCCCAGGACCTGACCGATCTCCAGGGCGCGTTCGTCGAGGTAGACCTGGTCGCGGATGAGGTCGGAGGCCTTGAGCAAGCGACCATCGAAGTAGTTGGTGCGCGACAGGCGCGGGTCGATGCTGGAGATGCGCTGACCCTCGCTGTCGGTGGTGCCTGGGGCGTAAGGTTCAAAGGTGATCTTGGGTTCGGGCATGGCACGACTCCATCAGGGCAGACGGGCAAGCCAGGCGAGCAGCCCGGCGTTGAACAGGAAGGGCCGCGCCAGGTTGTCCACCTCGATGCGGCGGGGATTGACGATCAGGCTGCGCCCCGGTGCGAGGCGGATGCGTACGCGGGCGAGCAGGGTGCGGGCGAGGACTGCCGCCGCGTCTGCACCCGACATGCGCGCTTCCAGGGCACGGTTGTCGTCGCCGAGCAGATGCAGGAGCCGGGCACCCAGTTCCAGCTGGCCACGCTCCGGGCCCGCCGCGGCCGCGAGACGCGCCTGCTCGATCGCGGTCAGTTTGCCGGCGGCGACGAGGTCGGCCAGCTCTGGCAGCCGCCGGTGCGCCGCGAAAGGGTGTCCGCCTGGCCCTTCGTCCGGCCGCTCGGCCGTCAGTTCCAACAGGGCGCAGTCCTTGATGCGGCCGGCCTTGACCGGATCGGTGCCGGCGTTGACGTCGGTGGCCAGCACCGGCTGCAGGCCGCTGGCAGTGTCCTGGTAGCGCACGGTGAGGGCGAGCCACAGGCAGTTGTCGCCCGCGTCGTAGCCGTCGCGGATCAGGGTACCCCACAGCGTCTCGTCCTCATGCTGGGTCGTCAGCCAGGCCCTGAGGTCGATGCAGTGCGGCTCCGAAAGCGCCACCTCCCGGCCCAGTCCGTCGACGGCGATGCCGCCGGTGACGAACAGGCGAACCAGGACATTCGTATCCTCGTCGCCGGGGTCCTCGCCCCTGGCATGGACGCGCAGGCCGCACACCGTACCGCTGCCGTGCAACCAGTAGTTCTGGCGGGTGAGCCGGCGGCGGTGGTAGTCCTGCTCCGCCTGCGTGGCCTCCACCCCCAGCAGCATGCCGGCCTGATAAGACACCCGCGCCAGCGGCTGCTGGAACGCGCTGTCCGCGAGCAGGCTTGAGTCTTTGTCCACGGGCTCGGTCATGGGAGGGCTCCTTCAATTTCATCCGCCTGCCCCGGCCGGGCGTGCTCGGGGGACAGGGCCACGGGGTTGGTCAGGAGGTCGCCGCCGCCCAGCCGGCTGCGCTCCAGCACCACGCGGCCATGGGGCGGCCGACGTTCGAGATAGGTCTCGATCCCGAGCAGGGGGGCGAGGCCCAGCACGAAGGGATGTTCGGTCTCGCGGATCGCCCATTGCACCGCAGCCGGCACCTGCTCGGGCAGGACCGCCTCGACCGTGCGGCGCAGTGCCCGCGCCTCGCCGTGCAGCACCACGGTGACACGTCGGGCATAGCGGTCGAAGAAGGCCTCCACGGTGCGCCGATCGCGTGGGCTCGCGGCAAGTTCGGGGGCGAACAGGGCCAGGAACTCGTGCGCGTCCTCGTCGGTGAGGATCAGGCTCGGCCCGACGATGCTGTTGCCGGACTGACCGGTGCCCAGGGTGAGGGGGTGGTGTTCGTCACTCATGTCGATACCCAGTACGGTGGCGAGCGTGCGACGCAGGCGGAAGTCCTCCACCGGCACGATCTGGCCGCGGCCCACCGCCCCGTCCGTGACGATGTCCAGGGCCAGGCAAAGCCCGGCGTAGGTGCCGCGGCGACGCTGCAGCCAGCCTTGGTGCCTGAACCATTCCCGCTTACGCTGCTGCGGCCAATGCGCAGGCAGGCGGCAGCCCAGGGCGCGGGCCATGCTGGCGAGCATGCCGGCCGGCATGGATTCCGGGTCGAGCAGGATCTCAGCCGCGCCGATGCGGTCCTCGATCGGGGTGAGCATCGCCTCCAGGCTGGCCAGCAGACGCTCGCGCACATCCGCGGCGTTCGCGGCCTCGGCTGACCGCGGTGTGGCCGCCGGCGGTCGCGCCTGCTGATGAAAGTGTTCCGGCAGATAGGCCTGCTGCCATGAAAAACGCGGGAACCAGGCACGGATGGCGTGTACCGTGGGGGTGTGGCGACCGTCGCCGCTGAGGGTCAGGCGCAGTTCCAGATAACGGCCGCGCAGTTCACGCACGGCGCCGTCGGGGCGCTGCAGCAGGATCTCCCACAACCCCTGGCGCTGGGGAATGGGGGAGAGCGTGCCTGGGTAGTATGGCAGTTCCGACGCCAGCGGCACCCAAAGCGGCCGCGGTTGCGGGTCCCAGCCGGATTCGGCACGCTGGTTCCAGTCATCGTAAACCCGCACCGCCACCTGCAGGCTGCAACCCTCGGGGATGCAGGCCTCCAGGGTGAGCTTGTGCCAGAGGGTGTCCGGCTCGCCCGCATCCAGACGGTTGAGAATGACCGCCTCGGCGTGCTGGGCAAAACGCGCCTGGGCCAGCGGGTAGAGCACACGCGGGCGATCGTCGGCAAGGTAGCGGGGACGACCGTCCTGGACGCGCACGAAACGCAGCGAGGCAAGGGCACGCATGGGCCAGCGCTCAGGCAGGAGACGGGCGACGCGTCCGCCAGCCCCCACACCCAGGGTCACCACGGCACAGTCGCATCGGCTGGCCCTCTGGTCGGCCTCCGAGATCGGGGCTAGCAGGGCGAGCCGGTTCGGCCCGACCACGGCGATGTCACCGGCCCAGGGCACGGCGCCTTCGACGGCGAAGGCCTCGAGGGCGGCGTCTTCCGCCTCGGCTAGGGGCCGGCGCAGAAGGGTCTGACCCGGTGTTGCATCGGTTTCGACGAGCAGATAGAGGGATTCGCTGCCGGCCGCCAGGCCGATCAACCGAGCCTGCTCCGGCAGGTCCTGTCGCCAGAGCACGCGCAGGGGGTCGGGGTTGACCTGGGCCGGTTCGAAACGACCGGGCCGGGGGACGTAGGGTTGCGGCAGCGGACCGCCGCGACAGAGGGTGAGGGCTCGATCCGCCGCCACCCAGATGCGGTTGGCGGCATCCACCCAGATCCGCCCGGGCGGGTCTGCGAGTTCACAGCGCACCTGCCAGCGACGACGCAGGTGCACCACGGTGACGCCGTGCCGGGCCGCACCGTCGCTCCAGCCCAGCGCCGCCAGTCCCTCACCGCCCAGATGCAGGTCGGTGAACCGGCAACCGGCAGGCGGGTCCACCGGGTCCAGGCTGAGGGCCTCTGCGCTGAAGGCCGCGTCATCGACCAGTCCGGCCAGGACCGGACGCCAGTCCGTCTCCGCCGCCGGCCAATGCAGGGCGAATTCGAAACGACTGCCATCGGCGGCCAGGCGCCCGTACTGACCGTGGCGGTCCATCACCAGCGGGCGGGCGTTGCGCCAGGCGGCACGGGCCTGTTCGGCCGGCATGGCGGGCAGGCGCGGACGGTCGCGACGGGCCAGGGCAAAGGCAGCCAATGCGTCGTCCCAGCCGCAGTCCGCCGACCGCTCGCCGAAGTCGGCGGCGCTATTGAGCAGCAGGAAACGGGTGCCGTTGCTGTCCATGTCGTGCGATCAACAGCGATCCGGGATCACGGGCACCGGGACCGGCGCCGCACCCGGCCCGGACGGAGGCTGGGTGCCGGGGGCGTAGCCGCGCGGTGGATCGGGCCTGTCCTCCCCGGCCTGCAGATGCACCGCCATCAGTTCCGGCAACTGATAATCGGCCAGGGGCAAGGCCTGGGCCTCGGTCAGCTCCTGCCAGCGGTTGTCGGCCAGGTCCAGGTAGAACAAGCGCAGGGCGTTAACGGCTTCGACACCTTCGACGCGACCGGCCTGGGTGCGCAGCTCATTGACCTCCACCGCCCGCCCGAGGGGCCAGCCCGTCCCGCGCGGACCGGCCGGCGGCAAGGCCCACAGATAGGCGAGCAGGGCCTCCTCAACCGCCCTGAACACCTGTTGCTCGGTGCTGGGGTCGACGACCTCCAGCGACAGGGCCAACGACACCGGCTGGTACTGTGGGCTCAGGACGTAGAGCTCGGTGCCGAGCGGGGTGCGCGCCGCGAGATAGGTGTAGACATCACGCAGCAGCCCGACGGTCGGCCGTGGCGCTGCGCCCAGGCCCGGCCGTGCCGGAGGAAGCACGAACACACTCACGGCGCCGGGGACGTTGCGGCGGATGCTGGCCAGGTTGGCGCCCGGCAGGAAACCGGGCACCGCCTCCGCCCGCGCCACCGGGTTGAGCGGGTTGTCCCGTGCCAGGAGGGCAAAGTCCTCGCGGGTGACCGCCCGCTCCCGGTGGGTGAGAAAGGCCGGAATGCGCTGCTCCGCCTCGGCCACCGTCTCGGCATCGACGCCGCCGCGCGTGGGCCACTCGTGACGCAGACTGAGGCCGGCCGCGCCACCGTGCAGTTCCTTGATGCTGCCGGCCGGGAGATTGGTGCGACTGCCGCCGCCGTAGCGATAACAGGCGGCGCGGATGCGCCTGCCCGAGGGCGGTCGGCGGCCCCGCAGACCATCGCCGAAGTGGATCAGGCCGGCAGCCGCGTCCAAGCGGTAGACCCGGCTATCCGGGCCGCTTGCGGCGAAGTGGGCGACCTGCGCCCAGTCCACCCAGCGCCCGTCCTCCTCCACCTGCAGTTCGAGGCTGGCCGGATCGAGGTCCTGCTGCGACAGTTGCAGAACCTGACCGGGACGGCCCTCGCCGATCCCCAGCATCTGGTCGCGGATCACGCCCTGGCCGATCACGTCCACGGCATTCACGCCGACATAACTCAGCTGCAGACCGGGTGCATCGGGGCTGGTCAGGCGCAGCCAGAACAGGAGTTGACCCGGTTTGAGATCGGCTGGCGGTTCGGGCGGCGTGTCACCGAAGCCGGCGAAGCGGGGGTCGCCTCCTGCCGGCACGCGCAGGAAATGCGCCTGGCGCGGCAACCGCAGCCGGGTCACACCGGTCTGGCGCGCGCCGTTCGTGCTATCCGCAACCACCTCCAGAGGCAGCCATTGCACTTCATCGGGGCGGCCGGCCGGATCGGGCCACCAGGCCAGGTCCCAGTTCAGCCGCCGTGGCGGCGGCTCGCCGGCCAGGCTGCCCGGACTGCCGTCGAACTCCGCCGGCCGCTCGTCGGGGGGGGCAAGACCGATGTTGAGGATGATGCCGGCCAGGCGCTCGCGCAGGGCATCACCCCGCTTGGCGAGGGCCGCGGGCACGCACAGGGCGAGGTAGAGGGCCCCGCCCAGTGCCGCGCCCAGGTCGGCGACGTCGCGCCCGGCCAGGAGGCTGCGCGGCCGGAAGCTCAGGGGCTCCACCCCATACTGTTCCCTGAGTTGCGCCTTGCTGATGCCCAGGGCGGTGAGGTGGGCGTCCGGGATGGATTCCTTGACCAGAAGACGCAGCTCCAGAGGCGTGGGCTGCACCTCGCCCACCGTCGTGAAGCTCGCCTCGCCGGCCTTGAGCAGGCTCTCGCTCGCCAGCAGCGGGGGTAGACCGAGCTTGGCCTCGGCGTCGATACAGACGATGCCGCGCGCCGGCCGGGCCGGGCGCAGCGGCAGCTGCAACAGGTTGAGGAAGGCCAGGCGCTGGCGCTCGGGGATCTGGTTTGCACGGTAGAGGACGGTCTCCGTCAGCCAGGCGAACAGGTCGACGAGTGCATGTACCGGGTCCCCAGGCGAGACCACGGTCAGTTCAGGCAGCTGACGGGCGAGCCGGGCACGGGCCTCCGCGACCAGGTCGTCGAAGCGGCGGTCATCCAGATTGGGCAGGGGCAGAGGCATGGGGTCGTCCTAGTCGTTCATGCGGCGGTACCGCCCAGGTTCAGGGAGAAGTCCAGCCGCGCCCGGCTGCCGTCGTAGCGGATGCGGTAATGGACGGACAGGCTGACCTGCGATAGCCGTTCGGGGTCGGGCAGCACGCGCACCTCTTCCACCTCCACCCGCGGCTCCCAGCGTTCCAGGGCGCGGCGGACGGCATCGGCGATGAGCGCGCGTGTGGTCTCGTTGTTCGGGTAGTGGATGAAACCGCGCAGGCCGGCGCCGAAGTCGGGACGCATCAGCCGCTCGCCGGGCCGGGTGAGCAGGATGTTCAGCATGCACTCGCGCAGGCTCTCGTTGCCCTCGGTCCAGGGCAGCCGTCCCCGGTCGTCCACCCCGTCCAGCAGGGGCAGGCTGAGCAGCCGGTGGGTGCCGTTCATGCGCCGCCTCCGGTCACCCGTGCCAGTGCCCGCAGGCACAGCCTGGGCAGGGCCAGGAAGGCATAGGGCAGCCACCAGAAGAGGATGTTGAGCAGGTTGATCATGATCATCAGCAGGATCAGGGCCACCAGGGTGATCACCGGCAGACTGAAGCTGAAACCGAAGCAGGCCCCGGCCGGATTGCCGGGCCCGCCGGTGCCCACGTCCATGTCCATCTTCAGCTTGAGGATCTTGTCGGCCAGCGACCTGGGCGCGACGAAGGTGATGCCGCGGGCGCCGCCACGTCTGAGATCCGCCAGGTCGGGCAGGATGACCAGACTGGGCCGCTGCGCCTGCGGCTCCAGGGGGGCGGCCACGCGAAAGGGTTGGCTCGCAGGGCCCCAGACGGTGCGCTCGCAACCCTTTTCGTCCCGATAGCGCAGAAAGGGCTGGACGAAGAAGACATCGTCGTCGTCCTGACCGAAACGGGGCACCGCGGTGCCGTTGTCGCTCGCCACGAGGGCCTGACGGGCGCGCGTCTCGAGCAGGTCGCGCAGCTGCCGCGCCTGGGCCTCGGTGAGGTAGAGGCTCCAGGTGAGGCGCCCCAGAACCGCCTCGGTGTCCGGCGCGGCCACCCCCTCGAGGGCGGGCAAGGCGCGCACCACGCCCCGGTCATGCCAGGAGAGCCATTCCAGCACCTGCTCGGCACGCCGGTCCAGATACTCCAGCAGGCTCTCCTGCCGGTCGGCCGGGTTGAGGACGGGGTCCCCCGGCGCCGCCAGATCCGCCGGCTGGATGGGTGTGTGAGTGGGGGTCGTGCCCCCGCGCCGGAGCCTCAGCGGCGAGGCGTGGAAGCGGATATTGCCGAGCAGGGCGCGCAAGCCGGCGTTGGCGGGGTCGGCGGCATCCTGCACCCGGTAGCGGCCGAGCAGGGTGGCCAGCAGCGGGCGGAAGGCCGGTTCCGGCGTCCCGGCGCGCACCTGGTAGCCATGACCCTGTCGCCAGGACGGCTCGCCGTTGGCACTGCCGAAGGGCCAGGGGAGTTCCTTGCCGTAATCCGGCTGCCCGGACGCGCCCGCCGGCGGCGGTCCCTCGACCCGCACCTGTCCGCCCAGCGGGACGTAGCCCCACAGCAGCGTGCGGGTCCGGCTGGCGCCGTGCGGACCGCTCACCCGCAGGTGCAGCGGGTGCATGGGGGCGGTCTCCTCGCCGCCGTAGGCCGGCTCCGGATGGCGTTCCGGCAGCAGGTCGTGCTGGCGCAGACGGCGATAGTCGGAAGGGTCGTGCTCCGGCAGCCTGCCCCCCCACCAGCCCAGGGGGACGCCTTCCTGCACCATCCAGCGCATGGCCTGCGCGGGTGTGTGACCCCGCCGCACCACCAGTCCGGCGGACAGGATACGGGCCGGATCGAGGGCGGGCAGACCCGGCGCGTCGCAGCTCACCTCGCAGCAGGCAATGTAGAAGGCCCTGTGCACCGGCAGACGCAGCGTGGGATGGTCGCGCCGGCCGCCGAAACGGTCCTCGCCCCGCCAGGCCTGGTCGGCGTTGCGCTGCAGTCTGCCGCTTTGGGCCTCCTGCAGGAAGCGCTGGACGAACTGCTCGTCGAGATAGCGGTGCAGCGTCGTGCCGTCGGCCGGATCGGCGAACCAGGGGGCATGCAGGACCGGGTTGTGCGCCATCACCAGATGTTCCCCGCGCCCGGCGTGTAGCTTGCCGACACCACGCTGTTGGTGATCAGGGTGTCGCACTGCACCACGCCGGAGAATTTGCTCATGCCGGCGTCGACCTGCACCATGCCGGCGGAGACGCTGACCTGGGCGGCCTGAACCTCGACCTTGGCGGCGGTGTTGATGGCAATTCCGGAGGCGCTCATCTCGATCCGCTCTCCCCCCTTCTCCACCGTGACCGTGCCGGCACCCCGCTCGTCGATGCTCAGGTGGTAGCCGGCCGGGGTCTCGATCCTGACCCTGGGCCCCTGGCCGTCGTCGAGCAGCACCTTGATGCCGGCCGGGGTCTGCAGCAGATAGCGCTCCTGCACGGGGCTGGCATCTGCGGGGGCGCTGTTGCCGCCGCTCCATACCGCCCCCAGCACCAAGGGCTGTTCCGGGCTCAGGAAGGCCACCACCACCTGTTCGCCCCGCTTCGGCAGACAGCTCACGCCATAACCGGACCCCGCCCCCAGGGTCACCACCGGCGCCCACAGCTCCAGCGCGGTACTGTGCAGCCTCACCTTGATGCGCCCGCGGCCATCGGGATCGTCGATGTCGGTGACTGCCGCCAGGTGCAGCTCCTGCAGAGGACCCAGGCTGTGCCCGTTCATGGCGTGGCGCTCCAGTCCGGCCGCTGCACCTTGAGACGGGTGCTGTAGCCGTTGCTCGGGTCGAAACGGTGCTGGCAGTCCACCACCCGGTAGCGGCCGATGAAACGCGGCGAGACACCGCTAAGTTCCACCTCGCGGCCGCTCCTGAGCGCGGGCTCACCGCGGCAGACGATCTCGCCGTGGATGAAGCGCCGGGCGCGCGCCCGAAAGCCGCGCTCCGCCAGTGCCTCGGCCTCGGCCTGACTGCGGGGGAAGGGATGTGGCAGCACCGAAGCGCCTTCCCAGCCGAGGCGGCCGGCGAGGTCGGCGGCGGTCTCGCCGCGGGGGGCCGGGGAGAGGCCGTCCGCCATGCCGTCGGCGGCGCTGTCGGCGGCCAGGTTGTAGCCATGGGCCGCCACCTCGACCGGCTGGTGGTTGAGGTCGGCGATCAGACGCACCCGTTCGGCGTTGTTGCCCGGATCCACGGCCACGGGCTGCCGATCGGCCTCCTCGTCGCGTGCGCGCAGCCGCCCGCCCTCGAGCCTGGGAGAGACATCGTGAGGGGCCAGCAGACGCAGCAGGAAGGCGAGGTCGCTCTCGTTGTGCTGGTACCACGTGCCCGTCGCGGCAGACACGTTCACGTCGGACTCCAGCCCGGCATCACGCGCCACCCGGCTTACCACGTCGTCCAGGCGCATGTCCTCGAAGGCGCGGCTGGCACGGCGGCGTGCCAGCCGGTGCAGGGCGTCCTCGGCGAGCAGCACGATCTGCGGCGCCCCCTCCCCATAGCGTTCCTCGACGGCCGTGAGGTAACCGTCGAACAGCGCCTCCTCCGCCGCCTCGCCCATCAGGACCTCGATGCGGCTGCCGAGGACAAGATCCTGGAACTGGAAATCGGGGCCTCCGCTGGCCGGATCGTTGCCCCAGTTGAGCAGCCGCAATTCGGCGCTGGCCATGCCGGCCACGGGCAGACGCACCAGGGCAGACAGCAGTGCCTCCCCCAGGCTGGGACGGCTCTCGCCGTCCACCCGGACCCTGGGGCGGGCGCAGATGATGGCGCGCTCAGTCACAGCGCAGCCGCTCCTCGCGCTCGCGCGTGAGCTCGATCAGTTCCAGCATCCGGGCCTGCTCCGTCCCCTCGGCCGGTTGCGGGGTACCGGGCTCGCCCGCGCTGGACTGACCGGGCAGCACTTCGGTCTCCATCTCCTCGATGATCACGGCCATGGGTCAGCTCCTTCCGCGCAATGTCAATTCCGCCCCGGCGAGGGCGGCGATGCCGGTGCCGACGCGCACCTGTGCGTCGGGGGCGGGCAAGGCGATCCCGCCGGGGGGCGTGAAGCGGGGGTTTTCCAAACCATTGAAACGGGCGGTATCCCGCCAGGCGCGCGGATCACGGCCGGCCGCCTGGGTCGCCCGGTCGGCACTGATGCCCTGTCCGCCCGGGGCGAAGGTCGGGGCCTGGCGCTGGCCGGCCGCCACCCGTTCGTCGAGCTGGAACTGGTAGCGGTCCTCCTTGAGGGTCAGCGCCAGCGTGGCGCGTAGCGGGATGCCCTCAGGGGCAAAGAAGTCCAGGGTCTCGCTGTAGCTCGACACCATGCCGGTGAACTGGAAACTGCCCCACTGGAAGCGGCAGCGTTGGGGAGCACCGGGGCGGTCGGACTCCGGGTTTACCGGCTTCATGAAGGCCTCGGCGATGCGCTGGGTGAGCCTGCGCACATCGGATTTGGCCGCGATATGGGTCTCGTGCTGCACCGTACCGCCCTCCCCCAGCACCTGTTCGACATGGGCGACGGTGGTGTCGAACAGCAGCTCCACCGTCAGGCTGGACTCGCTCTTGTCCACGTACTGGGCGGCCGTGGTGCTGCCGCCGCCGCGGTTGTCGGCCTTGAGTGTATTGGACAGGGTCACGCGCAGGCTGGCCGGATTGAACTGCACGACGATGTGCTTGCTGGTGTCCGTCTCCACCTGGTCGCCATGCATCGGGATCAGCACGGCCTTGGCGATCTGGGGCTGGGGCATGGGCGGCGTATCCTCTCGTTCAAGCCGGCCGGCTGAGTTCCAGGCCCTCGTGCACCAGCTGCAGCTCCTCCACCGCCACCTGGTTGCCCGTGGCGGAGAGGTCGGGGCCCTTGAACTTGGTGGGCAGGGCGTTGGTGAGGGTCCAGACCAGGGCCGGCCGGTCCGGCTGGTCGGGGTTGAAGACCTCGATCGTGCCGGTATAGCGCAGACCGTAGTTGGCCTGGCGAGTGGTGACATCGAACCAGTTCCAGAGATCGGCGATCTCGGTGACGCCGCGCTTGAGCACCACCGGCGGGAAGGTGGTCAAGCCGGAGAGCTGCACCTCGCCCCAATTGCGCCCCCCCTCCCGATAACTCTTCTGAGCCATGCTCGCCTCCAGGCCGGTGACCTCGCTGAAGGCACCGCGGCACAGCATCTGCCCTTCCGCCGACTGCAGGATCACGCGGAAGCGGTAGGGGATGAATTCAGCCATCCGTGACCTCCACGCGGCTGTCGCCCGCATGTCGGTCATGCACGAAGGTGAGCCGGATGCGGTCGATCGGGTAGGCCGGGGCGATCTCGATGTCGAACACCAGGGTGGACTCTCCCTCCTCGCGCTGCTGCAGGCGATAGGCCTGCTCCGGCAGCCGGCCGCGCAGGGCACCTAGCCGGTGCAGGCGGGCGAGGAAATCGCCGAGCAGGATGGCCGGGCGCGGGTCGCGCGGATCGATGTCGAACACCAGCCGCTCACCCAGGGCCTGCAGTTCGCGCCGCAGCCAGCCCAGGAAACGCATCACCTCGCCAGAACGCAGATGCTCGGCGCGACTTCGCGACGGCGGGAGCATGGCCGCTGTGCCGCCCGGCAGGGCCGGGACCACCAGACGCTCGTCATCCAGCTCCGCCCGCCCCCTGCGACTGACGAGGATGCCCAAGCCCGGCTCCTCGCGCAGACGGGTGGCGGCCTGCTGGTCCATCACGGGATAGGGCCGACAACGACCCGGCAGGGGGCGGCCGGCCACCGAACGCCAGGGCCCGGAGAAATGGCTCACCTCCGCCTGCATGCCGGCGATGAGGCCCGAAGGGCTGCCCAGACGCCGGTCCGGGCCGCGCAGATAGGGGTAGAGAAACTGCAGGTGGCGCAACTTGCCGACCGATTCTCCGGCTGCCCCACTGCCGGCGCCGTCGGACAGGCTGCGCAGGAAAGCGCGGGACGGGCGCGGCGTTTCACCGCTGCTGTCGGCATCGAAGGGCACCGCCAGCAGGCACTGCATATCCGGCCGGTGCCGGGCGAGGGCCCGTGCGATCGGCACCACCACGCGTTCCGGCGGCAGGGGCGGGTCCTTGGCAAAGACCTCGCCGCCGTGACGGCGCTCGCGGTGGGTATCGTCCACCACCGTGCCGCAGGGCAAGAAGATCGGCAGCGGGTTTTCCAGCCGCACACGGGGGGTATCCGGCAGATCGGCCGGGATCTGCAGCCGCTCCAGATCCGGCAGGGCGATCAGGCCGGCACGCGCAATCAGCAACGCCCGGTCGAATGCGCCGAGCCGGGCCGTGTCCAGCAGATCGGTCCCCGATCGCGGCAGGAAGGCGGCGCGACCGGCGGACTCGCGCACCCGGATCACCCACAGCTTCTTGCCACCGTCGGGTACCGGCCGGGCGGACTCGAAGAAATCCTGCACCGCCAGGGGCAGCCAGGCGCGATCCCCCGCCAGACGGCTGACGTAGGCGGTCGGACGCTCGAACACGCCGGGGAAGAGGTCCTGGAACTGGCCCAGCGAGTAGATCGGCAAGGGCAGACCGAACAACCCCTTCAGGTCCTCATCCAGGGCCGCTTCGGGGATGGCGCCGTCGGCCCAGTCCTGCAGCCGCTCGACCTCCCGTCTGAAGCCGAGATCACGGATCTCGGCCAGGAGACGAGCATCGCGCGCCAGCCTGTCCCAGCGCGCAGACCGGCGGTCGGGCGGACAGTGCCCGATGAACACGGCCTCCAGCACCGGCAGCATGGCCGGGACGGGACGGGCATCCAGCTCGACGCGGCGGTCGGCGAGCAGTTCCATGGCGGACGTCGGGACCGGCGGGTTATTCCTGCTCCAGCGTCTCCACCGAGAGCACCAGTTCCTCCATGGCCACGTCACCGCCGCCCTTCGCGGTGAGCGTGGGACCGGTCCACTTGATGGGCATGGCACCGCGCAGCTTCCAGGTCAGCACCGACTCCGAGCGGTCCTCGCTCATGAGCTTGATGACCAGGTTGCGCTTGGCCTCGGAGAGCCTGCCGGCGCGCACCTGCTCGAGCCATTCGTAGATGTTCTGGGCACCGATGATGCCGCGCTTAAGGGTCACGTCACCGGCCTTATGAATGCCCGGGATCTTGGTCACGTAGTTCACGGGGGCGTTGCCGTTGCGGTACTCGGCCACGGTCACCTCGGCGTTGAGACCGGAAACCTCGGCGAAGCCCGCCTGCAACTCGGCGCCCTGGCCGGGCTCCAGCTCGACCTGGAAGTTGAAGGCGGAATAGGGTGTGTCTCGCATGATGGCCATCGTTGTGTCTCCTTTCCTCGGTTATCAGGCGTCGGCGGTCTTCTGGCCGATGCGGAAGACCACGAATTCGGCGGGCTTGAGCGCCGCCACCCCGACGATGCAGACCATGATGCCGTTGTCGATCTCGTTCTGCGTCATGGTGCTGCGGTCACAGCGCACGAAATAGGCCGCCTTCGGCGTGCCGCCCAGCAGACGCCCGTTCTTCCACTCGTTGAAAAGAAAGTCGTCCACGGCGCTGCGGATGTTGGCCCACAGCGCCTCGCCGTTGGGCTCGAACACCGCCCACTGGGTCGACTTTTCGATCGAGCGCTCCAGGTAGTTGAAGTAGCGCCGCACGTTGACATACCTCCACTCCGGGTCCGAGGACAGGGTACGCCCGCCCCAGACCCGATGGCCGCGGCCGGGGAAGGAGCGCAGACAGTTGATGCCATTGGGGTTCAGCAGCTCCTGCTGGAAGCGGTTGATGTCCTGGTCGAAGCGCAGCGCGCCCAGCACCACCTCGTTGGCCGGCGCCTTGTGCACGCCGCGGGTGACGTCGGTATTGGCATAGATACCGGCGATGAAACCCGCGGGCGGCACCGCCACCTCGAGCGCCTTGCCCGTGGGGTCGGCCATGACCACCCAGGGGTAGTACAGGGCCAGCTTGGAGTCGTCGAACTCGTTGCGCCATGCCCGCACTTCGCCCAGCGACATGCCCTGACGGGCATCGACGATGCCCACCCGGTAGCGCATGCGCCGGCAGTGCTTCTGCATCTCCATCACCACTGCCTTGTGGCTGGCGGCGTGAGCCGCCGCCGCCGGCGCCATGCAGATGGAGATGTCCTCCACCGTCTCCAGGGCCTTGAAGCCGGTGGGGCCGTTCACCTCATCCTCCTCGCCGGCGTAATCGATGGCCAGGGGGATGCCGCCGTCGTTGCCGCCGCCCAGAAGGATGATGTGGCGGGGATCGTCGAGGGACTCGGCGGGCGGATCGAGATCGGGTGGATTGGCCAGGGCCATGAGCGCTGCGTAGACATCGCGGCCATCGGCGCCCTCGGCGATGGCGCAGCTCACGGGCTGGGCCAGCGCATCCGCCTTCTTCTCGGGATGTGCCGGCAACAGTGCGTCCAGGGAACGTGGGGTGCCCACCGCGGATGTGATGTTGGCCACGCGCCAGGTCACCTCACCGCCCTTGCCGCCGAGATGCACGTCGAGATCGAACTGCCGCACCGTCAGTGAACGCACGTCGCCGAGGACCTCGGCGAAGGCGGCCAGGGGCAGGTCGATGTCCGCAGTGCCGGGCAGGCCCGGATTCATGGCGGCGACGATGCTGAAGGTGGTCCCCGCCGCGTCCACGTAGCCTCGCAGTTCGGTCAGTTCCCCCAGATCCCAAGTCGCGTCGAGATTGGTCAGGTCGCGCGGACGGGCGAGCCGCAACACGGCCGGGGTGTGGTCGGCCAGGATCCCGTTCGCGGGCCGGCGGGCAGCGACACGCAGCATGCGGGTGATCGCACCTTCCAGACCGCTGACCGTCAGTGCGGTCAGAGGGGCATCCGGCACGAGCAGGGTCTCGCTTCCGGGCTTAAACAACAGGGCTTTGCCCACGACCTCATAGGTGTCGCCCGTGCGGCGGACCACGGCGCGCACATCCATGGGGAAATCATCATCCTCGGGGCCCGCCCCGGATCGGGCGGAGGCCGGCACGTCATCGGCCTCCAGATAGAACAGATCGTCTTGCTCGGTCGCGCCCAGTACGGTGGTGGTGAGCAGGTTCTCGCTCTCCTTCCAGTACAGTTCGAGGGCCGCATTGCCGGCTGCACCCGGGAAGCGGGCGCGGAAGCGCACGTCATCCACGGCCTCGTCGCTCTCGGCCACCGCGGCGCTCGTCCCGCTGCCGTCGGCCGCGGCTCCGTTCACCCCGCTCAACACTCGCGCAACGTAGAGCTGCTTGCCGCCATTGTCGAAGAAGGCGCGTGCGGCGTGAGCGGTGTAGTTGGGCACCGTGACCTGCTCGCCGTCATCGTCGAGGACCAGGTCCTCCGCGTCACCATACACGCGCTGGAACTCGGCATAGCTGGTGACCACTTCCGGCACGCCACGCAGGGGGCCGCTGCGGGTGGGACCGACGATGGCGGCGACACTGGTGCCGACACCTTCGATGGACTTGTGACGGAAGCTCACCTCTTCCATGTAGACGCCGGGGGCTAGGTATTCGGGCATGGTTCTCTCCTCTGGGGGTGGTCTCAGGGACCGGGTTGCAGTTCGAGTTGCGCGCTGCCCGCCGAGGCGAGCCGCGCCACACGGCCCGGCACGACCCTGAGGTCGGGCAACGAGTCGACCTCTACGGTGTCGAGCGCATCGGGATCGACCAGCGCCTGCGCCTCGATCCAAGCCCGGGCGGCCGTCAGCGACGCCTTGACACGCAGGGTGGCGGGATAGCTCGATAGCGGGGCATCACGGGTGAGGGCTGGGAGACGGTCCAGGGCCAGGCAGAACTCGCCGCGACCGTCAGCCTGGGCGACATAGGGCAACGCCCCGGTCAGGGGCGGGGTCACCGTCAGTTCCAGGATCGCCCAGGCCGCCGGCGTACCGTCGCTGAACACGGCTCGTCCGTACAACCCGCCGGCACGGCCGTAGCGCACGCCCAGAGGCGAGCGGTAAACCGGCACGGCATGTCCGGTGGCGGTGCCCACATCGAGGACGAAGCGGCGTGGCAGATAGCGCCCCGCAGGGTCCCTGACCTCCCCCTCCAGGGGATAGGCCGGCACCTCGGGTCGTTGTCTTCCCGCTTCGTCGACACTGCCCGGTTCTGTCCGACGCAAACCCTCAGGCGCACTGCGCCAGAGCAGGGTGCGGCCCGGCTTGTGGATCAGCGTCAGATCACGCGGTGCACGGGACAGTCGCAGCATCAGCAGCCGATCGACCAGGGCCTGGCGTTCAGGCCGGGCGTCGTCGCTGCGATCGACCCAGGCGATCCAGTCGCTGGCATGCCACAGACAGGTCTCCAGCACGGTCATGTCAGTTCCGCACGGCCGTTCCGAAGGAACTGACCTCCCCCTCGGGGGGAAACGAGCGCAGCGAGTCAGGGGGCCGTTTCATCTTAGTTCCGCACGGCCGTTCCGTAGGAACTGACCTCCCCCTGGGGGGGGCAGCGAACGTCCTGAGCGTCGGGGTCGTTTCATCTCAGCGTGTCTCCATCGGCAGCACGATGCTGGTGACCGGCGCGCCCTGGGTGATCTGCCGCACAGGCTCGAGTCGCAGGGTCTTCACCAGATAAGGGCTGGATAGGCGGTAGTCTCCGGGCAGGCTGTCCCACACCCGCATGAGGTCCTCGGTGCTCATCTCCTCCGGGATCATCTGCAAACGGTCGGCTGTCGCCCAGTCGGCATCGAGTGCGCCGAGTTGGGAGGCATCCAGCTCGAGGGCGGCGCCGATCTCCTGCATGGCCCAGCTCACCAGCATGACCTCAGCGGCGGCCGACCGGCACCAGCCCACCAGCAGCAGATGCAGATTGACCGGAAGCTCCGGGCGCGGCGGTTGGCCTGGCCTGCCGGGGGGGATGTAGCGGTTGCGGCCGTAGGGATCGATAGACAGCCGGTGCAGGTACAGACCCAGGGCATTGACCGCCGGATCGCCGCGCAGATCCTGGGAACCCAGAATCTGCACGCGCGGGTTCTCGACATGTCCGGCGAGCACCTCGAGCCTGGACTCGAAGTGATCCTTCAGCGTGGCGAGAACCCCATGTACGGCAGTAAACGATGCCAAGCGACCTCCTCCGTTCTATTCTTGTGCGACCTCTTGGTAGTAAAAACATCCTAGCACAGGATTATTTTCGTGCATGCATCATCCCGATCGGTCGGCTAGTCGATCTTCCCTCCCCTCGGCTAGACTCCCCGGCCATGCACGCACTGAATTCATGGCGGGAGGAGATGCGCTCCGCTTATCTCTACCGCATCGTCTCCGACGTTGAATCCGGCACGCCGCGCCAGCTGCTGTTCCTGGAACTGGCCCAGGCGGCGGAGGCGCAGGCGGCCATTTGGGCGGATCTGATCCGCAGAGGCGGCAGCGCGCCCCCGCCTGCCTACCGGCCAGACCTGCGCACGCGCATCGTCGCCGGACTCGTGCGCCGACTGGGCGTGGCGTCCATGAGACATTTGCTCTCGGCCATGAAGGTGCGGGGTATGAGCCTCTACCACGGCCCCGCCCCGCATGCCATGCCCGTGAGCGTCGATTTCAAGGAGCGGCGGCACCGGGTCTCGGAGGGCGGCAACCTGCGCGCGGCGGTGTTCGGCGTCAACGACGGCTTAGTCTCCAACGCGAGCCTGATCCTGGGGGTGGCCGGGGCCGGCACCGAGGCCTCGGTCATCATGCTGTCGGGGGCCGCCGGCCTGCTGGCCGGGGCCTTGTCCATGGCGGCGGGGGAATATGTCTCGGTGCGGGCGCAAAGGGAGTTCTTCGAGTACCAGATCGGCCTGGAGCGCGCGGAGCTGGACCAGTATCCGCGCGAGGAGGCAGCGGAGCTCGCCCTGATCTACACCGCCAAGGGGGTGCCGCGCGAGGAGGCGCAGCGCATGGCACAGACGCTGATCAGTGACCCGGACCGCGCGCTGGACACCCTGGCGCGCGAGGAACTGGGTCTCAACCCCGAAGAACTCGGCTCCCCCCTGGGCGCTGCCCTGTCCTCTTTCCTCGCCTTTGCCCTCGGCGCGACCATCCCGCTCGCCCCTTACCTGCTGCTCAGCGGCGAGACCGCCCTGGCCGGCACCGTGCTGGTCACGGCCATCGGTCTGTTCGGCGTGGGCAGCGCCATCAGCCTGTTCACCGGCAAGCAGGCCTGGCGCGGGGGCTTGCGCATGCTGGCCATCGGCGGTGCAGCCGGGCTGCTGACCTGGGCGATCGGCGGCGCCCTGGGCGTGGCCCTCGGTTAGAATGCGGTCTCACCCCTCAGCCCACAGCCGACATGTCCGAACGCATCTTCAGCATCGAATTCTTCCCGCCCAAGACCCCCGAGGGTGTGGAGAAGCTGCGCCAGACCCGCCGCCAGCTCGCCCAACTCAGGCCCAGGTTCTTCTCGGTTACCTTCGGTGCAGGCGGCTCGACCCGCGACCGCACCCTGGAGACCGTCCTCGAGATCCAGGCCGAAGGGCTGCAGGCCGCGCCACACCTGTCCTGCATCGGCTCGACGCGCGAGAGCATCCGCCAGATCCTGGAGACCTATCGCGCCCACGGCATCCGCCACATCGTGGCGCTGCGCGGCGACCTGCCATCGGGCATGGCCGATACGGGCGAATTCCGCTACGCCAGCGACCTGGTCCACTTCATCCGTCAGGAGACGGGTGACTGGTTCGAGATCGAGGTCGCGGCCTACCCGGAGATGCACCCCCAGGCCCGCAACTATCGCGAGGACCTGGCCAACTTCAAGCGCAAGGTCGACGCCGGCGCAAACGCCGCCATCACCCAGTACTTCTTCAACGCCGACGCCTATTTCAACTTCGTCGACGACTGCCGGGCACTGGGCGTCACGCTGCCCATCGTGCCCGGCATCATGCCCATCTCCAACTACACCCAGCTCGCCCGTTTCTCCTCGGCCTGCGGCGCGGAGATCCCGCGCTGGCTGGCCAACAAACTGGAGGCCTATCACGACGATGCCGCCTCCATCCGCGCCTTCGGCCTGGACGTGGTCACCGGCCTGTGCGCGCGCCTGCTGTCGGGTGGGGCACCCGGGCTGCACTTCTATACCCTGAACCAGGCCGGACTGACCGCCACCGTCTGGCAGCGCCTCGGCCTGGGCTGAGACAAACAGCACGAAAAAAAACCGGACCTGGGGTCCGGTTGAGGCATGCTGTCTTGGAGGCGTATTGTTGGAGTCCTCCCCAACCGCCAAGGAAGGGGCATGCGCACTACAGCTGTATCAGATTATGCACGGCCGGCGCCGGGCTGGATATTAGCCAAAAGATAGAGGCGCCTATAACTAAAGTTATAGATTCGGCGCCCCCCTTGATGTCGCGCCCGATCCGGGCAAAATCCCACTCTTCATCGCGGGGAGGACAGATTGAGGATACTGCTGGCGGACGACCACCCCCTGTTCCGTGAGGGGATCAAGCCCCTGCTGCTCAAACTGGATGCGCACATCGAGATCGTCGAGGCAAAGGACTATCCGTCCGCCTTCGAGGTCGCGCAGCGTGCGGGCGAGCTGGATCTGGCGCTGATGGACCTCTACATGCCGGGCATGAAGGAACGCGAGGGCATCGTCCGCTTCCGCGCCGCCTTCCCGGACGTGCCGGTCATCATCCTGTCGGCGTCCGAACAGCCGGAGGACATCCAGCACCTGCTGGACATCGGCGCCCTCGGCTACATCACCAAATCCTCGCCGAGCGAGGTCATCCTGCACGCCCTGCGGCTGGTCCTGGCCGGGGGGGTCTATCTGCCTCCCAGCCTGCTGGGCGGCAAGCCCCCGCCGGAGATGGAGGATGAGGTCGCCCGACAGAAGGCCGCCCTCACCCTGCGCCAGCAGGAGGTCTTGCGTGAACTCGCCCTGGGCAAGAGCAACCGCCAGATCGCCGAGGCCCTGCGTGTCACCGAGGGCACGGTGAAGATCCATCTCGCCACCATCTTTCGGCTGCTCAACGTGAACAACCGGACCGAGGCCGTGCTGGTGGCGCAGAAGATGCGTCTCTCACCCCAGGCGAAGACCCTAGGAGCCTGTCGGACTTGAAGGAAATCGGCTGCAAATCCGCCAGAGCGGTCCATTTTTTGCCGCTTTCTTGGGCAATAGTTCGACTATTGCCCGGCGAAATCGCCAAAAACTGTCCTCGCTCGGGCGAATTTTCGCTTCGATTCTTCAAGTCCGACAGGCTCCTCGACCATGGCCCCTGAGCGGCTTCCCGCCGATGGCGGGGGCCGCGGCGTGCTCGACAATCTGCGCCTGCGCATCCTGGCCATCGCCCTCACGCCGGCCCTGGTCGGACTCCTGCTTCTGACCCTGTACTTCTCCAACCGCATCCTGCACGAGGCGGAGCAGGCCTTGCAGACACGGGGGCGGGACATCGCCCGGCATCTGGCCGCTGCCGCCGAGTATGACTATCTGCTCGGCAACATCGTCACCCTGAAGCGCCTGCTCGATTACACGGCGGCACGACCCGAAGTCCTCACCATCGGCATCGTGGACGCGGGCGGGTCATGGCACGTGGTGACCGGCCGCGCCCTCCTGCTCATGCCCATCACCTGGCAGGAAGGCGTATACGAGACGAAGTCGGGTGCGAATCGGGTATTCGTCCATCCCATGGGTGTGGCAGATCCCGCCGACACCGACCCCTACCTCGCAGCCATGCCGCATCGAAAGGTCGCCGGTCAGGTGGTGGTGGTGCTGAACACCGCGAGCCTGGAGCAGACGCGCGCGAACGTGCTGGCCGGCGCCGGTGTTCTGGTGGCCCTATTTCTGCCCCTGGTCGGAGCGGTCGCCTGGCGCATGAGCCACGGTCTGAGCACACGCCTGCAGGCGCTCAGCCGAGCCGTCGAGCGCATTGCCGACGGACAGTTGTCGGCACGTGTCGAGGTGGCCTCATCGGGAGAATTGGGCCTGCTGGAACGAAACATCAACCGCATGGCCTGTGCCTTGCAGGAGGGGCGCGAGGGGCTGGAGCGGCGTATCCGAGAGGCCACGGCGGAACTGACCGCACAGAAGCAGGCGGCCGAGGCGGCGGTGCAGGTAAAGTCCCGCTTCCTGGCGGCGGCCAGCCATGACCTGCGCCAGCCCCTGCATGCCCTCACCCTCCTGGTGGCCGCCCTGAAGGAGCGCCTTTCCTCGGGCGAGGCCCAGCAGCTGGTGCGGCACATCGAGACCTCCGCGCTGGCCATGCAGGAATTGCTCAACGCCCTGCTCGACCTGTCCCGGCTGGATGCGGGCGTGGTGGAGGCGCATCCGGAGTGCTTCCCGCTCGCACGCGTGCTGCAGGGCATCCAGCGCCAGTTCGCACCCCTCGCCGCAGAGAAGGGTCTCGTGCTGCAAGTACGCAGCACCCAGGCCTGGTCCTACAGCGACCCCGTATTGGTGGAACGGATCCTGATCAACCTGGTGGCCAATGCCATCCGCTATACCGAATCGGGCTGGGTGTCCATCGGCGCCCGTCAGGAGGGGGACGGGCTGCGCCTGGAGGTCTGGGACACCGGCCCCGGCATCCCGAAGGCCTATCAGGACAAGATCTTCGAGGAATACTTCCAGCTCGTGAACCCGGAGCGTGCACGGGACAAGGGGCTGGGTCTGGGCCTGGCCATCGTCGCGCGTCTGGCGCGGCTGCTGGGCACGCCGGTCAATGTCGACTCCGAACCGGGCAAGGGATCCTGCTTCAGCATCAGGCTTCCCGCCTGCCAGCCTCAGACCCGGGTGGAAGACACCGCGGCTGCACCCGGCAGCGCAGAGGCCCAACTCAGGCACGTCCTGGTGGCCTGTATCGACGACGACCTCAGCATCCTCGAGGCGATGGTGGAACTGCTGGCGGGCTGGGACATGGAGGTCGCTGCCGGCCCCGATGTGGATCAAGTCCGGGAAGACCTCATGCAGCTGGGGCGCGGCCCCGACGTCATCGTGTCCGACTACCGTCTGGCCGGCGGCTGCTCGGGTTTGGATGCCATCGCCTCCCTGCGACAGGCCTTCGGTGCGCAGATCCCCGCCGTCCTGATCACCGGTGACACCGCCCCGGAGACCATCCAGGCCATCAATGCCTCGGGCCTGCCCGTCCTGCACAAACCGCTCAGACCCGCCAAGCTGCGGGCCATGCTCTCACACCTGCTCGCGGGGTGTGGGGGTGAGGGGTGATCAAAGCGTAATCCGGATCATCCACTGGGCTCTATGTCGGGCGTAGGTTGGACTTCAGCCCGACAAGTCGCCCTGAAGGGCGACCTAGATGCGCTATCTAGTGTACTGCTTCGTAACTAACGGAACTAAATAAGCCTGTATAGTCGATGTATCACTGACGAAGACAGGAGACGGGAGATGCGAGTAGCCCCCAGGATCGAACTGAGCGCGGAAGAAGAACGGACCCTGAGGCGCCTGGCGCGTTCGAATACCACGAGTGTGCGTCTGAGCC
>OGCL01000473.1_pt1 | contig 42708 bp, 34 predicted proteins | sample 1570041 | NCBI WGS metagenome assembly OGCL01 (sample SAMN06266162, study PRJEB24511) | hot springs metagenome | isolation source: Hot spring water | place: South Africa: Limpopo | collected 2015-06-22 | reverse complement strand
ACCTATCTTCTCAATGATCCTGAGACCGGAGAATTATTAGCCCTCATGGAAGGAGCAACCCTCACTGGCATCCGGACGGGTGGAGCATCAGGTCTTGCCACGAGCTACCTGGCCAAAAAAGAGTCGAATGTTCTCGGAATCATCGGGACCGGTTTCCAGGCTTTTTACCAATTTAAGGCGATCCGGACCGTTCGATCGATCAAGGAGGTCTGGGCCTATGATTTGGACCCTCAGCGATTGAAGGAGTTCTGTGAAAGACTCTCTCCCTTTGTAAAAGTTCGTCGAGCGGCCCATCCCGATGAGACCGTGAGGCATTGCGACATCCTCGTCACCTGCACCACTTCCAGGACTCCGGTCTTTTCGGGAAAGGATTTGAGGCCGGGAACCCATATCAATGCCATTGGTGCCTTCAGACCGGACATGCGTGAGGCCGATGATGAGACCATCCTTCGTGCCAAAATCGTAGTGGATACCTTTGAGGGATGCCTCAGCGAAGCAGGCGACCTGCTTATTCCAATGAGCGAAGGGAAGTTGAAGAAAGAGATGATCCATGGCGATCTCGGAGACCTGGTCACCGGACGTAAAGCAGGAAGGAGTTCGGAAGGAGAGGTGACCTTCTTTAAGTCGGTTGGATTTGCCATGGAGGATGTGGTGACAGCCCATCATGCCTATGAGAGGGCGATTCAACAGGGCAAAGGGCAGAGAGTGGAGATTTAAACGGGAGGAAGAAGGAATGCTCAATGCAGTGAACAGAATTGAAAAACCCACCAATGAACCCGTCTTCTCTTATGCTCCCAATACAGCCGAAAGAGAAAAACTGAAAACTCACATAGAGAAGATGTTAAGAGAGGAGATTGAAATTCCCCTTATGATCGGTGGAAAAGAAGTCAGGACCGGAAGGGTTGGGGAATGTCGTTGTCCTCATGATCATGGCCATCTTTTAGGACGCTTTCATCAGGCAGGCCCCAACGAGGTCGCCCAAGCCGTAGAGGAAGCGAAGAAGGCATGGAACGATTGGTCTGAGATGGACTGGGTTTCAAGGGCTTCTATTTTTCTTCGGGCGGCGGAGCTGATTTCGACAAAGTATCGTTTTATTTTAAATGCGGCGACGATGTTAGGCCAGTCCAAGACCGTTCATCAAGCAGAGATTGATTCGGCCTGCGAATTGGCTGATTTCTACCGATTCAATCCTTATTACATGAGCCAGATCTACAGTTGGCAACCAGAATCACCCTCTGATGCATGGAACCGGATGGATTTTCGTCCCCTCGAAGGATTCATCTTTGCTGTTTCTCCCTTCAATTTTACTGCCATTGCCGGGAATCTGCCCACAGCTCCGGCCATGATGGGAAACACCGTAGTATTGAAACCGGCTTCAACTGCGGTCTATTCGGCCTATTACTTAACCCAATTATGGAGAGAAGCAGGATTGCCGGATGGCGTGATCAATTTTCTTCCGGGTCCTGGAGGCCAGGTTGGAAACTATCTTTTGAAAGACCAAAACCTGGCAGGCATTCATTTCACAGGAAGCACCCCAACCTTTTATGAGATGTGGCGCACGATCGGATTGAACATCGAGCATTACCGGAGCTATCCCCGGATCGTCGGAGAGACCGGTGGAAAAGACTTTGTCTTTGTCCATGCCTCTGCGGATATAGAGGTTACAGCCACTGCTCTCATCCGCGGGGCTTTCGAATATCAGGGGCAGAAATGCTCTGCCGCAAGCCGGGCTTATATTCCATCGAATCTCTGGCCAGCTCTTAAATCAAAATTGATCGAAGAGATCAGCACCATCCGCGTTGGAGACATAACGGACTTTTCAAACTTCATGGGTGCAGTGATTGATCAGGGCTCCTTTTCGAAGATTGCGGGCTATATCGAATATGCCAAGCATTCTGGCGAGACAGAGATCCTCTATGGAGGCGGATGCGATTCCTCCAGAGGCTATTTTATTGAACCTACCCTTATCCTGACCCAAAACCCAAATAATAAACTGATGATTGAAGAGATATTTGGACCTGTGCTCACGGTCTATGTCTATCCGGAAACAAATTTTGAGGAGACCTTGGAGCTCTGTAATCACACCTCTCCCTATGCGTTGACCGGAAGCATCCTTGCCAATGACCGAAAAGCGATCAACCTGGCGATGAAACGATTGCGACATGCGGCCGGCAATTTTTATATCAACGATAAGCCCACAGGGGCGGTTGTGGCTCAGCAGCCCTTTGGGGGAGGAAGGCTTTCGGGGACGAACGATAAGGCGGGTTCAATCTTAAATCTGATCCGATGGACCAGTCCGAGGGCTCTGAAAGAGAACCTCTGCCCTCCCAGGAACTACCGCTATCCGTTCATGGGTCCAGAGGGATGAAGGAGAAGCTGATGAGATCTTTATTAGAAAAATTGAGGATCCGGGAGATCAATCCAGGTGCGTGTTTTGGCCAGGAGGGATGGATCGAAGATGCTCAGGGGCAACCCCTGATCTCCTATAACCCCACTTCAGGGGAGCCGATTGCCAGAGTGATTCAAGCCACTCAAGAGGGTTATGAGCAGGTTGTCTCTCAAGCGGTTGATGCCTTTAAGACCTGGCGCATGATCCCTGCTCCCCAGCGGGGTCTGGTCATACGAGATTTTGGACAGGCCTTACGAGAGATGAAAGAACCCTTAGGGGAACTGGTCACTCTTGAGATGGGAAAGATCCGGGCAGAAGGCATGGGCGAAGTCCAGGAGATGATTGACATCTGCGATTTTGCCGTTGGCCTTTCAAGACAGCTCTATGGCCTGACCATGCATTCCGAAAGGCCTGGGCATCGGATGTATGAGCAGTGGCATCCACTGGGTGCAATAGGAGTGATCACCGCTTTCAATTTTCCTGTTGCCGTCTGGGCATGGAATGCTGCTATTGCAGGGGTTTGTGGAGACACCGTCCTCTGGAAGCCCTCTTCGGAAACACCATTGACAGCGATTGCCGTTCAACATATTGCCAACCGGATTATGGCAGATCACGGGCTAAAAAGCATCTTTAACCTCCTCATTGGACCTGGATCAGTCGTAGGCGAGAGAATGATCAACGATCCAAGAATTCCACTTCTCTCTTTTACAGGTTCCACAAGGATGGGACGCAAGGTAGCAGAAGGCGTGGCGCGTCGCCTGGGGAGGACTATCCTTGAGTTGGGCGGGAATAATGCGATCATCGTGACAGAGGATGCGGATCTGAAGATGGCTGTCCGGTCCATTCTCTTCGGAGCAGTCGGAACAGCGGGTCAGCGATGCACCTCCACAAGAAGAATCATCATGCATCGCTCGATCGCCAAAGAGCTTACAGAGAGGCTTCGACAGGCTTATGCTGAGGTGTGCATTGGAAATCCAATGGAGGATGGAATTCTGATGGGGCCCCTGGTCACCAAGGAAGCCGTACAAGAGATGATGGCTGCTCTTGATAAGGCAAAGAAGGAGGGAGGGGAGATCATCGCAGGTGGGAATCGCCTTCCACAGCTCGGAGAGCGTTTTGTCGAACCAACGATCGTGAAGATGAAGGTTCAATCCGAGATCGTCCATCAGGAGACCTTTGCTCCCATCCTTTATCTCATCGAATATGAGAATCTGGAAGAGGCCATTCGGATCCATAACGAAGTCCCCCAGGGACTGTCGAGCGCCATCTTTACCCAGAGCTTAAGAACAGCAGAGCGGTTTCTCTCACACGAAGGTTCGGATTGCGGCATTGCCAATGTCAATATCGGGACTTCGGGGGCAGAGATAGGCGGGGCATTCGGGGGCGAGAAGGAGACCGGGGGGGGCAGGGAATCCGGTTCGGATGCCTGGAAGGGATATATGCGCCGCCAGACCAATACGATCAACTGGTCCACAGAACTCCCCCTGGCCCAAGGAATTAAATTCGGGGATTAATAGTTGTCTGTTTCTATCATTAAAAATCACCGGATGGGGGCTTCCTGCCAGAAATTTCTCCCTTTTTAATAAAAAATTCACAAAAAGATTGATTTCTTGTAAAATGAGCCTGCACACAGGAGGAGGCCATATGGAACATGTTCCAAACAGGGAGGCTTTGGAGAAGAGGATCGCAGAATTGGAAGAGAAGCTGCGGGTGTGTGAGCAGGCTGGTTCAGAGAAGTATCTTCAAGAGATGGTCAAACGCTATGAAAAGATCATTGAAATGGGAGACGATGGTATTATTGTCTTCGATGAACATTACCAAATCGAGTTTACCAACACCATTGCTTCAGAGTTGACTGGATATCCCAAAGAAAGATTGGTCGGAATGGATTTCAGAAGCCTTCTCACTGAAAGGGATAATGGCTACCTAAATCAAATGCGCTCGGATGTGGGAGAGGACGAAAGCCGACGAGTCTGCACCGAGATGGAGATCATCACCGCTCAAGGGAATCGAAAAGATGCCGAGGTATGTATTACGATTTCTAAGTTAGAAAAGGGGGGAATGAAGATCTACGCCTATCTCCGGGATATTACGGAACAGAAGAGGATGGCCCGAGAGATTCGAGAGGGGACCCGGCGTTTTGAAAAGATTGCCGAGATGGGAGACGATGGGATCGTGGTTTTCGATGAAGAATCGAAGATCGAATTTGCCAACCAGATGGCTGCTGAAATTCTTGGCATTCCCAAAGATCGAATTCTCGGGAAGGAATTTTACTCCCTCATAGGCAAAAGTGATGAAGAGTTTCTGGAAGAGATGGTGGTTCGTGGAGAGGGGATTGGCCAGAAGGTTTGCATTGAAATGACGATTCGTCCCCCTTCAGGACAGGCGAAAGCCGTGGAGGTCTGTGTGGCGCCAAACCGGTCCGAGGAGGGCTCGATCAAAACCTATGCCTATCTCCGGGATATAACCGAACGGAAGAGATTTGAAAAAGACCTCAGGGACTCGGAGGAGAAATACCGGAACCTTTTTGAAAGCGTCCAGCATGGTCTATTTATAAGCACCAAAGAGGGGCGCTTCCTCGACTGCAATCAGGCCCTGGTTGAGATGGCCGGTTATGAAGATAAAGAAGAGTTCTTAGGGATTAATATTCCAAGAGATCTCTATGTTCATCAGGAAGACCGGATAGAATTTCAGAGACAGATCGAGGAGCAAGGGTATGTAAAAGACCTGGAGGTGGAATTTAAAAAGAAAAATGGAGAGAAGATTACGGTCCTCCTTACCGCCCACGCCAAAAGGGATGAAAAGGGTTCGATCATTGGATACGAGGGGCTCAATATAGACATCTCCGAGCGCAAGAGAATGGAAAAGGAGTTGAGAGAGGCTAATGAGTTCTTTATGAATTTAATTGAAAGCTCGGTTGACGGGATCATTGCGGCGGACATGAAGGGCAACATCATCATTTTCAACAAGGGGGCAGAGAACCTGACCGGTTACAGTGCTGAGGAAGTCATAGGAAAAATCCACATTACCCAGATCTACCCCCCTGGCGTGGCCAAAGAGATCATGAAGAAACTTCGAAGTCAGGAATTTGGCGGGGTTGGAAAGTTCACCCCAACCCAGCTGAATGTGGTGAATAACCGTGGGGAAGAGATTCCCATCCAGCTTTCTGCGGCCCTCATCTACGACGGGACAGGAAAAGAGATGGCCAGCGTGGGGATTTTCACAGATTTGAGGCCCCGGTTGAAGATGGAGAAGGAACTTCAGGAGATTGAGCAGGCCCTCATTCAGTCAGAGAAATTGGCGGCCATGGGAAGGTTGACCTCCCAGATCGCCCATGAGTTAAACAACCCCATCTATGGCATTATGAATACCCTGGATCTGCTTAAATCCGAAATTCCACCGCAGAGCAAACGGCGAAGGATTCTTGAACTCTCGCTTTCTGAGACTCACCGTCTTGCCGAGATGTTACGAAACATGCTCAGTTTCTCCAAACCGGAAGAGGAGGTGAGACGGCCTGTCAATATCAATGAATTGATTGAGGGGATTCTCCTGATCATGGATAAGCAGATGCAGGAGGCCAATGTCAAGGTGAAGACATACTTTGACGAAAAGATCCCGGAAGTGATGGCCTCGACCAATCAGTTGAGGCAGGTCATGCTGAACATGTTTAAAAATGCGAAGGAGGCCATGCCTAAAGGTGGAACCCTTACCATCGGGACAGGAAGAGAAAAGGATAGGGTCCTGATCCATATTCGGGATACCGGAGTGGGTATCCCAGAAGAGAGCCGGGCAAAGATCTTCGAAGCCTTCTTTACGACCAAGCAGAAGGTCAAAGGAGTAGGACTGGGACTCTCGGTCTGTTACGGAATCATCAAGAATCATGGCGGGGAGATCAAAGTCGAAAGCGAAGAGGGAAAAGGGACCCACTTCACCATCAGCCTTCCGATTTAAACAGAGCAGGCGATCCTTCGAATTTTATGAAAATTTTTCCAAATAACACGAATGATAAAGAATTTGACGAACAATAACCATTCATGTCATTTGCATTTCTTCTTGACATTTGTTTCTATTTTTGAACTATGGACCATTCGATTTGGATCAGAAAAGAATTTCAAAGATTGAGCCATTCTCTGGGGTTTCAAAAGATTCCTTCTATGGAGATTGAAACCCGTCTGGACAAGATCCGGACATGGATGGAAACACAGGGGATTGAATCGCTTCTGGTCGTTCAGAAGATGGATTTGTACTACCTCTCAGGAACGACGCAGGATGGGTTTCTCTTCGTTCCCAAGGAAGGCAAGCCCTTGCTCATGATCAAGAGGGAATTGGAGCGGGCAAAGGTGGAATCGCCTCTGGAGGATATCGTTTCAATCCAATCTCTCCGTGATCTCCCTTTACTCATTCGGAAGTACCGGAAGAAGCTTCCTAAGAATATGGGACTGGAGTTTGATCTTCTTCCGGTTAGGGACTATTTAAAATTGCAAGAGATCTTTTCAGGGGCGACCCTGAGGGATGGCTCGGCGGCTTTCAGAGAAGCTCGCAAGATAAAGTCCTCCCTCGAACTGGGTTTGATGAGAAAGGCAGGGGAGATTGGAAAGAAGGTTTATGAGGAGGCAAGAGAAATCCTCCACAAGGGAATGACGGAGATTGAGTTTGGGGGACTTCTGGAGGCAGTGGCAAAGAGGAATGGCCATGAAGGTCTTCTCAGGGTAAGGTCTTTGAACTATGAGGCTTACACCTGGCATGTCCTGAGCGGGCCTACGGGTGGAATCGTGAGCCAGTCAGATTCTCCCATGGGCGGACTCGGACTTTCTTCTGCTTTTCCAGTTGGAGCCAGCCTGAAGAAGATGAAACCGCGTGAGCCAATTCTTGTTGATTTCGGGACCTGCTATCATGGCTATCAGGCAGACCAGACCCGGATGTTTTCCATCGGTAAGATGAAAAGGAAATTGATTGATGCCTATCAGGCTTGTTGCGATATCCACGAGGCAGCTCTGGAAGAGGTAAGGCCGGGAGCGGATTGTGAAGCAATCTTTCAGAAGACGCTTCGTCTGGCAAGAAAATTAGGGTACCAAGACAGTTATCTTGGACCGCCCGGACTTCAGACCCGTTTTATCGGACATGGGATAGGACTGGAGCTGAATGAATTGCCTTTCCTTGCCCAGGGCCATTCCTATCCTCTTGAAGAAGGGATGACCTTTGCCATCGAGCCCAAGATCGTCTTCCCCGGCGAAGGAGCAGTGGGACTTGAGAATACGGTGGTAGTCAGGAAGCATGGTTACGAAATCCTAACCCCCATCGAACAAAAAATATTTCAAATTTAAACAGGTTGATTCTTCTAATATGTGAGTAAACGGACTTGGTAATCAGGTCTATGCAGATGTTAACCCATTTCACTGGTTCTTTAGATAGTGTTTTAAGTCTCGATAATAATTTTCATGAGGTCCGATCATAATTAACTCCAAATCTTCGCTGACCAATCGGTAAGTAAGGAGATACTCAGTCGTCTTGATTTTGAATTTGTGAACCAATATTCCTTTCAGTTCTCCTTTTTTTTCATCTCCAATAGAAGGGTGATTGACAATACTCCTTATCTCTTTATCTAATATTTCTTTTTCTCGTTGATGTATTCTTTTTGTTTTTTTCTCAAAAGACGTTGATTGGTATGTTCTCATGAGTCATTTTAAAAATTTATATTCAGACCTTTCTCCTTGCTCCAATTCCTCCACTCCAATCAAAATCTCTTTGATCAGTGAATAAGTTAAGCCTGGGTTTTCCTCAGCACATTTCCCCATTCGAGCCCAATGCTCAATTTGACCAGTTAAGGATCGATGGTCTACCCGGCTGAATTTTTTTGCATCATTGACAAGTTTCTCAGATATTCTAACTGCTGTTGCCATGCGGTCTACCTCCATGCCTTGTATTTGCAACATTATGTCGACATTATAATTTATTCTGTTACAGAATAAAACTCTGTCGAGATCACTTCCATTCACTTGGGGACTGGCCATTATTCTCTTCTCACTTGAACTCAACGAACTGATCTTTGGGGGCGGAGCAGACGGGGCAGGTTTCAGGGCAGACTCCATCTGCCACATAGCCGCAGACCTGGCACACGTGATAGGTGGTCTCCCGCTCTCCGATCAGGTGGTTGATTGCCAATTTGTAGAGTTTGGCATGGCCCGCTTCAACATCTCTCGAATTGGAGAAGATGATTGAAGAAGTTGTGTCTCCTAAATTCTCGGCAAGTTCAAGAAACTCCTCATACGCCACCCCTGCAATGTTTGTTTCTGACTGGAAGCTTTCTTTAAGGTTCGTGTCAGTGTCCTTGATCTCCCTAAGCATCCGGAGGGCACGTTCCCCATGAATCTCTTCGCTCAATGAGATGACCCGGAAAAGCTTTGCCATCTGGGGAAGGTCTTCCTGTTCTGCCTTCTTGGCAAAGATTTTTAACCGCAGGGCTGCCTTGGCCTCTGCTTCATACACCTTGTAAAAAGCCTCTTTCAATTTTTGATCCATCTGTCCCTCCCAATTGATTTAATAGACCATCGCACAAAAATCGAGGATCTCGAATCCTCTATATCAAATGGCCAGTTACAGACTATTTGCACCTATGAATAAGTCATCACTTAATCTTTATCCCCTCTCCTTGACAAAGAGGGATGGGTGGAGGTTTTATAGATTTATAAATGATTGACAATTCCATTGGAAGAATTTGTTCTTAAAAACCCCCTTCCTCCACTTTCCAAAGGGGGGATGTAAGAATGCTCATCATACCATCATAAGGGTAACCCACATACTTATGCAATGATCCAATAAAAAAATTTGGATTTCCATCCCCAAATCGTTATATTATGATCATCAATAGAGAACACTCACGAATGTTAAAATAATAACCGAAAACGAATTACACCACTAAGATCCATGAGTGTCATTGGGTATCCTTTGTAATATTCGTTTCTTTCTCTAATTCATCAGGAAGGTGGGGGAGATGGAGCTATTGAGACAAACCGTAGGAGAAGTTTTAGAAGAGGTGGCCTCACGATTTTCGGGAAACGAAGCCCTGGTGGATCTTTCTAAAGGGGTACGTTTCACCTACAGGGAATTTTTAAATCATGTCAATCAACTCGCCAAGGGTTTTTTAAACCTTGGCATCAAACAAGGCGATCATCTTGCCCTTTGGTCTCCCAATCGGTGGGAGTGGATCGTCACGGAGTTTGCCATTGCCAAGATCGGAGCGGTTCTGGTGAGCATTGATACGAATGCACAACGACAGCAGCTCGAATACCTTCTAACCCAATCCGATTCCAGAGCGCTCATCCTGGCTGAAGGGCTGAAGGGATCGGAATACCTTGAGATCGTCAGTCAACTCCCTAAATTGCCAAAGCTAAAGCACCTTGTCCTGATGACGGAGAAGTCCCCTTCCGGTATGATGAGGTGGAACACCCTCTTGGAGCTTGGACAGAACACGGCAGATGGCCTTCTGTACGAGCGAGAGCGCAAGTGTCATTCGGATGATGTGATGACCCTCCTTTATACCTCCGGGACCACGGGTATTCCCAAAGGGGTGATGTCCACACACTTTGGAGTCCTCAATACGACGGCAGCCAGCGCGGAGATCCAGAGACTCACAGAGAAAGATCGCCTCTGCCTTTCCGTTCCTTTATCTCATATGTTTGGTTGCATCTGCATTACTCTTGCGGCCATCATCAAAGGAGCTACCCTTATTCTACCTTCCGAGACCTTCGAACCAGGAAAGATACTCGAAGCCATTGAACAAGAACATTGCAGCGCCATTTATGGTTCTCCCACGGCGTTTATCAGTTTAATGGAACATCCGAAATATGTCCCGTCCAAAATCCGCTCTCTTCGAACTGGAATCATGGGAGGTGCTCAATGTCCCATTGAAGTGATGAAAAAGATCGTAGAAGAGATGGGGGTTCGAGAGATCGTTATAGGATATGGGTTGACGGAATCTTCCTCATGGATCACGGAGACGAGGCCTGATGATCCGTTCGAATTGCGCGTCTCAACCGTAGGGAGACCCCTTCCCAATGTCGAAGTAAGAATCATGGACCCCAAGACCGGAGAGGAGGTTCCTACAGGCACCCCGGGAGAGCTGTGTGCCCGAGGATTGAATATGAAGGGTTACTATAAAATGGCTGCAGCGACCGAAAAAGCCATTGACCGAGAGGGCTGGCTCCATTCCGGGGATCTTGCCTCGATGGATGAGAAGGGTTATGTGAGGATCACCGGAAGACTAAAGGAGGTCATTCAGAAAGGAACGGAGACGATCTATCCTGCAGAGATTGAAGAAGCTTTATTTACGTTTCCGGGAATCTCAAATGCCCAGGTCTTTGGCGTCCCTGATAAAACATTCGGGGAGGAGATCGCCGCCTGGATTAAGTTAGAAGAGGGTTCGGCTGTAAGAGAAGAAGAGATCCTTCGATTCTGCAAGGAGAAACTTTCACCTTCTCAGGTGCCCCGCTATTTAAAATTCGTAAAAGAGTTTCCCATGACCCCTCTGGGCAAGATCCAGAAATTTAAGATGAGAGAGATGGCTGCAAAGGAGTATGGATTGGAATAAAACCTTAGAGGGTTTTTCTTGCCTGGTTCCAACCTTTCAATTCCATTGATGCGGTTGAAATGTTGATCAAAAGAGTGGATGGTTGGAATTTTCTTTCGCAAGTCAGAGGTCGCCAGAAGGGCATCAGAGATCACGGCGCTTCGTGACGTTGGTCGGTACGAAGGAGCCGTTGTTCGACTCAAGAAAGCAATTGAACGGGAGCCAAGAGATATCCTATCCTATGTCGCTATGGCCTCCACGTATAGCATGGCAGGACGTGAAAAAGAGGCCCGGGAGGCAGCGGCTGAGCCCTCAAAAATAAACCTAAAATCTTCCCTTAAACGATTTGCCAAGTTCCATCCCTTCAAAGACACTTCCACCAAAGACCGCTACATTGACTCCTTCGAAAATTCGGGTTGAAATAATAATAGATTTCTGTTCGATAATGATTGTAATATAATATTAAAAATCAAATAGTTATAAAAATAAATTTTCAATATAAAAAATTTCTTGACAAACTATAAATATTGTAGTAATAGAAAAAACCATAAAATCTGTAAAAGGAGTAAAATATGGAAATCCTGACAGTATCTCAGGCGAGCAAGTATTGTAAGGTTTCCCCAAAAACAATCATCAACTGGATAGAGGCAGGGCACTTAAAAGCATATAAAACTGTTGGAGGGCATCGGAGGATTAAGAAGGAGGATTTGGATCAATTTCTAAAAGAGAGAGGAATGCCTGTACCAGACGAAGGCAAAGGTGAGGAGAGGAAGAAAATCCTTGTTGTAGATGATGACAAGATCATCGTTGAGACGATTGTCCAGGCGCTTGAAGAAGATGAGTATGGATATGAGATGATCTCCGCTTCGGATGGTTTTGAGGCAGGCCTTCAGGTCAGTCACTTTAAGCCGGACCTTCTGATCCTCGACATCATGATGCCGGATATCAATGGTTATGAGGTTTGCCAAAAGATCAAGTCCAACCCGGAGACCAGGGATACCAAGATTATCGTTCTTTCAGCTTACCTCAATGACGAAGCTTTCAAGCAGATGAAGGATTATGGAGCGGATGCCTGTTTCTCAAAACCTCTTCCGCTGGAGCAATTGAAGTTTGAGGTGGCCAAATTACTGGGATTTAAGAAATGATGTACCCTATGATTTTCCAGAATCGGTTTCATGGGATTGTTTCATTATTCACTAAGGGGCGTATTAAAAATATTATACACATCCATGAAGTTCAAAAAGAGCCTGCAGGATAGGAAATTCGTCGTGTCGTTAGAAATTCAACCCTCTATTGAAAAAGGAATTGAAGGATTTATTCGGAGAATCGCCCCTTATCGCGGAGAGATTGATGCGTTGGCCGTTCCAGAATTGAATCCTGAAAGGGTCCCCATAGACAACATGGGAATTTGCAGGCTGTTATTGGAACAACAGTTTGAACCTATTCTACAGATGGGTTGCCGGGAAAAGAGCAGGATTGATCTTCAGGAACTCCTAATAAAAGCTTCAGAATCTGGAATCAACCATATTCTCACCTTTAAGGAAGATTACCGAATATCTGGAGACAATCTTCAGGAGACGATGTTCTTTCATGTGGATTCAGCCAAATTCTTCTCCGTTATTGATAACCTCAAGGAAGGCCATGATATCACAGGCAGGGCAATCCAGGGGAAATTTACCTTCTGTATTGGAGTGGGGGTAGACTCGAGCTGGGGTAAAGAGGTTCCAGACCTGGAGTTGAAAGAAATGGAAGAGATGGCTCAACGAGGGATCGATTACTTTCTTTCAACACCGGTATTTGATCTTGACTCCTTCGATCAATTTATGAACCGGGTTCGGCCAATAGGAGTCCCGGTCATTGCGGAGATTGCCCTGGGTTGGTCTTCGGAGACGGACCATGACTTAAGTCAAGATGTAAGGTCAGGGACAGTATCAGGCGATTTTGTTGATAGAGCCCGAAGACCGCTGGGCAGAGAGAAGACGAGCCTTAAGAGGGTGACCGAACTGGTCAGAGGGCTGAAATCCATCTGCCAAGGAGTTCACTTCATTTCGATGGGGGCAGAGGATTGGGTCTTGAAGTCTATGGAAGCATTAAAAAGCTAAATCTTTTGATCGAAGATCGAAAAATTCCCCTCACTCCGCCCTTTTCCCCAAGGGGCTGTGTCTCAATCAGCGGGAACGGGAGAAGGGCAGTGAGGTTCAAAAGATTTAGAGTGCGGGTCTTTTATAGAATGGGGAATGGTTGCTTTCATAAAATTGAATTTTTTCGTATGGTTGGGATGTCCGAATCCAAACGATTAAAGGTTACCGCTCTAAACCTTTTCCACCTGACCGCCTCTTTTCCCTGCTTCGAAAAGATGGTTTTTTGATATTGCGACACAGTCTTCGAGGAGAGAGAAAGGGTGAGGGATGAAAGATATTTTGACACAGACCGATAAAGAGGTTGAACATGAAAGATAAAGTGGGTGCCGCTTTAGTGGTAGGAGGAGGGATTGCAGGAGTTCAAGCTGCCCTTGATCTGGCCAACTCCGGGATTAAAGTCTATTTGCTGGAGCGATCGGCTGCCATCGGTGGGAAGATGGCACAGTTAGATAAGACCTTTCCGACCAATGACTGTGCCATGTGCATTATCTCTCCAAAACTTGTTGAGGCAGGTCGTCATCTCAATATTGAGATGATCACCAATGCAGAACTGATTGGATTGGAGGGAGAAGCCGGACATTTTAAGGCGATCCTTAAAAGACATCCCCGTTATGTGGATCTGGCTAAATGCACCAGTTGTAATGATTGTGCAGAAGTCTGCCCCATTATCCTTCCAAATGAGTTCAACCAAGGCCTCGACCAGAGAAAAGCCATCTATCGTCCCTATCCACAAGCGGTTCCAAATACTTTTCTCGTTACCAAACGGGGAACGAGTCCCTGTAAAGCTACCTGCCCCGCAGAGACAAGTGCCCAGGGCTATGTGGCCCTCATTCATGCTGGACGGTATAAAGAAGCCCTTGACGTGGTAAGAGAGTACAACCCTTTTCCGGCCTCGGTCGGGCGTGTTTGTAACCATCCTTGTGAAGAGAAATGCAATCGGGGAAAGCTCGACAGCCCCGTGGCGATCTGCAATTTGAAACGTTTTGTTGCTGACTGGGTTTATGAACACCGAGAGGAGTTGGGTCAAGAAGTCCGGAATTCGCCTGCCTCTGCCGAGGCTTCGGCAGTCAGGGGAATCGGAGTTCGGAGTCAAGAAGAACCAGAGAGGCCGAAAGCGAAGATTGCTATCATTGGTGCGGGACCTGCGGGATTGAGCTGTGCTCATCAATTGTCGAGAATGGGCTACCAGGTCACGCTTTTTGAGGCCCTTCCAGTGGCTGGAGGGATGATGCGGGTGGGCATTCCAGCCTACCGCCTCCCGAGAGACGTGCTTCAGAGAGAGATTGACGAGATCATCCATCACCCTAATGTGGAGTTGAAATTGAATACCCCAGTGCGTAATATCAACCGTCTTTTCGAAGAGGGTTATTCTGCCATCTTTTTATCCATGGGGGCTCATGAACCACAGAAATTAGGGATTCCTGGAGAGGATGCCCAAGGGGTTCATCATGGCGTTCCCTTTCTACAGGCGGTCAGCTTAGCGGAGAAGCATGACACTACCAGTGGGGCTGAAGTTCGGCCTATCATTTCTCCTGATAATCCTTCTGCACCAAAAGTAGGAGAGAGGACGGTTGTCATCGGCGGGGGAAATGTTGCGATTGACGCGGCCAGGACCGCTCTGCGGTTGGGCGCCAGAGAAGTAAAGATCCTCTACCGCCGGTCCAGGGATGAGATGCCTGCCAATTCATGGGAAATTGAGGCCGCGGAAAGGGAAGGGATTGACATTCAAATTCTTACTGCTCCCATTGAGGTGGTCGTAATGGACGGCCATGTTAAGGGAGTGAAATGTGTAAAGATGGAATTAGGAGAGCCGGATAGTTCAGGGAGAAGACGGCCCATACCCATTGAAGGTTCAGAGTTTATCATTTCTGCGGATACCATGATTGCGGCTGTTGCTCAGGCCCCTGAGATTTCGTTTCTTGAAGATGACCATGGTCTTGAGGTTACGCCCAAAGGGACTTTTGCGATCGATCCCCATACATTGACCACCAATCGGCCAGGTATTTTTGCAGGGGGTGATGTTGCCAGAGGACCCTGGATTTTAATCCAGGCCATTGCCGATGGCAGGCGTGGAGCGATTTCCATTGACCGTTATTTAAGAGGGGTCCCCCTTCTTACACCGAGGGAACAGATTCCTCTTCCTGTGGTTGACCTCTCCAAAGAAGAGATTAACCATATCATTGAGGAGGGGAAGGTTGATTTATCCCCGAGGACAAAAAATCCTGAGCTGCCTGAAGAAGAGAGGGTGAGGAACTTTAGGGAAGTGGAACTGGTTCTCACTGAAGATCAGGCAAGAATAGAAGCGGCACGCTGTCTTGAATGCGGGATTTGTTCGGAATGCCATCTCTGTGTTCAGGTCTGTAAACGGGAGGCCATTGACCATCAGCAAGCCGATGTCATTGAAGAATTGGAAGTTGGCTCGGTCATCCTCTCCCCTGGCTATTCCCTCTATCAACCAGGACTCTCCTCCGAATTAGGTTACGGCCGATATCCCAATGTAGTGACCAGCATGGAATTCGAAAGAATGCTCAGCGCCTCAGGCCCCTGGGGAGGCCATCTCACCCGCCGATCTCCGGATCATCAGGACCCGAAGAAAATTGCCTTTATCCAGTGCGTGGGGTCAAGGGATGTGCATGAAGGGACCAAACCTTATTGCTCGGGCGTTTGTTGCACCTATGCGATCAAAGAGGCTGTTGTGGCCAAAGAGCATTCGGATGGTCCTTTGGATACGGCCATCTTCTACATTGATATGCGAACCTACGGCAAGGATTTCGAAAGATACTATAACCGTGCCAAGGAAGCGGGCGTTCGTTTTATCAAATCGAGAATTACAAGGATTCTCCCGGGAAAGGAACCAGGGGACCTCCTCATCCAATATACAGACGAAAATGGAAGAAGAGTCGAGGAAGCCTTTGACCTGGTGGTCCTGTCCGTAGGCATCGGGGTTTCAAAGGATGCCGCGGATCTGGCAAAAAAATTGGATATCCAATTAGACCCGTACTCTTTCCCTTTAAACAGCAGTTTTGATCCAGTCCGAACATCAAAACCCGGCGTCTTCGTTTGCGGCGCCTTCCAGGGGCCCAAAGACATTCCGGACAGCGTGATCCAGGCCAGTGGTGGAGCGGCAAAGGCCCTCTCTGTCATCGGAGAAGCCCGGGGAACGCTGGTGAGAACGAAGGAATATCCTCCTGAGAAAGAGGTGCTTGCCGGTGAAGAACCGAGAATCGGGGCCTTCATCTGCAGCTGCGGTGTCAATATCGCCGGCACGGTGGACGTGAACACAGTTACGGAATTTGCAAAGTCGCTTCCCGGAGTGGTCCACGCAGAGAATACGATCTATACTTGTTCGGCGGATTCGTTACAAATCATTCAGGAGCGAGTGAAAGAGCTGAATCTGAATCGCGTGATCGTAGCGTCCTGCTCGCCCCGGACCCATGAGCCTCTTTTTCGGGATACGATCCGAGAGGTGGGACTCAATCCCTATTTGTTTGAGATGGCCAATATTCGAGACCAGTGTTCCTGGGTGCATATGGCTCAGAAGGAGATGGCCACGGAGAAGGCGAAGGAACTTGTGCGAATGGCTGTGGCCTGTTCCAGGAATTTGAAACCCCTCCATCAAATGGACCGAAGCCTGAATCACAGCTGCCTTGTTATAGGTGGAGGTCTTTCGGGAATGGCGGGAGCTCTCAGCCTTGCAGACCAAGGTTACCGCACCTATCTGATTGAAAAGAGCGATGTCCTGGGCGGACAGGCCCGAAACATCCATCAGACCTGGCGGGGAGAAGATGTTCAGATGCATCTGAATCAAATTATTGATCAGGTTCGATCGAATCCCAAGATTGAGGTTTTCCTCAATACCGAATTGAAACAGGTGGAAGGTTCAGTGGGGAATTTTAAATCGACGATTCAGACCAATGGAACAGAGAAATTTCTGGAACATGGAATCGCGATCATTGCCACAGGAGCTTCCGAACTGAAACCGGATGAACACCTCTATGGGCAGGACCCTCGAGTCCTGACCAGCCTGGAGTTAGACCGGAAATTGATCAACGGTGATGGTTCTTTGAAATCAGCTCGCTCAACGGCTTTTATTCAGTGTGTCGGTTCTCGAAATAAAGAGAGGCCCTATTGTTCAAAGGTCTGTTGCACCCATTCAGTTCTAAACGCCATCAAACTGAAAGAAATAAACCCGGAGATGAATGTTTTCGTCATCTATCGGGATATGCGGACCTATGCTCTGCGCGAAGATCTCTATCGTGAAGCCGCAGCCAAAGGGATTATTTTTATACGTTATGATGATCAAAAAGAGTTAAAAGTCACTCAGGACGGAAAAGACCTTCAGGTTCGTTTCACCAGCTATGTCTTGAATAGGGAAATGGAGGTACGGCCTGACCTGTTAGTGCTTGCGACAGCCATTGTGCCTCCGAAGGTCAATCCTGTGGCCAATCTGTTTAAGGTTCCGGTCAACGGGGATGGTTTTTTTGTGGAAGCCCACGTGAAACTCCGGCCGATCGATTTCGCAACCGATGGAGTTTACGTTTGCGGTCTTGCCCATGCGCCCAAGCCGATTGATGAATCAATCGCTCATGGCCTGGGAGCATCTGCCCGGGCAGCGACCGTGCTTTCGCAAGAGGTGCTACGGGTTGGCGGAGTGGTGGCCGTGGTCGAAGGGGAACGGTGTGCAGCCTGTCTGACCTGTGTCAGGGTCTGCCCCTACAATGTTCCTGTTATCAATGCCAAAGGGGAGGCAGAGATTGATCCAGCCATGTGTAAAGGATGCGGTGGTTGTGTTGCAGAATGTCCGGCCAAGGCGATTGAGTTGATGCATTTCCAGAGCCATCAGCTGGAAGAGAAATGCCAGGCATTGGTGTTAGGGGTTGCAGCGTAAATTAGGGACACTTCCCTATTTTTATCATTGAAAAAATATCTTCATGCGAAAAATTGGGAAGTGTCCCTGATAGGAGAGAAGATGGAAGCAGTTCAGGAGATACAAATGACGACAGACAAGGGACGACAGACGCAGTTCGAGCCGGAGATACTGGCCTTCTGCTGTGAACATTGAGCCTACAGTGCAGCGGACCTGGCAGGTTCGATGAGGCTCAATTACCCAACAAACGTGAAGGTGGTGAAGGTGCCCTGTACAGGCAGGGTGGATACACTCCTCATCCTAAAAACTTTTGAATCTGGAGTGGATGGAGTTTATCTGGCAGGATGTTTGGAGGGGGAGTGCCATTTTTTAAAAGGGAACCTGAGGGCGAAAAAGCGAGTCCAGTATGTGAAGACGCTGCTGGATGAAGTCGGATTGGGTTCGGGTAGGGTTGAGATGTACAACATGAGTTCGGCCCAGGGGCAGCGATTTGCCGAGGTCGCCCGCGAGATGACGGAGAAGATTCGGGCACTGGGACCCTCACCAGTGAAGAAAAGACAGTGATGAGTTCGGAGTTTGGAGTTCGGAGTGAAGATCAAAAAGTGTCAACTCTTCGAACTCCGAACTAAATTCTCCGAACTGACCGGAGGTTAGAATGATTGTAGCAAACCGTAAATCACTTGAAGAGATTTTGGTGATGCTCAAGCCCTACAAGAAGGTTTTGCTTTTAGGGTGCAACGAATGTGTAACGGTCTGTGCCACTGGAGGGGAGCGGGAGGTGGGGGTATTGGCCTCTGAATTGAAGCTCTCACGCGCTAAAGATGGCGAGGAGATCGAGATCAAGGAGCAGACGTTGGAGCGTCAATGCGATTATGAATACATTGATCAGGTGCGTCCTTTTATAGGGGACTATGAGGTCATCCTTTCGATGGCGTGTGGAGCCGGGATTCAGTATGTGGCCGAAACCTACAAGGATAAAACGGTCCTACCCGCAGTCAATACCACCTTTTTAGGCGTCACGCTTGAACAGGGGGTTTGGTCTGAGCGGTGTCAGGGGTGCGGGGAGTGTGTGCTTCATATGACCGGAGGAATCTGTCCGATCGCCCGCTGTGCCAAGAGCTTGCTCAATGGACCCTGCGGTGGCTCTTTCAATGGCAAATGTGAAGTGGACAAGGATCTGGACTGCGGGTGGCAGCTCATCATTGACCGGCTCAAGGCGCTTAACCAATTGGAAAAGTACGAGGAGATCATTCCGATCAAAGACTGGAGGCCATCGAGGGATGGAGGACCGAGGAAGAGAATAAGAGAAGACCTTAAGTTATGAGTTCGGAGTTCGTAGTTCGGAGTAGGGAACGCATATATGCGTTCCCTACAATCGAGGTTGAGGAGAGGCGATGAAAACCAAGTCGAACATTGAAAGGGTACTTGAGAGTGGTCAATTGGTTGTAACTTCGGAATGCGGGCCACCGAGAGGGGCTGATGCCGAAGTGATCCGAAAGAAAGGGACTTTCCTTAAAGGAGTCGTCGATGCGGTCAATGTGACCGACAACCAGACCTCGGTCGTGAGGATGAGTTCCTTCTCTTCTTGTCTGATCCTAAAAGAGATGGGTTTTGACCCCATCCTTCAGATGGTCTGCCGGGATCGAAACCGCATCGCCATTCAGAGCGACATTCTTGGAGCGGCAGCCATGGGGATTAATAACATCCTCTGTCTGACCGGAGACCATCAGAAGTTCGGAGATCATCCAAGGGCTAAAAATGTCTTTGACATGGACTCGATTCAGTTAATTCAAACGGTGAAGATGATGCGAGATGAGGGAAAGTTCCTTGAAGGGGAGGAATTAAAGGGAAGGCCTATGCTCTTCATTGGGGCTGCGGAAAACCCTTTTGCTGACCCATTTGAAATTCGTGCGGCAAGGCTCGGTAAGAAGGCAAAAGCCGGCGTGGAGTTTCTACAGACGCAGTGCATCTACAATGTGCCGAGATTTGAAAAATGGATGGAGATGGTGAGGGATCGAGGGGTGCATGAGAAGGTGGCGATTCTGGCCGGCGTGACGCCGTTCAAATCGGTGGGGATGGCTCGATATATGAAGAATTCCGTTCCAGGGATGGATGTGCCAGATGAGATGATCGAACGTTTAAAAGGAGTGCCCAAGGAGAAGCAATCTGAAGAAGGAATCAAAATCTGTGTGGAGACGATTCAGAGGCTCAAACAGATTCCCGGGGTACGGGGAATTCACATCATGGCCATTGAATGGGAGGAGAAGGTCCGAGAGATTGCCGAGATGGCAGGGCTATTGCCAAGGCCACAGGTCATATAGGCCCTACCAGGAAGGTTGCCATTTCCCGCTGAGGCGGAGAATCCAGGTTTTTAATCCCGCCCAAGATGGGAGTAGATGCTCCCGTATCAGGTACGGAGCAGGCTCCTCAAATCCGGCATGACGGAAAAAGGCATTTATGAATAGACCCTATTTCATGATCCCAATTAGGAAGAAAAAAATGATGAAAGTTTCTTTTCTATCTTGTTTCGTCTTGTTTGGTCTGCTTGGATTAACATTTTCTCCTGCCCAGGGCACGGAGAAGAATCTTCCCCAGCGGTCCTGGTTTGTGGATATGAGTAAGTTCCAATCTTCATCTCATGGTCGCCTCTCCTGTTCGGAATGCCATCCCGACATCGAAGAAAAAGGGGTGAAACATCCTAATGCGAATCTCTTAAAAAGGTCTTCCACCCTTCTTTACGATTACAAGAGATGTGATAAGTGCCACCCCCAGATCTACCAGCGATATCTCAAAGGGGCACATGCTAAGGCACTGGCGGAAAGGAAAAAGGATGCTCCGACCTGTGGGAATTGTCATGTCAGCCATTACGTTGTTTCCGGTCAGTCTCGTCTGGAACTGGGAAGATGGATGACCGAGATGTGCGGGACGTGTCATCCGGGTGAAAAGAGGACGTATCTTGAAAATTATCATGGAAAAGCAGCAACCGTCCTGGGCCATGAGGCTTCTGCCTATTGCACGGATTGTCATGGCGCCCATACCTGCCTCTCATTAAAGAAGAAGGAGATTGCCTTAGAGGCATGTAAGAAGTGCCATCCGAATGCCCAGCTTAGTTTTACGGATTACGTGATCCATGCCTCAAAAGAAGGGGTTAAGGAAGAGGATGTGGAGAAGCTCAATAAGCTAACCATTCTCCGTTGGGTGGAAATCGGTTTCGGAATCATTGTCTTCATGGTGTTAGCCTTCTTTTACTCTCATACCCTGGCCTGGATTCTCAGGAAAGTTCACGAATGGTTAAAAAGGGATTAGCCTTATGTCCATGAAGGAAGATCAAAGAGAAGTCTATTGGCGATTTAATGTGTTTCATCGGTTTATTCACCTGGTGATGATGATCACCTTTCTTGGCCTGGCTTTAACCGGGCTCCCTCTCAAATATCCTCAAGCCTTCTGGGCACAGGGGCTGATTGTTCTATGGGGAGGGGTGAAGGGAGCCGGACTGTTTCACCGGTGGTTCGCCGGAATCACCTTCGGTTATTTCGCTCTCCATCTGCTCTATGTCGTCTATTATCTGGTCGTATTAAAGGGGAAGTTATTGGGACCCCATTCCATGGTCCCTTCGCTAAAGGATTTTCGGGACCTCTACCAGCACCTCCTCTACTTTTTGGGGAAGGGAGCTCCGCCTCAATTCGGCAGGTTTACGTACTGGGAAAAGTTCGATTACTGGGCAGTCTTCTGGGGCATTACCTTTATCGGAGGGTCCGGCCTCTTGCTCTGGTTTCCGGAATTTTTCTCCAGGTTTTTGCCCGGTTTTTGGTTTAACATCGCCTATACGATTCACAGCGATGAAGCGCTTCTGGCCATGGGGTTTATCTTTGTGGTTCATCTCTTCAATGGACATCTGCGTGCCAGCGTCTTTCCCATGGACAAGTCCATCTTTACGGGCCAGATGGACGCCAAAAAGATGATGGAACATCATCCTCTCGAATGGGAGGATTTGAATCAACATCCTGAAGAGAAGAAGAAGCGACGGGTAAGAAAAGACCTTCTCTTTCTTATCCTCACTCTGTTCCTTTGCGGATTTCTTCCAACCCTCTCTTTCGCCCGAGGCATGACCGATGAAGAGATGATGGAGGCAGAAAAAAAGATATGTCTGCGCTGTCATCGCCAGCCCAATCTTAACAGCAATGAGGGAACCCTCACGACCATTCTCTTCTGCATGGAGTGTCATGAAAAGAAAGAAGTGGAGAAAAAGGTTAATGGGAAAACTGTTTCCGTTCATATCGATCCAAAGGAGTATGGAAAGACTGTCCACCGAAGGGTTGCCTGCATTCAGTGTCATGAGGGAATTGCCTCCTCTCCCCATCAAACCCAAAGGTTTAACTGCGTCTCCTGTCATGGATACCATGGCGAGGGAACAGCTCATGACCCTCACCGGAGCGTCAATTGCGAAGCCTGCCACCATGAATCCAAGGAGGTGAGAAAAGATCCCAAAACAGGCAGGATCTTGTTAGCCAAAGTCAAAGAGGGTCATCCTCTCAAGATGACCTCTCATCTTCTTGCCGATTTTAAAAATCACGAGGCCTGCAAGAAATGTCACTTTCCTGAAAATAAGGTGGGAGCTCCGGTCCGGGTCCTACCGGCAAAGAGTTTGATCTGCATGGGATGTCATAGCAGTTCAATCACACTCAATGATCCGGTCTCCATCGTTTCCATTCTCTTTTTTCTGTTTGGCATCGGAGCTACGCTCACCTTCTGGTTTCAGGGGACGATGGTTGATCCTTCCTTTACCGCCCGTGAAAAGCTCTCCTACATTGGAGAAAAAGCCTGGCAGATCATCTTCTCCAGGAAGATATGGACTCTTCTTAAGGTCTTTATTGTGGACGTTCTCCTACTCAGAAGTATTTTGAAGGAAGGTGTAGGCCGCTGGACGATTCACAGTCTCATCTACCTTTCCATCTTTATCCGGTTTATGATCGGATTGGTTCTTCTTCTGCTTTCGGCTCTCTTTCCGATGAGTTCGAAGGTGGCGGCATTGCTTGACAAGAACTACCCGTGGTTCGCGTTCATCAACGATTTTCTGGGATTATGCATCATCCTTGGAGCCATGGCTGCGATCACGAGGCGTTTACAGGGGAAAACCCAGAAGGCGATCTCAGGCGGACAGGATTATGTGGTCCTGGGTCTGATCGGAGCGATCCTGTTGACAGGGTTCTGGGTGGAGGGAATGAGGATTCTTCAGACAGCTATTCCACTTTCAAAAGCGCTTCCATCTTTTATAGGCTTTCCTGTTTCGCTCCTTCTTGGCCTCTTTCCTATCCGCTGGGAAGTCGTCTATCCCTATGGATGGTATCTTCATGCGATACTGACAGGGGCTCTGGTGGCCTATCTTCCATTCAGTAAAATGTTTCATATCCTGATCAGCCCGCTCGTTGTTCTGATCAAGGCTGCTGTGGAGGAAAAATGAATTTAAGTTTTTCTGATAAAGTTCTTCATTGGTGTAAAACACTGATTTACTCCAGGCGATTTTCCAAAAGCTGGATGGGGAAGAACCTCTCCATGATTCAACTCATGGAGCTGGACGCCTGCACTCATTGCGCCATGTGCAGTTCCCATTGTTCTGTCGCGATTGCCTTTGAAGGGATTCCAAACATCAATATCCTTCCCTCCGAAAAAGTCGCCTCGATTAAAGCTCTGGCTTCCGGCAGCCCGCTTACAGAACAGGAGATCCGGGCTCTTCAAGAAGGCGTCTATCTCTGCACCAATTGCTACCGTTGCACCGTGGTCTGCCCGGTGGGGATCAATCTGCAGAATTTATGGAATAAGGTCAGAGAGCTTCTCATCCAGAGAGGAGTCCCGGAACTTTCGGCCCTTTCCCCTCTCTCATTTTATCGGGGTTTAATGAAGGGAGAGATAGCTTCAGGAGATTATGAGAAGCCTCTCGCCCAGGCGAGGGAGGCGATTTCTTCTCAATGCGATTTAATGAGGAAGAAAGATGAAGTTCTTCATCTGACCCCTTTGGATTCAACTTTTCGAGACAATTTAAACCTTTCAGGCCAGACAAAAAATTTATCAGTCTGTTATGGTTGTCAAACCTGCACCACCGTCTGCCCCGTCGTGAGAAACTATGAAAACCCGCAGGAGGTCTTGGGGCTTCTGCCTCACCAGATTATGCATGCTGCTGGATTAGGATTGAGAGACCTGGCTCTTGGTTCCAAGATGCTCTGGGATTGCCTCACCTGTTACCAATGTCAGGAACAGTGTCCCCGAGGGGTGTCGGTAACCGATGTCCTTTATGAACTTAAAAATTCAGCCGTCAAATACACGAAAGAGAAGATATGATGAAATACGCCCTATTTTTAGGTTGTCAGATTCCCATCCGATTGCAGCAATACGAAACTTCCTCCAGAGCCGTTTTGGAGCAGCTCGGGGTGGAGCTCATGGACATCGAGGAGTTTAACTGCTGCGGGTACCCTTTGCGGAATATTGACTTCAAGACCTATCTTTTGGCCTCTGCGAGAAATCTTGCACTTGCGGAAGCGAATCATCGGAGTATGATGACTCTGTGCCAGTGTTGCTACGGGGCCCTGAAAAAAGCAGACTTTCTACTAAAAGAGAATCTCTCTCTTCGGAGGGAAGTGAATGCCGTTCTTCAGAGGGAAGGTATTCCATATGAAGGAAGGGTTGAGGTGAAACATCTTCTGTCCGTTCTTTATCAGGAGGTGGGAGTTGATACCCTCCGGAAGAGAGTTCAGAACCCTTTTGAAGGGCTTAACATTGCCGCTCATTATGGGTGTCATGCTTTAAGGCCGAGCCAGGTTGTCCAGTTTGATGATCCTGGAAATCCTTCCCTCTTTGACCGGTTAGTGGAAGTGACCGGGGCCAAAAGCATGAATTGGTTGATGAGGCTCGAATGTTGTGGCGCTCCTCTTCTGGGGAGCAATGATGAGTTATCCACAGAGATGACGCTAAAAAAACTGAACAATGGACAAGCGTCAGGCGCGGACTACCTCTGCACGGCTTGTACCTATTGCCAGATCCAGTTCGATACTGTTCAACAGATGATTCTCTCTCAGAAGGGTTCAAACCATCCTCTCCCCTCTATTCTCTATCCTCAGCTTCTTGGCCTGAGCATGGGGATTGATCCTGAGCCCTTAGGACTCCAGAGGAATAAGATACCAATTTTCTCAGGGGCTGAAAGCACTTCTGGTTAAAAAAAGATTGCTTCCCCGGTATTAATTTAGTATTTTAGTCCTAAGGACTGAAACCTAATTCGATGAATTCTTCCGAGAGCAAAGACTATTTAGACCTGAAGGCGATCTTGGCCATCCTCATTCTAACGCTCCTCTGGGGATTGAATTACTCCGCCATCAAAATTTCCAATGAGGGAATCTCTCCGGTTTTTGCCTCAACCCTTCGTTCTCTCATCGCTTCAATTTGCGGTGCGATCTACTGTCTCAGAAAGGGAGAGAGATTATTCCACACCGATATCCGGCTGTTTCACGGTACGATGGTGGGCCTCTTGTTCGGTCTGGAATTCGCCTGCATCTATTTCGGGATGCTCTTTACAGATTCAGCCCGCTCGGTTGTCTTTGTTTACCTAAGCCCTTTTGTGGTAGCTGTGGGCGCCCATTTTTTCCTTCGAGGAGACAGGCTGACCTTTTTTAAGACGCTGGGTTTGGTCATTGCTTTTATGGGGATCGTTTTTGTCTTCTATGGGAAACCAAAAACCGCCAAACCTCATATGCTTCTGGGTGATATTCTGCAGATTACTGCCGGAGTGCTGTGGGGAGCAACCACCCTTTACATCAAGAGATTCATGACAGGGAAAGTTGAGCCGATTCATACTTTTCTTTATCAACTCTTCTTCTCCATTCCCATTCTGCTTGTTGTGAGCTTCATCCTTGAGCCAAAGTGGATCTATCAGTTCAACCCATCTATTGTTGCCTCGCTTTTTTATCAATCGGTCATCGTGGCTTTCATCAGTTATTTTTTCTGGTTCAAGTTGATCCACCAATATTCGGTAAGCCGGCTCAGCGCCTTCACCTTCTTCACCCCCATCTTTGGTGTCCTCTCGGGCACTCTCTTTCTTAAAGAAGAATTCACGGTTTCTCTCATGGTGGGCCTTCCTCTGGTTTCCATTGGTATCTTCCTGGTGAATTGGAGAAAGGCAGCCCCAGCCTGAAATCTATTTGAATGACCGGGAAGTGCCCCGTCCCGCTCTATCGGGATAGGCGGGGTTAAGGGGCACAATATAAAATGAGGTCACCTTTCAGGGAAGCCTCACTCCACTCGAAAGATATGCCCTCATTATTTTGACCTAAATTGAGCGATTTTTTCACCCCTCACAAGGGGGGGCGAAGAGGTCGAAAAGCCTTTTAGAGCGGTCACCTTTGATAGATTGAATCAATTAGGGGGCCAGTTCAATCATCATCGGTTTAGTGAAAGCTTAAGGTCCATTGCCCAAACGTTCAACGTATCGCATTCTAAAAGGGTTGGAGGCATCTCTGCCTCCTTTGTGAGATAGGGTGAATCGCTCAATTTAGGTTTGAAGTGTTATAATGAGACCTCATACCAGAGAGATGAAGGGTGAGAATGATGTTGCTTCTGCTAAGTCTCTTAATGTTTCTCACATTTGTCCTATATTGTCTTGACTTTTCATTCCGGTTCTATTCCCATTTCGTTTTGGGTCTATTCGTCCACGGTGTGTCAGGCGGGAAAATATATTTTCTGCTTCTCTATTCGGCTGCTGCCTTTCTCCTTCTCTATTTCAAAAATAAGGACAAGAGAAAAGATGGGCCAACACCGATGGGGTGGATAGGAAAACTATTTCTATTAGGGGTTATTTTGGGGATGGGGGCTTCCCTGGGATCTTATATTCAATATGTCATGACCTACGACCTTCCCTTGGAGGTGCACCATTACCATTTTCGAGAAGCCTACAATTCCGTCAATTATTTTCCACACATTCATACCTCTAAATTATACCTTTATCAGGTCGGGAATCTTCTGGGTTTTGAACAGGCGCTGAAAAACATGGATGATGGAAGAGTATTTGTGAATGCCGTTCCAGTCTTCTATTCTTATGTGACGCTATTTTCCACAGTCTCTGTTTTGCTGATGAGTTTCTTTTTTATGCTGAGAATCGTTTTCAATTGGGAGGAGAGTCACCAGACAGGAGTCGCCGCTCTGATCATTCTTTCATTTCATTCGATGATTAAATGCCTTTCCGATGGGGGGCCTTTTGCTTATGATTTTCTTGTAGCCGCAGGCATTCTATATATTCTGATGCACACGAGCGGCCCTGAAGAAGTGATCACTTTCTTGAAAAAAAGATGGAAAGTCTTTTTCTGGGCGACCTTTGGGATCCTATCCTTTGAATGTTTGATCGATCCTTCCCTGGGCATTGCTACCTACACCCTGAAACATGGGATGACGGCCCTCTGCATCCAATTATTCATCTATTTTGTGCTCATCAGAAATCCCCTGACGAATCGCAGACGAAAAGGGCTCTTCATGCTCATCCTATCCCTTATTCTGATTTATACCATCTATCAAAGATATTCGATTTATCTGAGACCGTTCTTTTCCATCTTAGAAGGAGGTACGGAGATCCACTATTTTCATTATAACGATCGGGCCTTACCCGAGCGTCTAAGGGGGAGTGAGATTAGATTCGGTTCTGATTTTTTCAACATCTACTGTTTGACCCTTCAGGATAAAGAACGGGTCCTCGATATCTACCAGAGCCTTGGAGAAAATCCGTACAGAAATCGGCATATTGCTATTATTTCCCCTAAAAAAAGCCAGGCCTACGGCATTCTCGGAGAATTTATTCCATTGGATTTTAAAAAAGAGGTTACCTTGAAGGTTTTAAATGTTTTCGACCTTAAGTTGATGAAAAAGAATTCAAAGGAAAGCTTTTTATTAGAGATGTCCTTTGACCCTTCTTATTTCCCTGTCTTGGCCCATGCGGAAGGGGGAAAGATCAACCAACTTGATGAGAATCATAAGTTTGTGATCTATTATTTTCTAAATCGTTTCTTCTATTCCTCCGGCATCGAGGAATATATTCTCATCCCCCATGGCTTCTATCGGCTAGATTAAAAGCCTGTGAACACAGCATCGATCGCCGGTTTTTCCCTATCATAATAAAGCTCAAGCGTTGCTCCACTCTTAAACTCAAACCGCAGATGTCTCCCCCCTCCTTGATCGTAATCTTTTATCGAAGTAGGGTTATCGATTGTAAAACGAGAAGCAATCCGTTTCTCTAAGATAAAGGTTTCATTGCCTGTTAATCCCATGGCATCCCCTGGGATCTTCATGAAATTCGGTATTGAAATATTGTCCCGAAAATTCTTCCAGGTACCTTTCTGTTTGGCAAACCAGTTGGCATGATAGATCGTCAGCGCTGATCGAATCGATCCCACCAGATGTTCTGCTACAGCCTTTTCGCTTTCTTTGGTGAGATCTAAATACTTCGGTACGACAAATGCCGCCAGGATACCCAGGATGACAATGATGATAATTACTTCAATCAGAGTAAATCCTTTTGTTTCCATCCGTATCTTAGCTTCCATCGAGGATAAAACATCCTCAACCATTTAGCTACCACAATACAGTTCTTTCCGTCAAGAGATTTTTAATCTCAGGTTTGAATGGTTGCTGATATAAGCCCTTAACCAGAGGGGAAGCATATCGGTCATTTCCCTGCCCTAATTTTTCCGCATTAACTGGATGACGGCTTTTTCGAGGCCGTCGAGGGTGAGTTCGAACATGGGGAAGATCTCCTGGATGTGGAGGATTGTCCTTGTGTAAGGCCATTCCATGGGGGGGACCGGATTGAGCCAGACTGAATGGGGAAAGGTTTTGGCAAGAAACTGGAGCCTCATATAACTTGGTTTTCCGGATCTTTCACCTACATAGATTGAACCGTCCGTGGACATCAGCTCATAAGGGGCCATGCTGGCATCACCGACGATGATCAATCTTGTCTCTGGATCGAGACGAACCAATTCATCCACCGGAAACGGCTTTGATCGTCTCTGAGGATCCTCCCAGAGGTGGTCGTAGATTGTGTTGTGAAAATAGAAGGTTTTCAAGTCTTTGAATTGTGAGCGTGCATAGTTAAACAGGGTCTGAACGATCTCCACATAGGGATCCATGGACCAGCCCCCGTTGTCAATCGCCAGAATCACCTTTAGCCGATCTCGCAGGCTTTGATCGAAGATGATCTCGATCTCTCCTGCGTTTTTCATGGTTTCATAAATCGTCTTGTCAATATTGACTCTGTCTTTGGGGCCATGAGGAACCATGTTCCTAAGCCGTTTTAAGGCTTCGCCCATCTGAGATTCAGTAAGAGGACCATCCTGAGAATAGTCCCGATACCTTCGCTCCATGGCCACTTTTATGGCTGATTTATTCCTGGAAACCCCTCCGACCCGCATCCCGCCAGGATGATATCCGGAGTGCCCAACCGGAGAAGTTCCTCCTGTGCCGATCCATTTAGCTCCGCCATGGTGGGCTTCAGTCTGTTCCTTGAGGCGGTCGAGAAAATACTTGATAAGCTCTTCGGGAGTCAATTTACTTAAATCTTCTTCTTTCATGCCAAGGAGATCAGCGAGTTCCCTTGGATTTTTAAGCCATTCTTCAAGAAGAGAACGGGCCACCTCAGAGAGTTCGACAATATCCGGTTCCTTCAACTCCACTCCCTGGAACCGATGGGCAAAGACCTGGTCGTAAAGATCGAAATACCTTTCGCTCTTTACGAGGATCGAGCGGGCAGCCGTATAGAAGTCATCCACAGAATTGACCAACCCCATGTTTAAAGCTTTCTGAAGCCTCAAGAACGAGGTCGGAGAGACCGGGATGCCCACTTTTTTGAGTAAGTAGAAAAAATCAACAAACACAATTTAGTCCAATTGTCGTTAATCCTATAGCCTTTTAGTCGACTATATGGCTATGCGACTACAAGTCTATACGACTTTTCGGTTTGTACTCGAGACACTATGCCCTGAAGCGACTGACCGCATTCTGAGCCACGACATAGTCCGGGCTCTTCTTAAAAAGAACGCCAAGGAAGGGAACTTCTCCTTTTACCAGATCCTTCACGCGGAAATCAGGATCCGACCTCAGCGCCCTGATCCAGTTGATCAACTCTCGGGTGGCTGGTTTCTTTTCAACCCCTTTGATCTCCCTGAGACGGTAAAATGTCCTGACCGCGCTATCGAGAAGTTCCTTGTCAATCCCAGGAAAATGGACTTCGACAATCTTTCTCATCATGTCTGGTTCGGGAAAGGCAATGTGATGGAAGTTGCATCGTCCCAGGAACGGGTCGGAGAGGTCTTTCTTGGCGTTTGAGGTGATGATGATGACCGGCCGGTGCTTTGCCTTAATGGTTTTGTCAATCTCAATGATATCGAACTCCATCTGATCGAGCACATCGAGCATGTCATCCTGAAAGTCGGTATCCGCCTTATCAATTTCATCAATCAGGAGGACGACTTTCTCATCGGATACAAAGGACTGCCCGATCTTACCCATCTTAATATATTCTTCGATATTGCTCACATCCCTTTTAGAATCTCCAAAGCGGCTGTCGTTGAGACGGGTGAGGGTGTCATACTGGTAGAGGGCGTCAATGAGCTTCATGCTCGATTTGACGTTGAGGACAATCAGCCTCATTTGGAGGGCTTCGGCAATGGCATGGGCCAGCATGGTCTTGCCTGTCCCGGGTTCTCCTTTGAGGAGGAGGGGCATCTCAAGAGCCATGGAGATGTTCACGATCTTGGCAAGTTCTTCATCGAGCACATATTTTGACCCGCCCTTAAATTTCCTGTTTTTAATCACGTCATTCATCGTCTCTGCTCCTTTTCCTGTCCCATCTTGTGAAAATTTATACTACCTATATTAACCACTCTTACTCCATGTTTCAACCCGTACATGGGATTTATTTGCATAAGGAGCGAAATTTGTTTAAATTCATATCCATGTCCTTTTCTGAAAAAAATCGCTGGTGGGCGACCCTCAATATCTCCATTGGCGTCTTTATGTCCACGCTTGATGCCAGCATCGTCAATATATCCCTACCCACCATCATTGAATCCCTTCATACCGATTTAAGAACAGTAGCCTGGGTGGTCATGGCATACTTGATCATTATTACAGGCTGTCTGTTGTTAATGGGAAGATTGGCCGACCTTTTTGGACAGGGTAGGATCTTCCTCCTCGGGTTTTTAATCTTTACACTGGGATCGGGTCTCTGTGGTTCTTCTCCTTCCATCCAATTTCTCATCGGTTCGAGGATGATTCAGGGGCTGGGCGCATCTGCATTGATGGCGATCGGACCGGCAATTATTACGAGCGCGTTTCCGGAAAAGGAGCGGGGACAGGCGCTGGGCATGCTTGGTTCAGTTGTTTCTCTTGGATTCATCACCGGTCCAATCATAGGAGGGTTTTTAGTCGAACATTTTGGATGGCGATCCATCTTTTTCATCAATCTTCCCATCGGTGCCATTGGAATTATCCTTTCTTCGAAAATTCTGAAAGGGGGTCAAGCCACAGGTAAAGCGGAACTGGATTTTTTGGGGGCTTTTCTCTTCTTTCTCTTTGTGACTGCGTTTCTCCTCTTTTTGAATCGGGTAGGCTGGAGGACTACTCCTCTGTTCTGGGGATGGATTCTCATTGCCATCGTCTGTCTGGTACTGTTCATTGTTATCGAACGTCGCTCCTCCTCCCCCATGGTTGACGTTGATATCTTTAAAAATAGGCTTTTCATCTCCTCGCTGGGAGCCAGTCTTCTCTCCTTCTGGATCAACGGGGCTCATAATTTTGTCATTCCCTTCTTTCTTCAGATAATTCTTGGCTATTCTCCATCCCAGACCGGGATGCTGATCTTTCCTGTTGCCCTGACCGTGATGGTGATGGCTCCCATTGGAGGCAGAGTCTCTGACCGGGTAGGCGTGAGGGGCCCCGCAACCCTCGGTTTAATTCTCGCCCTTCTCACGGTCTTTTCCTTCATTTTCATTAAGAGAGAGGGAAGCGATGTCGAAATTCTATTGAGGCAGGTGATGCTTGGCATTGGAATCGGGTTCTTCAACCCAGCCAATAATAGTGCTATTATAGGATCACTTCCCAAATCGGAAGTTGGGGTTGCGTCCAGTTTTATGGCCCTTGCGAGAAATTTAGGGATGGTGATGGGAGTGGCTTTTGCGGAGATGATCATTGCTTTTAGAATTTCTGAAACTTCATCAGGGGCCAAAGGCCCAACCCTTGAGGGTATACAAGATGTCTGGCAAGTAACTATTCTGGTCGGGTTAATCGCTATATTCCTTTCTTGGAGAAGAGGAGAAAAGGAGGTGTGATTATGGAAAAAGAAGAAAGAAGGAATAAAAAGGATTCGGCAGGAGTAAGCAGAAGAGAAGCGTTGAAGATCATGGGAGCAGGAGCGCTTTTGGCACTGGTTCCAGGTGATGGGGTTCGAGGGAGTGCTCCGGAGTTTTCTTCTTCAGGAGCCGAGGGTTTAATCTTTGTGGTTGGAGATGGAATGCCTCTTGGCGTCATCAAAGGTATGCACCAGATCAGGACAAGAGTTTACGGGGAGAAGGGGACGAATTTTTATTCGAGAATGATAGACACCAATTCCATGGTTGGGTACATGTCCACAGATAGCCTTTCAAGCATTGTGACGGATTCCGCCCCAGCGTCGGTCGCCTGGTCAACAGGGTCGAAGACAACCAACCGGGTTCTGGCATCCCTACCGGATGGAAGACCACTGAAAACGATCATGGAGCTGGTCAAGACAGAAGGCTATGGTTGCGGTCTGGTGACAACAACACGGGTGACGCATGCGACGCCTGCCGCATGGGTGTCGCATCAGTTGCAGAGGGATGATGAGGAGGCAATTGCCCTGGATTACCTGAAGTTCAAACCGGATGTTCTGCTTGGAGGTGGAAGCAGGTTCTTTGATCCCTCGAGAAGGAAGGACGGAAAGGATATGTTTAAAGCCTTTTCTGAAGAAGGATATGACGTGGTCAGGGAGAAGGCAACTCTTATTAAGCCTGAAATCGGCTCTTCCAAGAAATCCCTTCTGGGAGTCTTCAGCTCTTCGCATATGAGCTACTATCTGGATCGGCTCAACCAGCCAGAACTTGGCAAGAAGGAGCCAACCCTTCCTGAAATGACGATCATGGCTTTACAGAAACTTTCGAAAAATTCGAAAGGATTTGTCCTGCAGGTGGAGGCAGGGAGAATAGACCATGCCAATCATTCAAATGATGCGTGGGCTGCCATCCTTGATACTTATGAACTCGATTTAACCTTAGCGGTGATTGATGACTATTTGAAGGCCAATCCGAAAACCCTGGTCATCGTCACCTCGGATCATGGAACATCCTGTTTTGGAATTAATGGGACTGGTCCCGAATATAATGATTCCACAGAGGCTTTGAAGAAATATCAATCCATCAAAGGATCCTTTGAAATGATTAAGACAAAAATAAAAAGAGATAGCAGCCTGGGAGAGATCAGGGACATCTTCGAACACTTCACCACTTTCAAAATTACGAGCGATGAGGCATCTATGATACAGGCCGCGATGCAGCCCGATTATAAGCCTTTTCATGGAGATTACTTGATCCAGCCGGATGCTGTGATGGGAATGATTTTGGCGCATAGCCTCTATCCCAGAGTTAAAGGGGGCATTGAGGGGCCTTCCCAATTGAGAAGGGGAAATGTGGGCTTTACCTCTACCAATCATACTGGAGAAGACCAGATTCTGCTTGCCTATGGCTATAAGGCAAAACAGTTGGGACTGGGGCGGCATGTTGACAATACCTATCTGTTTAACGCGATGTGTGACTTCTTTGGCATTCGATATAAAAATCCGACCATGAGCGAGGAAGAGGCGAGACCCTTCATCAAAACTGCCTCCCTGGAGGATTGGAAAAGGCATATGGAGTTACACATTGCATAATGGATTGAAGCGGAGATAATATGGGGGACATAGATACTTAAAGGAGAAAGCACATGCAGCGTTCAAACGGAAGAAAATCAGAGGCATTGAGGCCATTGAGGATCACCAGAAATTATCTGAAGCATCCCGAGGGATCTGTTCTGATTGAGATGGGTGATACGAAGGTGATCTGTTCGGCGAGTGTGGAAGAGAGGGTGCCTCCTTTTTTAAGAAATACGGGCAAGGGGTGGGTGACAGCGGAATATTCGATGCTTCCACGCTCTACCAACACCCGTACGCCAAGGGAGACAGGCAAAGGAAGCGGCCGAACTTTTGAGATTCAGAGGTTAATTGGGCGCTCGCTTCGATCGGTGACAGATCTCAATGGGTTCGGGGAACGGACCATCTGGATCGATTGTGATGTGATCCAAGCGGACGGAGGGACGCGCACGGCTTCCATTACGGGGGCCTATGTGGCCCTAATGGATGCCTTTCAAAGGATGATGGAGAAGGGGATGATTAAGAAAATTCCTGTTCAAGATTCCGTGGCGGCTGTAAGCGTGGGCAAAGTGGAGGGGAAGATCCTGCTCGATTTAGATTATTCCGAGGATTCCCGGGCAGAGGTTGACATGAATGTAGTCATGACCGGGTCGGGCGCCTTCGTGGAGATCCAGGGAACAGCGGAGAATGCCGTCTTTTCCAAAGAGGAGATGGATGCCCTCATCCGAGTTGCACAGAAGGGGATAAAGAAACTTACTACATTTCAGAGAGAATCTCTTGAAGGAAAAGGATGATCAGAAAGAATAGATTCGATGTTATCGTAGCCACACAGAACAGGGGGAAGCTTCGGGAGATTCGGAGTGTTTTGAAAGACCTTGGATTTAAGATCCGTGGATTAATGGATTTTAAAAATCTCCCTGAAGTAGAAGAGGATGGAAAGAGTTTTGTTGAGAACGGACTGAAGAAAGCACGGTTCTATTGCCAGCTTCTTGGAAAATTGACGATTGCTGATGACTCCGGTCTTGAAGTGGATGCCTTGGGAGGAAGGCCTGGAATCTATTCCGCACGATATGCGGGCGAGAAGGCATCGGATGAAGAAAACCGGAAGAAACTTCTTCAGGCATTAGGTGGGATACCAATTTCAAAAAGGGCTGCGGCGTTTAAATGTGCAATAGCCATGGTATCCCCTGACGGATGGGAATTGGTGACCGAGGGAAGATGCAGAGGAAGGATTGGATTTAAAGAGGTTGGCAGGAAGGGGTTTGGATATGACCCGATCTTCATCCTTCCTCAATATGGAAAGACCATGGCACAGCTCAGCCTCAAAGAAAAGAACCGGATCAGCCATCGAGGCAGAGCCTTAAGAAAGTTGAAGAAGTTGTTAAAGGACTTTCCCCAAGTAAAAAGGCATTGGAATAATTAAGGAGATATGTTAAAAGATTTAGTAAACTCCTAAAGTTGGATATTGGAATTTATCCATTGGAGTTTTAAACATCGGGGCGTAGCGCAGCCTGGTTAGCGCGCCTGCCTTGGGAGCAGGAGGTCGGCCGTTCAAATCGGCTCGCCCCGACCATGTTTTTCATTTCACTTTCCAACAAACAATGGTAATGTATAAGCCGACCGACTGCGGGAGAGCAGGAGGGTGCCGTCGCGACGAATAAGGAGCGACTCTTGGCACGCCCGCGAGATGGTGAGCGGGCTGGGTCGGCCGTTCAAATCGGCTCGCCCCGACCATGTTTTTCATAGCGAGTGATCAGTGATCGGGTAGATTCATCATTTTTTATCTATCTATAATATCTATTTTTCCAAAGCACCCTAATTACCCCAAGCTTTCTTTCTATTAATAATGCACAAAATGTCAAAGAATGGAAAAAAATCGAACATTATTGCGGTAAAATAGAAAAAAATCAAAGTCCCTTCGTAATTTAATAAGGCTTTAAGTTTCTTGTAGTTAGAAGCGTTTTGGGATGAAATATTCCCATCCTATTGATTCTGGTATGGTTTTTGCTTTTTTTGTTTTTGATGAAAGAAAAGGATAGAAAAAGAATAATAATACTTCTCAGATGGGGAGCAATTATCGTTACTTCCTATCTCATCCTTCTTGGAAGGGGAAAGGTCGCTGACCCCGGTTTAAGCCATATTCTTGTACTGGGCTATATCCTTTCAAATATTGTTTTAGCCTTTCTGCCTGCTTCGTGGTATTCAAATCAGAAGTTTTTTTATCCCTTAGTGATTGCTGATACAGGAATTATCTTAATAGGGATGTATCTTTCAGAGAAGATGGTCACCGATTTTTATCTGGCTTTCTTTCTAATTATGATCTTTGCATCGCTGAGCCGAAATTTTAAGCTATTGATGTTTATCGGTGGTGCCACGGCGATTCTCTATGGAGTGCTTCTCTATTCGTGGGGGCTTTTGATTTCAAACGAAGGCAGTAGTTATGCGCTTCGGATTCCATTTATCTTCATTATGACGGCCTTCTATGGGTATCTTGTGAGAACATTAACCGGAGAGAAACATAAGGAGCTAAGCATTTCTGAGGACAAGTACCGGGGGCTATTTGAGAATGCGAATGAAGGCATCCTCATCCTGAAAGATCCTTCCTTGCAGATAGCGGATGTGAACCGAGAAGTGGAGAAGACGACCGATTATCCTAAAGAGGAACTTTTGGGGAGAGAAGTCCTTGATCTCTTCAGCCCGGAGGCGATTGAAGAGGGAAAAATTTATTTGAATGACGTTATTCAAAAGGGCGAGGGGAGAATCGACCCCCTCCCTTTAAAAAAGAAGGATGGAAATTTCTTCGAGGCCGATATATCTATTAAGAGAATTGAATTAGGTGAGGAATCTTTCTTTCAGATGATTTTTAGAGATGTCACTGAAAAGAGAAGACTTGAAAGGAAGATCATCGAAAGCAAAAGAAATCTCGAAGCCATCTTTGATGGTATCGGAGACCAGCTTTCGATTCAGTCCACTGACTTCACGATTCTTCGAGTCAATCGAGCCGTCGTCCAAAGACATTCCGCAACCTTTCAAGAACTGATCGGGCAAAAATGCCATGAAGCCTATTATCGAAAAACCTCCCCCTGTGAAGGCTGTCCCCTTCTGGTGACACTTGAGACAAGAGAGCCGGCCTCAGCCATTCTTAAGTTTCCGGAAACAGAAAAGGTTCAGCAGATCTTTTCTTACCCCGTTTCAGACGAAAAAGGGAACCTTCTTTACCTTATTGAATATGTAAAAGATGTTACCGAAGAGCAAAGGCTCCAGGAGCAACTGGTTCAATCGGAGAAATTAGCCGGAATAGGTATCTTGGCTTCAGGGATGGCTCACGAGATCAATAACCCATTGAGCGGGATCATAGGCATGGCCGAGATTGCCTTAGAGGAGGAAGACCCATCTGCCAATAGGCGATACCTCATGGATATCCTTACCTGTGGCAAAAGAATTGCTGATATTGTCAATGGCTTGCGGTCTTACTCACGGACCGCCAAGAAAGAGGAATTGGGTGCGGTCGATCTTCAGGAGATTCTGGAGACTTCTCTGAGAATGGTTCAGCTGGCGATTAAATCTACACCGGTGGATGTGATTAAACAATATCAGCCCATTGAAAAAGTGAAAGCCAATCCAGGGGAAATTCAACAGGTATTCACCAATTTGATTACCAACGCTTTTCAGGCTATGAATGGAAAAGGAAACAAGTTGATTCTTTCCAGCCGATCGTTGAAGGATTATGTGGAGATCAAAATTGGGGATAACGGGGTGGGCATTCCACCTCAATCTATAAAAGAGATTTTCGATCCTTTTTTTACGAACAAAAAGATGGGAGAAGGAAAAGGACTGGGTTTAAATATTGTTTACCGAATTGTTACCAAATATGAAGGCAAGATCGAAGTGGAAAGCACAGAGGGGGTGGGCACCACATTTACCTTAAAATTTCCAAAATGGAGGGAAGTCGCATGAACAAACGTATTTTGATTGTTGATGATGAAGAGGTGATTCGAAAATTTTTAAAAATTCACCTGAACAAGGCAGGGTATGAGGTGGTAGAAGCGGAGGATGGTGAGAAAGCCATCCAAAAGATAGGGGAAGGGAAACCCCATCTGATCATCTGTGATGTGATGATGCCCAATAAAAACGGCTGGGAAGTTGTTCAAGAGGTGAAAACTAATCCTGAGACGAGTGAAATCCCCATCATCCTTCTGACCGCTAAGAACGATGATATAGACATGTTCAAAGGATATGAATTGGGAGCCAATTACTATATGACCAAACCCTTTACCAAAGACCAGCTCTTTTACGGTTTGAAATTGATGTTTGAAGAGGCAGAGTAGAAGGAAGAGGGGCCTTTGTCTTATAAAAGTTCATTTTTTTCAAAAAGTTACCCCACCGGCCATCGCCCCTCTTTACACCCGCCCAATTAAATCTTATAATTTGTCTTGAATAAAATTAAGGGAAGTCCTATAGTTAGACGCCAGGCGCCTGTAGCTCAGATGGATAGAGCTACGGACTTCTAATCCGTGGGTCGGGGGTTCGAATCCCTCCAGGCGCGCCAGATCATGCCAATAAGAAAGTTATGTAATGAGTCATCAGTGGTCAGTGACCGGTCAAAACGGAGTGACTAATGAAATTTAAGACCGATTACTGGTTACTGATTTCTATATTGATAATGGTGAGTGTAGCTCAGTCGGATAGAGCACTGGGTTGTGGCCCCAGTGGTCGAGGGTTCGAGTCCCTTCACTCACCCCAAATGCGCCCGTAGCTCAGCTGGATAGAGCGTCGGACTTCGAATCCGCAGGCCGTCCGTTCGAGTCGGACCGGGCGCGCCATGTAAATAACATTGCAAATTGTAAATTTAGCAATATAAAGTTAGCAATGTTGTTAAATCTTATCGAGCCGTTCATTTGCTAATTGAACGTTGCTAATTGATTATTTTGCAATGATCTTTAAATGGATGAGCCGTTAGCTCAATCGGTAGAGCAACTGACTCTTAATCAGTAGGTTGCAGGTTCGATTCCTGCACGGCTCACCATCTGCTTAAAAAAAGTTTCGTCTAATGGATAGGGTAACGATGCCCGTATCGTTTATAAAAGGTTACATCTGTCGTTTTTAATTCTTTTAAACGCAACCGTTACCGGTAACCGAAACGGGTTTCGTGGCCGTAGCCCTGAGACCGATTTCACTATTTGTGAGCCGGGGTGGCGAAACTGGAATACGCGCGAGACTTAGGATCTCGTGGTCGAAAGACTGTGCGGGTTCGACTCCCGCCCTCGGCACCATCTTGAGAACTCAGGAGAGTTTGAAGAGAAGAATAGAGCGAAGGACAAAGGATGAAGGATGAGAGACGGGGGGCAAGAGACGAAAAAAAGGTTATAGGGATTGATATAAATAGTGTGAAAGGGACATTGGATGAATATCACAGTTGAAGAGATCAGCTCGGTAAAGAAGAAGATTCATGTAGAAATCCCACTGGATCAAGTGACCAAAGAGGTGGAGTCCCTTTACAAGGAGGTGGGAGCAAAGGCGAAGATCAAAGGGTTCCGTCCTGGAAAGGTTCCAAGGAACATCCTGGAGCGATATTTTAAGGATTATGTGAAAGCAGAGGCCATTCAGAAACTGATCCAGGAATCTTACCCAAGCATTCTTTCCGAGAAGGATTTACATCCGGTTTCTCCACCTGTGATTGATCCTGGAGAGCTTGAGAGCGGAAAGTCTTTTCAGTATTCGGCTACCATTGAGGTTAAACCTGAAATCAAAATTGAGGGGTATATCGGTCTAAATATTCAGGGGAAGCAGGAGGTCGTTACAGAGGAAGAGGTTGAAGAGAGATTGAAAGGGTTACAAGAGCTCCATGCCCAGTTGAGGACGATTGAAGAATCTCGAGCGGTCCGATCCGGAGACCATGTGATTCTTGATTACGAAGCAAGAATGGACAACAAACCATTAGAAGAAGCAAAGGCAGTTGACTTCAACATCGAGGTCGGCGGAGGACGATTTATCCCTGCCTTGGAGGAGAAGTTGATCGGTCTCCATCCAGACGAAAAAAAGGAGATTGAAGTTTCCTTTCCTGAAGATTATGGATATAAGAAATGGGCAGGTAAGACGATTTCTTTCCTCGTTAAAATAAAAGAGATCAAAGAGAAGATTCTCCCACCCCTGGATGATGAGTTTGCAAAGGATGTAGGCGATTACTCTACTCTTGAAGATTTGAAAGGCAAGCTGAAAGAGGGGATTGAAAAAGAAAAGCAATTGATGTTTGAGCGGCAGTTGAAAGATCAGATCGTTGATAAGTTGATTGAAGCCAACCCTTTTGAGGTTCCCGAAAGTATGGTGGAAGAACAGACCAAGGCGCTTGTGTCAGATACCACGATGAAATTAGCCGCTCAAGGGATTGCCTTAAAAAGTTTGAATATCTCGGAAGAGAAACTCCAAGAGGATTACCGGGAGGTGGCAAAGAAACAGGTTCGGACCCATCTGATTCTTGAAAAGATTTCCCAGCAGGAGGGGATTATAGTGACCGATGAGGAAGTGGATAAACGTCTTCGGTCCATTTCGGAAAGAACCCATCAGAAATTTGATGTGGTGAAGCGATATTATGAGAAGAACGAATTGATACCAGGACTGAAGACAAGCATCCTGACCGATAAAACCTTAGACTTTCTGCTGGGGAAAGCAAATATTTTGTCATAAAATTTGCCCCATGGACGAAGGTTGCTCATCAACCAATAAGATGATCCATGGAGCGAGGTGAAAAATTGAGAAGAGGAAACCATGGGATTGATACCAATTGTGATTGAAAAAGATGGCAGAGGAGAGCGGGCCTATGACATCTATTCCCGTCTCTTAAAAGAGAGGATCATCTTTATTGGTACAGCCATTGATGATGATATGGCCAATCTGGTGATTGCTCAGATGCTCTTTCTGGAGTCGGAAGATCCGGACAAGGATGTTCACCTCTATATCAACTCTCCTGGAGGGATCGTCACCTCTGGCTTGGCCATTTACGATACCATGCAATATATTCGTCCGAAGGTTTCAACACTCTGTATGGGACAGGCAGCAAGCATTGCGGCACTTCTTCTGTCTGCTGGAGAGAGAGGAAAGCGTTTTGCCCTTCCTCATTCAAGGATTCTTATTCATCAGCCAATGGGAGGATTCCAGGGGCAGGCCACCGATGTGGACATTCAGGCCAAGGAGATCCTCCGTCTTCGAAGTGAGCTGAATGCCATCCTTGCAAAACATACCCTTCGACCATTGGAGAAGATCGAAACAGATACAGAGCGAGACTTTTATATGAATGGTCAACAGGCGAAAGAATATGGTATCATTGATGAAGTGGTGGTTCAGCGTCCTGTACGGTCTCAGGGATAATTGGGTGGAGCGATCAGAAAGGAGGGAGACATGAAGTCGAATAGTGGAAGCTACGGCAGCGTGTTGCACTGTTCTTTCTGCGGGAAAAGCCAGGATGAGGTGAGGAAACTTATTGCCGGCCCTACTGTCTATATCTGTGACGAATGCATTGAGTTGTGTAATGAGATTATTGCTGAAGAAACAGAAGAGAGGTTTGTTCCAGGCAAATTAACCGTTCCAAAGCCCATGGAGATAAAAGCCAAGCTGGATGAATATGTGATTGGCCAGGAACATGCCAAGAGAATTTTGTCGGTCGCTGTCCATAATCATTACAAACGAATTGACTCTCGTCTCCTTTCCAGTGATGTGGAGCTTCAGAAATCGAATATCCTCTTAATCGGGCCCACAGGTTCAGGGAAAACACTTCTTGCTCAAACGTTGGCTCGCATCCTCGATGTTCCCTTCACCATTGCGGATGCTACCTGCCTTACGGAGGCGGGATATGTGGGCGAAGATGTGGAGAATATCATCCTGAGTCTTCTTCAGGCCTCTGATTACGATATCGAGCGCTGTCAGAAGGGGATTGTCTATATTGATGAGATTGATAAGATTTCGAGAAAGTCAGACAGCCCCTCCATAACCCGGGATGTCTCCGGAGAGGGGGTCCAGCAAGCCTTGCTTAAGATCATCGAGGGAACCATAGCAAGCGTGCCGCCCAAAGGTGGACGCAAACATCCTCAGCAGGAATTCATTCAAGTCAATACGACCAATATTCTTTTTATCTGTGGAGGAGCTTTCATCGGGCTGGATAAGATTGTGGAACAGCGGATTGGAGGGAAGACCTTAGGATTTGGGGCAGACATCAAGACCAGAGAAGAACGGGATACGGGAGAATTGCTGAAGGAAGTTCAGCCCGAGGATTTGTTGAAGTTTGGATTGATTCCCGAATTTATCGGAAGACTTCCGGTCATTGCCACGCTTTCGGAGCTGAGCTTGGAAGCCCTGGTGGATATCTTGAAAAAGCCGAAGAATGCGCTGGTCAAGCAGTACCAGAAACTTTTTGAATTTGAAAATGTAAAGCTTCGATTCACTGAAGGGGCACTAACATCCATTGCGAAGGAAGCCATCAAGAGGAAGTCCGGGGCGCGGGGCCTGCGCGCGATCATGGAGAACACGATGTTGGATGTGATGTATGAGCTTCCATCTCAGCCCAATATACGGGAATGCATCATCAGTGAAGAGGTCGTTCTCAACCACGAAAGCCCGATCCTACTTTATGAAAAGGAAGCAGGAGCAGCGTAACCTTGACATCAGGAGGGCTGTTCCATTAAATTGAAACTCACAAACGCAGGGCGGATAGCTCAGCTGGGAGAGCGCTGGCCTTACAAGCCGGAGGTCGCAGGTTCAATCCCTGTTCCGCCTACCATTCATAGTGGGAAAATTCGAAGCACGAAA